>Ga0265797_10008683_pt1 | contig 13444 bp, 19 predicted proteins | sample P2T30metagenome_FD_192433 | JGI IMG/M metagenome (GOLD analysis project Ga0265797, IMG submission 192433) | Plant litter microbial communities from East Loma Ridge, Irvine, California - P2 T30 | ecosystem: Environmental > Terrestrial > Plant litter > Unclassified | place: USA: California... | reverse complement strand
CCCTAACTACCAAATCTCGTAGCACAGCGCAGATGGACCAGCCTGCCAGTGTTGGAGAGAAAGCAGCCGTTCATGCCGTTATTCAACACGACTCATAGCTGGACCAGCGAGACGACCTACGCAGATGCTTCGAGCACACTGCTCTCGACCACACGATGCCTACCATCCGGCTAATTCAGATTCAGTCTGAGCTTTCTCAGCCTCGTGAGTAGATACAATGCGGCATCCGACATGCAACGATCAATGACGTTTATACGTGTCTATCCTACATGTGGGGAGACGAGGCTGAAGGCCGCTGGATCTTGCTGGACGAACAGTATTTCTGGATACGACAGAATTTGGGGCAATTCCTACAGCAAGCACGTCGTAAGCCACACGTTTGTAATGCATGGCTTTGGACACATGCTTTGTCGATTGACCAAACCAACAACTCTAAAAGAAATCACCAAATGCAGCACATGGGACGCATTTACCGTGAAGCGGCGGGTGTTCTATCATGGCTAGGACCGTCTCGAGATATTGCGAGATACCTGAACAAGCTACCGGCCTCGGAAGCCTTTGTTGTGTGGGATGACTTAGACTTGTGCGAGTACTGGTAACGCGCTTGAATCACACAGGAAATCGCACTCGCACAGCATGTCACCTTTCTGGCCGAGGACGTGGAGTGTACCAAGGAGGACATCCAACGCACGCGTCATCCAAATTGCTCCATCACCATGAGCCATCTCTATCCCAGACAGCGTCGCTTCTCACTATTTCAAGACAAGCCGAGCTTGGTGTCTCTACTGCAACATCACAAGTGGAAGAAATGCAGTCTTTTGCGCGATCGGATCTTCTCTCTACTTGAGCTTTACCATCATATGCCTTGGCTAAGAGTGGATCACGATTCCTCGGACCGAGATCTGGCCAAGAACATTCTCAGACTGTGTTACTCTATCTCTTGCATGTGTGCTTTTCGTGCAGTGGTTGACAGTCTTGAACTACTCCCTGTCCAGACGCAGAATCAGATTGATGAAATCTTCACGGCTTTACGACCCAGCCATGCATTTGGATACTTCACATTCGTTCCATGTTCATTCAATCCGGACCACAGCACAGCATACTGGCCGGGAGCCGAAAACTATCTTTCCCTCGATACGCCTCGGGGGGATTGGAGTTCAAAAGTGCTCGTGGATCTATTGGGATCCTGTCCTTCTAGTACTATACACATCACCGTCAACGTCAGCGCGACTGACCCGGGAGTCCGAACGTGCTATATAGACATCGATGAAAGCACTTCACACGCCAAGGCTCGTATATACGGATGCGACATCAGGATAACGTATGATTGGCAGAATTGCACGCTCTGGCTTTCGTTCGATGCACTCCTACAGCTCTCCAAATTGGCTACCTCTACTTCGAGCTGTGGCTTCGAGTCTGGGTGAAGTCAGGCTGTGTTACGCATATTGCCAGAAGCACCGATAACGTCCGTGAGTACAAAGCCCCCTTCTCGAGCCAGCTCTGTGCTAGTTGCACCTCCCTCGAGTCGGGACAGCGATGCTTACGAGAGCTTCTACTACAGCGATTTCTTGAGCAGCGATAATCGGGACAGACATGTTCGCGACCGGATGGATGAAGACATTGCTGCCCAAGACAATTTTACTGAGGAAGGTTTCCTAGGATTTGAGTTGCTGAGAAGCAGTGCTAGCGTTGCACAGTGAAAGGTATCTGGTACCTGGCAGAAGATTCGAGGGAGTATGAGAGATGTGTTCAAGAGATGAGGTGTTGCGTCAGCTTCGCCCATGCGAGCTGGTTGTGGTTCTTTCTCTTTCTCATCTTGAAACAAGATTTAGCATGCACTGCTTGCGTTCATTTCTGCTGGACCGAACCTTCTCGATTGGCCAAAAGGCCGGCTTCTTTACTGGTGATTAATCGGAGCAAATGGTGGCGTCAAATGGTGGCGTGAAATGCACCGGACGGAGGAAGAACAGTTTTGAAGATGGATGGGACAAAGTGGCAGTGAGGAATCTCGAAGGTAGGCTAAGTGCGGACCCACCACTGGATGCACGGTTCAGGCGCCCACGGAAGTAGCCGCGATCCTCCTATCATGTCTTGTCGTGAAAGCAGAAAGCGTCTTTGCTTCAACGGCATGTTCATCCAATTTGACCATCGACGACATCGTAAAACACAACCAGTCCCGCTATGGATCTTCCTCCTGTCGTCCCTTCTCTGTCAGCCCTCGCGATCTCGACATTCCTTGCTATATTGCTGCAACAGTTCCTACAGCCGAAAAAAGATGCTTCAGAGCCACCCTATGTTCCAATGGCGGTGCCATACATTGGGCACTTGATCGGTGTGATGAGAAAACAAGCAGATTACTACCGCGAAATGGGGTGAGTCCAGATAGCTACGCGTCTAAGGCATACTGACGCAGCCAACAGCACAAAATGCGGACACAAGGTATTTAGTCTAGCAATGCCTGCTGGGCGGATGTACATCGTCAACTCGCCTGGTTACATTTCCAGCATCCAGAAGGTGCCGCGTGTATTATCGTTCTGGTTCATCGAAGCTTCGGTCACCAAGCATCTGAGCGGCACAAGCAAAGAAGCCAATGACATTCTCATGGACAATGCCCGAGGTGAGAAGAGCAACAACAGTCTTGTCGTGGACGGGATGAAAGCTACCCACGCAGCCATGGCTGGTCACCAACTCGAGAAATTGGCTCTTGACGCCATTCAACGCGCGCGTCGTGAAATCTCGACATACAAGATCGGCCAGGAAGTCGAGCTGTGGGACTGGGTGCAGCATGTCTTCTCACTAGCTATCTCAAGCAGTGTTTACGGACCGCAAAATCCGTACGAGAACGAAGAATTGGAACGTGGACTTTCGTGCGTTTATTTCACACACCACAACTGAAGATCCACACTGACCAAAGCAGAACTTTCTCCGACTACACATTATACTTCCTAAGCGGTCTTCCACCCTGGCTCATCGCTCCTAAGGCTTACGCCGCACGCGAAGCGATCGGCGCGCAGTTCGAAAAGTACTTCGCCAACAACGGAGACGCTGTCGGTGGCTCGCTCATTCAAGCCCGCACGAAAGTGCTCCGCGAGTACGGCATTTCCGACCGTGACATCGCGCGTTACGAAGTCGTCAACGGCTTCGGTATTCTGCTCAACCTACTTCCAACGGCTTTCTGGACCATCTACCACGTCTTCTCCGACTTTGATCTGCTGCAAGCTGTTCGAGACGAGGCAGCGCAGGCTGGTCTTTCTGAGTGTGAAGGCGCGTTTCCGGGTTCGATCGAAGAGCTGGAGAAACTGGATCGTCTCCCGCTTACGATATCTGTGCTCAAGGAGGCATTGCGCGTACACGCTTCTGGCGCTTCGGCTCGTATGGTGATGGAGGACCACATGTTAGACGGCAAATATCTCCTCAAGAAAGACGCGTTCATGATGATTCCGAACAAGGCCGCAAGTTTCGATCGAAGCGCGTGGGGCGAGACAGCCCAGACATTCGTCGCGGATCGGTTTCTCAAGAGCACCGGGGAACAACGCCACCATGCTGCGTTCAGAGGGTTTGGTGGCGGTGTGAACGCGTGTCCCGGTAAAGGGTTTTCTATCAAGCTTATCACGGCTGTGGTGGCGTCGCTGGCTTTGCGGTATGATGTGGATGTGGTTGGGGGGAGAGAGCGATGGGAAGACCCGGGTCATGATGAGAGTAGTATCGCGATTGTGTTGGCTAGACCCGCGAGGAAGATGTACGTGAGGTTCGTGCTAAGGCGCGAAGTAGACGTCGAATAAATGTACTGCGAAGTTGTTGATTTTGGTAGAAATGTTTTGAGACGGCTCTTTCAGAGGTGGGAGATGTGAGGCTCCCGGGGAAAGATGTTGTCTCGATGGTCTCACATTTTAATGATGGCTTCTTAGGTCTTTCCTGCCCAGTTACTGCTCAATTTACCCGTCTTTCTCGCGCCTGACTTGAGTTACTGTCGGCCGTGGGATCTCCCGCACGGGCCAGTACTGTTTGCCCCAGGTTACACCACATGTTTGCTCTCACGCACTTCCCCATTAGAACTAGTGCGTGCTCCCTTCAGTACATAGGCCTCGCTCTCCCATAGCCCAATACAACATGATTCTCCTCATTCTCTCCTTCCCACAGTTACCTTGTAGGCTCAAGTAATTTGATGCTCGAGATTACGCCAAAGTGGGACTTTTGCATCGCATATGTCTGAGTAAGGAGAAGTGGCAAATTGTTCCAAAAAGATAGAGTGTGGTTTATGATATTCTAGAAATGGTCTTCCAAACAATGACAAAAGGTGATCTTCTCAGTGTCAGCTTGACGGTATTCCAACAAGGAAAGATTACTCGTCGCAATGGGCCAGGTTCATGCTCGCTATTAGGTCTTCCCTCCTCAGCAACTTCTCAATCACTCAACTCAATGACGTCCTCCCAGTGCTCGGTCTTGGCCCTCTTCGAAGAAGACCTCGCAACGCCACCTTTTGCGCGCTCTCGCTTGACTTGCGGGTTTTCAGTGGACTCTGGCTTGATGGGCTCGTCACTGGCCCTCGCGGCCTCCTCCTAGTCGCTGTTAGTCGGATACGGTAAGATGTGACGTCGATTGCACCTCGTGATGCTGCTTCAAAGCAAGCAGGGTCCTTCTCGGCTGCACAGCATGCTGACGACTGCATGGCCAAGCACCGGTCATGTCGCCAGTCGGTGTTACCGCATCGTTGGGCGGCTTGCTCTGGTCTTCCCACAGGGTGTTGATATGCTTGTGGGGCGGGATCAGTCACCTGCCGGGAGAGTTGGGTGCGAAGATAGTCGTCTGTGAGGGAATCTTCAGTGGGAGCGGGTAGTTGTTCTTGGTCCTCTTCCGCGACGGCCTGCTTGCGCCTGGTCCTCCTCCGGGTGTTGATGTTCTTTCTCAGTGCCTTCTGCGCCTGCTGCTTGCCCGCCTGTTTTGTTGGTTGCAAGACCGTTGTGTCGACATTAGCGTTGTACTTTGGATATGAGGTCTTACATACTCTCTTCCGTAACGCTTTCCATCGTGTAGCGCTTAGAGTCACGAGTTAGGCATCGATCGCGGCAAAAGAGTAGTTGGCTACGCAGACGGTGGACCTAGTAGAGGCAAACGGCTCAAAGTGGGGTCGCAAGCTGGCGAGCGACAATAGCAATGGGCAGGCCAATTATTGCGAATTAAGCAGCATCGAACTCTAAATTACGCCTTCACCCAGTATTCCGCCTCATCAGGCCTAGCCGCTCCGTGCAAGCTGTGAAAGCCGAATGTCGACACCTCGTCTCTCTGAACCTTCCGAGCTGGAAAGGTCAAAGAAGAAAGGCCGACAATGTAGCATACACTCCCGTTCCCATAGCGCAGATAATACGTATCTAAGTGCCGAATGTCGATGCCATGCTTCTCTCAGCCTCCAAAATGGGAGATCAGAGAAGCAGTAGCCGACAACGTAGTGGGGACGTCGTAATTCCAGTAAACAATATTGCTAAAACTGATGCGAACTGTGACCAGGCGTACCAGCAACTTCGAAGCTCTCGTGTCCACGAAGACGATCCGAGAAATCCTGCAATGCCCGTCAACACCTGCCACCTCTCGTCACGACGCCCAGAAAATGAAGGTTCGGAACTGTATCGCAGGAATCTTGATGAACGGCACAAGATTTGGCATATTGTTATTGTATTGGTAGGCGCGTGAGAGCCTCTACGAGGCTCACAGAGGCTGCCAAGGCACTAGCTACACGCGATCACGTGAGAGGTATCAGTGGACTATCGGCTCTGTCCAACAAATCTAGTCCAGCTCTACAACCGCGTTGTCTTGACCACGGCGGCGCTTGTGTGCAGGTGCCTCCACAATCTCGATCTCGTCATTGGAATCGTCCGGAATGATGGCGACGGAGCGCTCGCGTCGGGCATGAGCTTCGGTCTTGACTTTTGAGGCAGTTTCGCGTTCCTGACTATGTTAACGGTCGCTCGAATGAATCGTAAGATGTCGATCTTACCTCTTTGAGGCGTCGCACAATTTCGCGGAGCTCGTCTTCGTTGAGCTCTTCTTCTGGGCGATCTTCCAGAGGGACTGGTGTTGGCTCGCGAGGAATGACGTGGAGAGCGCGGAGAGCAGCTGGTGGGCAATAAGTCAGTGAAGCTTTCTAGATGGCAAAGACAAGAACTTACCGAGAGAGCGATACTTGAAGTTGACCGTGACGAAGGGGCCGCTGCCGATGCGATCCCACGTCTGCCAAGTCCACATGGCTGGCAGATGAGGGCCCAAGCTAATGATTCAATCAGTTTGTGGATAATGCCTAAGCTATATTACACAGGCTGTCTTACCTTCCGTGATGGGATTTTGGATCGCCTTTCATGGGCTTCTCTGGCACTTTACCATAGTGATCGTTCCCAACAAAATTCAAGACTGGGGCACTATTGCGCACGTTCCGAACAAAATAAAGATTAACGATGATTGGCCCTACCTTGAAAAGTCTGTTCTCGACATTGCGGGCCAGGTTGATTGTGTTATCGTCAACTAGAAAAGGATAAATGGTCAGCGCCCACTTTGAGAACAGTGTTCCACAGGTATAGTTTGGATCTTCTCACCAATCTCCAAAGCGGTGAAGCGGAAGTTCTGAATAGCGCCAGTAAGAGCCGTGATCTGGCTGGCGCGTCCCTCTGTGACTTGGCCGACAGGATCGAACAATTTATCGGCCTTGCAGAGGTCTGCGGGCATACTCTTCCCATCAAGCGAGATTTATGATGTAACATCGCCTGCAGGGTAGCATAGATCATCCGTGAACCTGACACGAACCGCAAACTCAGCATCAGACTGCGCTTCAATGTACTTGGTGACCGTGTTTGGCAATATTGGGCCTTCATCGATGTCATCATATTCAGGCAGTGGCTGACCGCTCACCAGGATCTCGACGATGACTCCGGGGCATGACGGAGGAGTGACCATGGTGATGGGTGTTGCCTATGGCTTCGATGGTCGATTCAAATACTGATAAGCGATCGATTTAGGAGGAGAGGGCGATTGTGGATCGATATGGGACTGGAAAATTATCCAAATGGGGGAGGACTTCCGGGTGCGGCCAGGTGCGCGTTGTTGGTGGTCGGTCGATGTAGAGGGAAAGACGGATTCGGGCGGAGGATAGATGTAAGCAGAAAGGCGGTTGACATATAATGTAAGGTGTATTGTGTTGTGTAGTTGTATGTGTGTCCTCTCTTCATCCCCGAGAGGTCTGTGACGTAGGTTTATATAAATGAAGTGGTGGGCTGATTGGCTGGTGGACAATCCACGTGATTATGCAAGGTGCCCTAGGCTTACAATAGATCTTATATGCCACCCGGGAGCCCGCGCTGCTCAAAAAACGAAGTGAGAGACGGCCATTGTGGCAAAATCGAGGTTAATTGGAGCGCTACTTCCGATAAGAGTCTCTGAGAAGGTGAGAGCGCAGGCGTTGCGAGTTTTGCAGGTGAGGCTGGCAGTGTTTAGAGTTGGTGATGTAATAACGATCAAGAGCGCATGGTCGTGAGCGGAATATGTCACACGCACTCAATCTGGGACGAGTGTAGCACACAATAATGAAGACAGTTGCATATAATGGAGTAGTCAACGTACTCAATTTGACGTAGAAGGTACATAGATGCTGAGGCAGCAGATGATGCAGTTTTTTCATGCAATTTGAATCAAGAAAAGGGAACTACCTGAAGCTTGTACCGCTCTCGGGGCTCGCAAAGGCATTGCGAATACCGCGTTGACCAGTTGAACCCTAACCTTATCGCAGCCCATCGATATTGAGAGTCGTTAAGTCGAAGTCGAAATGCAACGCTGGTTGCGGGAGCAATGCACCCGAGCCTCAATCTTGCCGTTAAGACCGTCGCGTGATGCTACATCATGTGTTCGAATTTCCACCGGTCATCGATATGACTCATGGAGCTACCGTAAAACTGTCCCAACCCCTTGTACGAGGCATTCCATGCCTAGTCCAGCACGATAGCTTCGTTCTTCTTGTCACCGCAACGATTTTGGCTTGGTCCCTCCACAACTCCAACATCATCGTCGGCTTCAGCGTCACGCTCTCGCTTGATCTTGCCCTTGGCTTTCTCGCGACACAGCTTCAGCATGGTAATGAGCTCGGAGCGTTCCAAGTTGTGCAAGCCACATTCGCTTCCACGATGTCCGCCAATGACCATGATCATGTCGTCGTCTGTGAGGCCAACAAAATCGTCTTGGGGTTGCACATTGGCCTTGGTGTGAGGTCGTGGCTCTGGGGTCGGGATAGGGCTGCGGGCGATGATGCGTAGGGCCTGTAGGTCCGCTGCAGCACACAGTCAGTAAGTACAAGGTGTGTATCGAGACTGAGTGCCAGACCTTTCGAGCGATATTCGAAGGTGAATGTCGCGATTACGCCTCCTAAATTGTCCCATTCCAATTTCTTCCGACCTTTGCTCTGTGTAGGAGCACCCAAACTGTTTGCTGATAAGCGCTTGTGGACAGCGGGAACAAGTTTGCAACCTACATCACTTGACGCGAATTCGCATCCTCCTTCAAAGCCTTCTCCGGGACCGAGTCCTGAGATTTAAAGGCGCGCAATGGTGGTTCCTTATCGGTTTTTCATCCGTCACCGAATCTACATTTAAGGGTGATGATCCCGAGCAATGCAATCTTGTCACCGAGATCGTGGTGTTGGTTGCGGAGGCTGTGATCGTCTGCGGATCTCTGAGCTGGCGGTCAATGAATCATACTTGTCAACAATCCAGCCAGCCAGCTTTCCCCCATTGGCTGGATGGCTTGAGGATTTTAGGGGTTCCTGGCTGGCTGGCTTGGCTTGATCGGCTTGAGGTAAGGCTTAGATAGGCTAGGTATACGCCAAAAGTAGGCCTGCCAAGGCTCGGGCCGGTGAAAGACTAATCTCCACTTCTAGATACCCCTAGATACACCTATATATACCCTACTATCAAGACAATCAAGCTTATCAAGCCTATCAAGCTTGAAGCTTACGGCTGGCTGGCTGGCTGGCTTGAATACCTCAAGCCTCGAGCCTGCCAGCCAGCCACCAAGCTTAGCTGGATTGTTGACATCTATGCAATGAATGAGAAGAGATCATGGTTCTTACTGGTCGCCAACTTCTGAAACATCAGAGCCTGCTTCATCCAATCAGAGTTGATCTTAGTCTTTACACTATCCAAATGTAGCGCTTCCCAGATGCTTGGCCGGGCTTTGGAGATGAACGTCGATTGGATGAATATGCCATCGACAGAAAGAAAGACGATAAGATCTTGTGATGTCGGCCTTGACTCGTCTACTGAAACCTTTACAGCAAACGTTGCGCCTGCCTGCGCTTCGACGTATCTGCTGACAAGCTTGGGTTGTTCTGGAGTTTCTTCATCATCGTACTCCACAAGCGGTGCGCTGTCAACGATGATTTCGACTCGAACGCCGGGCAGACTGGCAAGGATAGCCATGAGGTGGTCCTGCTAATCAATTGTTGCAAAGCTGGTGGAACTGAGAGCGGGGTAAATAGATGCGGCAGGCAGAAAAGGCCGCGCGCACGTGGGTCACGGTAAAAGTGAAAACAGACGAGATGAAGGTGAGTAGAGGCCATTGCAGCAATATTACCACTGGCGATCAATAGCTTTCAGTCCAGCACGATAACCTCTGACTCGCCCCGTGGGCGTTTGCGACTGCGCGACTCAAGGATCGTAATCTCGTCGTCTTCGTCTGCAAATGCATCACCATGGTGGTCAGAGATACCTATGACTAAGGATGTGAGGGTTGTTTGCCGAAAGCAGATTGTGCCTGTTTTGGTGATCAACGTCCAGCCAGAAGCCTCGTCGCTAGGTCCTGTGTGGCGAAAATTGTGAGGCAATTCGATCGGGGAAGTGTGGCACTGGTTGTTTAGATGAAAGATGTCGGTAGCAAACAAGTCTTGTGCGACAAGGGCCCGGAATCGCCCTATTGACTGACAGCGTCGACGCAGAGGTCGTAAACTTCACGCGCTTGATCATCGAGAACTACACGAGTACTGAAGTAATGAAATGTGGGTACGCATGCTCGAATGACGTGAGTCCAATGGGAAAGGTTTCCAAGCGCGTTCTTGTTTGAAGGCGAGATGGAAGGGGTGAACGATAATCTGTTTGTGCATTCGAAGGATGATGTCGTTTAAATGGAAGTTGTGCATGTGATGAAGCCTGCGCGTATGGTAGTTAGGTAGATAGAGGAAGTAGGTTTTGCGAGGTTCTAATGATTACTGGTATATTTCTTCGCTGAGTGTTATACTTTTTTATCTACCTTCCTCCAGATCTAGAACGCGTCTGTTCTCTTCATACGTCGGAATCTCTTCTCCTGTCTGCGCCATTTTGTGGTGTCGAAAAGCATCGTACACCGCCATTATTATCGTACGCCAATTTTCCATAGGCGGCAAGGGCGCTCGTCCGATCAACGGTCCCACTGCCTCAAAATTCCACGATGCAGCGTATACGGTATTCCAGCGGAGTGCCATAGTTTTGCCTGCCTTGGGATTTCTGCTGAGCGTTGACATCAGCGCCAGAATCGAGGACAATGTTGATGAGATGTGCGTTGCCATCCCCGATAGCCAGGTTCAGCGGAAGCAACTGCCATGATTCAGATCGACATCCATGCAACCGAGAAGGAACCGCGGTCGGAGCATGACTTCGACTGACCGGAAGTACAAATGTTAATTCAGGATACATTTTAGACTGCACATTGTGTTTGAGTATCGAACGGGAGGACGACACGGTGACGAAGCTGTATGGGAACTCTGGTAGCCGAAGCTCCGTGTAGCGAAAAAGAATACGATCTGTTTCTCTGCATACCATCAAGCCCATATTGTCCCAGCTCTCAAAGTGCAAGACTGGCCATCAGTACAGCGCTTGTACGACACATTGTCCGCGCAATTGGAGTATAGCGAAGATCTAGAAATGTCTGAGGTCTAGTTCTTCGATGCCCGAGCGTATAGGAAGAACCGCATTCAGGAGATTCATTGCGCTACGGATGTAAGTGGGGAAGGAAGGCCGCGGAGTTAGTCATTTGGAGGGCCGCAGACTGTTAGAAGGCCTTCACTGTTCTTGCCGTTCCAAGACCTCGATTTTGTTACATCTCCGTTGGAAGACCATTACCTTTTGCGATCGTACTTCTACGAATACAAATCTATTGCTGTGAGCCGTTCTACCTTGCTCTTCGATTGCTCTGGGGCTGTGATGACCATGCGTGACCCAGTGTTGATGATGGAGATGAGTCGCCATCTAGTTCGCACAAAGTGACTTCATAGGTGGCTCGTGCTTCCTTAGCGTACCTGGATTCGTTCGGCTGCATGTTCATGAGCCTCATCCATCGCATCATCAACGTTCCCTCTCATCCCATCATGGCTGAACATCCCTCCTTCACGCTCGCCGGCCTCCGTATGTTTCCCACAGCCCCCTAGCCCCATTCTCCTAACACGTCATCCAGTCGCCGTCGGTGGAACAGCAGGCTACCTCCGCACGCGCTCAACGCCGTCACTCGTTGCAGGCATTGTGCTGGGCGCGTCATACGGATACGCTGGTATGTTGTTTGTCTACTTCACATCTCTTCTCTCTTGCTAATATGTCTACAGGCTACCGCATTAAGCAAAACCAGGACTACGGTACTGAGCTCGCGCTCGGCAACAGCGTGGTGCTGCTTGGATCTGCGATTCCGCGCATCATGAAGACGGGTGGAAGAGCGCCTGTGCCGATTGCGCTGGGGGCGACGGGTGCTTTGGCGACGTACTACTATCAGAAGAAGGTTCGCGAGTTTAGGTACGGGGTGTGAAACAATGGAGTGGTGCGGAAGCAGCGTATGCAAGGCGCGAACTGAGCGTTCCTTTGATGCACCGTATTCCAGCATGTTGTCATATCCATCTCATTATTGTTGCATTCGCCCATGTGACATGCGACGGGCGAAAATCGAAGCGGCGGATATTGTTCGTTGATGCAGGGTAAGGAAGGAACGTGACGGTGAAGGTGAGCAACACGTGTTGGCACGGCGCTAGCGCTATCTCCTATCATTCCGAACGTTGCGTCTCACTCTCACTTCACTCCATCGCAATATTTTCGCTGTACGCAACGCGCAAACTTTCCTAGCCTCACCAACCCCCCACTTTCCATCGCGCCCACGAGTTAGCGCACCTGCAAGAACTCCATCGCGACTTCTGCATCAAAGTCTACATCATGGCTCCTATCGCCCCAACGGAAGAATACATCGCATGCCTGCACAGTCTGGCTGAGCCGCTCGAGGTCCTCACGAAGCATGGCTTCATCTGCAAGCAGCTGGACGAGGGGGAGCTGTTGGGACAACGCCGATGTCAAGGGTGCCACAGGAGTGAGTGCCTTCACATACATAGCATTGTGGTACTAATGCGCAAAAGCCATGTCGAAGATTGATCGCATGCGACAGCATTTGCAGAACGAGTCAGAGCCGAAGGTCGTGGTGAAGAGGAACACGTCACGTAAGCGCGCTTTTACTGATGACGAACAGCTGGAGCATTCGACGCTGCCCAAGCGCCCCACCTTGAGAGAACCTCCTGCGATGAAAGAGACACTAAGCCAGAAACCTCGTGTCTCACCATTCCATGCGAAAGCCAATGTCCCTGATATCACGCCATTGAATGGACTTTTGGAGCTTCCTCTCCCCATCATGCAACGGAGGGTATTCCCACGGTCTGGGTTCGAAGGGGCAAGCTCATCAATGCAGGATCTACCACAAGAGCTAAAGAAGGCACCAAAATTCGCCTGCAGATATCACCTCGGCAAGTGCGTCAACAAGGTAGGACAATCTTCATGCACTTGTAGGGCCATTCTTGACACTTAGGACGTGGCTAGGTCTGGACGTGCTGCGAACAGCCCAAAGGCACACAACCTTGCGCCGGGGCACCCGAACACATTCCCACCCAGCAGGAATTACATGAGCTTACCGCCCTTCACCAGTGCTACCCAACACCATCGCTCGATCAGCTCGACCGACTTTACCTCTGCGAAGCTGTTGCTATCGACTGCGAGATGGGCACGGCCGTATCTGGAGACTCCGAATTGATACGAGTCACCGTAGTTGACTACTTTTCCGGCGCCATTCTAATCGACAACTACGTGGAGCCGGATGTCCCCATGCTGCACCTCAACACCAAGTATTCTGGCGTCACGTGGGCGGACATCAGGAACGCGAGGCAGCAGGGCACAATCTTGCAGGGAAAGGCACACTCACGCCACGCTCTCTGGAACTACGTTGGACCGGATACGCTGATTATTGGACATGCAGTGATAAACGATATTCGCGCTTTGAAGTGGATTCACACGGCCGTGGTGGATTCGCTGATCACGGAGCAAGCTCGCGTGAGGGCAAAGGAAGCAGAGGAGGCGAAGTTGAAAGAGGCAGAAGAATCGACGCTGAAGCAAGAGGAGGAAGAGAGACTGAAGACCGA
>Ga0265797_10008682_pt1 | contig 13444 bp, 10 predicted proteins | sample P2T30metagenome_FD_192433 | JGI IMG/M metagenome (GOLD analysis project Ga0265797, IMG submission 192433) | Plant litter microbial communities from East Loma Ridge, Irvine, California - P2 T30 | ecosystem: Environmental > Terrestrial > Plant litter > Unclassified | place: USA: California... | reverse complement strand
CAGCTGTCCGGGCCGCGGCCCTTGGTGCGGAACTGGAGTTCGTCATAGACGCTGTCGACCTCGGCGAAGTTGATCGTCTCCGCACCGCCGGCCTCGGCCATCGCCAGACGCTCGGGCACCTCGTCGACCGCGATCACGCGGCCTGCGCCGAGCATCAGCGCCGATCGGATCGCGAACTGGCCGACCGGACCGCAGCCCCAGATCGCCACGGTGTCGCCCTCTTCGATGTTCGCATTCTCGGCGGCCATATAGCCCGTCGGGAAGATGTCGGAGAGGAACAGCGCCTGATCGTCGGTGACGTTGTCCGGCACCTTGATCGGGCCGATATCGGCCATCGGCACGCGCAGATACTCTGCCTGGCCACCGCAATATCCGCCGAGCATGTGGCTGAAGCCGAACAAACCGGCAGGCGAATGCCCCATCGCCTTGATCGCCATTTCGGCATTCGGATTGGTTCGCTCGCACGCCGAGAACAGGCCCTTGCGGCAGAAGAAGCAATCGCCGCAGCTGATCGTGAACGGCACGACGACGCGGTCGCCGATCTTCAGGTTGGTGACCTCGGAGCCCAGTGCGACGACGACGCCCATATTCTCATGGCCGAGAATGTCCCCGGCCTGCATCGTCGGCTGATAGCCGTCGAGCAAATGAAGATCGGACCCGCAGATCGCGCAAGACGACACCTTGATGATCGCGTCGCGCGGATGCTTGATCTCGGGATCCGCGACAGTATCGACCCGAACATCGCCTTTTCCATGCCAAACCAGTGCGCGCATCAGAAAGTCTCCGTCTTGTAAGTAGCGTGCCGTACTTTTAAAAGTACAAGTCGCCGTCAGAACTCATCAGCTATCGGGCCGTCTCGACGAAGCATAGTCAGCAGAAACAACAACGAGATCGCCGGGCGGCGTCATTGCGTCATGTGTCCTACCGTCAAGCCACACGTCAGGCCCCGGATATTGATGGAGACATAGCGATTTGGATGTCCTCATCGTTCCTGACGATCTTGAATATTCGCCGGGAATATTTCGTATTGATCTTCATCAGTGTGACTAAACGCATGGGATCATTGGCAAATTGCCAAAAATGGGCGTCAGGTTGGGCTCCTCGCGGGCGAAAAATCACACCTTGAACAGTTTCACGGAGGCCGCGCGCCCCGCCATGCTTGCCATCGCCGGGGCCAATTCGGACAGCGGACCGTTGGAATGTCAGCAACCTTCGCCGACGCTCACCGGCGCACCTGCGCGACGCTGGCATGCCGGCTGGCAAACGCGATTTCGATTCGGGAATTAGATATGCAGATCAAGGCCATCCTCTTCGACATCGACGGCACGCTCGTCGATACCAATGACATGCATGTCCTCGCCTGGGAGGAAGCCTTTGCAAGCGTCGGGGCGTCCTTCGACCGGCAGGTGATCCACGATCAGATCGGCAAGGGGACCGACATGCTCGTGCCGACCTTGTTGCCGGATGCCGACGCGGAGAAGCAAGAAAAGCTAGGGGATACCCATGGCGCGATCTTCAAGGCGAAATATCTGGAGACCGCCAGGCCGTTCGTTCGCGCGCATGATCTGCTGGCGCACGCGCATAGCCTTGGGCAGCAGGTCGTGCTCGCCTCGTCTGCGTCGGGATCGGAGCTCGATCATTACATCGGGCTGCTCGATGCGCGGGACCTGATCGGTGCGACGACGAGCAGCGACGACGTCGAGCGGACCAAACCCGCCCCGGACATTTTCGCCACCGCGCTGAAGGCGCTGCCGGGGATCGATCCTGCTGAGGTGATGGTCGTCGGTGACACGCCTTATGACATCGAGGCGGCCGCCAAATGCGGGATCGCCGCGGTTGCGGTCCGATCGGGCAAGTTCAGCGACGAGCAACTGAACGGCGCGGGTGCGGTCGCGATCTATGACGATGTCGCGGCCCTGCTCGCCGGTTACGCCCAGTCGCCGCTGGGGCGCTGATCGCCATGGCCATCACGCTGAAACCCCTTCGCGACCAGGTCATCGTCGTCACTGGCGCCACCAGCGGCAACGGGCTCGCGACCGTCGAGGCCGCCGTGGGCCGCGGGGCCGCCGTCGTCGCGACCGCGCGGAACGACGCGGCGCTCGAGGCCCTCCGCGCCCGTCTGTCGGCCGATGGCGGACGCATCGCGGTGTGCGCTGCCGACGTCAGCGACATGGCTGCGGTCGAGCGTGTCACCGCCGTTGCAGTCGCGGCGTTCGGCGGCTTCGACAGCTGGGTCAACAATGCCGCGACAGGCACGTATGGCACGCTCGATCAGGTGCCGATCGCCGATCACCGGCGCGTGTTCGACGTCAATTATTTTGGCGTGCTGCACGGATCGCTGGTCGCGGCCCGCCATCTGCGCGGCCGAGGCGGCGCGATCGTCACTATCGGCTCAATTCTGAGCGACCGTGCGATCGTCGAGCAGGGGCCCTATGGCGCGACCAAGCATGCGGTGCAGGCGCTTACCGACACGTTGCGGATGGAGCTCGAGCAGGAGGGGGCCGGCATCTCGGTCACGCTGATCAAGCCCGGTGCGATCGACACGCCATTTCCCGAACATGCGCGCAATTTCATGGATCAGCCACCGCGCCTGCCACCGCCCCTCTACGCCCCCTCCATCGTCGCCGACGCGGTGCTGTTCGCGTGCGAGACGCCGCGGCGGACGCTGTATGCGGGCGGTGGCGGGCTGCTGGCTTCGCTTCTCTCGCGCGCCGCGCCGCGGTTGAGCGACCGGATCATGGAACTGGTCGGCACGTTTGTGCAACAGAAGCCCGAGGATCCCGGTGATCCGGCACGCCGAGACAATCTCTATGATCCGCGGGCCGATGCGCTGCGCGGGACCCAGCATGTCCACGCGCGCACATCGAGCAGCGTGCTGCAGGTGCAAAAGCTTCACCCCGCGGTTGTGATGCTGGGTGTTGTCGGCGCTGGTATCGTCGTCGCGCTCGGCCGACCAAAGGGTGGACGCCGGTAATATCAAACACGGAAAGGGCAGGTAGCGTGCGCGGCGTCGACACGTGCGCGTCCTTCCGCGCCATCTTGGCAGTCTATATCAACCGGACGCCGGCTGCGCGGAACTGCGCTTCCGCCACGTCGACCGTCGTTCCGTCGCCGACCGGCATTGCGATCGCTCGGGTGTAGTCCGTCAGGATAGACGCGTCGAAGCCCTCGCGCCGCGCATCGAGCGCCGACCAGGCGACGCAGAAATCATAGGCCAGCCCAACGAGCACGCACCGCCGAATCTGCTTGTCTCGCAGATACCCGGCCAGACCCGTCCTCGTCGTCTTGTCGTTCTCGAAAAAGGCCGAATAGGAATCAACGTCCGAATTATACCCCTTGCGAACGATGACGTGAGCGCGGTGGATGGTGCCCTGCACGTCGGGATGGAATTCGGCACCAGCGGTTCCCTGAATGCAGTGATCGGGCCATAGGACCTGCTCGCCATATGGCATCGGCACGGTATCGAGCGGCTGCCGACCGGGGTGGCTGCTCGCGAAGGACTGGTGTCCCGCAGGATGCCAGTCCTGGGTTACGACGACATGCCGGAACCGCGGAGCGAGCCGTTCGATCCCGGCCATGATCTCGTTCCCGCCCGCAACCGCCAGCCGGCCGCCGGGGCAGAAGTCGATCTGCGGGTCGACGACGATCAAGGCGTCCGACTCCGTGATGGCTGCGTCGCCGGTGAACTGCTCGATACCCAATGTCATCTCCTGCAAAGCCGACAGGTCGCGTCAAAGGCGGCCGATGACAAGAATGATCATATTGCCGAGCGCCTATTTGCGAACACTGGCCGACGGCTGGGCCAGGTCCGGGAAGCGATCGAGGATCGCGCTGGTCACGCCATTGGTCCAGCCGAACCCGTCCTGGACCGGATATTCGCCGCCTCCGCCGGGTATGCGCTGTTCGATATTATACTTCTCCAGCATCTTGTCGGTGTCGGCATAGGCCGCGCCGACCGTTCCGAGCCAGCGTCTCGCGATGTCCTTGGCCAGCGCCGGTTCGCCGTTTCGCTCGAGCCCTGCGATCGCGACCCATTGCAGCGGTGCCCAGCCATTGGGTTCGTCCCATTGCTGTCCGGTGTTGAGCGTCGTCGTGCGCAGGCCACCCTCGGCCACCAGCGATTTGCGCACCGTCGCGGCGACGGCCTTCGCCTGTGCCGACGATGCAAGCCCGACGAACAGCGGGTGCAGCATCGCGGCATTGATGCTGGTCGTGGGCATGCGCGACGACAGGTCCCAGTCGGCGTAGCGCGCGGTCGTCGCCTGCCAGAGATAGCGGTCGATCGCGGTCTTGCGCTTGGTCGCCAGGGTCGTGAATTCGGTCACGCAGGGGGTGTCGCCGGCGGTCTGGCAGCGCGCGGCGATGCGGCGTTCCATCGCCCAGATCAGGCTGTTGAGATCGACGGGCACGATGTCGGTGGTGTGGATTGTGGCGAGCGACCGCGGATCGCGGAGCCAGCGTGAGCTGAAATCCCATCCGCTCTCCGCGCCCGCACGCAGGTTGCGCTGCGTATCGGCGGCGGCGCGGGGTGCTGCCCTGACCGCGGTCTCGACATCCTCGGCATAGGATTCGTCGCGCGGCGTATCGCGGTCGTCATAATAGCGGTTGAGCACGCTGCCGTCGGGCATCCGCACGACGCGGAGACAGGCCGGGTTGCCGGCAAGGCAGGTCGCGCCCTTCATCCAGAAGGCGTGCTCGGCGCGCAGTGCCGCCAGCCGACGCTTTGCGACAGCGGGGTCGGTGTTGGTCGAGAGATCGAGCATCAGCGCATAATAAGGCGGCTGCGACCGGCTGAGATAATAGGTCCGCGTCCCGTTCGGGATATGCCCGTAGCGCTCGATCAGGCTGGTGAAATTGTCGAGCATCGACTCGACAAGCGGCTGCTGGCCGTCGACCTTCAGCCCGAGCATCGTGAAATAGCTGTCCCAGTAATAGATTTCGCGGAAGCGCCCGCCCGGCACCACATAGGGTGCCGGCAGCGGCAAAGCGGAGCTGCCGGCGACGGGGGCGACCGGCTGACGGACGAGTTGCGGCCACAAGGCCCGGACATGCGACCTCAGATCGCCCGAACCCCGGTCATTCTCGCCGGGCACCACGTAATTGGCGAGCACGAACGCCTTCAGCGCCGGGCCGGCGGGTCTGGTCCGCGCATAGTCCGCCATGATCGCCGCGGCAGCGCGCTTGGGGACGGCATCGACGAACGTCTTGCCGTCCGCGAAGACGTGACCCTGCTGCACGGCCTGGAACAGCGGGCCATAGATATCGGCGGGCGACTGGGCCTTCGCGGCGGATGCGGCCGGTCGGGACGGAGCGGTCTGGGCGGGCGCCATCGCGGCGACCGAGGCCAGGGCGGCAAAACGGCAAAGGGTTTTCATGAAGATCGCAACCATTTTGCCAGGGTGATCGATCCCCCGTCGGGGCGGGATCGATCACCCTGGGCTGTGTCAGAACTTGAACGCGGCGGCGAACCGGATCGAGCGACCCACGATCGGCCTTGCGAGGATCGTGCCGCTGCCCTGCGATCCGAGCGTGCGCGGGTTGCCTTCGGTCAGCCCGATCTCGTCGGTCAGATTGTCACCGATGACCTGGAACTGCACCTGCCGGTTCAGATCGAGTGTGATGCCTGCGTCGAGCTTGTAAAAGCTCGGCAGCACCTGCGCATTCTGGACGTCGGAGAAGCGGTCGCCGATATAGCCGATAGTCGCATATACGCCTGCCTTCGCATCGCCGCCGAGTTCGAGATCATAGGCGGGGGTCACGCGCCACTGCCATTTCGGCTGGCGCTGAACCCGATTGCCGGTGAGATCGGTCCGGCCGCCATCGGTGAAGAAGTCGCGATAGGTCGCGTCGAGATAGGTCGCCGACCCGCTGAGCGTGAAGCCGTCGAACGGCCGCAACTGCCCCTCGAACTCGACGCCGGTCGCCTTGGCGCCGCCGACCGACGCGATCGGGGCGCCGCTGGTGATGACCGTCGTCGCAAGGCCGTCGAACGTGTTGTGGAACAGCGTCGCGTACAGGTTGGCGATCACGGTCGAGACCTTCACGCCGCCTTCATAGCTGTCGACCTGCGGTGCGACGTCGATCCCGTCGCGCAGATTGTCGAAGAACGGGAAGCTGTTGCCGCGGCTGTAGCGGACGAACGCGCCGACCTGCCGGGTCAGGTCGTAATTGACGCCGCCGGTCCACGACCAGGCATCGCCGCGATAGCGGATCGTGCGGAAGGTGCCGTTCAGCTGCGCATCGCCATTGTCGTAGAGCGTCAGCGGATTGCCGTCCGCACCCGCCGCCGGGACCGTCGCTGCAAGGTTTTCGAGCGTGCCGTCGACCGAGTGATGCTGCCACCGGACGCCGCCGTCGATCCGCAGCTGGTCGGTAATCTGCAGTTCGTCGACCGCATAGCCCGCGACGTCCTCGCCGGTGTAGCGCGCGTTGACCTTGAACGTCGATCCGCCCGAGAAGCCGTCCCGCGTGACGATCCGGCCATCCGCGAATGTCAGATTCAGTCGGCGGGCGTTTGGCTCGGCGGTGAGCAGCATGCTGTTGCCGAGATTCCACCGGTCGCGCGACTTGTACCGCGTGTAGTAGACGCCACCGGTCAGCGTGTTGCTGCCCGATTTCCACTCCAGCGCAAAATCGTTGACGAAGGCCTGGATGTGCTTTTCGACGCTCCACAGCCCGGCCTCGACGACCGCCTGATTGGGCGAGGCCGCCGCACCGCCGGTGGCAAAGGTGAGCGATCCGATCGTCCCGCCCCGGCCGGCCGCATAGGCGGCGGCGGTGACCGGCGCGGCGCCGCCGGGGACGAGACCGATCGTGTTCGCATCGCCCTCCATCCAGCTGCCGCGATCGCGCACCGTGATCCCGCTGCCGAGTTCGTAATCGAAATTGCCGCCCAGATTGTAGATCTTCGCGCTGCGTCCGTCCGCCAGATCCACCCGGCTGCCGTCGTTGCGCACGCCGATCCGCGTGTCGCGTCCGACGAGCGTCCCGGTACCGGCATCGAAGCCGGGATATTCGCGGACCTTGTCGCCGTCCTGGACGACTGGGATGGGCAGCAGCCACTGGCCGCGATCGTCGAGATAGCGACCGAAGAGCAGGATCGAGCCCTTGTCGAAGTCATGGCGGATATTGCCGGTGATCTGACCACCGCGCTCCGCCTCGAACTGCGCGTCGCGGATCCCGCGCGAGGTCGAGTAATAGCCGCCGAGCATATAGGTTGTGCTGTCGTCGATCGGCCCCGAGACGTAGCTGTCGACGCGGAACTCGCCGAAATCGGTGCCGCTGAGTTTCAGCAATCCGGCCGGCGTCTGCTTCCCCTCACGCTGGACGAGGTTGACGGTCAGGCCGGGCTGACCGTTCGAGAACAGCGCGCCGGTGCCGCCGCGCACCGCTTCGACGCGCTGGATCGTCTCGTCGATACGGATCAGCTGCGTGTTTTCGAGGAACGAGAGCGTCGGCGGCGGAAAGAACGGCACGCCCTGCGTCTGGAAGGTGACATATTCCGCATCGCCCCCCGATGGATAGCCGCGCACGAAGATGTTCGCGCCGGTCTTGCCGCCCGAGCTTTCTGTGCTGACCCCCGGCACCGCGCGGAGGACTTCGGCGGTGCTGGCAGTGCCGAGCCGCTGCGCCATGCTGCTGTCGATCGTGGTGACCGCGAACGCGGCGTCCTGGCGCCGGGTGCCTGCGCCCGCGGTGCCGATCACGACGATATCGGGGGCGGCTTCCTCGGGCACCTGCGCCGCAGCCGGATCGCCTGCCGCCTGCGCCGGGGCGACCTGAACCGCCGCTGGCGTGGCTTCGGCCGCCTGAGCATGCGTGTCGATGATCAGATAGGCCCCGCTCGGCGTCAGCCGGTGGCCGAGCCCGGAGCCTTTCAGGATCGTCGTCAGCGCCGCGCCGACGTCCATCCGGCCGGCCACCGCGCGTGCGGTCTTGCCGCGGACGAGATTGGGGGAGAACAGGATCTGCCTGCCGCTCTGGCGCGAGAAGGCGAGCAACGCGGTGCTCATGTCCTGCCGCGCAATGCGGATGCCGATAGCGGTTGCGCGGTGACGCCGATCGGGATCCCGCCTGCGCCCAGCGCCAATGCGGTCATCATCACGCCGCGTATCAGCACGGCCCTGCCTGTGGATGTCATGCAACCCTCCCTGTTCGTGCGATCCCTCTGCCGGGGTCGATCTGACACTAAAGACGCGGCACGTTCGAAAACCCGAACCGGGTTTTGCCCTCGGGTCGATTATTTTTTCGAGGCGATCGAGATGCTGCCGTTCGGGTGCCGATCGACGCTGACGGGAAAGCCCAGTTCGAGCGCGTCTAGGAACGGCTGGACCTCGCCCGTCCGGAATGCGCCGCTGATCCGGACCCGGCCCGCCGCGGGGTCGGCGATCGCGATCTGCTGGACGCTGTAGCGATTTATCTCGGCGACGGCCTGACTTAATGCCTCGTCCTCAAACACGAGCCGGCCTTCGCTCCAGCTTGCCAGCCGCTGCGCGCTGCCGGGCATGTGGCGAACCGACACGCCGCTGGCCGATGCGGTCAGGACGTCGTCCGGCACCATCGCGACGGGCTTGCCGTGCGCGCCCTTGCCGGCGACGCTGACCAGCCCTTCGAGCAGCGCGACGCGCACCGCGCTGGTCTCGAGCCGCACGTCGAACGCGGTGCCGTGCGCGGTCACCGCCTGCGCGCCGGCGGTGACGACGAACGGCCGGGTCTGGTGCTTGGCGACCTCGAACAAGGCCTGTCCGCGTTCCAGCACCAATCGACGCTCGATGCGCGTATAGGCCATCCGGACCCGCGTGTCGGTATCGAGAGTCAGCCGCGACCCGTCGGACAGCGTGACCATGAGGCGCTGACCCGTCGCCGTCCGGTACACGGGTGTTTCGGCGACCTGCACGGCAGGCGTATCATCCGCGAAGCGCCACAGCGCCAACGGCGCGACCACCGTGGCACAGGCGGCCGCGGCCAGTATCCACGGCGCGACTCGTCGCGGCTCGCGGCGCAACGCAGCCCGCGCCACGGCCGCGTGCCGCAATGCCAGCAGGTCGGGATGGTCCGCCAGCGCTGCAGTCGCAGCCCGTGCTTGGGCGATCACCGCCCAGGCTGAAGCGTGGTCCGGTCGCGCATGCCAGTCTTCGAACCGCGCACGCATGGCGGCGCTCGGGTCGCGGTTCAGCCGTTCGGCCCATTCCGCGGCTTCGATCATCACGGGATCGCTCACCGATGCCAGTCCTTCAGGCGTTCCGCGACATGCGCGAGCGCGCGTGCCTGGTGCTTCTCGGCGGCGCGCGTCGAGATCGCCATGGCATGCGCGACATCGGCCATCTTCAATCCCTCCAGCATTCTGAGCACGAACACGTCGCGTGTCCGTTCGGGCAGTTCGGCAAGCGCACGCCGCAACGCGTCCGCGATATGCTTACTCGCCAAGACGCGGTCGGGCGCGAAATCCGAACCTTCAAGCGAAAGATCGTCGATCGGATCCGACAATCCCGCGCCTCGCGCCTGATTGCGCCGCGCCTGATCCTTCAGGACATTGGCAGCAGTGACGAAGATGAAGCTGTCGTGCTGGCGAATGCCGTTCGGGTCTTCCAGCCGACTGAGTCGCAGGAAAACCTCCTGGACCAGGTCGGGGACGTCGTGTGGCGCGGAGACGCGGCGCGTGAAGTACCGGCTGAGCGGCCGGGTATAGGTCTCGACCAGCGTGCGGAGGATCGTTGTCCTTTCGCCAAGGCCGGACACTTGCTCCCCCTCCATAGCCATGACCGGTTTCTAATAGCCGGGTCTGTTACGTCAATGTGTCTCGCTGCTCGGTATTTGACGCGGCCAAACGTGCGGTGCTCGAAATCTATATTGAAGCCGGAAATCCGTCAGTGTCCCAATAGCTGTGAGCACCGTTTTCTGGGTCCCTCCACGAGGCATAGCTGGTCAGCGCTGCTTCTTCGTCGTCGTCGCGGTGAAATCAGGATCTTTCTTCGCGACCCAATCCACGAATTTGCGGACCGTGGGATCGGCGAGCAGCGCGTCGACATTCATGCCGTGGCGTTGCAGTTCGGAATTGGTGAAATTCGCCATCAAGGTCTGCTGGCAGATCGGATGCATCGGCACGACATCGCGACCGCCCCGGCTCTTGGGCACGGGATGATGCCAGACAATCGTTTTGCCGAGCGCGCGTCCGCAGAGCCAGCACGGCGCGACCGGTGCCGGACCCTCCTCTTCTTCGCGATCGGGCTCCTCATACGGGGTATGTTTCGAATGTTTGCGGGCCATGTCGCTGCGTGATCTTTCGGTGGGTGTATGCACGCCGTAGCGGCGCGCCCGGCACCACTACACCTGCGACACGCAGGATGACCACAGGAACGGATGTCGGGATTGGTTCGCGACGGTCCCGGGCCAGACGCTGCGCTTCGCACGGAGCGAACCCGTACGCGCGTTAAGACAGAGATCGTCGAGCGGCAGATCGGCGCTGGGAAGCCTGAGAAACCGTTCGTTTAAACTTCGTGGCTAAGACGACGCGATGCCGACGTCCTCCCCAGCGCCCATGACGGCACCATCCGACCATGGGAATAATGCACTGGCGCGTGCCGTCCGGGGGTGTCGACGGCATCTGGTCTTCGCGGGTCTGTTCTCCGGGCTGGTGAACATCCTGTACCTCGTGCCGTCGATCTTCATGCTGCAGGTGTATGATCGCGTCGTGCCCACGCGGGGCGGGATGACGTTGCTGCTGCTGACGCTGATCCTGGTGCTCGCGCTGGTCGTGTTCGCGATCCTCGACGCCGTGCGCATGCGGTTGCTGTTGCGCGCCAGCATGCGGCTGGAGCGTCAGGCGGCGCCTGGCATCCTGCTCCGGATCCTTGGCACCGATGGCGCGACGACCGGCCAGCGCAGCCAGGCGATGCGCGATTTCGACACGGTGCGCGGGACCCTGACCGGGCCGACGATCATCGCGCTGTTCGATGCGCCCTGGGCGCCGATCTATATCGGCATCGCGTTCCTGCTTCACGTCTGGATCGGCGTGCTGGCGCTCGTGAGCGCGCTGCTGCTCGGGGGGATCGCGATCCTCAGCGACCGGGTGACCGCGGGTGCCGCGCGCGACACGCAGGTCCGAACGGTTCTCGCGACGCGCGAACAGGACGTGTCGATCCACGGATCGGAGGTCGCGCGGGTGATGGGGATGCGCAATGCGCTGATCACCCGGCATCTGCTGGAGCGCGCCGAACTCGTCCGCCGCCAGGCCGCGCTCGCCGGCACGTCGGGGCAGTTTCTCGCGATCACCAAGTTCCTGCGCTTGCTGCTCCAGTCGCTCGCGCTCGCGCTCGGCGCGTTGCTGGCGATCCGGCAGGATATTTCTGGCGGTGCGATCTTCGCGGCGTCGTTGCTGCTGGGGCGGGCGCTCCAGCCCGTCGAGCAGATCCTCGGGGCGATGAAGCCGCTCGCCGCGGCGCGCAACGCCTATCGCGATCTCGATGCCTTCTGCCGGATGCCGGGGCCCGCGATCGACGCGACGACGCTGCCCGTGCCGACCGGCCGGATCGACGTCCGCGGTATCACGGTGCGCGCGGAAGGCAGCGATCGCGCGTTGTTGTCGGACATTAGTTTCGCAGTCGCGCCCGGCGAGATCGTCGCGCTGGTCGGCCCGAGCGGCGCAGGCAAGTCGACACTGCTGCGCGTGTTGTCGGGTGCGTTGTCGCCGGACGTTGGCGAGGTGCGGATCGACGGTGCAAGTTTGGCGGACTGGAACCGCGAACAGCTCGGCCGGCACGTCGGCTACATGCCGCAATCCCCGTCGCTGTTCCCGACCACGGTGCACACCAACATCTCACGGTTCCAGTCGGTGCTGGCGGGTGAGAGCGAGCAGCTCGACGCCGCGGTGGTCGAGGCGGCACAGGCGGCTGGTGCGCATGAGGTGATCCTGGGCCTGCCCAATGGCTATGCGACGATGCTGAGCATGGCGGACGGGTCGGGGCTGTCGGCGGGGCAGAACCAGTCGGTCGCGCTGGCGCGCGCGCTGTTCGGCACGCCGACGATCCTGTTCCTCGACGAGCCCAACGCGCATCTCGACAGCGATGGGGAGGCGCGGCTGGTGACGACGCTCTCGACCCTCCGCGCGCGTGGCGCGACGGTGATCGTGTCGACGCATCGGACCGGGCTTCTGCAGGCGGTCGACAAGATCATGGTGCTGCGCAACGGCACGATCCAGCTGTTCGACGACCGCGCCAAGGTCTTGCGCCCGGCTAGTGCCGGACCCGTCGCCGCAACCGGAGGCGCACGATGATTCCTGCCGAACTGGCCAGCCCGGTCCCAGCCGCCGGCGGCGCAGGCCTCGCGGATCGCCTCCGCCTCGACGACTCCCCGCGACACGCGATCCTGGTCGGCGGGCTGGTCGCGATCCTGTTCTTCGTCGTGGGGCTCGGCTGGGCGGCGTTCGCGCGGCTCGATGCGGCGGCGGCGGGCGAGGGGCAGGTGGTCGTCGCGGGCAATCGCCAGACCGTCCAGCACCGCGAGGGCGGGATCGTCGCGGCGATGGCGGTGCGCGACGGCCAGCATGTCCGTGCGGGTGACGTCCTGTTCCGGCTCGAAGGTGCTGAGGTCACCGCCAGCGAGCGTGCGCTGGCCGCCAGCGTCATCGATCTCCAGGCGCAACGGGCCCGTCTCGAAGCGGATGTTCGCGGCGGCGCGGTCGTCTGGCCCGCGGATTTCGCGTCCGCACAGGGCGACGACCTTCGTCTCGTCGAGCGGGCGAAGTCGCTCCAGCTTGCGCAGCGGTCGGCACGCTCGGCCGCGCTCGCCGCCAATGGCGCGGTCCTCCGCCAGCAGGAGGCGACCGTCGCGCAGCAGACGACCGGCTTCAACGCGCAGGCGCGGGCGACCACCCGGCAGCGCGCCTCGCTCCGGCAACAGCTCGACAGCACGCGGGCGCTTGCCGACCAGGGATATGTGTCGCGCAACACGGTCCGCGCGATCGAACGTTCGATCCAGCAGCTCGACGGGACCGATGCCGACTATGTCTCACGCTCGGCGGCCGCGCGCGAGCAGATCGGCCAGACCCGCGCGGAAGGCGTCCAGACCCGCCGCAAATATGCCGAGGAGAGCGCAACTTTGCTGCGCGACACGCAGTTCCAGCTGAACGAGGTCTTGCCCAAACTGGCCGCGGCGCGCGAACAGCTGGCTCGCACGATCATCCGTGCGCCGGTGGCGGGCCGCGTGGTCGGGCTGCGCGTCTTCTCCGTGGGGGGCGTCATTCAGCCGGGCCAGGCGATCCTCGACATCGTCCCCGACGCCGCGCCGCTTGTGGTGCGCGCAAATTTCTCGCCGGGCGACATCGACGGGGTGTTTGCCGGGCGCGAGGCGGAGGTGAAGTTCCTGTCGCTGCACGAACGCGACCTGCCGATCCTGCTCGGCACGGTTCGCACGGTTTCCGCGGATTCGCTTCGCGACGAGCAGACCG
>Ga0265797_10008681_pt1 | contig 13445 bp, 15 predicted proteins | sample P2T30metagenome_FD_192433 | JGI IMG/M metagenome (GOLD analysis project Ga0265797, IMG submission 192433) | Plant litter microbial communities from East Loma Ridge, Irvine, California - P2 T30 | ecosystem: Environmental > Terrestrial > Plant litter > Unclassified | place: USA: California... | reverse complement strand
TTGGGGAGTTGTGTCGCCCAATTGTTGGGACATGAAGCTCACGAGCTTCTTTCGGCTTTCATCGGAGTGCAAGATCTCGGTCTTCTTTTGGAAGCCGATGACCGCCATCACTAGGCCATTGCATGATTTTGGGAATCTGGCAGAATATGCAGGGAATGGTGGCTGGTAGTTCGGTGGTAGATTGGACGGTTGTGTTCGTTTTGTGGTCAAATGCTCGGGAATTGCGGGTTCGAGAACACTTGCGGTAGACATGATTGCCACAGTCTGCTAGATGGGAGTAACAAGGATCGAAATGGGATGGTAAATTGAAGAAGCTCTTTCCAGCGTTGCCTGTACCTAGGCAGGTAGTTCGTTCGGCAACGGTGCCGGCAACGCGGCTCAGCGGTAGATTCTTGTTTAAGTGAAGCACCGAAGCAGTCGAAGCAGTCGGGAGTACAAAGCGGAGTTCGAGATAAGTGAGGAGCTTCGTAGAATAAGATTAGGTTCACGGGCAACATCGCCTATCTATCTATCTATCTACACGCCACCACGTCCACAATCCAGAAGAGAGAAGCTAAGGGGTGGCGAGCAAAGGAATAATTCCGTGAGGCAGAAACACAAATCAAAACCTAGACCCCGCGACTAGACCCGCACACTATCTCAGCCAGTGATATACCTTTAATCGACAGATCCAATCTCTATCCCGTTGTCCTTCACACATACACCACCTTTCCGGAATCATGACTGGGGCCGCTAAATACGTTCGAGTTGCAGTATCTCAACACGAGCCTGCGTGGCTCGATCTCGCCAAAGCTGTCGAGAAGACATGTACAATCATCAAAGAGGCGTCCGAGTCTGGGGCGAAGATCGTAGCGTTTCCCGAATGCTGGATTCCAGGCTACCCGGCATGGATCTGGCAAGCCTCCCTGCCGTCTCTTCAAGAAGGATGAAGACGCAAACTAACAACGACATCAACAGGAGCCGACCAGTGGACTTCGATCTCGGCGTCAAGTATGTCCAACACAGCTTGAGAGTTGACAGCCCCGAATTTGCAGTCATCCAAGCCGCTGCTGCCGAACATCAAATCGCAGTGTCTCTCGGTTTCTCGGAGAGAGATGGCGAAAGTGTCTACATCTCCCAAGCCATGATCTCGGCCGCAGGAGAGGTAATGATGAAACGCCGGAAGATGAAGCCAACCCACATGGAGCGAACGATCTTCGGCGACGCCACAGGCGGCCAGTGTCTGGCATCCGTCGTCGACGTCCCTGAAGTCGGAAAAGTGGGAAGCCTCAGTTGCTGGGAGCACATCCAGCCTCTACTCAAGTTCTACACTTTTTCGCAGGGCGAGCAGATTCACGTTGGTGCATGGCCGCCTCTCGACCCTTTCACGGACGGCTCGCCTGGGTTCTATTCCATGAGCGATGAAGGGTGTTTGACTGCTTCTCGCGCGTATGCTATGGAGAGCCAGACGTTCGTTCTCCATTCTTCGACCCTGTTGACTCAACCGGGGCTCGAACTCATGGGAACTGCCGGCAGTCCTATAATGGGCTCCACTGCTGTTGGGAAATCTGCCATCGTTGGGCCAGATGGTCGTATTCTGGCTACGACGAAGACAGGCGAGGAGGAACTGCTTGTTGCGGACCTTGATATGTCGCTGATTACCAAGACAAGGACATTCGCTGATGCTGCGGGACATTGTGAGTACAAATCGTGATCTACGATTTAGTTAGTACTGACTCTTTTTTCCAGACAGTAGACCGGATATGCTTTGGTTAGGTGCAGATAACAGTGAGAGACCAGTCGTTCGGATGCTGGCAAGGGAAGGATAATGTTCCGAGAGCAAGTCAAGGATAGTTCGTCTGCATTGGGAACCTGTACTCTGGCTTGGCCCGACGTGACAAGGTATGGAAGGTCTTCTTGCTGTGAGCCCGAGAGTAGTGAAGCATAATGCCTGACGCAACTGACCGTCAACAAGTCAGCCGAATCAACGAAAGAGTCCTCCAAGCCCGGCAGAACATAGCGCGTCGATAAATTACCAAATGAAAGCCACAGTAAGTAGGTAGTAACAATTCCATACCAAATCATCAGACGGCAATCCAAGCCTGCACGTAAACCCATTAATTATCCTCCCAAAAGCACCTCGCTAAGTAGCAGTCCGACCAAAGCATTCATGAAGAACAAAACAGGAGTCTCGAAAAGTGAGAAACACAACTGGAGTACCCCTAGAAAGCAGCACCCATCACCTCATCGTCCGCAAAAGCCCTGACTGAGTCATCGGCCAGCTCGCTCCTGAGTCCCGCCGTTTTGCTCTCTCTCGACATACGCTCCCATTCACGAAGAGCCTTGCGCTTTTTCTCTTCTTTCTCCTTGATCTGGGCGCGCAGCTTCTCTGCATCATCGTCGAGCTTGTCGAGGCGCGAGCGGTCGATTTTCGGCGAAGCTTTGCGGCCGCCAGGGATGATGGGAGGAAGGTCGCGAAGGGCCGGGTGCACACTGTTGGAAGGGTGTTGGTTGGAAATGGAGTTGTGGATTTCGGATTCACGACGGCGATCGCTGGCGGGTCCAGAAGGGATGTTGTTGTTGCTGAGGTTGGCATTACTAGGGCCCGTGGGAATCGAGGGTTCTGTCGGGCGTCGGTACGATGTCGGTGTGCTGGCAGAGGCGGTCTGGCTGTTGCGGGGACCTGTGGGAGTGTCGGAAATCGCCTGACCATTAGGTGCAAATCGCTGAGAGCGAGGGTATGTGGTGGCCGTGGAATTGCTGTTCTGGCGGAAAGGCGTAGGAGGTCCTTGCGAAGAAAATGAGCCGCGTGGTCCAGATGGCGGTCCTTGATGCGGTGTGAAGTCTTGTTGCTCGCGCTCGACATAGCCCTGCCCACGGCCAAAGCCACCAGGTGGAGGGCCACCGCCTCTGCCGCCACGGAAACCAGGACCACCGAAACCTCCTCGACCACGAGGTGCAAAGTCCCCTCCGAAGCCACCGCGGCCACGAGGGCCGCCGAAACCTCCTCGGGGAGGCATGTCGCCCCGTGGACCAGATGGGGGTGCAGCAGGAGCTCTGGCGTGTGCGGAAACAGAAACGGCAGCGGCAGCAGGGCCGGTGGGTGGAGCCATGGAGCTTGAAGAGGGCGCGCGGTATCCACTACTAGATGGTCCCGTCGGCGGGGCGCGGACTGGCATATCGTCAGCCCGATAAGGTTCGCGAGGTGGCGGGATGCGGTCTTCCTGATCATACGAACGCTCGGCGGGATAGTCGCGGTCCCCAGTCACAGGAGGCGGCGAAGGATCCCTGGCTCTCGGTGAGCGCGGTGCACGGTACGGTTCGCGGCTTTCATACGGATCTCTTGGTGCCGGGCGGCCGGCTCTGTCGTCAAGAGGTGGCTGTGCAGCAGCTCTAGGAGGGGAAGAACGGCGAGAAGTGGCGACAGACTCTCTACCGCGCTCCTCGTAGTCGTCATAAGGCTGTCTGCTGGCTCTGGGAGGAGAGGGCGAACGTGCTGCTGGGACAGCTGCAGGTGGAGGACGACGCCAGTCACCAATATCTCTCGGGTCATTTCTGTCGTTCCTTCTAAGCGGCGAGCGTGAGTCGGCACGTCTGTATCCACGGGTCACACCACGGGCCATTGGTGAACGTTCTCCGCGAGGAGAGAATCCACGGCGCGGCGGGCTAGCGTTGCGAGAAGGCGGGAAATCATCGTATCTGCCTCTTGGAGCCGGGCTAGCCAGTCTCTCACGCTTCGCCGGTGGAGGTGTCCTACGTCCCCTGCTGCCAATTGGAGAAGGCTCACGCGTGCGCTTGAGAGGCAAAGGAGAGCGTTCTCTCTCGCGGTAACGCGGAGGCGAGCGAGCAGGAACGTATCCTCTGTCATCTCTAAACTCCCTCTCGTCACGGTAAGACCTGTCGTCGCGGAAGTCCCTATCACCCCTGAAGTCCCTTCTGGGCTCCCTCTCCGGATCTCTTCTAAACAAATCATCTCTGGGCAGATCTTCTCTCCTCACAGGCGGCGGCGAGCGAGGACGCGCCCTGTAACTGTCGCCTCTGGGCGCTTGGTATCGGTCCCTTGGTGAAGGAGAGCGTCTACGGTAAGAATCGCCGCGAGGTGGTGGAGGGCTGCGGGTACGACCGCGAGCAGGTACGTAGGCACGACGAGGCGGCGGTGGAGAGCGGGCGCGGTAGGAGTCTGCGCGAGGAGAACGTCCGCCTGGGCGGTAAGACTGGCCACGGCTGCCATAGCGGTCCTCTGGCGGGATGTCAAGCGGTCTGCTGTGTAGTGGTCAGAACCAGATGGATCTAGAACTCAAGTCGATGATTGAACAAGAGCAGAGTTGCAGCGATGTTCCCCAAAAGGCCGTAGCACAATCATTGCATCGTAGCTCTCCGTTTCACATGCCTGTTGTCGAGCAAACATACCTTCTGTCTCTGTCCATGGCGGGCGAGGTTTGCTGCAGCTTGCACTGCAATGACACGATAATATGTATCAAATGATACGATTATCGCTGGATACGGCGGATCCCCTCAGCAAAAGTGGTGGTGTTTTGGTTGGCGTGTAAACAAAAAGATGGGTCGAAGCCGAAGATGCGGCCATCGGGGTTCGGAGGTCGTCTTGGCATCTCAGATCGATCTCACGTGCCAACTTATTCGACCCCTAACCGGCGCTGGGGATGATTCGTCGCCCATTTGACGACAGCTGCATGTGAAGCCTCACTCGTCCCGTGTATATCCAGGTATTGTCGATCCGCTCATATACGATCCTTCGATAGCGGTCCGCGACACTTCATTCGGATTCTCTGTATTCGTCACTCTTGATCCAACTACTTCACTTCATCTCTCTCCTTGTCCATATATCCAATCTTATACCATCTTGGCTTTCAACAATCAATGGTCTCCGTCTCTCTTGACAAGCCTCCATTCTCAGTCCAAGCCCAACAGTCGCCTCAGCTCCACGATCACTCGGCCAGGAAATGTTAACATTTCACGCAATTAGTAGGTCCAATATCAATGAAGTCTTCACTTCAAACCCCTTGGGCTTGTATGCATTTCAAGTTCTTGATAATCTCTCTCTCTCCCTCCACCCTGATCTCCAGCAACCCGTATGCCACCAAATCGTACACTCGCGCCAGTCTTTCTCGATCTTGAATTGTATCATCACTTCCCACCATGAAACTCCACGCTTTGCGCCAATCTTGAAACCAAATAGAGAACATCCTTTATTACAGTCATATGCAAGATCACCTCCTGCTCGACCTCTCCTTGTCCTTCTTGAGTCTTTTCGCGGCCTCCTCGGCAATCATCGAGCTAAGATCGTCTGTTTCCACCGCGCTCGACCAGCCACCGGCGTTTTCCCTCTGGCGCTGCTCCTCGTATCGCGTCTTGATCTCCTCCTTGCTAAGCTTGTCGTCCCTCAAGAGCGCGTCGGGATCCATGCTGACGTCTAGATCGCCCGCCTTTCTCTTCCTGCTTCTGTCGTCGCGCTCGGAGCCAAGTACAGGAACCGATGGACGAGAGTTGGAGAGATCGTACGCGCGTTCGCCGCCGAAGAAGCCTTCGTTTCGGATGGAACGTTCGTTGAGCACCGTGCCGGCGGAGCGGGGATGTTGCGGTTCTTCGGTCGTGTCGCCGCGGCGCTGTTTGCGGAGATTGAACTCGTCGGCCATGCTTTGAGTGCCCATGTCTGTTGGTACTGAGCTGTATATCCCACCAGGAGTTGCAGTACCTGCAAACGGGGTTTCGGTTCCACGGCCTACGTCTTCCTCTTTGCCTTCTTCGTCCTCGTCTTCGTCCTCGTCTTCGTCTTCTTCGTCTTCTTCCTCTTCGTCATCTTCTGGTGGCGCCAGTTCACCCCAGACGGTCTTGTCGACTGCTTCTGTCTTTGCTGCCTGCTCTGCCTGGTCGTCCTTCTCGGCGACGCCAAACACGTCGCCTCCCCAGAGAGGCTTACCTTGATCGTCAAGAGGCGGCTTACCATATCCACCAGCGTGGAAGCCCCATTGTGCACCTAGAGGAGGCGCAGCGTTCAATCCAGGAATCTTCATTGCGGGATATGAGGGAGGTGGACCGAAGCGTTGCTGGTTGATGAGCCATGGTGGCGGCGCGCCAGGCGGCATGTTGAGGGCCTCTTTCAGCTCTTCGCTGAGCTCGCCAGGTCGTAGGTGGCGCAGATTCGTCTCGTATTCCTTACCCTCATAGTAGACCTCTCCATACCTAGTAAGATTCGGTTTTGTTTGACGGCGGAAGAACGCTTCGTAGAGTTTTTGGTAATCGACGTCGAGCTTTCCCATCTTCGGTTGCACGCGGTCGCGTTGCCTCGATTTCAAACTCGCCTCTGCTTGTTTCTCGAGAACAGCATCGCGCATATCAGAAATTCCAGTCTCGGCGATAAACTTGGGTAGCGCAAATCCAGGCTTCTCTACACCACGCTTTGAGCTGAGGTACTCGCGTTTCAGTGACCAGTGGGTCGGCACAGGCACGACGTTCCTTGAGCTTTTGATGTTGACCAGTAGCCTGGGATCGTGGGCTGATGTGTCAGTCCACTCCACCACCTCCGGCTTGCGTACAATGGCTTTGAGCTCTGCGATACTCAGCTTGTTGGCAGCTTTACGTGCCTTCTTGGACAGACGCTGAGTAGTTTCCTCCTCTTCGTCTTCGCCCTGGATGTTGTCGTTGTCATCGTCCCGGAAGACTTCCTCCTTCTCCACGTCTTTCAGCCCGGGGTCCTCCTTATCGGCTTCCTGGAATTTGGCGAATACATCACGGAACTGGTCGAACAATGGGTTGTCCTCTGTGATCTCAACATCTGTGTCGACGGCTGGTACGTCTTGGATAGGGTCGTCCTTGGCGGGCTGTACGGGTTGTAGAGGTTGGTTTGCATTGGCGTCCTCGGGGTTTGTAGTTTTCGGTGCGTCGTGCGCAGTTTCTGGAGCTGGCGATTGGGATACCTGCTGCAGCGTTAGTACCAAAGCTTCCCCATCATATACAGTATAGATGGCGCACCTCGAGTTTTGCCTGCTTTTTGCGCGCGCGACGCTGTTCATTTTTGGTTGGCTTGCGCGCCTTGATCTGTTCTGTGGCCATGGCGCCGGACGTGATGAAGCCTCACCTGTCACTCTCAAATCAAGTCGCCAGCGATTCAATCAGATGTACGGTAATGTCGTGACGAGGCTGCGCGATAAACGAGGATGAGAGTGTCGAGGAGGTGGTGTGTCGCGACTGCAAGTGCTTGGAGGGGCGTCAACGAGCTTGATCGCAAGTCGCGGCGCTCGAGATGAAGAACAGACGAACAGCTAGCGCCGAAGTCGGGTTAGGGTTGGGGTTTTGCGATATCGTCCATCTCAATGATGTTGACTGTAACGATGTGTGCATTTGTATCAAACACATGCTGCCTATACATTGTTGATACAGTGTTTGCATCATATGATCTATCGCATTTTTCGGAGCATTGCTGCTCGAAGTAGTAAGTACATTGGTCACGGTTCAGATTTCCACAGTGGTCATGTATGAGACATACAGGTATCATCAAGTCCTCATGACCTGTCACCACACTACGAACACGAATGTACACTGTCAACGGCTTTCAATACCGACAGCTATGGAATACACAGCACACACAATCAACCGCCACTTGCCCTTCCAAGCCACCTTAACCCTTCTCCCCTACAAGCGACAACCGACCTCCCATTCCCAACACCCTTTACCACAACCCTGCGTCTCGCCGCGCCCGCTCCAATATTGACATTCTCCACCTCACCTCCACCAGCATCAGGATCGTCGCGCCAAACCTCAACAACCTCCCAGTCGTCACCAGCCATACCAGCGACACGAAGTGCTTGCTCCATGTCGGCAACCTCGAACAGCACGACCTTCGTGTTAAACCTGGTGGCGAGTTCGTACAATTTCGGATAGAACAGATCTCCATCATCCTGGGGGACCTGATCGGTAGACGCAAGTGGAACAGGTGGCACAAGAGCCAGTTTGGGTTCGTGTTTGCGAACGGAAGCTGATGTAGTTTGGCGGAAAGCTGAGGTCGAGATGTATGGAGGGTTGGAGATCATGATGTCGTAGTTGAGGCTGCACGACTTCTCTTCCTGCATGTTTTGAAGTTTGTTCGAGACGCTCGACGCATCGTTGTGATTAGCAAGGATGTCGGCTTGAAGGAATTGCAAGTCGCGGAGGGTTCTGTGCTTGAGGTTCGTTGAATTCGATTGATGACCCTGTATGTTTTGGACACAGTGTACTTTGTTCTCCTCGGCTAGCTTCAAGGCATGCCGTGAGATGTCGATGCCAACGACACGGCCAATGTTAGGCTCGAAACTTGATTGATTGAACAGCTCATGATGGAAGAGCAGAGGAATGCAGCCAGTACCTGTGCAAAGGTCCAAGATGTTGATGTAACGCTCAGGAGGTTTAGTCTTCCATGATTGCACGAGTGATTTGGCAAGGTAAGATACAGATGCAGCGGTCTCTTGTCTACAGTCCAAGAAATCAGAATACAACGAGAAAGAGAATTGAAGACATGGACCAACCTAGGAATAAGAACGCCCGGCCTGCATTTTATTTCGAGATCACCGAAAAACTCGGTACCTAGTATGTACTGCAGAGGCTCGCCTTTGGCACGTCGATTTACATACTGCTGCAAGAGCAGCCTTTCATTGCTGGTGTCGGCGTGCTGCGAGGCCACTACCTCCGCGGCGTGTTCACCCAGCCATCTCAACTCGTTTTGCGACGACGGCAGGTCCCTACAAACGGGGAGCAGAGACGGCAGCAAGCGATCAATCCGTCGTGCGTGACGAAGCAGTGTAGGCGGTATGCGTGGCATGCGAAGTCGGAGTCGGCCGTGAAGGGGTGGAATTATCACTCACAGACACATGAGACAGGAGGAAGTGCTGTGCTGTGCTGACCTCCGTGTTGGAGAGAAAGGCCGCTTTCAACCGCGGCATCTCAGGGTCAAGCTCGCAACGGTCGGACGGACGCCTGGGCTTTCCAAACACAGTAGGATTGACCTTTCTCTCATGACGCTCATTGACTTGTTCCCCTCTTTGCTACACCTTTCATTCCTTTCCTCTGTACAACAATAATCATGGCTGGTATTCGCCCTCCTGTCTTGGACGCCGCTCTCAGGTCGTGCACTCGTGCCCGCAGAGCTCCCGCCCTTCGCAATGCGCCTTTCAGCAACCGATCACCCGCCGTCCAGCGTAGATGGATTGGCGACATGAATGGAAGGCCGCCAGTCCCTCCTGGTGGCGGTGTCGGCAAGACTACCGTCCTCGCACCCAAGACTCGCCTGGCAGTTGGTGTCGTCTTCATCGGTGCTCTTGTCTATTCAATGGTAAAGAATAATTTCACTCGCCAATCCGGGCGCTCAAACAGCTAATACTCACCCCTCTCAAGGTCACCGGCGACTCGGAACAGCAGCTCGAAGCTCCGACGATTGCAGAGCGGGACAGTCTCAGTAAGCGCGAGTCCGGCGTGACAGACGCATCTCCCATGCGTCTGCGAATGGAACAATTCATTAAGGCCAAGCAGGAGGAGATCGTCCGCGCTCTTGAAGCCGTCGATGGCAACCGCTTCCAAGTCGACAAATGGGAGCGACCCAACGGTGGAGGTGGAACCAGCTGCGTGCTGCAAGACGGCAATGTATTTGAAAAGGCAGGTGTGAATATTTCGGTGGTGTATGGAACATTGCCCCGACAGGCAATCAGCAAGATGAGAGTCAACCACAAGGCGCTGGATCCGGATGTTGAGAGCTTGGAGTTTTTTGCTGCTGGTCTGAGTTTGGTGGTTCACCCGGTCAACCCAATGGCTCCGACAGTACACCTGAACTACCGCTACTTCGAGACCGCGAACGAAGACGGCACTACGAATGCCTGGTGGTTCGGCGGCGGCACGGATCTGACACCCTCTTACCTCTTTGACGAGGACGTCATCCACTTCCACCGCCACATCAAGGACGCTTGCGACAAACACGACAAAGAGTACTATTCGCGTTTCAAGAAGTGGTGCGACGAATACTTCTACATCCCTCACCGTGGCGAGTCACGAGGCGTCGGTGGCATCTTCTTCGACGACCTGGACGAGTCCGAGAAAGACCAGGAGTCCCTCTTCAACTACATCCAGACCTGCGCGCACTCCTTCCTGCCTTCCTACGTGCCCATTGTGCTCAAGCGGAAAGACATGCAGTACACGGAGAAGGAGAAGGCGTGGCAGCAGCTGCGAAGAGGCCGCTACGTCGAGTTCAACCTTGTGCACGACAGAGGCACCTCTTTCGGCCTGAACACACCCGGCGCGCGTGTTGAGAGCATCTTGATGAGCTTGCCGCTCACCGCGAGATGGCAGTACCAGCATGAGCCCGATAAGAACAGCCGGGAAGACAGGTTACTCCAAATTTTGAAGAAGCCTGTGGAATGGGTGTAGTCGTGAAGACACATTCTTTCATTATCGATCTCCATCTCTTTTGTCTTTTGAAAATCTGTTGCGCCGCATAGCGAAAAGGAACGGGATCTGGTTGTGGTTGGTTGGATGGGCGGTTGATTGCCTGGCCGTCTGGCTGTCGGTTGTAGGAATCACAGTGTAAAAATCTATACATCATCTCATTACTCGTTTGCTTACTTGGGGAGATATAGTATTCCTCAACAACGCTCCACCAAACATACAGTATCTCCCATCAATACTGCGTCACCCAAAGCCTCGACATACTGCTATCGGCCCTTCATTGAAGGTGTTATCAATTAGTCTGTTGAAGGAAGTAGTGGCATGAGATACGCGACAACCATACCCTACTTATTATTATATGTCTAAAACCGACGATAGCCAAGATAACGGCATGCAGGTCTATCTCGATCTACCGAAGCCGAAGATTGCCCTTCACAGCTTAGTGCCCGCTATCTCTCGATCTCGCCTGGACTCGTCTCATCTTCCACCCACCAGTGACTCGCTTTCGAGGGCTTGCCCCAGAAGCCCCGGGCGACTGTGGAGAGACTGAGCTGTTCCCAGTGGAGATGGACTCAGGGTGTACATGCCCGACTGGTTCCTTGTCCCGCGATAGCAACTCTGTTACTCTACAACCAAACCTTACCGTAAGATCGTCACCTGGGCCCGCCCCGGCGCCCTGACTTCACCTTATCTTTCCTCACGTCTGTTAACTTACATGCACATGCACATCTGCTGACGACGATCTTCCCTTTCTTCAACGCTCTGTCTGCTTTGTTGTGCTTTGGACATACATACCACTACTGATCAAGCTTTCTCCCACCCACGTGTCTGGCAGGCATCACACTACCTGACACTTCTATTCTCTATCTGTCATACATACACCAGATCAGCCCTACCCGAAGGCTGTCACGCGACTGAATATTGTTCGGACCAGAGTCCTCTCGACTTGAACTTACGACCACGAAACCGCCTGCTGAAAAGCCATCCGATCCACCGCCCACCATGGACATCAGACGTGGGTCGGCGGCCTCTTCCGGCGCTGTCAGATCGCAGTCTGCAACAGCTGCAGATGCCGATCTGGCACGCATGGGCTACAAGTCCGAACTGCCTCGAAATTTGTCCATGTTGTCGGTTCTGGGCTTGTCATTTGCTATCATGGCTGTGCCATATGGTCTTTCAACCACGATGTACATCACTTTGACCGACGGCCAGAGCGTCACGATTCTCTGGGGTTGGGTGTTGATCAGTTTAATCTCAGTGAGTATTGCAGCTAGTTTGGCGGAGATCTGTGCCGTGTATCCTACGGCTGGAGGTAAGATCATCCAAGAATATTGATGCTTCGAATCAAACTAATCCTCCTTTCCAAGGCGTCTACTACTGGAGTGCAATGATGAGTACTCCCGAATGGGCTCCCATCGCCAGTTGGGTATGCGGCTGGTTCAACCTCGTCGGGAACTGGACCGTCACCCTCTCCATCAACTTCGGCGGCGCACAACTAATCCTCAGCGCAATCTCATTATGGCGCGAAGACTTCGTCCCCACAGCCTGGCAAACCGTGCTCTGTTTCTGGGCAATCATGCTCGTGTGCTTCCTGATCAACGCATTCGGCTCGAAGTATCTCGACTTTATCAACAAACTGTGCATCTACTGGACCGGCGCGAGCGTCATCATCATCCTAGTCACCCTGCTCACAATGTCAGACACAAAACGCAGCGGCGAGTTCGTCTTCTCTCACTACGATGCAAGCGAGTCCGGCTGGCCTGAAGGTTGGGCTTTCTTCGTCGGCCTCTTGCAAGCCGCTTACACACTCACTGGATACGGTCTCGTCGCATCCATGTGCGAGGAAGTGCAGAACCCTGCAAGAGAAGTTCCCAAAGCAATGGTCATGAGCGTGGTAGCAGCCGGATTCACTGGTATACTCTACCTGGTCCCCATCCTATTCGTGCTCCCGGATGTGCGAACTCTGCTCGACGCCTCCGCCGGCCAGCCCATTACCGTGCTTTTCAAATTGGTAACCGGCTCCGCAGCAGGCGGCTTTGGCCTCCTCTTCCTCATTCTCGGAATCCAAATCTTTGCAGGAACAGGTGCCCTTACAGCTTCCAGCCGCTGCACCTACGCTTTCGCCCGTGATGGTGCCATCCCCGGCTCACGTCTATGGTCGCAGACCAACCAGCGCCTTGGTGTGCCGCTCTGGGGCCTGGTGCTGTCGACTGTCGTGGACTGCTTGCTGGGATTGATTTACTTCGGCAGCACAGCAGCATTCAACTCCTTCACCGGCGTCGCAACCATCTGCCTTTCGTGCGGCTACGGCCTGCCAATCCTGGTCTCCGTCCTAAGGCGCCGCGAACTGCTGCGCGCCTCGACATTCTCTCTCGGCCGCTTCGGGTACACGATCAACATCGTTTGCCTAGTCTGGATATGTCTCGCGGTGGTGCTGTTCTGCATGCCAGTCAGGTACGTCGTTGCCCCCGTCCTCCTTGCTCTCTTCGTCTGATTCCCACTAAAACTAACATCGTTCTTTCCACAATAGCCTTCCCGTCACCGCCGAAACAATGAACTACGCCTCGGTCGTCTTCGCGGGCTTCGCTTCCATCAGCATAGGCTGGTACTTCATCCGCGGCCGCAAGCACTTCCGCGGTCCTCCTGTTCCGGTAGATGTCAGTTCCACCGTCAAGGGCCAGAGTTTGGATGGTGTTGATGGGGAGGCGGACGTTGGAATGCCTGGGAAGATGGGGATGGGTCAGAAGGAGACGGTGATGTAAGAGAGAGGGGGAGACATGATAATTGGGGCAGTTGTATATGTATTCACATACGAACTCTGTCCGTCTACGTATCCATCTGGGTTGTCATTATTCTATTGTAGTGCAGTGCGGGCTGTACATGAGGTACGAAGGGCAGAATGAGCACCACAACGAGAGCATGTAAGTGGAGTTGAACTTTGTATTTTCGTTTTGACAAAGGTTCTAATTTACACACTTCGCTTCTAACAACACCGCTGGTTCGCCGCGAAGCAGAGGTGCAAATGCAGCCAAACCAGTACG
>Ga0265797_10008680_pt1 | contig 13446 bp, 12 predicted proteins | sample P2T30metagenome_FD_192433 | JGI IMG/M metagenome (GOLD analysis project Ga0265797, IMG submission 192433) | Plant litter microbial communities from East Loma Ridge, Irvine, California - P2 T30 | ecosystem: Environmental > Terrestrial > Plant litter > Unclassified | place: USA: California... | reverse complement strand
CTCCCAAAACTTCCGTTGTGCAAATGAACCCCTAGGCAGCGCGGCTTGCACAACGAACCGGCTCCGGCCGGCCAGCTGTTCACCGACTGCGTTTCCCACCCATCCTAACTGCTAATTGATTGAAAATGGATTCTGTTTTGTCCCGCGTCGAGCAAGCCCTTGATTCTCTGCGACCTTACCTGGCCACGGATGGCGGCAACGTGCGCGTGGCCGAAATAACCGATGCCGGTGTACTAAAGCTGGAATGGGAAGGGGCCTGCGGCGCCTGCCCCATGTCGCCCATGACCCGCGCCGGCCTCGAGGACACCGTGCGCAAAGCCGTGCCCGAAATCACGGCTGTGGAAGCCCGCTAGGCTTCTTAACGTTCTGTTCTCTTCTACTGTCTGTCATGCTGAGCTTACCGAAGCAGCTTGGCAGGTTACGTTTGGGCTAATTAGCCAACGAACCTGGCAAGCTGCTTCGGCAAGCTCAGCATGACAGACGTTTTTTTGGCTGATTCGTACGTTGTGGCTCAGCTTAGCCTATTATATGCCCACCTCGCCCGCCAACGACCCTAGCCTGCGCTCTTGGATTGACATCCGGCCCACCGACGACTTTCCGATTCAAAACCTGCCCTTTGGGGTGATGGACGTGCCGGAGTGGGGCCCGCGCCTGGCGGTGGCCATCGGCGGCTACGCCCTCGATTTGTACGAATGCGCGCAGCTAGGGTATTTCGATAGCATTGCCGAGGATGTGCCTGCGCTGGGCGCGGCGCTGCCTAAAGTGTTTCGGCGGCGCTCGCTGAACGCGTTTTTGCGGCTAGGGCCGGCCGCGTGGCGCGCCGTGCGCGAGCGCGTGAGCGAGCTGCTGCGCCACGACAACGCCAGCCTGCGCGACAACGAGCTGGCCATCCAAACCTGCCTGCTGCGCCAGCGCGATGTAACGATGCTGCGCCCGGTGAAGCCCACCAATTACGTCGATTTTTACAGCAGCCTGGAGCATGCCACCAACGTGGGCGCTATGTTTCGGCCCGATAACCCGCTGCTGCCCAACTGGCGGCACCTGCCCATTGCCTACCACGGCCGGGCCAACTCTATTGTGGCCAGCGGCACCGCCGTGCGCCGGCCTAGCGGCCAGTACCGCCCGGCGGGCCAGGAGACGCCCGTTTTCGGCCCCACCCAGCAGCTCGATTTTGAGTTGGAAACGGCCTTCATCGTGGGCCAGGGCACCGCGCAGGGCAGCACCGTACCCTTGGCCGAGGCAGAGAATCACATCTTTGGCCTCGTGCTGTTCAATGACTGGAGCGCCCGCGATATCCAGAGCTGGGAATACCAGCCGCTAGGGCCGTTTCTGGGCAAGAACTTCGCCAGCAGCGTCTCGCCCTGGGTCGTCACGCTCGATGCGCTGGAGCCCTTCCGCGTGGCCGGGCCGGCGCAGGAGCCCGAGCCCCTGGCCTACCTACAAGGGGCTAGCGAACAGCATTTTGATGTGCAGCTTGAAGTACTAATTCAGCCCGCCGGCGCTACGGCGGACCCGCTAGTCGTCAGCCACACCAACACGAAATATTTGTACTGGAGCATGGCCCAACAGCTAACCCACCACGCCAGCAACGGTTGCCCACTCGACGCGGGCGATATCTACGCCTCGGGCACCATCAGCGGCCCCACGCCGGGCGCGCTAGGGTCTTTGCTGGAAATGACCCAGCGCGGCACCCAGCCGCTAGCCCTGCCGGGCGACTTGCAGCTCGGTTTCCTACGCGACGGCGACACGGTTATTCTGCGCGGCTACGCCGAGAAAAACGGCCTGCGCATCGGGCTGGGTGAGGTGAGCGGCACGGTGCTGCCAGCGTTGGCATGAACATAAAAGGTGCTTTCTTTCGAGTATAGGCACAGTGGGCAAGCTATTACTTATGCGTATGTATAGCGTAGCGCGCCGCCTATTATACGCTGGCCTTTTGTTAGTCAGTCTCCCTTCCTGCGTAGGTTTCGGTGACATTTTTACTCAGGAAACAGAAATTTACGGGCCATACTACGTTGCTGATGACCCATCAGCTTCTTACAAAACTTTGTTTTACCGTTATAAAGACGGTCTTGATTTATACCGTTTTGAAAACGTGTCGCAGGTTGGATACAGCTCTGGCTACATTTTCTTAAAATCTGCCAATCGGTTTTACTGGTTTGCCGTGGTAAAGGACCATGGAACGGATTTGGGAGACCCCGCTACCCAGCAGATGTTTAGTAAACCTCTGACGCAGGCTGAATTCGACCGCGTACTAGGAATGCTAGGTATTAGAGAGCTCGATTTTCAGTTTAGGTAATAAACCTCAAAAGCCCGCTAGCCCTTGAATGAGCTAGCGGGCTTTTACAATTTAATTGCTGTTCTCTTTCCGCTTACTTTTTGCCCGCCAGAATCTCGTCCACAATCAGCGGGTCGAGCAGGGTGGTGGTATCGCCGAGGTTGGCGGTTTCGCCCTCGGCTACTTTGCGCAGGATGCGGCGCATTATTTTACCCGAGCGGGTTTTGGGCAAGCCACTCACGAGCTGAATTTTATCGGGCTTGGCAATGCGGCCGATGGCGGCCACCACGGCTTCGATGATGCTGGCCTCGGCTTTCTGGATTTCGAGGTCGGTGGTAGGCACACCGTTCTGGCAGATAACGTAGGCGTAGATGCCCTGGCCTTTCACATCGTGCGGGTAGCCCACCACGGCGCTTTCCACCACGTATTCGCTTTCGTTGATGGCGTTCTCGATTTCGGCGGTGCCGAAACGGTGGCCGCTCACGTTAATCACGTCATCGACGCGGCCGATGATGCGGTAGAGGCCGTTTTCGTCGCGCCGGGCGCCGTCGCCGGTAAAATAGTAGCCCGGGTAAGGCTGAAAATACGTTTGGCGGGCGCGCTCGTGGTCGCCCCAGGTGGTGCGGATAACGCCCGGCCAACTGGCTTTTATCGCCAGGTAGCCTTACTGGTCATTACCCTCGATTTCGGTGCCATCCTGATTCAGCAACACCGGCTGCACGCCGGGCAGCGGCAGGCCGGCCCTAGCGGGCACGCTGGGCGTGATGCCGGCCAGCGCCGAAATCATGATGCCGCCGGTTTCGGTCTGCCACCAGGTGTCCACGATGGGGCAGCGGCCCTTGCCCACATGCTGGTGGTACCAGTGCCAGGCCTCTTCGTTGATAGGCTCGCCCACCGAGCCGAGGATGCGCAGGCTGCTGAGCGAGTAAGCCAGCACGTGGTCGAGGGGCGCGGCCATGAGCGAGCGGATGGCCGTGGGCGCGGTATAAAATATCGTGACGTGGTGCTTGTCAATTACTTCCCAAAACCGGCCCGGCGACGGGAACGTGGGCACGCCCTCAAACAGCACCGAGGTGCTGCCCGCCAGCAGCGGGCCATATAAGCCGTAGGTGTGGCCCGTGACCCAGCCAATGTCGGCGGTGCACCAGTACACGTCGTTTTCCTCGATTTGGAACACGTTGCGGAATGTGTAATCGGCCCACACCATGTAGCCGGCCTGGGTGTGCACCACGCCCTTGGGCTTGCCGGTGCTACCCGAGGTGTAGAGGATAAACAGCGGGTCTTCGGCCTGCATTTCCTCGGCGGGGCACTCTTTTTCGACGTCCTTTACCTCGTCGTGGTACCACACATCGCGGCCCTCCTGCCACTGCACCGGCCAGCCGGTGTGCTCCACCACGATGACGCGCTGCACGCTGGGGCAGCTAGCCAGCGCCTCATCCACCACGCTCTTTACGGGTATCTGCTTGGCGCCGCGGTTCAGGCCGTCGGCCGTGATGACGCACGTGGCCTGCGCGTCATTTACGCGGTCGGCAATGGCCGAGGCCGAGAAGCCGGCAAACACCACCGAGTGCACCGCCCCAATGCGGGCGCAGGCCAGCGTGGCCACGGCCAGCGCCGGTATCATGGGCACGTAGAGCACCACGCGGTCGCCCTTGCGCACGCCGTTCTTTTTCAGCACGCTAGCAAACTGGCACACCTGCTCGTAGAGCTCGCGGTAAGTCAGGCGCAGGTGGCGGGTTTTGGGGTCGTTGGGCTCGAAGATGATGGCCAGCTTGTTGGCCCGCTGCTCGAGATGGCGGTCGAGGCAGTTCTCGGTAATATTGAGGCTAGCCCCGGCGTACCAGGTGCTGGTGCCGGCCGGCGAAAACTCGCCGCCGCGCACGGTATCCCACTTCTTGTGCCAGGTAAAGGGCTCGGCTGCGGCGGCCCAGAAAGCGTCAGGGTCTTCAACCGATTGCTGATAGTCAGCGTGGTATTCTTCGAGCGTGCGGGTGCGAATGGCGGACATGGGGAGTGGGGAATTTGGAGAAAATGAAAAATTAAAGCCGCCTGTCATGCTCATCTGGCGTCCCGAAGGAAGCGTCTTATCAGGTTTGAACGGCCTGGGCTAGCGTGATAAGATGTTTCGCAAGCTCAGCATGACAGGCGCTGTTGATGAAGGGCTTACTACTTAGGTACCCCCCAGCAGCTCGCGCACCTTTTGCATGAGCTGGCGGGTGCTGAAGGGTTTGGGAATGTAGAGGTCGGCCCCGGCCTCGTAGCCCTTTTGTACGTCGGCGGGCTGGCTTTTGGCCGAGAGGAAGATGACTTTGGTGGCGGCGCGGTCGGGGCGCTGGCGCAGCTGGCGGCACACTTGGTAGCCGTCCACGTCGGGCATCATCACATCGAGCAGCACCAGGTCGTAAGGCGTCTGGTCGATGGCGGCCAGGGCCTCCGTACCGTTGCGGGCAATGCCGACCTGGTAGCCGTTCTTGCGCATCAAAAACTCTAAGGACATGACGATATTAGGCTCATCATCAACCAGTAAGATGGCGGGCGTATTCATAGCTGGAAGGACGAAGAAAAGGGAGCCGCCGCCCGCGCCGGCACGGCCAGCGGCAGCTCAATGAAGAAACGGGCGCCCTGCTCGGGGGCACTTTCCACCCAGATGCGCCCCTGGTGCAACTCCACTATTTTTTTGGTGATGGCCAGCCCCAGGCCCGAGCCTTCGGGCTTGCGCGTAGTCTGGTGGTGGGCCTGAAAGAACTTGTCGAAAATCTGGTGCTGCTCGGCCAGGACGATGCCTTTGCCGTTGTCTTCCACGCACAGCAGCAGGGCATCGGCGGCGGGCCAGGCCAGCACCGCAATGCGGCCGGGGCGGCCGGGCACGGCGGCTTTTATGGCGTTGGACAGCAGGTTGATGAGCACCTGCATGAGGCGGTCGCGGTCGGCAGGCAGGGGCGGCAGGCTAGCGGGCACCTCCACGCGCAGCTCGGTGCCGCGCTCGCGGGCTAGCTGGGCCACGGCCTCGGCGGCCTCCTGCACCACCTCAGCCAGCACCAGTGGCGTGCGGTCGAGGCTAGCCTGGCCGCTCTCAAATTTCTCTAAGTCCAGCACTAAGGAAATGAGGCGGGTGAGGCGCTCGGCCTCGCGGCCGATGGTAAGCTGAAAGCGCTCGCGCTCCTCGGCCTCCAGGTCGGGGTTGTCGGCCAGGATTTCGGCCAGCGCCCGGATGCTGGTGAGCGGCGTGCGCAGCTCGTGGGTGACGGTGTAGAGAAACTCATCTTTCTGCATATCCAACACTTGCAGCTGGTCGTAGGCCTGGCGCAGCTCGTCGGTGAGGCGCTGTAGCTGGCGGCTTTGCTTTTGCAGCTGGCGGTTGGCTTCCAGCAGCTGCTGGCTTTCCTTGAGAATACCCACCACGCTGTCGTAGCTGATTTGCTCGGCCCCGGCCACCGAGGCCAGCAGCATACGGGCCGAGGCCGGGCCTAGCGTACCAGCCAACAGCTTTTCGGCGTAGGTGAGCAGGCGCGGGTCGGCGGCGGGCAAGGCATGAACGGGTAGCTGCGCAGCTGGGTAAACAGCGTTTTCGGCAGTGGGCAGTGCGTCGGGGAACCGCTCGGCGAAGGCGCGTAGGGCCTGGTTGGTGCGTTTTTTTCCCAGGAAGCCAAGTAGCAGCGCGCGCACATCGGGCAGGGGCGTGCGGCCCTGCCAGCCGGTAATTTCTTCGGCCAGACTGCGGCGGCGGAAAACATCGACGAACACGTCGGCCTGGCGCAGCTCCAGCGCCGTGGGCGGCCAGGCCAGCGACAAGCCCACGTAGAGACCAATGTTGAAAAACCAGCTCCAGAACAAGCCGTGCGACAGATAATCGAGCCCATCCAACCCAAACAGCGCGCCCGGCCGCAGCCAGGCCAGCCCCCCCACCCCATCGCTGAGCACGCTCACCGGCAATCGGCCCGGCCCCACCAGCGTGGGAAGCACCAGGGTAAAAAACCACACGCCAAAGCCCGCCAGCAGCCCCAGCGTGGCCCCGCGCCGGGTGCCGCCCTTCCAATATAAGCCGCCCAGCACGGCGGGCAGGAACTGCGCCACCGCCGCAAACGACACCAGCCCGGTATTCACCAGCGGCAGCTGGTGGCCGACTCCCGCGTAGTAGCCGTAGGCCAGCGCCAGCACCAGCAGCACGGCCAGCCGCCGGCTCGTGAGGGCCACCCGACCCAGGTAGGCAAACCAGCGCCGCTGGCCCTCGGGCCGGGCGGCGGGCACGCGCACCAGCAGGGGCATCAGCAGGTGGTTGCTCATCATCACGCTCAGGGCGATGGTTTCGACGATAATCATGCTGCTGGCCGCCGAGAGGCCCCCCAGGTAAGTGAGCAGGGCTAGCCACGAGTGGCCGGTAGCCAGCGGCAGCGCCAGCACAAAGGTGTCGGCATCGAGGCCCCGCCCGCCGAGCTTCAGCAGGCCGCCGAAGGCGATGGGCAACACGAATAGGTTGATAATGAGCAGGTAGAGCGGAAACAGCCACATGGCCTTACGTAGGTGGTCCTCGGCCACGTTCTCGACCACGGCCACCTGAAACTGGCGCGGCAGCAGCAGCACCGCCGACATGCTGAGCACGAGCAGCGTGAGCCACTCGGCCCCGCTGGTACCTGCGCTCTTAAACGTGAATAGCTGGCGCAGCGCGGGCTCGGCCGCCGCCTGGTCGAACAAGTCGGCGAAGCCCCCAAACAGCCCGAACGTAACGAAGGCCCCTAGCAGCAGAAACGCCAGCAGCTTCACCAGGCTTTCGAGGGCCACGGCCAGCACCACGCCCTCGTGCCGCTCAGTGGCCTCGACCGAGCGCACGCCGAAAAGCACTGTAAACATGGCCAGCGTGCCCGCTGCAAACAGCGCCGCGCCGCTAGCCCCTGCCCCTTGGTCGCCGCCCGTGAGCACCACAAACGAGCTGGCAATGGCCTTGATTTGCAGCGCGATGTAGGGCACCACGCCCAGCACGCACACGCCCGTTACGAGTGCCCCTAGCGACGCGCTTTTGCCATAGCGGGCCGAGATGAAGTCGGCAATCGAGGTGAGGCGCTGCTGCCGGCACACCCGAATTATTTTGCGCAGCACCAGCCACCACGCGGGCGCCAGCAGCCCCGGCCCCAGGTAAATGCCCACGAAGCTGAGCCCCTGGTGCGCCGCCCGCCCCACCGAGCCGTAGTAGGCCCAGGCGGTGCAGTACACGGCCATGCTGAGGGCGTACACGTAGGGATTGGCCACCAGGCTCTTGCGCGCCGCCGACCGCCGCTCGGCGGCGTAAGCAACGCCGAAAAGCAGGGCCAGGTAGCCGAACGAAAAAGCAATAACGAGCAACTTATTCATCAGTAGATGAAAGGCGGTGTTGATAGGAAAACAGCTGGCACGGGGGCACCCACCGCCCCGCTAGGCAGCCTTGCATACCAGCCAGGCCGTGAGCAGAATAAGAGCTAGCCAGGTCAGCAGCACGTAGAGATAGAGCACCGGCACGCCCGCCACCCGGCCATCGTGGTCGAAGGCCGCCAGCAGGGGATAATTGAGCAGCACCGCAAACAGACCGGCTACAAAGAGCAGCCGCTGGCCGCGCTGCGGAGGGCCGTCCGTTGGATTGGGGCTGGGGTTCATGGCTGGGGCTAGCGAGCGAACAGAAAACAAAAACCCGCCCGGCGGGCTGCCTGACGGGTTTTGATTGTCATTCAAGCAGGTATTAGCTGTCCATCAGCTTCACATTGCGGGTGTCTTTCATCAACGCCATGCCCACAAAGAAGCAGATGAGGGCGATGATAACCGGATATACCAGGCCCAGCAGGCTGCTGTGCTCCTTGGCGAAGGTGCCGGCCGGCTGCTTGGCGGCCCACACCCCAATGGAGGCCGCAATGAGCGGCACAAAGCCGCCAAAAACCCCATTGCCAATGTGATACGGCACCGAGAGCGAGGTGTAGCGTACGCTGGTTGGGAAGAGCTCGACGAGGTAGGCGGCAATGGGGCCGTACACCATCGTTACGAACAGCACCAGGATAAAGGTGAGCACCGTCATCATAAACACGTTGGGGGCCAGCGCTTTCATTACGGCCGGCACGGCTTTGCCGGCGGCATCCACGGTGGCGGGCGTGATTTCGGTGAGCGGCCCGGCGTAGGCTTTGATGCCGTAGAAGAGCGGGATGGTGAACAGGGCCCCGCAAATCATGCCCGTCATAATGATGCGCTTGCGCCCGATGCGGTCGGAGAGCGAGCCGAAGTAGATGAACAGGGGCGTGGCCAACACCATGGCTACGAGCAGGATGGTACTCGAATCCACGATATCCAGCTTCAGCGTGTTATTCATGAACGAATAGGCGTGAAACTGCGAGGTGTAGAAAATAACGCCCTGGCCCATCGTGACGCCGAAGAGCGCAATGAGCACCAGCCGGCGGTTTACAGGGTTCACGAACGAGTCGCGCAGGGGGCTTTTGCTGGTGGTGCCGGTAGCCTTGGCCTTGGCAAACAGCGGCGATTCGTGCAGCTTCTTACGGATGTAGTACGAGGCGATAACGAGGAAGCCCGAGAGCAGAAACGGCAGGCGCCAGCCCCAGTCTTTGAAGGCGGCCTCCCCCATAATTTTACGGGTAACCACAATCACGAAAATGCTGAGTACAAAGCCGCCCGTGGCCGTAATCTGAATAAAGCTGGTGTAGTAGCCGCGCTTCTTGTCGGGCGCGTATTCGGCCACGTAGGTGGCCGCGCCACCGTACTCGCCGCCCAGGGCTAGCCCCTGCAACAGGCGCAGCACCACCACAATAACCGGCGCCGCAATGCCAATAGTATCGTAGCTCGGCACGAGGCCCGTAATAAAGGTTGCCCCGCCCATGATGAGCAGCGTTACCAGAAAAGTGTACTTGCGGCCAATCATATCGCCGAGGCGGCCGAAGAACATGGCCCCGAACGGCCGCACCACGAAGCCGGCCCCAAACACGGCCAGCGCGCCCAGCAGCGTATCCTCAATTTTGCCGGCTTGCCCAAACAGCACCGGCCCGATAATGGCCGCCAGCGAGCCGAAAATATAGAAGTCGTACCACTCGATGACCGTGCCCACCGACGAGGCCGTGATGACCTGCCAAATGGTTTTCGAATCGACCTGGTTGTTGTCGTGCTCCGCCGGCGCATCGGCGGCCGCGCCGTAGGCGTTGGGGTTCAGGCTTTGTTCCATGAGCGTATTGGGTGGGAATAGAAGTTGCTGAATGAATGGCCGCTAGCCTACAAAAACACCTGCGTTTGCAGCGTTACCTCGGGGCGGTGGGTTACGTCGCCGGCCACGCCCACGCCGTTTAGGGTAGTGATATTAAAATCGGGGCGGGCGCGGTAGTTGAGCGTCACCTTAGCGTTGTGGCCGTCGATGTAGAAGTTGAGGCCCGCGTCGTAGATATTCACGCCCTGCACGTCGCCGGCGGCATTGCGCAGGCCCTCGTAGTTGCTGTGCAGGTAAGCCACGTAGGGCTGCAGGCGCACCTTTTGGCCCAGCGTGTTCTTGCCCATCAGGAAGCCGAGCTGGCCATAAACCGAGCCGCCGGTGCCCGACTGCGGCACGGCGTTGCCGCGCGTGGCGCTGGCGCCGTAGCCGGGGTTTTCGGCCCCCACAAAGCGCACGTAGTTGGGCCCGAAGTCGTAGTTGTAGTACACGCCGTAGAAGGTAACGGCCGTGCGCCGGGCCGTGTCGAGCGGCGCATCGTAGAACACGTCGGCCCCGAACAGCTTGATATCGTGCTTGGTAGTGGGCACGGCGGCGTAGAGGTCGCTACCACTAGCCAGGCTAGCCAGGTTGACGGTGCTGCTGCTCTGGCGCGAGAACATGCCGTTCTGGTTGTACATAAAGCCCGCCCCAATGCTCAGCACCCGCTTGGCGCCCAGGTACGTGCCCTGCGTGTAGGGCAGCAGGTTGGCCTCGGGCTCCAGAAAGTTGTAGTTGAAGTAGCCCTGGTACACGTGGCTGTCGTTTTGGGGGTTGTACTGGGCCACGTTGGTGCCCGTGTTGGTCGTGATGCCGCCCACGGTCGAGTTCACCCCTAGCCCCAGCGGGTTGCCGGTTTGCACGCCACCCGCCACGTAGTTGGGGTTGGTGGGCAGGTTGGTCAGGAAGGGGTCGCTCATTGACAGCTTGTAATCAAACTTGCCCACGCGGCCCTTGGCATACACGCCCAGCCAGCGGGCAAACTGGTCGAGCGCGTCGATGGTGGGGAAGTTGGTGAGCGGAAAATCCATCGTCAGGATGCTCGTGGTGCTGGCGGTGCTCAGGCGCGAAATACCGTTGTAGTAGTGCAGGCCCGCCCCCAGGTTGAGGTACTTGTTGACCTTGTACTCGGTCACGGCTTCGTGAATGAAAAACTGCGGCTTCTTGCCATCGGTGGCGGGCGACACGCCGCCGCTCACGTTGTTCTGGTTGTTGATACCCAGGTGGGTATAAATGAGAAAGCGCGGGCTGAGCTGGGCTAGCAGCACCATGCGCGAGCGCCTGATGCCGAAGTCGAGCTGGCTGCTCTTGGGCTGATTGGGGCCGCGCAGCGTGCCGGTATTGTTCTCATTATAGCGCACGTACACCTGCGTCCAGGCCATGAGGCGCACGTACTTCTGGCCGTCGGGCGAGAGGTTGAACTTCATACCCGCCCCGTAGGGCACGGGCTTGGTAGGGGCCGGCGGCGTGGGGGCGGGCGCCTGGGGAGCGGGCGGCGGGGCCGGTGTGCTGGGCGCTGGCGGGGCCACCTGCGCCTGGGCGGCGCCGGCTAGTAGTAAGCCACTCAGGGCAATTGCGTAGCGGGATGTAAGCATCAGGGTGAAAAGGGACGGATGGGAAACAGGAAAAGGGAGGCCAGCCCGAAGGGTAAGCCTAAGCTTGGGGCGGCTAAGTAGCATTGCCTTGGGGCCAGTTGGTAAGCGCACGCAGTAGTTTTGCTAAGCTGGTATAGCTAAATTTTAGACTCGCAACTGCTGCTTCCCAGCTTAATCTTAGCCCCTGACCCTCATTTCGCCCAGCGCTACTAGTTGGCTTTTCTTTTTCAACGCTTCGTTTTCTGCATTTTACAAAGTCGCTAGCCCGCGCGGGTTGTCGCAAGCAGCCTGGCTATAGCAATTGAGCAAACCTATACCAGTTTAGCGATAAAGGGCCTGCGCAGCACGTTAGCCATTGCGGGCGCAGCCCATAAAACAAAGGGGCAGCCTCCTCGCGGAAACTGCCCCTAGCCAGATAGTTACTACGTGCACGACGTAGCTATTCCACGTAATTCAGGTCTTTGGCGTAGGTATCGGGCAGGGTGCTGGCGCTGAAAAAGGCTAGCCCCAGCGTGATGGCCCCAATAAGGGCCGCGCCGCCCACCATACCCAGCGCGGGCTGATTTTTCAGGTACTGAAACACCGGCACAATGATGACCGTGGCCCCGCGCGCGAAATTGGGAATGGTAGTGGCCACCGTAGAGCGCAGGTTGGTGCCAAACTGCTCGGCGGCCACCGTCACAAACAGCGCCCAGAAGCCGCTGGCGTAGCCAATTAAAAAGCACACCGTGTAAAATGTAGTGGGGCTAGCCCCTTGCAGGGCAAACAGATACACGCCCACCATGCTGGCCGTGGCCACAATAAAGATGCGGAGTGCGCGGGTGCGGCTGCGCATCCACTGGCTCACGGCGCCGCTGGTAAAATCGCCGAGCGTGATGCCGAAGTAGCACCAGAAAATGCTCAGCCCACCCGTTACCGGCCCCGTCAGCCCGAACTGCTTGCCAAACTCGGGGGCTAGGGTGATGAGAATACCCACCAGAAACCAGAACGGCACCCCCACCAGCAGGCAGCGCAGGTACTTGTAAAACCGGGTGCCATTAGTGAAGATACTCAGGAAGTTGCCGCGCGCCACGTCGGTATTTTTGGTGCTCTCAAACATACCCGATTCCAGCACGCCGGCCCGTAGCGCCAGCAAGGCCAGCCCCAGCCCGCCGCCGATAAAGTACGCATTGCGCCAGCCGAACTGCTGGCCCACCAGGTACGCCACCATGGCGCCGCTCACGCCCACCGTGGCCACTATCATGGTGCCGTAGCCGCGCTTTTCCTTGGGCAGGCTCTCGGCTACCAGCGTGATGCCCGCGCCCAACTCGCCGGCCAGCCCAATGCCCGCAATCAGCCGCAGCCAGCCATATTGCTCTACAGTTTGCACGAAGCCGTTGGCAATATTGGCCAGCGAATACAGCAGGATAGAGCCGAATAAGACGGACAAGCGGCCCTTTTTATCGCCCAGCACGCCCCAGAGCACGCCGCCCAGCAGCATGCCCCACATTTGCATACTCAGCAGGCTCAGGCCCTGCGCCGTAAGCGCCGCCGGGTCGGTAACGCCGATGCCCTTGAGGCTATCGACCCGAATAATGCTGAATAGCACAAGGTCATAAATATCAACGAAGTAGCCGAGCGATGCCACGATAACTACGGCGCTGAGCAGCCCCACTGGGGGCCGCCCGGCCACCGGCGCGGAGGAGGAAGGAGAATGCACGGGGCGGGAAAAGGAATTTTTGAGGCCTAAACATACTGACCAGCGCCCGCCCCTGCTCACCCGGCGGCCACCAGTACCCGCAGCTAGCCCCGGCCAACTGGTAAGCGAGTATAGCTGCCCTACCCCTAGCCCGCCCGGAAGCGTTCCCAGCGTATCATCATGTACTTATCGCCCAGCTCAGTTACGACCAGGCCAGCGCCCTTCAGGTTCTCGGGTTTCTGAAAAAAATCGGCTAGCTCCTTCTGGTTGAGTATTTTATACGTCGGATGGTAATCGGGCTGGCGCGGGGCCTTCACGCCGTATTTCTTTACCCAGTTCATTACGCTCACGTGGCTGACCCCCAGCAGGCGCTCGATTTCGCGGTAGCTCACGCCTTCGATGTAGAGCTGCAAGGCTTTCACCACGTAGTACGGGTTAACCTCGCGGCCCACCTTGGCCACGGTATAGTGATAGCCGCAGCCTTTGCAGCGAAACCGCTGACGCTCATTGATTACGCCACTCTTAGTGGCTTCCTTCGAGTCGCATTTGGGGCAGGCAGGGGCAGACATGGCAGGCGGGGCTAGCGGCGGGGGTGGGAAAGGCAGGGGCTAGGAGCAAATGTATAGTAATTGAGCAGGACATTGACTGACTGGCCCGCCTGGCCGCTACCAACCACCGGCCACTATCGTAGTCA
>Ga0265797_10008678_pt1 | contig 13450 bp, 7 predicted proteins | sample P2T30metagenome_FD_192433 | JGI IMG/M metagenome (GOLD analysis project Ga0265797, IMG submission 192433) | Plant litter microbial communities from East Loma Ridge, Irvine, California - P2 T30 | ecosystem: Environmental > Terrestrial > Plant litter > Unclassified | place: USA: California... | reverse complement strand
CCACGCAGCTTGTGATATGGCAAGAGGTCACAGTGCTGCCACGTCGGCTGTAGATCGCAAGTTGAAGAGAAATCATCTTCAACCGTCCAGCATACAGGAAGCCATTTGGGAGTGTAGCTTCGAAAGCGTTGAACTGCCGGATCATGGGATTGCAAATTCATCATCATCCGAAGACTGAATTTCACACCCAGCATCCTCAGCTATCGTACCCTTTCATCATTCGCATTTGGAATGATCGCTCAGATCTAGATCCAAGCCTAGTTCTATAGCTGTAGTGGAGCCTCTGATGCTGGCACTCTTCGCTGTGATTTGTCGAGAGGAAATCCGATTCTAGCTATCCAAAGTCACGGAATCTGGATATAATGACTCCATGTTGCGTGCTGATCTACATTGCATATTACACTTTTTAGGCTCGACACTACTGCCGCCTTGGATCTGAGGCTCTTCAGGTTCGAGACCACAGACGTCAGACGGTGCATCAAGTGCACAATACCTGAATGAGCATGATTATGCTGGAACCATTAACACATCCATTCCTCATGTCATCGAACGAGGCGTTTGTATCGTTGAGAATGTGGTCTTATGATGATACTCCGAAGCTATAATCATCACCATCTTGGTCACAGGAGATAACGATCGAACAAAAGGACGAGTCCAAAAGAGTACTTTGAACGGACCGCGCTCCGGTCACCTCATTCCGATACCGACCACACGACGGCACGGAAGTCTTCACATGTTCTCATCAGTATCGTAAGTGGCGTTCTTTCATCGTGTAGAAGCCAAATCCCAGAAACTCCGGCATCTCTTCGAGAACCCATACCAATCACCCGGCAACCTGGCTGTTGGGAGCTTCAGGTCCATCCACAATAGGACGCTATTGGCAGCGATCGCATGCACCACATATGCACTACACCAACTAGGAGAACTAAATGCTTTCATAATTCGCCAGAAGCGAGAGCACGTTGTTTTTGAGGTTCATGCTGCACTCTTAGCTCACAAACTTTCGAGGAGCTTCTCTCGTTCGAACGTTCATCACGACTCCGAGCCGTCTCAATCACATACAAACTACACACATACAACGATATGATCGATCGATCGTAACATATCGCCATTGCTGGTTACGATGGCGAAGAAACTCACGAACAGCACGCCTTGCGACATTATCGATCAGACTGTACGTGAGCGCATTCGAACGATGGGTATAAGTACTCGTGCGAAAGCACTCGAAATGGTCACAACAACATCCTCAGCCTGGCCGCCGGTGCCTCTGCACTCGCTTTGCCCGCCGAGATCGAAAGGCGCGCAGACCAGCGCTACGACAGCAACGTACGATTCCAATTCAAAGCCCTTCTCAAAGATACAATCGACTGAAATATATGTAACAGTTCGATGATCTCTCCACGACCATCGCAGTCCCCCAACTCTTCCCCGTCGGCCTGTACAACGGCCTCGGCTGGGGCGGCGTAGTCGTCCTCGTAAGCTCCCATCGCGAACACCAATAAACTGCTTCTCTAATAATCCTCAACAGCGCCCAATCGAAGGCCTCGCCTCCGTAGTCCCCCACTCCAAACCCCAACAGGCCGGCGCCGCCGGCCCCCTCGACCTCCTCCAGCTCGGCGAGCTGACCCTCAACACCTACGCCCAAGCCGTTGCTAGCATCAGCTCTGGCTTCAAGTCCTTCGACCTCGAGAGCTTCCGGTTCGGCTTCGGCACTGACACCGGCACCACCGCTGGCCTGGCACAGCCCGGCACTCTCAGTGTCGTGGCGTACACTGCCGACGACAAGCAGTTGCCGGTGACGACATTCTCATACGTGACGGACAACACTCTGAATGCCAACTTGGTCTACGCTGAGCTGCCGGCGAGCTTTAAGAATTTGAAGAATGTTACTTGGGCTGTTGCGAGCAGCGAGCCGACTTCGGAGAGGACTTACGTCGCTCTTGACAACATCAAGCACGTCAACCACGTTGCTTGAATGGATTCGCCGGATACGTTCATATCCTGTGGAGCGGTCTTGCAAACCATTCTGGGGCTGAATGTCGGTGCCGGGGTAAACGGACTAGAGTGTTGATGGTAGTTGGCAGACGTGGGAGGGATATTGATAGGCGGAGAGACGGACTGCGTACTTGACGTTATCTTTTGGTTTTGGGCAGTATGATAGTAGTTACGTTCCTTCCACAATGAATGACATGGCAGATTTCTTTGACGTGACGTGAGCACAAGAGTGGGTCCCAGAATCTGCCGTCATCTAAAGCGCCATCGACGTGGCAATTGTGCCTGCATTCTCTGACGTTATAGCTGTAATGAATAGAATTAGAACTGGAACCACATACGTTCACGAGACACTTCCTTCGTTCTAATCCTGTGCCAGCACTTAGTCTGTGCTTTTGCAAGGATGTTTCAGCTGACGCCGCCACCTGCCAGAAATGAGGCAACTCTTGCTCTGCCAATCACAAGATCGTGCTCGAGGCGCCGAGAAGAGCTCTTGGTGTGCTGGACGAGACTCACCGCTCGATCGACATGTAGAATCTTGCACGCAGTCGACTTCGTGTATAATACATCAGTTCAACGGTAGGAGTGCGGCAATGAACTGTCGTGCTTCATCTTCATCTTGCTCAAACTCTTTCCACACATTGCCTCGCAACAAGTCCGACGAAACATGAGCGCGAACAACAAAAACACACATGTATTGAAGAGAAATTCTCGTAGTGGCAGAGGCCTCCAAAGTGCCCAGCACTTTTCAAAAATTAAAGCCAGTGGCAGGAGCTGGATACAAAACGGCAACAACACGTACTCCATCACTCATAACCATTTTTGGAGTCCCGACACCACGTCAATTCCTGCTTCACGCCAGCATATATCACAACCATCCCTGGACGCTGCACTAGCCTCCCTGGAGGAATATGCTACAAGTGCGCAGACGCAGAAGACAGGCACAGATAGTAAAAGGGTTGGGGCGCAGCTAGCTGTGATCCTGAACATCATCACACAGACCGAGTACGGCAACGTGCCTTCTAAAGAGATGAACGAACAAATTGAGAATCTCCAGACACAAATAGATCGGTCGAAATCAATCAGTATCAACACACCTTGTGCGCGACAACGAGTTGCCTGGTTCTCCAAGGCCGAGAGCAAGATACTGAGTGTCGTTTTTGGGCACTGGCAGATATCTTTGATGACAAAGACAGTGAAGTCCGGTTGGCCAGAGGATCAGGCCGATATCCAGATTCGCTCGGCTTTGCATGTCCGGCGTCTGCGCGGTGGCGAAGGTACCCACATCACAGCATTCTTCAACGAGGAATCCAGCATCGAGAGAGACATAAGGTTTCCACCAATACTCTTGACATACCGTCACCTGAGGAATACCGACAGGATCTTCGAGCTTGTCGCAAACGACGATGTTCGCAGCTTGAACGAACTCTTACGGGAAGGAGAGGCGTGTTTGAGAGATTGCGATGAGGATGGTCGTTCTCTTCTGTTTGTGAGTACAAATGACCGTCTCAAGTATTGGGTAGGAGTGTGCTAATAACTACAGTATGCCTCCTTACATGCAAGCGTCAAAGTTTGCAAGTTCCTTGTAGACAGCGGTGCTGAAGTAGATCGATTCCATTACGACCATCATCGGTACGTATCATCGACCCTCCATCTACGCAATGCAGCCCGATACCGAGTCTTGCACACATTGAGGCTTTGCGAATTGAATGCCAACACATAAGTAGCACATCCCATCAAACAACAGCTCTTCTTGCCTTCCGACACACAGATCAAACCACCAGAGAATCTCTCGACCGAGCTCAGATCTGCAGAAAAGTCTTGCTCCAAGCCGGAGCTGATCCGACCATTTCTCACGCTGAAAGCGACATTCGATCGGCGCTTCTGGAGTCCATACAGGGAAATGTTGATTGCAGCGGCTCGAATGTGCGTCTTCTGGCTGTGACTCGAAAGACTATCACTGACATTTGTAGGAATTCTTCGAGCTACTCATAAGCGAAGGCAGTACATTCATCGATAGACGCAAAGTACAGAGCGCTTGGTCGCCAGTCGTGCTACCAAATCTATAATGACTAAACGCCAATCACATCACGTCGTTTGAGGGAAGGATTCGCGTCCACTTTGGTGCAGATCATGACAGAGCGGCTTTGTATTATTGTGGCGCAAATCGACGTATGTTCAAGATGATTGGGCTTGAGTTCATTCAGGACGCTATCAAATCATTGGTGAAGACCTCGAGCAAATGGTGTCAGCGCCTTACTTCTTCGCCGCCGCCATCTTCGCCAACCTAGCCTTCGTGCCCTCCAAAACCTTCTTCGCATCATAGATTCCCGTAACACTCGGCCTCGCGCGCACCGCCTTCGCCCACTTCGCAAAGTTCGGCAGAGCGTTTAGCTTCTCCGCCAAAGTCTTAGGAGCCAGCTCACCGTCCTCGGAAGCATCGTACAGCCTGATCAAGAAAGGCGCAACCAACGCCTCAGCAAGCGTCAGCTCCTGCGAGCCATTGAAGAATGGCGCAGCGTTCGCAAGCAGCGGCTCAATCTCCTTCTCAATGGCGGCGACGGTCTTCTCGACGAGCTCGTCTTTGGCGACCGCGTCAGAGGCCATGAACAGCGGGTAGAGCAGGGAGCCGATCTTGCTGCTCCAGGTGTCGGCGAAGAAGTTGATGCGGGCGCGCTGCAGGGCGGAGGTGGGGCTTTCTTTGCTGGCGGGCAGGAAAGGGCCGGGGAAAGCGTCGGCGAGGAACTGCGCGACGATGGCGGACTCGGTGATGATTTCGTCCTTGTCGAAGAGGCCTGGCACGGAGTAGGCGATGGTCGGGACGAGGCCGCGAGGGTTGAGGTCGAGGTACCATTGCGGGCGAGGGGTGTTGAGGTCGATGATGACTTCCGAGTAGGGCAAATTTAGCTCCGCGAGAGCGATGTGGGCGCGGTGGGCGAAGGGACAGGCATGGTTGGTGTAGATGGTGATCTTGGGAGGAAGAGGGCCTGGGTCTGCGGTGGCGGAGGCGTGGGTGGCGGAGGCGCCGTTGGTGTGGGCGGCCATTCTACTGGTGGTGTTTAAGCTTGTCTGGAGAGACGGTATAGAGTGTCTTGTTGGAGTGCTGGAGTGGTTGTTAGGACTGGAGTCTGTGGTTTGTTTCTATTTATTATGGTGGATCTGATGTTGTCATCGGAATATGACGTACGTGTTGATATGCTTGCTGAGAGCGGATAGGCGACGAAAGGACATGGAAAAAAGAGTCGTGCAGGCGGTTAAGGTATCTCCATAAACCCTTTGATGGAGGTGCTGTTATATTATTGGCACTGCGAAAACGCGATTAATGCGACCCCAGTATATGCAAGATGTATGGCCAAGATTGGTCAGCAACAAAGCTCGGCCATCCGTCCCACACCGAGCTTCCTTTCCGGAGCAACTCTTCGCCGCTCACGATCCTTCTGGCTATGATATGCTCTTGATGCTGGCCATTGCAGTGGCATTGGCGCGAAAGATATACCGTCAATGATGGTCTTTTTGAAGATTAATGGCCCAGCAATCAAAGGCACAATTTGGAATAGCCCAAACTTTACAACTTGAAAAGAATTGACGATGCAGCCACACTACATGTACTAGATCGAAACAAAGCAATCACACTTCATAATTCGATCATTCAAAGGCGCTGAGCTCGCCAAACTACTGTTACAAGTGTCCCACAGCATCCTTCCAGCTGGGGCTATGAACGCCTTAGACGCCATTCCTTCAGTCCACTCTCAAACACACCACCTAAACTCCGGAGCATATCACGAAGAATACGAAAATATTCCTGCGGCGGACTCTTCATCCACCGCACAGCTAACGCGTTCAATCACTCTCATCCATGTCAAACTCATCCTCCTCGCTCTCCTGATCAAAGTCGTCCTCGTCATCCTCGTCAGAGAGCGCGTACTTGGCCTTCGGCTTCGCAGCAGCAGCACGCCTGGAGGGCCTGGCGGCGGCAGCAGGAGCAGCCTTCTTCGCAGGGACCGGAGCCGGGCTGTCCAGATCCTCGTCGTCGTCGCTCAATATGTCGTTCGCGATGGCATCGACGGACTCGTCCTCGTCGTCGGAGACGACCTTCTTCAGGCGTGAAGGGGCAGCCTTCGCAGCGCCGGCCTTAGCTTGCTTTGCGGCGTAGGCCTTCGCGGCTGGGGAGAGAGTCTTAGGCGCCGGTGCTGGTGCAGGAGCTGAAGCCTTCTTGGGCTTAAGAGTGCCGTTGGTCTTTGGCGCTGCGGTCGCCTTGAGCTTCGCAGCTACCTTGCTGACAGCAGGTTTGGGCGTGGGAGGTTCCATGTCGTCCGAGCCTTCCTCTGACAGGAGCGTACGGTCAGTGGCTTTGGCGGGCGAGTTCTGCGCCAGTGCAGCCCAGTCAGTCTCGTCGGCTGAGATGTCCTCGTCGTCGACAATACGCTTCTTGGCCTTCAGGTTGCTGCTGGTAGGACGGACGGCGGACGGCGGATGGAAGAACCTCGTAGCTCCTTCGCCCGCACCAGCACCGATGCCCTTGACCATAGCGCTCACATCGTCGAGTCTGTCATTGCCGTCGGACATGTCTTCATCGCTGTCATCAGGGACCTTGTAGCTCTTTGCTTTTTGAGCAGCAGCTCTGCCACCGCGTGCAGCGGGCTTGGCTGGAACCTCCTTGGCGATAGCGAGGAAGCCGTCCTCATCCTCATCGCTCAGATCAACGACCTTCTTCTTCAGCGCAGCCTTCGCGGCAGTTGCCTTAGTCGTGGTGGGCTTGCTAGAAGTCTCTCTGGCGATAGCAAGGAAGTCATCGTCGTCATTATCACTGAGATCAACCACCTTCTTCTTCGGCGCAGCCTTTGCGGCGGGCGCCTTGGTCGTGGCGGTCTTGGTGGGAACTTTGGCAATATCAAGGAAGTCATCGCCATCATCATCATCGCTGAGGTCAACGATCTTCTTCTTGGGCGCAGCCTTCGCAGCGGCGGCCTTGGTAGGTACCTTTGTGGCAGCCTTCTTCGTCGCGCCAGCTGTCGCCTCGACTTCCGGTGTAGATGTCGACGATACTGACTTCAGCCTATCGAAAGCGCTGTCGAGCGTCATCTGCTGCGCGGCAGCTGGTCTGACCACCGGCTTTTGCTCGATGCCATTGACCATAGGGAAGTCGTCGTCATCTTCCACCTTTAAGCTGGCTAGCGCACTGCTCGCAGCCGCCTTCTTCTTCGGCGCAGCCTTGGGCTTCTTGGTAACAAAATCGCCATCCGAGTCATCGTCACTGTCGACCTTACGCTTCCTACCACCCTTGGCGCCAATGCCGAGCTTAGCAGATGTGCGACGGCCCTTGTTCCTGACCTTCTTCGCGCGAGCCTCTGCCTCGTCAAGTTGGGTCTGCCACTCCTCGAGGAGCTCGTCGAGATCCGCAGTCCAAAGGTCCTTCGGAGACTTGCGAAGCAGAGCATCGAGTTCAGCCTCTTTGTCCGCGATCTGGCCATTGAGCTTGTCTACACGCTCCTGCGTAAGCGACCAGATAGCCATACCGAGCAAGTAATCGAAGTCGCTGCCACCGGCAGTAGTCTCTGCATCTTCAGCCTCATCTTCATCTTGCTCGACAACAGCCTCGAATTCGCCTTGCTTCTTGGCGTCTGCGATCTTGGGGAAGCGCTTGTACTGGGCCTTGTCGAGCTCGGCGACCAAGACTGCCTTCTTCTTCTTGGAGACAACGAGCTTACCGTCGATGATGGCTTTGACGAATCTTGCTTGGTTGGTGAGTTTGGCATGCTCCTTCTCCATCTCTCTCACCATCAATTTGTGACGTTCTTGGTAACCCTTGAGACGAACGTCGTAGAACTCCTCCATGATGTCAAGCACAGTATGGTACTTGTGAATGCGACCATGCTGATCGAACGCGACCATGTTCGTCGTGGCCATCGTGCTAGACAACTTGAAAGTTTCCTCGATGGCCTTGTCGTTACCACGAATCAACTTCATCTTGCTCTCCTCAAGCTTGACGATGAAGTGCACCTTCGCTGGAGTGTTGTACTCGGTGTAATCCTTGATAAACGAAGGAGTCTTCTCAGCTTTGATGATGTCCTCAAGCCTATCCTTGAAAGTCTGGGTCCAAAGGCGGACTGGGAGTTCAGTGATCTCAACTTCGCACTCCCCGGTCTCGGTGATGCGACCACTGAACTTGTAGCGCTCGCCGCCGATGTCTTCAACTTCACCAGTCCAGCCGCGGAACCAAGGTTTCATCATGGTCATACTCTCCTTGGTGGCAGCAGGCTGCATGCGAGCCTTGAGGTTCTCGATGACGTCGACAGGGTTGTAGTTGGGAATGGAAGTACTCCAACCAGTGCCAATACCATCCGCTCCGTTGATGAGAATCATAGGAACAATGGGCATGTACACCTAAGGCTCGATCTGCTTGCCATCATCCGTGTTGTACGTGAGAAGAGGCTCGTCAGATTGGTGGAAGATGCGACGAGCAAAGGGAGAGAGTCGAGTGTAAATATAACGCGCGCTGGCCGCATCCTGTCCGCCCTGAAGACGCGAACCAAAGTTGCCACTCGGCTCCAAGCAGTTGATGTTGTTCGAACCGACGTAGTTTTGCGCAAGTCCAACAATCGTCTGCTGGAGGGAGGTTTCACCGTAGGAGTAGGCGGTCAGACCGGAGACGGAACCAGCCAGCTCGACGACCTTGATGTCCTTCTTCAAGTTGCGGCGGAAGCAAGTGTATAGAACCTTGCGCTGACCAGGTTTGAAGCCATCAACGACAGACGGGATAGATCTCTGGTTGTCGGCCATCGAGAACAAGATGAGTTCCTTGTTGATGAAGTCGTTGTAGGTGATACGGTCGGTGCCAGCCATGTCAAGGTAGGTACCAGGCTTGAACTCCTGGAGCCAGCCCTTACGAGCATCTGCCTTCTTCTTGGAGAAAGCGAGATCAATGAGCTCAGCTTCGCCCTCCTGCATGGTGTGGAACTCCTTGAGATGCTTGTCCAGATCAGCGAAGTAGATCTCGGCGTCAGTCGTGTCGTTGGTACCCAATCCCTTGAAATACTTGTGTTCCCAGCCCTTCTGGTGGCCAGGCTCTGCCTTCCACTCCTCGTATTGTGGCATGGTGAAGAAGTCTCTCTTCTGCTTGGGATGCTTGACGTCGCCCTTCCACACCTTGACGATAGGGGTGATGAACTCCATCAAGAAGCCGGGAAGCTTGAGAAGACTTGGGAATTGCACCTGCAGGAAGTTGATGAGTAGACCTTTGATATGAGAACCATCGTGATCCTGATCGGTCATGATCATGAGGTGACCATAACGCAGGCCTTTGGTGTCGGTATACTCCTTTTTATGCTGCAGACCCATGAACTTCTTGATGTTCTGGATTTCAGCGTTCTTCGATATCTGATCGATGGATGCATCACGGACGTTCAACATCTTACCACGCAGTGGGAAGACACCGAACAGATCCGGATTCACGACCGCACGGCCTGCCAGCGCAAGACCGGAGGCAGAGTCACCTTCAGTGAGAATGAGGGTACACTTGTAGCCATCCTTGGTACCGGCTTTGTTGGCATCGGTGAGCTTGGAGTTGTTCATACGCTGGCGCCTGTTACCGTCGGACTTCGACAACACCTTGTCAGCCTTCTGTTGCGCAAAGTGGATGATGTTGGTGACAGCCTCTGTTTTCGCAATGTCCTTCAAGAATTTGTCGGAGACTTGAGGCTTGCTGCCGAAAGCGCTTGCTTTCGTGGTCAATTGTTCCTTCGTTTGAGATGTGAATGCAGGGTTCACGATCAGACAGTTGACGAAGAGGAAGATATGGTTCTTGATTTGGGCCTTCTTCAGCTTCACACCGCCCTTGTTCTTCTTCATGACGATCTCTTCCAGCTTGTCAATAATTTGGTCGGCGACGTAGTTGACGTGAGTACCACCGTGTGTGGTCGCGATGGAGTTGACGAATGACACTTGCTGGAATGAACCGTCCGAGACCGCGAAACCAATCTCCCAGCGCTCGTGGGGATTGTCGGTTAAAATGACTTGCTCGGGCGCTGAGCCGTTGTCCGCCAGGTTCTCGGTCTTGATAGCCTTAGTGTACATCTCCATGTACTGCTTGAACTTGGTGATTTTGATCCTCTCGCCGTTGAGGTAGACCTTGATACCAGTGCAAGTACCTGCCATATCGTAGACTCTGCGCTTGACCAGCGCTTCGAAATCGTCGTCCATAGCATCCATGCCGAATTTTTTGAAGTCGGGCTTGAAAGTGATCTTGGTGTAGTCGTCACCCTTGATCTTGTCTATGCGCGCCTTTTCCATTACGCTCATGTTGTTGCGCCATGTTTGACGATAGCGCTGCTTCGACTTCGAGTCCACGGTTTCGAGAGAGAACTCTGTGCTGTAAATATTGGTGAGCTTGGCACCGTAACCGTTACGGCCACCAGTAACTTTGGCCTCTTCGTCGTCGTAGTTGGAAGATGTGAGGAGGTGACCGAAGATCATCTCGGGAATCCAGATGCCTTCCTTCTCGTGCATCTCGACGGGAATACCACGGCCGTTGTTGCGCACGGAAATCATGCCATCTTCGCGGTTGACTTCAACTCTCAATTCGTTCATGTTCTTGTCTCTCTGCTTGTTGTCTGCAGCGTTGACCAGAATTTCGTCGAAAATCTTGTAAAGACCAGGGACAAATGTGACCTTGCGGTTCTCCATGGAGACTGTTTCAGAGTTGAAAGCCCACATTTGCTCTGTTGTAGCCTCCACCGAGCCAATGTATGTATCCGGACGCTTCAGAATGTGCTCCAGCTGTGTGAGCTTCTGGTATTGATCGGTCGCGCCCTTCTTCTTAGCTTTTGGCTCTGACGCTCCATCCACGGCATAGCTCTCATTTTCCAGCTCAGCAAGCGGTTGACTGCCTGAATTGGATACCGGCGCCTTCTTCTGTTTCTTCGCGACAGGAGGTGTGTTGGAGAGAAGGCTGTCATCGTGTAGCGAGTCCATTTCCTCGTCTGAGTTCTCGAGGTCTGAGTCTGGCTTTGCGCGCTTCTTTGGTGCTGCCTTCGCGGGAGCTTTTGTGGTTTTCAGGGTCGTCTGCTTCGTAGCCTTGGGCTTTGGTGCTGCTTTCTTTGCAGCTGCTTTAGGGGCAGCCTTGGCCTTCTGTGATATTGTTAGCAAATCATTCGGACATGTGAAATCGTCGAGATTGAACTTACGGCCTTGGGCAGAGGCTCGGGCTCAAAGTCGCTGCTTGCGCCCACATCGAAGGCAGACTCGTCCGAGGACATGTCTGCTGATGGGGTGTATTTTGTGTGAGGTACGCTGTGGTTAGTAGGTGTCGTGGAAGGAGGTCCAGTGTCCAGTCATGCGCTGCTGTTTTATGCGACAACGCGCTTCGAGTCGGAGTGCGTTGGTGGGGGAATTGCGGTTAGTGGGTGGTTTGTTTTGATGTTGTCGCTCGCAAAAGTGCTGTTTACACTGCCGCTCGGCGATCGGCGTTTCAGGCGCGAGAAAGCACGCGCGCGCCTGCACATGCAGGGCAAATTTAAGCTCTTGCACGTGATTCGCATCTTCACATGCTCGACTGAGAGACTACCTCACTTCACTAAGATCATGTAAAATGATCGTGCTTGCAGAAGCGGTATATGCATAAACGCAACAAAATGTCGAAGACCTGGCAACATGGTGTACCCGAGCTTGTTCGAAATGTCGATAGTGACATGAGCAAGCGAATCAGACCATGGAGATGCCCCATTGGGATGCTATATACTATACAGAGTTATATCGCCTTCTATGTTGAGCCAAATGCCTCTACGAGCCTGTGATGGGAACCACTGCTTCATGAAACAAGTTAGATGTGATCGCTATGTTTCATGCTCAGAACTAAGTCACGTAGACTCATTGTGACTCCCATAAACCAAGCACTTCCAACGTGAGTGAATCGCCATTCATAAACACCAACGCCTCGCTAAAATCGCAAGCAAGCCCATACTAAACCGGTCCGTCGAGACCGTAGTCTCAAAGTATCTCTTTCAAAAACCAATCTCGTCAATCAAAAGATGTTCCCATCATTCTCAACCTTGACTTCCACATTCCCCATGCCATCCTTCGTCTTTCTTCTCTTCTCATTCCTCTTTCGCCTCTTCTCCTCCCTCTCCTTCTCTTCATCCACCCTCGCCGTCTCAATCCTCGTCCCCAAATCCACCGCATCCCTCGCAACAGCCTCCTCCCTCTTCCTCTTCAACCATTCGAACCGCTCCTTCACCTCCTCCAACCCCGCCCTACGCACCTCACCGCTCTCCCCAGAAGCAACCAGATGCTGCTTACTATTCAAATGCTCCACAAACTGCAAATTGTCCTTGAACGTCAAATCGCACACCTCGCAGTAGAAGCCCGCGCCCTTGCCTCTCTTGCCCTGCCCCGCGCCCGCCGGCACGATCGACGTCTTGCCCACGCGGTCGGCGACATTGAGCCGGGCTTTGCGCGCTTCTGTGTCGCGGGCGTCGGGCGGTGTCGAGGCGCGGCGGATGTATTTCTTGCCTTGCGCGGCGGCTTCGGCGCGCGCTTTGCCTTCGTCTTTGATCTGCTGGTCGCGCGAGATGGCTTTGGCGGCGTATTCGTCGCGGTCCCAGGTTTTGCGGAAGGCGGTGTCGCCGCCGGTTGAGGTGCCGTAGGCGCCTGGTTTGTTGTTGCTCATGGTTGTGGGTAGTTGTGAGGGTGGACGAGAAGAGGGTGTCGGCTCTGAGTGGTGGAGGCGGGACTTTGAGATGGAGAAGTGAACTTTGGAGGCGGCCATGTCGATCAACCACACCACACATCATTGAGTTTTTACGACCAACGCGATCATTTGATCATGTACCTTTTCTTCGATCGACATGTGATGATGCATAATAAGTTTTCAAATGCCATCAATTCAATTTCTATACCTGGACACGTGCTTGGATTCGATTACTCTAACACTTTCAACATCTACATAAAGATAGCTTATGATCCCCAGTACTTATCGGATGGGATGCCATGAAAGGGCTTGACTGTCGTTCTACAAACGCACTGAGACTTAATACCTTATCAAATGTTCGCCTTCAACATGTCCTTCCACACGTATGAGGTTCCATGTGCATTTATGAGGTCTCGACAACGAACACTATACCCTTATAACCCTATCTTGCTGGGATGGTAATTTGTGCTTGCTCAAGTCTATGCAATGATGATTCCACTTGCATGTACGAGCCTAATATATACAGACCGCGACGAATTTACAAAGTGTCCTTATCCATCAAGATAAGTACATGTAGTTGTATTTATCAATCTCCATGATACACAATACCTATTCCCCTCCTCTACTCCACCACCACCAAAAATTCCCAATCTCTCGATCCCGAGGATAACAACAACAGCAAAAACTCAAGGGATATAAGAAACAAATGAGGGACAGGTCAAAAATCCGCAAAGCGCCTCTTTCAGTAATAGAACATGAAGACAACAAAAAAGG
>Ga0265797_10008677_pt1 | contig 13450 bp, 9 predicted proteins | sample P2T30metagenome_FD_192433 | JGI IMG/M metagenome (GOLD analysis project Ga0265797, IMG submission 192433) | Plant litter microbial communities from East Loma Ridge, Irvine, California - P2 T30 | ecosystem: Environmental > Terrestrial > Plant litter > Unclassified | place: USA: California... | reverse complement strand
TTTTCACATGCAGCCCGTAGCCCCGGCGGAGAACTGCCTCAACCGCGAAAATCCTGCAGTAGCGCGAACGAAACACGTGTGAGCCACGAAAACCTCTGCCTGCCAACTGTCTCGGCCGGTTAGTCTTCCAGCAGACACGTCGGCGGTCCGGTGTCTCCCTGGATGGCGGTCACGACGTCATCTGACAGCTCATGCAGCTTGCTGTACTTTTCCACCCAGCTGGCACAAACATCAGGATTTAGCGAGCAAATCCAAAAGCACCTGGGTCAGATAAGGCAGAAGCAAAGTGACATGTCACCTAAACAGGATGAAGTCATGGGAAGACGGGAGATCACTTCTTGCCTCCCGAACTCAAAAACGTAGGCGATGCCTGATCCAGATGGCGGCTTGGCGGCAATCACAAAGAACGTCCATGGAGGCCTTCACACCTTGCTCGGGTGACGAATGAAATTGAACCTGGCCCGCCGCCATGTCGAGCGCGAAACACTGGGCGTTCTCATGTTGAGCGTCGTATGCGGCTTCACATACACGCGTTCACATATTCCCAGCCTGAGTGTTCACATAGTCTGCTTCTTCTTCCATGCGGGTGGATTGGGTGCTCGATCGATCAATCGTCATCAACTCCATGATCCTACACTAAGACGTTCTAGCCTATGCGACTTCACTACTAGCTTTCGGCTTCACCACGTCGCTGTCTGCTTATTAGCCGTTCACCGATTGGTGCGCATCCGCCGTGCCTTGCATTCCCATAGACTATTCCAAGCTCCACCCGCATTCGTCTAGATGACTGCGTCTCTGTGAGTATGCTAGATAACAGAAAACGCCACTGATGGTTGTTATTCGTGTGAGTATAGCCACGCTTTATTCTGATTGACCCTCGCGAAGGGCGTACCTTGGAGTGGAGTAGCTATTCGCAGCAACAAAGCCTTGGAAGTGTAGACCAAGGCACCTATCTTTCAGGATCGGCTAAAGAAAAAGCAACGACCGAAACTGTGTTCCATACGAGCCTAGACAGTTCCTTACATCATATCCAGGGCGCTGAGGTATGCGCCGCCCAATTAGGCAATCCGACCAACCAGAACCCATACCCCCGTCTCCACAGACAGCGCTGAAAACACCTCTGCGGGACGAAAAATCTGCAGTTACCGCCGGATGACTCGGAGACGCTTTGTTCTGCCCTGAATGTCTCAGTGTATGATTGGTGTGCCTGGCAGGCCTGTTGGGCCTTGGGGGCCCATACTTGTTCGGTAACGGATGTAGGTATGATAAAGAGCTGGACTACGCCGTGGGCCCACTTTGAATTCCCATGTGTTTAAAGTCGACGTTCACCCTCTTTTGTTCTTGATCTACACACACTCCTTGTCACATCACAGTCAAGCTTCGACAGCTTTATCACATTCTTTCCAAACTTCCCTCTCTTGTTCAATTGACGGTCTGGACCTCCACTCATTCATCACTCCATCAACAACACACAGTCTCTATAAAGAAACTTCGCCACACTCCCTTGTGTCGCCAACAAAGAACATCTTCAAACAACACCGTTACAGACCCTCTCAATCAACAACATGCTTTCCAAATTCACCTTCGCCATCGCGGCACTCCAGGCTAGCCTTGCCCTTGCTGGCAACGCCATCATCGCCAACCGCTGCAGCTACGACATCTGGGTCTGGTCGATCTCTACCGGATACGGTGTGCCCACAGCGGTCCGCATCCCTTCGCGCACCACTCACAGCGAGCCCTACACTGGTACCAGTACTTCCATGAAGGTCAGCAAGACTGAGAACCTCCTCGCTGGCCACCACACGCAATTCGAATACTCCATCGCCGCCGGTCAGCTCTGGTACGACATCTCTTTCGTCGACTGCGCCAATGGCGAGTCTGCGTCCAACTGCCCTGGCCACGACGAGGGCCTCGCCATGGATGCCAGCGACGACAGCTGCGGCAAGATCGACTGCGAAGCTGGAACATACTGCCCTTCGCAGATCTACTACGTCGACCAGCCCTTGAAGAAGCTTCAGATCGCCGAGCCCGTCTTCATGTGCCCCAAGACCCTGGGCACCAGCCCCGACCTGTACATGAAGGTCTGCTCTGGTGAGGAACAGATCAAGAGGAGCGTTGCTGGACGCATGCAGATCAACGGCGAGGCTTAGATAGCCCTGGTGCCGCACACTTTACGATTACTTCTCCAGCTCTTTTTATGATTACTTCTTACGTTCTTTATACATAAACTAGGGATGGGTTATGGGATATACCTTGGGTTACGATTTGGTTACGACTTTGGATGATTCAATGAAACACGTTACGCTTCTACGAACTCTTGATTGACACATTTGCTCTGTGCCTTGTTCATGGTGATGATTGAGATGGCGGTATATCTTAACGTCGGCTCTGTATCGTTCGTCGTGATAACAGGCGCTTACTGATACCAGGGTTGTGCCTGTCGCATTCGTGGCGGGGACGCGTCGCACGATACGAGTTGCACATTTGATTTTGGCCGAGTTGTGCCAGGTGGTGCGCTCCGGGGCTGCTGCCAGGCCATGGCTATGGGGATAAGCGAGTCTGTTAGCGCGAAGACCACGTCATGCATTTTCGTGCCCAACTTCATCTCAGCCCCCATTATGGTGATGTTTTTCATCGAGTGAGTATGGTTGCAGAGAAACGTACGATACCGTGTAAGCTTTGGGGAGGAGTATGTTGATGGTTCGAGTCTAGAATTCCTGTACGCGCCAACCGGGTGACAGAGCCGCGCGTCAGGGGCGCAGAGGAAGACGAATACCGATGCGCTTCACCAGATACTCTTCAACTCGGTCTTGTCATTGAACTTCGAAACATTACCCGATACTGCGGTATCTGATGCCTGTTACGACTCGACTGAGCTTAGTCGACGACCGCAGATCAGTCTCCAGTTACCCCACATCTGCACCGAACGAACAGATCTACCCCGAACCTTTGTCCTCTCAAACGCCACTTACCATTCGGGCTAGCAGTAACGCTCAACATGGCTGGTGGCTGCATTCGCTCGACATGCATATGATTAGTAGTATCAGCAGACGGGGCAACTTGCATCCGCGGGCAGATAATCAGTCTCGCTGCGAGCGTACTGCAGCGATGGTGGAGTGGGGAAGCTGTTGCGAGAGGGGTTGCCGCGGCTACATCGACCTGTATTTCTTTCGACGTCTACCATACGATTGTTGATGTACTGGGCTCCTTAAGCAAACCCAAAACCTGGACTAAAGTGACAGCATCGAATTTCCTCCACCTAAACGCAAAATGACGACGAAAGGTCCGATCGCAGCAGCTCCGATAGCTGAGGTACCTCTTACCGAGGCAGAGGCTCCCAAGTCTACTGTCGATATCAAGACCGGAGAGATAGCAAACAAAGACGAGCTGCCTTTCGACCCGGCAGCGCTCCAAGCAAAGTACCTTCAAGAGCGTGATCGACGTTTAGCACGAGACGAAGGTGTAGAGCAATATATACTCCTCGATGGCAGCTTATCACACTACTTGGACGATCCCTGGGTCGAGCCGGGGTTTCAGCGCGAGCCTATCGAAGAAGAGACCGAGGTTGTAATCATCGGCGGTGGTTACGGTGCTCAGGTCTGCGCCGTGCGTTTGATTGAGGCTGGCATCACAGACTTCAGGATCATCGAGAAGGCTGGGGACTTTGGTGGAACATGGTATGTTTTGTTGAACAGCATGCGATCCATTTACTAACAACGAGGGAGGTACTGGAATAGATATCCCGGAGCGCAATGCGACATCGAATCCTACATCTACATGCCCCTGCTAGAAGAAGTCGGATACATGCCTACGGAGAAGTATGCTCGTGCCAAAGAGCTTCTTAGACACTCGCGTATGATTGGCGAAAAGTACGATCTTTACTCGCGTGCTCTCTTCCAGACCGAGAGCAAGGAGATGCGATGGAATGAAGAAGAGGGGAAATGGACTACGCACACAGCGCGCGGTGACAAGATCAAGTCACGATTCGTGATCCCCGCCGCTGGTCCTCTTCATCGACCCAAATTTCCCGGCTTGAAAGGCATTGAAGACTTCAAAGGCCATTCATTCCACTCCTCGCGCTGGGACTATGCCTACACGGGCGGCGACCCATCGGGGAACTTGCACAAACTCAAAGACAAGCGCGTGGGTATCATCGGTACAGGCGCGACAGCCGTTCAGATTGTGCCTCATCTGGGTGAGTGGGCAAAGCAGCTCTACGTCTTCCAGCGTACGCCCTCTTCGATCGATGTTCGTGGCAATCGCCCGACGGACGAGGCATGGGCACAGTCGCTCCAAAAAGGATGGCAGAAGAAACGCATGGACAACTTTGACAACATCGTCAATGGCGGCTTTGAGAAAGAAGACATGGTGTCCGATCGATGGACAGACATCATCCGGTCTCTAATCACCGCCGGCATCGACCCAAACAACCCCGTCGAAGCTGCAGCCAAGCGGCAAATCGCAGACTTCAAGAAGATGAACGCTATCCGCGATCGAACCGACGAGATTGTGAAAGACAAAGAAACAGCCGACGCTCTCAAACCATGGTACAACCAATTCTGCAAGCGCCCCTGCTTCCACGATGAGTACCTACCGACCTTCAACCGTCCCAACGTCACGCTTGTCGATACCAAAGGCAAAGGTGTTGACCACCTCACCCCCAACGGCGTCGTAGCCAACGGGCAAGAATACGAACTCGACTGCCTCATCTACGCCACTGGCTTTGAACTCGCAAACGAATGGTCGCACAAAACCGGCATCGAGATCTACGGCCGCGACAACCAGACTATAACCGATAAATGGGCTGATGGCGCACAAACGCTGCATGCATGGGGCACGCGCAATTTCCCCAACTGCCTCTTCGTCCAGATCGTGCAAGCGGCTCTTACGCCAAATTTCATGCACGTCACCAACGAGCAGGCGATTCACTATGCGTACATCATATCGGAGTGCAAGAAACGCGGAATCAGGACTGTGGAGCCGATGCAAGATGCGGAGGAGGCATGGACGAAGACAATTGTTGATGGGACGGCGATCCGGGGTGACTTCTTGAAGGAGTGCACGCCGGGGTACTACAACAACGAGGGCAAAGATAGTGAGAGGGAGAAGAGGAATGCGACGTTTGGATATGGTAGTCCGGCGTTTATTAAGATTCTGAATGAGTGGAGGAAGGAGGATGCGATGAAGGGTGTGGATGTTACGTATGCCAAGGACGAGGCGGCTGATGCGCTGGCAAGGAGTCGTATGTAAATCGTCCTCTGGGAAAGTCTTTCTTACTCATAAATTCTATTCTTGCAATCCAAAACCCTTCCTCCAGTACTTTATGAGAATTGGGCTTTTGGAAGCACCAACATGAACTCATTCTCCAAATTCTTCGTTCACATACTCAAAACCTCGCGAATGTTCTCCATGGCTCACTTGTGGACATATTTATCTCACAGCGCATTCTTTTGGGCCTAACAATATCCTAGAATATCAAAACCACAAACACATGTCTATCAAAAACTCTGGAGGCCGGAATCATGTCTCACAAGGCGTGCGAAAAGCGCACATTCGACTGGCCGTTTTGAAATTGGCGGACGAAACTTTTGCTCATCACTTCTCGGCTTCGTTATCATACTGAAAAGCTCAGACCTTTCTTGGATGTGACCAGCGTCGCTGCGCATCATAGCCACTACTACGACAAGTATATTAAGCTGCATTGCTCGCTCTATCACTCTTATACACTCACACCCACAAGTACCATTTCCAAAACAAAGGAGCGGGCCAATCATGGAAACCTCCAGCGTCAAAAAAAAATACCCTGGTCTATGTTTGCCGCGCTCGGCTCGACTCTCTGCAAAACTCTCGGAAAAAGAGACGCAGGACTCAAAAAGCTGCAGTACTCTCATGTCGGCTTCTCCCTCTTTCCAGATACATATACCGCACACTGGCGTGTTCCGACCATGTCATCCTTAGGAGAAACTATCTCTTCGAAAACATCTCGATCAGCGAGCATGTCGTGCCGTTCCGGGCTTCTCTCGATATAAAAGCAACCTTTCCACGCACTCTTCATCCTCAATTCTTAATCATACCACTGGCAATTTACTCCAAAATGCGAAAACGAAGAAACTGATGAGTGGCGTCTTCCGAGAATCGATTCCCCATTTTACGATGTGGGCGCTCCCGCGCCTTCTTCCACAAAACCCGGAGAACCCTTTACAAAACTCGTAAAAAGCGTCCGAATGACCTTTGCTTCCTTCCAACTTCAAAACATCTTGGATCGCTTCGTCTGCAAAACGCAAGAGCGCCAAGGACATGAACGCTGGACCTAAAAAGTATAGTCCCACCATCATGTGTGCGAGCGAGCCTCTGCGAACAAAAAAACGAAAACACAGCGTCCCTATTCGCATGCTGCTCGCTGCGTCGACTTCAAACAATACACCATTTCGATTATGACCGTCTCGGCACAGCGCAGCGAGAAAGCTGCTATAAGAGCTTTCTCTATCTTGCTGCTCTCCATCCTTCCTTACATCTACTTCTTCCCACATCACCAAAACGAGGAGTGTGATAGCGAATGGAGAGAACCTCGCCTCCTCTCTTTCCCAAATACCAAAAACGCACCTCAGCAGAACGCATGGAGAACGTCTGTCTCCTCCTTTCGCCCAATTCCTGAAAGTGAGGGCTGGGCTTTCCATGAAAAGACCTCGCCTTTCCATTCCCTGATATACAAAAAAATTGAAGACGCGTTCACTGCATGGAGAAGATCTCGCCCTCCCCTCTTCCATAAATACCAAAATGCACATGTCCACAACGCATGGAGAAGAATCTGCCTCTCTTCCTCCGAAAAATCACCTAGCGACTCAGTTCATGAGACGCAGTGTGTTAACATTGGGCGCTATGTGTTGGGCAGTCTGCAAGGACGTTCACATTACCATATTACCAATCCAAGACTAAAAGCTCAAAACGTAAACCTCTCAGAAGCATGTCGCTGCGTGCTTCTCCTCGTCAAAAGACGACGGAATGATCTTCCATGTTCTTGCGCGACTCGGGAAAAAAAAACCACTGGTCGAGAACCCATGGCGAGCTGTCCTGCAGAATGAAGTTGGTGTTGCCAGTGAGGCTCGCCAGGCGTATAGTTCCTACGTGATGATGATGCGCTCCATCATCACGCGGTACCCATATATGTGGAAAGAAAGAGGGCCTGACTGAGTAAGGTAACATGGGGTATCATTCATCGCCAGCGGCACTCAATGTGCGCGAAAGCTTCTTCCCACCATTCCGCTCTTCACTTCCATAATATAATGTACACGTGTCCATCTCCACTTCCACTGCGAAGTCTCTTCCCGACAGCCAATCTCTCCAATGTCAGTCCCTACAACGGCGGACTCTCCGGCCGATCAATAGCCAAAGAGAGGTAGTAGTCAGTCAGCGCGTTCATCTCGTCGCCGTGATTCGTGTCGAAGTCATCCTCCTTGTCCGCGTGAGCTTCTTCGCCCCACCTCTTCAACGCTGGGACATCCAACTGCATGTGCCTGTTGTGAGCATATGGCTGCTGAACGCACTCATAGCCAAGAACGCCAATGTCCCAGACTCCAGCACACGAGTCGCAAATGAGCGTTGTAGTAGCCGGCGCGATGGGGTTGACGGAGCCACAGCGGAAGCAAGCGAATGAGCAGCGCTCGCATAGGACAACGTCGCTGTTGTCTGTCGTAGACGGACGGGCTGGGCGGGCACAGTACGTGCACTTCGATTTGCCGGGTATAATGGCGCTTTTGGTGTCGATAGCCTTCCATTGTCGACGCAGTTCATCTGGGATACGGTCTGCGCTTCGGCCGGAATCGCCGACGTCCTCGCTCGTGACTTTGTTAAGGTTCTCCCTGCAGGCAGTGATGTCACACTGAGGGCCTTGCGACGTTGTAAGACCGAGCTGGAATTGCAGTGCCTGCTCGCGGAGATATGGCGCATCAATACCCCCATCGAATGGACCGGCGTATTTCACACCTTGGAGAACTTGTCGGATTGGTAGACTTCCCATAGGCGCCACTTGTAGCTGCTGAGTTTGCAGTCGGTAGTTGCCTTCAGCAATACCGGACTCGGGTGCTAGACGAGTGATATCGCCAGCCTCATCCTGAATGTCGTCTTGCTCATCGTCCTGGTACGGCATATAACGTAGCCTGTCTGCATTCTTGATAGAGGTATCATCCCTGCCGACTTCAAGTACGTTGACAGAGCCGTTCACTTCGCCGACAACAAGCTTACTGTAATCCGGACTGAATGCAGCAGACATGATACCGGAATCTGTAGTGACTAAATCCTTGATGAAGGTGTTTTGTTCTGCGCGCGTGACGTCCCAGACCTTGACCACACCGTCAGATGAACCTGAGTAAAGCCGAGTGGCATTCTCGCCCCATGACAAGAACCGTATGCCGGTATCTGTAATCTCATGCTTGATTCCCTCTTGGAGAGGCATCAATGAGCTGCCGTGAGAGAGTACACGCAGAGGGTCATCTGGCCAACGCGCATCCCAGACATAGACCTTTCCATCTGTGCAGCCAGCAGCAATGAGCCGCTCGTCATGCGGGCACCAAATGACATCGTTCATATCCAGAGCTTTACATTCGAACTCCATAGGACAGGTGAACTTACTGTCGTCTCTTATATCGTAGAGGCGGATTGTCGAGCGGGTACCGCGGTTGACAGTGGAACCTGTCGCTACACATCCGGCAGCAAACAATGGCATGTTAGAGCGGTTTGGGTTGAAAGTGACGTCGAAAATGTTCTTGTTAGAGCCGTGAATATTGTACGGGGTCTGCGTTTCAACATCCCACAAGCAGAGATCGCCTGTCATATCAAGTCCTGTCACCTTCAAGTTGGCACCGAAGCCTGCGAGAAGTAGCGCGCCAAAGGTGGGCTCGAACTGCAAGGCGGAAGGGAGTATTCTTAGGTCTGCGCGTGCAACGGCCTTGTTTGAGTGAAAGCTCGACTTTGCGAAGTTCCACGGCTCCGCTTCATCTATCTTGAGTACTCTTATAGCCTTCTCGCTGAAGTTCTTTGCTGCCGTTGCTATCATGCCAGGATTCGTACGGTTGACTGACAGAATATCGATCTGGTCTTTCACGTTGAGCTTCGCAGCTAGCACTGGCTGTGTTGCCTCTGTCTCTGTTTTCCAGATACATATGTGTCCATCATAGCCTGACGAGTACATGTATGGGCTGCTATTCGAGAAAGCTACCGAGCTGACTGTAGTGTAAAGCTTTGGGTCTTGGGAGGCGAACATGGCATGGCTTGAGTTAGCGCCGGTCTCGGTCTTCTCGCGAATCTTATAGTGCTCTGCCATTTCATGAATTGTGCCATCCACGGCACTCCCGAAGAGAAGGTTGTTGGGTCGATTGTATTGCATAGAGTCTGGATCGTCAACAGCGACAGCACCAGCAGCAAAGTGCTCACCATCCGGCGCCCATGCAACAGTGTGGATGTCGCTTGATGCGCCCGTCCAGCAAGCTGCCGGTCCCATGGTATCCATATACTTGTTCTTGACCTGGTAGGTAAGTGGATTTGACGCACCATGCCAGCCTCTTCTGGATTGGAGGCCTAGCTCGCGTTGACGGATGATCGATGCTGTGGACTGCTTCTGGGTTGATTGCATCTCTGTGTCAGGTCGCGCAGCCGCAAGCCTCTGAATTTGGGGTACTTCTGCAACATCGCCGGCTAATGCATCTTGTATAAAGGCTTGGATGCTGCTCCGATCGCGGCAGGGCAAACGATGAAGGAGGCTTTCGATCAGTCGAAGGATCTGCGGTTCTGTAAAAGCCTTCAAGTTTTCGCGTAGCTGCCTTCCTTTTGTGCGGTGCCGTGATATTGTGGGTGTGGTTCTTCTCGTCAATGCGATAGCCTTCTCTACCGAAGCGATCTCGTCTGGGCTAAAGTCGACATGTACTAGAGTTCCTTGCCAATCGCGACTAGACAACTGGTCCCAGTCCCCTGCAGGCGGGGTTTGTACTGACAGGCGTTGCGAAGTGCTGAGATATGGCACTTTCTTGGTCCTTTCCTTGCGCGACTTCGTACGTCGGAGACTCAATCCTATTTCAGCATCATCTGCATTGAAATGAACGTCTACCGGCTCGTTCTCGACGGCGATCGCCTTACTAGGTAGAGGAATATCGTCCTCTGGAGACGTCTCTGACCGAGCGTGACCAAAATCGTCCGCGAAGGCTTCGTAGTTGTCTTCCGTGAACTCCTCTTCGATCCCAGCTGCCGGAACACCGCGCTGCTTCGGCCATGTGTAATTGACTCGCTGTGTCCTGCGGGATCGCTCTCGCCGAGGTGCAGAGTCACCCCCTGAGGAGTAATCGTGTTCGATGGTCGGTTGAACTGGTAGGTGTTTGGGGACTGCCTGCTCCTGGCGTTTAGGTTGGTGAGGTTGCGAAGCAGACAGATTGCTCCTCGGCCCTCTGGATGGAGCGATGGTACTACGGATGACGTTCCAGTCAACAGTCGCTTCTGCAGCCCACCGAGGGGGTAGTATTAACGTGGAGGGATCCTGAGATCGGTCTCTCTTGTTGAGGAAGGTTGAATACCGAGACTGAAGTGCTGCGTATGGACGGTACGGCATGTCCTTGTTATACTCTGCTGTAATCTGCGCCCATGTGTACTGCTTGACCTCCTTCAGAAAGATGAGGTAATTGTCTTGGGCCGTATCGAACGGATTCATGGTTTTCTTGCGTCCAGTGGAAGGTGGCGGTGCAGGTACATCCGCGCCCTTTGGGAGGGTGGATGAGTGGAATGCAGCGACTGCTGGTCCGAGACTGGGTTGGGCATGTCCGCTCTTTACCTTGTCCGATGGCTGTTGCGGTACAGAGTCTGCTGAAGACGAGACATCGGACATGACGCTATCTCCATCTTCATCTGGAACTTGCTCCTTCGCAGGACCCGCGAAATAGTTTGGCCTTGATGAGACGTTGCCTGCACCTGGCGAAGGGCGACTGCGCGGTCTTCCTGGGCCTCTGGTTGGCATGCCCGCACTTGCTCCATTGTACGCAGTCGCGTCACGGGATTGATGTTGTCGAATGGCCGGTGCCTGTGACGTTCGAGGCGTCTCTCGTGTCGGTGGTGCTGGCTTGACTGGACCTGAGCTGCTACCTGGCCGGCGACCGATATGAAGTGCACGTGGGCTGCTCGTCCTGACCCCATTCAGTGTAGGTGCACCGTTTGTCTTGAGCGCCTTATTGATATCTTGGACGGACGGAGCTTTGTTGGCATTGGTAGCGCTGGGCTTCGGTGTGGCACTTGGAGGAGGTACTGCCGCACGGGATTCCGCTGCCCAGGCGTTGAGCTTGTACTTGCCCAGTGTCGCGGCTTGCGCTGCCGGCGGTATCCCTCTGCTTGGAGTCGGCTTATTTGCAGGTGGTGTTGACGATCTGGAGGCGCCGTCTGATGTCTTGATTCTTTTTGCTGCCCGCGAGTCGCTTGCCCCGTTGCCCGACTGGCCTGGAACCGGCACATAAGTGTTGGGCGCCAGGCCAAGGCGTCCCATACTCGCCGTATTTGTTGCTTTCGGCATGGTTCCGGGTAGCGGAGGATATGGGTTTGCGTATGCAGGAGCGGGTCGCGTCGTGGGAGGAGGTGGTCGCGATGAGGGTGGTTGAGGCAAGGGCGCGCTCATGGAGGGAAGTGAGTGAGTCGGTGTGGGAGTCGCCAAGGGCAACGAGGACAGCGGGCCCTCGTCGCTTTCCGCATCGTCGTCATCGTAGGTGAGGTCGACTATGGAATGTCGCCAGTCGCTGCACATGTTAGTCGACTGCTATACTCTATCGCACCGCATGTGCAACTATGAGGGATTTCACGATATGACAAGAGAATATCACTACTAAGAGAAGCACTCACCTCATTTCCATCAGTCTCAGCGGCAGGCAACACGTCCATGGGAGAGATGGTGCTTGTCGCGTTGAGTGCTTTGCGACCAACCGTGGATCGCGTCACCTTGGAACCGCGTACCCCCGCTAGCCGTGGCTTAGCGTCCTGTGGCGTCACCCTCCACCCTAGAGCGGAAATCTACCGTTTTTCTAATAGCGACATCAAGAAATTTACTCGACACAGCAGCTCAGTTTGCAGGTTATTGTGTGCGCTCTAGATCATAGAAAGTATAATACCAATCAGTCTCAAAGTACATAAACCTCTATCACATCTCCCACTCAATACACCTTATCGTGCTCTACACCCTTATCCATATCCCCCTTCCCCTCAATATCCTGCCTACTATCCTGCACCGCCAACCCCGCAACAACAGTCTCCTCCCCAGGCTCAGCATCGGTCGGCACAGGCGGGCCCGAAAACTCCTTCCTACCACTAATGAAATACCACGCCACACTAATCGCTGCGAAACCCGCAAACACCACACTTGCATAGTTCATGGTAGCAGGCTCGACAGGCAGACTAACCGGCATACAGAAGAGCACGACAGCGAGACAGATCCACGCAATCATAGCGACGTTGATGGCGTAGCCGAAGCGGCCGAGCGAGAAGGACGAGTGCTTGACTGCTCTGCGGCCGCGCAGCACGGAGATGAGGATGGGCATGCCGTACGAGGTGGAGAGGCAGATCGTAGCAACGCCGGTGAAGGAATTGAATGCGGCCGAGGAACCGAAGTAGATGAGGCCGAGGAGGCAGTCGACGACTGTAGAGAGGACGAGGGCCATGAGGGGGATATCGAAGCGTTTGTCAACCTTGGCCCAGAGTCGCGAACCGGGGATGGCGCCGTCGCGAGCAAACGCATAGGTGCAGCGTGATGCAGCGGTTAGGGCGCCTGTGCCAGCGAAGAAGAGGATGCCGAGGATGAGGAAGAGGAGGCCAAAACCGCCGCCTGCACTGCCGGTCACGGTCTTGAAGAGCAGGCCGATGGGTTGGCCGTTCGCGACGTCGAGGAGGAGTTGTACGTCGGGGAGGACGAAGAGAATGGGGATCAGGTAGATGACTCCTGTGACACCGGCTGCTGCGACGGAGAGAACGATGGCTTTGGGGACTTCGCGCGACGGGTTCGAGACTTCTTCGCACATGGCGGCGACCATGCCGTAGCCAGTTAGTGTGTACGCGGCTTGCAAGAGACCGACAAAGAAGGCCCATCCTGATGGCCTAGCAAAGAGTTAGTCCAGTTGTCTCATGTTCCATGTCAAGACAACATACCATCCACTCTGACTAGCATCATAATGCGCAAACACAAACTCCGCATCCCTCTTCGTATCCGCCATAGTCAACAGCACAACCATAATGACCACCACACTAGTCGCCGTCCAATAAATACAAATCTTATTGATCAGATCGAGATGCTTCGCCCCGAAGATATTAATCGCCATGCAAATCAGCATGACCGCCCAAAACGCAAGAACAGTCTGCCATTCATTCGGCACAAAGTCCTCGTTCCAAAGCGTAATAGCTGATAAGATGAGTTGGCCGCCGGAGAAATTGATCGAAA
>Ga0265797_10008675_pt1 | contig 13452 bp, 16 predicted proteins | sample P2T30metagenome_FD_192433 | JGI IMG/M metagenome (GOLD analysis project Ga0265797, IMG submission 192433) | Plant litter microbial communities from East Loma Ridge, Irvine, California - P2 T30 | ecosystem: Environmental > Terrestrial > Plant litter > Unclassified | place: USA: California... | reverse complement strand
CGTCGCAGCTGCTCGAGCGGCTCGGCTTCACCTCGGAGCAGCTCTCCACGCCCGTCAAGGACCTGTCCGGTGGGCAGAAGCGGCGCCTGCAGCTCATGCTCATCCTGCTCGACGAGCCGAACGTGCTCATCCTCGACGAGCCCACCAACGACCTCGACACCGACATGCTCGCCGCCATGGAGGACCTGCTCGACACCTGGCCCGGCACCCTGCTGGTCGTCAGCCACGACCGGTACCTGCTCGAGCGCGTCACCGACCAGCAGTACGCCGTGCTCGGCGGGCACCTGCGCCACCTGCCCGGCGGCGTCGACGAGTACATGCGTCTGCGCGAGGCCGGTACCGGTGGCGGGACCGCCTCTGCGGCTGCCGCCGCGTCTGCCGGGAGGCCCGACACCGTGGGCGGGACCGGCTCGGCCGGCGCCGTGGCGGGGTCGACTGCCGCCGGTGCGTCCGCCCTGTCGGGCGCGGACCGGCGCACAGCCGAGAAGGAGATGTCAGCGCTCGATCGGAAGATCGCGAAGGTCGGCGCGGACCGCAAGAAGCTGCTCGACCAGTTCGCGACGCACGACCAGTCCGACTACGCCGGGCTCGGCGAACTGCAGGCGAAGCTCGGTGCGCTCGAGGCCGAGGTCGAGCAGCTCGAGGAGCGCTGGCTCGAGGTCGCGGAGCTGCTCGGGGTCTGAGCCGGTCTACTCGACGGACGCGGGGTCGACCGCGTCCTGGCTGCTGTCCGCCGGTGTGGCGTCCTCGGGGGCCCCACCACCGGGGTTCGCCACGACCTCCCACAGGTGCCCGTCCGGGTCCTGGAAGAAGCCGGACCACATGCCCCACGGGCGTGTGTAGGGCGGTTCGAGCATCGTGGCACCCGCTGCCTGCGCCCGCTCGAGGAACGCCTCCGCCTCGGCCTGACCGCTCGTGAAGTGCCCGATCGTGCTGCTCGGTGCCGTGGCCAGCTGCACGCCGGAGTCCTTCGCCATGTCGTCACGGCCGTAGACGCTGATGATCAGTCCGTCGTCGAGGGTGAACATCGCCGTGGTGCCGCCGGCCTGCGTCTCGGTGGTGGGGTACTCGGTGCCGATGACGCCGCTGCCCTCGATGCCGAGCAGGGCGCGGTAGAACTCAGCCGATCGAGCGACGTCGGCGACGGCGAGGGTGATGGCGTGCATGCGCCGGACGCTACGCCGGGGCCGCTCGGCCCGTGTCACGCTTTCGATCAGTCCCCGAGACCCAGGATGAGTCGGCGGAGCAGCCCGGCCAACTGGCCCTGCTCGTCGGCGGAGACCCCGGACAGGATGTCGCGCTCGGCGGCCAGCAGGTCCGCGATCGCCGCGTCCACCGCCACCCGGCCCTTGCTCGTCAGCGAGACGAGGATGCCGCGGCCGTCCTTCGGGTCGGTCCGTCGCCCCACGAAGCCGCGGGCCGCCAGGCGGTCCACCCGGTTCGTCATCGTGCCGCTCGACACCAGGGTCTGCTGCAGCAGGGTCTTCGGGCTCAGCTCGTAGGGCTCACCCGCCCGCCGCAGGGCCGACAGGACGTCGAACTCCCACGGTTCCATGTCGCTCGCGTCGAACGCCGTCCGCCGGGCACGGTCCAGGTGTCGGGCGAGCCGGTCCACGCGGGACAGGACCTCGAGCGGGCCGAAGTCGAGGTCGGCACGCTCACGACCCCACGCCGCGACGATGCGATCGACCTCGTCCTCATGCGGCATCCCTCCATCTTGGCCGAACCCGGAGCGGACAGCCAGCCTCGTCGGTCGTGGGAGGATGGAGGAGCACCTCTGGGTGTGTTCCGCCTTGGTGTAATGGCAGCACGACGGCCTTTGGTGCCGTTAGGTCCGGGTTCGAATCCTGGAGGCGGAGCAACTCCGCGCTGACCGGTCGCATCTTCGCTGCTCAATTCGAGCAACCCGACCGCAGGGGCGAGTGCGCTGCATCTGTCCGGGGATTGCCCGGAAGCGGTTCCTTATGGTTGCTCCCCATCACTATAGTGATGTACGCGTCACTATAGTGATGCTGGATGACCGAGGTGAGGAGGGCGTCGTGCAGCTGCAGAGCCCGTTCGCGGCGTTGTCGAGTGGCCTCGATGGTGACGTTCTGATGGTGCTGAGCGGCCTGTCCGACCGACCCTTCACGGTGTCCGCGGTCCAGCGGCTCGTCCCCGGGGGCCGTTCTCGAAACGGCGTGAAGAAGGTGCTTGACCGTCTGACGGAGCAGGGCATCGTTGTGTTCGACGACATCGGCGGCGTGAGCACGTACGCGCTCAACCGAGACCATCTCCTCGCGTCGGCGGTCCTCGAGGTCGCCGGAGCTCGTACCCGCTTCCTCGACAGGGTTCGCGGGGAGATCGCATCGATGCCGGTCCGCTACGCAGCGTTGTTCGGCTCGGCCGCGCGAGGTGCGATGCGACCGGACAGCGACATCGATCTGTTCTTCGCCGTGGATGCCGTTTCGCGGACGGATGCTGAGGACCGCATCTACGACCTCACCATTGCCGTTCACCGGTGGACCGGCAACCAGGTGAACCCCATCGTGTACGACGTCTCGGGGGTCAGCCCCGATGACCCGCTCATCGGTTCCATCGCGAGTGAGGGTATTCCCCTCGTGGAAGACCGCCGATGGCTCCAAGCCCACCTCAGGAAGGCCGCACGTTGACTCCACCGAAACTGCCGTCGACCACTGACGGCGACAACGCTTTCATGCGCGGTCGGCTCGAGAAGGCCAAGGGCTTCCTCGAGTCAGCCGAGACGCTGTTCGAGTTCGGTGCCGAGGACGGGATCCTGGTTCCGACGTCCCCTCATGCCGACTCCTTCGTCGACCTGTGCGTCGACGCAGGGATCGCCGCGGCAGACGCCATCTGCATCGGCAAGACCGGAAGGTACAGCAGTGGGGCGAGCCACAACGACGGCGTCTCGATCCTGCAGGATGCGACAGACCGGCCAACCGCGAAGCACCTCGAGACGCTCGTTCGGGTCAAGAACAAGGTGGCCTACAGTGCCAGGTCAGTAGACGCATCGGACATCCACAATGCCGGTGCGGCCGCCCGCGCACTCGTTGCCGTCGCGGAGGATCTGGTCTGACAGCTCACCGATCGACGCGGACCCGAAAGCGTCTTCTCTGTGGAGTGTTATCGCTGTGAAGGTATACTCTTCGTGAGGCGGCAACTCGCCGCTCCACGAGCAGAGGACCACCCATGGCGACCACGCCGCACCACCGCCCACGCGTCCTGATCACCGGCGCGAGCATCGCGGGCCCCGCGCTGGCGTGGGGACTCGACCGATCGGGCTTCGATGTCACGCTGCTCGAGCGGTCGCCGGAGCAGCGGACCACCGGCCAGAACATCGACGTCCGGGGACTCGGGCGCGAGGTCCTCGAGCGCATGGGCCTCCGCGACACGGTGATGCAGCACCTCACCGGCGAAGCGGGCACACGGTACGTGGACGAGCACGGCACCCCGTACGCCACGTTCCCGAAGACCGAGGGCCAGGACGGTCCGACTGCCGAGATCGAGATCCTGCGGGGCACGTTCGCCGGGATCCTCGTGGACGCCCTGCCGGACTCGATCGACCGCCGCTACGGCGACTTCATCACCGGGGCGGAGCAGGACGATGCCGGGGTGAGCGTCCGCTACGACAGTGGCGCTCCGGAGCGGTTCGACCTGGTCGTCGTCGCCGAGGGCCGCAGCTCGCGCACCCGTCGGATCCTGTTCGCCGACGAGACGGAGTACCGCGACCACGGCGTCAGCATCGCCTACGGCACGCTCGACCGGATCGGCAGCGACACCGACCACTGGGACTGGTACACGGCACCACGTGGACGTGTCGCGTCGATCCGCCCCGACAACGAGGGGACGATCCGGGCGAGCATGTCGTTCGAGTCGGAGCCGATGGGCTTCGAGCAGCTCCCCGTCGACGTGCAGCTGCGGATCCTGCGCGAGCGCTTCCGGGGCGCAGGGTGGCAGACGGAGCGGATCCTCGACGGGTTCAGCGAGCGGTCCGACGAGTTCTACACGCAGCGGATGGAACAGGTCGTGGTGTCGCGATGGAGCAAGGGTCGGATCGCGCTGCTCGGTGACGCAGCCTGGGGCTCCGGGCCGACCGGCATGGGCACGACGCTGTCCCTGGTCGGCGCGCACATCCTGGCCGGGGAGCTCGCACGGACCATCGAGCCGGCCGCCGGCGCTGGTCACGGGTACTCGATCCCGGATGCCTTCGCGCGCTACGAGGAGATGCTCCGCGGGTACGCCGACAGTGCCCAGGGGCTTCCCCCGGGTGGTGCGCGCCTGCTGCACCCGTCGTCGAAGGCGGGGGTCCGCGCGGTGCGGGCGGCGCTCCGGGTGGCGTCGCTCCGTCCGGTCCGCGGCTTCGCCCAGAAGTACCTGCTGACGAGCGAGAAGCACGTCCCCGTCCTGCCGCACTACCCGACACTGCAGGGGGCCCGGGAGGCGGCAGAATCGATCGCATGACCGACTTGCGCTCCCAGACCCTCGAGGCGCTCCGCCACTACGCCGTCCGGTACCAGGAGTCGGCGCTCCACTTCGCAGCAGGGATGGAGCTGCCGACCTCGGACGGCGTCGCGCTGGGGGAGATCCTCTGGGCGGAGACCGAGGGCGAGCCGATGACGGGCACGCGGCTCGCCCGGCGGATCGGGATGACCTCGGGTGCGGCGAACGCGTTGGTCAACCGGCTCGAGGAGCGCGGGTTGATCGTGCGCAGCCGCGAGAGCACCGACCGTCGGGTCGTCACCCTCCGCGTCACCGATCTCACCCGGGAACGCAGCAGTGGGTTCCTCGGGTCACGTGCCGCGGAGCTCGACGAGGCGATCGGTTCGTACGACGACGACACGTTGATGGTCGTGCGCGACTTCCTGCTCCGCTTCGCCGCGGTCCTGCCGCAGGACGACACCGCTCCGTCGAAGCGCTGACGGAACCGAGCCGGTCAGCGGCTCCTCACCACGAACTCGGCGCGTAGTCCTTCAGGAAGACACCGAACACGTCCTCGCCGGCTTCGCCACGGACGATCGGGTCGTAGACACGGGCTGCCCCGTCGACCAGGTCGAGCGGCGCGTGGAAGCCCTCTTCGGCGAGCCGGACCTTCGTGGGGTGCGGCCGTTCGTCGGTGATCCAGCCGGTGTCGACGCTCGTCATCAGGATGTGGTCGGTCTCGAACATCTCCTGCGCGCTCGTGCGGGTGAGCATGTTCACGGCGGCCTTCGCCATGTTCGTGTGCGGGTGCCCCGGCCCCTTGTACGCGCGGCCGAACACCCCTTCCATGGCACTGACGTTCACCACGTAGGTGCGGCGTCCCGTGCTCGCGGCCATCGCGGGGCGGAGCTTCGAGATCAGGATGAACGGCGCCGTGGTGTTGGCCAGCTGGACCTCGAGCATCTCGAGCGGGTCGACCTCGTCCACCTGCTGGGTCCACGAGTTCTCGTCGTGCAGGTCGGGGACCAGGCCACCGGCGTCGATCGCGGTGCCCAGGGCGAGCCGCTCGAGCGAGCTCGATCCCGGCGCCATCGCCTGTTCGGTCAGCTCGTCGGCTCGGGCTGCGGCGGCCGCGAGGATCGGGTGCGCGGCCACCGAGCGGGCGAGCGCCAGCGGGTGCTGGTCGTTCGTGTGCCCGAAGGTCACGAGTTCGGGCAGCGGTCCGTCGGGCAGGGGCGCGAGTTCCGCGTCGACCAGCGGCTGGTAGGCCCCGGTCGACCGGCGCACGGTCTGGGTGGCGTTGTTGACCAGGATGTCGAGGGGACCGGACGCGGCGACGTCCTCGGCGAGTCCGATCACCTGGGCGGGGTCGCGCAGGTCGATGCCGACGACCTTCAGGCGGTCCATCCAGTCGGCGGAGTCGGGCAGGCTCGCGAACCGCCGCACCGCGTCGCGGGGGAACCGCGTGGTGATGGTGGTGTGTGCCCCGTCGCGCAGCAGCCGGAGGGCGATGTACATGCCGATCTTCGCGCGGCCGCCGGTGAGCAGCGCCCGCTTGCCGGTCAGGTCCGTCCGGGCGTCGCGCTTCGCGTGGCTCAGACGAGCGCACGCCGGGCAGAGCTGGTGGTAGAACGCGTCGACGACCGTGTAGTGCTGCTTGCACATGTAGCAGGGCCGTGACTTCAGCAGCGTGCCCGCGGTGGTCGACGCGGTCGAGGCGCTGATCAGGACGCCGCGGGTCTCGTCATCGATCCGGTCGGCGGCCCCGGTGGCGGTGGCGGCGATCACCCGGCGGTCGGCCTCGGCGATGACGCCGCGCTTCTCGAGACGGTGCGCACGCTTGACGGCCTTGAACATCTTCGCGGTGGCCTGGCGGACCCGGATGAAGTCCGGGTGCGTCTCGTCGATCGACGGCAGCTGCTCGAGCACCCGGAGCGCGACGGCCAGGTCGTCGGGGTCGATGCCGCTGGGTTCGGGGTGCTCGGAGCTCACACGCGATCCTACGTCGGGACCGGGCACCGGTCAGACGAGCTGCTGTTCCATGCACACGCTCGTCGGGTCGTCGACGTACGGGCCGAACCGGGGGATGTCCGCGTACCCGGCCTTCCGGTACAGCGCGATCGCCGCTGCCTGCGGCAGACCGGTCTCGAGCCGGACGGTCCCGATACCGACCGCGCGGGCCCGGTCGTGCAGGGCGTCGAGCAGCCGCGTCCCCACGCCGAGCCCACGCGCGGCATCGCTCACGAACATGCGCTTGACCTCGCCGGTGCCGTCGCCGGCGTCGACGAGCGCCACCGTGCCGAGGGCGGTGCCGTCCTCGCGCGCCACCAGGAAGGTGACGTCGGGCTGGTCCAGGTCGTCGACGTCGAGGGCGTGGTAGTTCTCGGCCGGGTAGAGGCTCAGTCCGTAGTCGTCGCCCTGCTGCAGCAGGTGCAGGACGTCGTCCTGCCGGGGGCTCTCGATCCGCACGCTCAGCACCGTCAAACAGTAGCGAGGACAACGCCGACACTGAGCAGACGAGGCCCCCGGCTGACCACGATCAGGCCAGGAGCCCCTCGCTGACCTCCCACAGCCGCCGGGCATCGTCTGCGTCGAGCATCGCCGAGTTCGCGTCCGACGGGATGCGGTCCGCGGTCAGGGGCAGGACCCGGTCGTCGATCACGGCGACGTCGCTGTCCTTGAGGTAGACCCCGCCGACGCCGTCGAGCAGCGGGCTCGCGGCACCGAACACGAGCGTCGCGGCGCCCTGCTCGACGGTCTTCTTGCCGACCTCGGGATCGATGACGGTCACCCCGTGGTCGTCGATCAGTCCCTGCTCGCGGTACGACGCGATCCGAGAAGCGTCGTGCGGGCCGGGTCCGATGATGACGCCGGGGTGCGCGGCGAAGGCGCGGATGCCCTGGTCGGCGTACCGGCGGTCGAGTTCCGCCGTGAACAGGACATTGGCGCGCTTCGACTGCCCGTACGCGGTGACCGGGTCGTACCCGTGCGCGAACGTCAGGTCGTCCCACCGGATCTGCCCGAACCGCGCCGCGCCGGAGGTGACGGTCAGGACCCGCGCACCACGGGCCTCCAGGAGGGCGGGGAGGAGCGCCCGCGTGAGCTGGAAGTGCCCGAGGTGCGTCGTCGAGAACGCCAGTTCGTTGCCGCGGCCGTCGAGTCGGCGGTCGGGGGTGAAGAGCATCGCGGCGCTGTTCACGAGCATGTGCAGCGGGCGGCCGGAGGCCGACCAGCGCGCGGCGAAGGCATCGACCGACGACGGGTCGGTGAGGTCGAGGGCCTCGACGCGGATGCCCGGGATGTCGGCGACGGCTGCGGATGCCCGGTCGACGTCACGGGAGGCGACGGTGACGTCGGCGCCGGCCGCCGCGAGGGCGCGGCTGGTCTCACGGCCGAGGCGGCTGTGTCCGCCGGTCACGACGACGTTCCGGCCGGTCAGGTCGACGCAGTGCAGGACGTCGGCGGCGGTGGACGCGGCGGTGAAGCCGCTGGGCAGGGGGTGCTGGTCGGTGATCACGAGTGGTACTCCTTCGATTCGATGTGGCCGACGGCGGCAGCAGGGCTGGCCGCGACGGCGGCAGCAGGGCTGGCCGCGTCGGCGGTGGCGGGGCCGACGGCGTCGGCGACCGCCGACCACGCGTCGGGGTCGAGGCCGAGCTCGGTCCGGAGGAACGCCGTCGTGGTGTGGCGGACGAGGTCCACACGCTCGGGGCTCTCGTCCGTGGTGGCGGTCGACTCGTAGTCCTGGATCCCGCCGAGCAGGTGCTCCCCGCCGTGGACGGTCACCAGGTGCCGCGCGCCGGGGCTCAGGTGGTAGACGTCGGTGAACCAGTCCGGGCCTCGCGTCGAGAGCTGGGACTGGTCGTGGTCGCCGGCGACGACGAGCGACGGGGTGAGCAGCTGGCTGAAGTCGGGGCTCATGAACGCGAAGTGCTCCTGCGCGAACGGCACGAGGTCGCCTCGCGCGATCCCGGTGGTGGACAGCAGGACCCCGGCGCGCACGCGGTGGTCGGTGCGGTCCTCGCCCGGCCGCCCGTCGGTGTCCAGGACGCGTGCCCCGAGCAGCATGCCCACGGACTGTCCGCCCCACGAGTGTCCGACCGCGGCGATGCGCGCGGTGTCGACGCGCCCGCTCAGACCGGGGACCGCGTCGATGAGCTGGTCGAGGTCGTCGAGCACCCGCTCGAGATCGTCGACCCGCGTCTGCCAGATGGTCGGGTAGCGCGGGTCCTCGAGCGTCAGCCCGTAGGCCTTCGCGTCGAGGAACGTCGGCTGGACGACGACGAAGCCGTTCGCGGTCCAGTGGTCGACCAGGGGGTCGCCGCCGGTCATGGACTGGCCGAAGCCGTGGGCGAAGACGATGACGGGCAGGTCGGTGCCGGTCGTCGGTGCGGTGATCCGGACCTCGAGGTCCTGACCGCGCGAGGGTGCGGGAAGCGTGACGGGGCGCACGCTGATGACCTGCGGTCGAGGTGCTGTGGGTGCCATGTGGGCCTTTCCGGGATGCGGTGTCGCCCGTGTCGGAGCGATCGTCGTCCGAAACGGAGCGACGTTCCGGGACGATACGGAACAACGATCCGGATTGCAAGAGGAAGCGGAGCGCTGTTCCACATCGCGTCGGTGTCGTGCGATGATCGACACATGAGCACCCCGTCGCCCGACCCCGCGCCGCGTCGCCGTCGCGACGTCGAGCGCAACGAGCGCACGATCCTCGACGCCGCTGCCGCGGTCTTCACGGCCTCGGGCGTCGGCGCACCGGTGCGCGAGGTCGCCACCGCCGCGGGGGTCGGGGTCGGCACGCTCTACCGGCACTTCCCGACCCGTTCGGACCTGGTCGTTGCCGTCTACCGGCACCAGATCGAGGCCCTGGTCGAGGCGGGGCCGGCGCTGCTCGGCTCGGAGCCGACGCCGTTCGCCGCCCTGCTGCGCTGGGTGCACCAGTTCGTCGACTTCCTCGGCACCAAGCACGGTCTGGCGCGCGTCTGGGAGGGCGACGCCGACGGCTTCACGGCGCTGCACACCCTGTTCGTCGACGAGCTCGTGCCCGTGCTCGGCCGGCTGCTCGACGCCGCGCGGGCGTCCGGCGAGGTGGCCGCGCCGACCCCGCCGTACCAGCTGCTCCGGGCCGTCGGCGACCTGGTGGCGTGGAGCCCCCAGGACCCCGACTACGACGTCCGGACGATCGTGACCCTCCTGGTCACCGGGCTGCGGCAGGCGCAGCCGACGGTGACCGACAGCGCGTAGCCGGCCACGTGCACTGGTCGCGACCGGCACCGGACTGGAGGCGCGGTGCGGGCCCGTCACGCGCCTCCCGTCCGGCATCGTGACCGTCTCGGGCCGCACCAGCGCCGTCGGGGCCGGTCCGGGCCCTACGATCGTCCCGACGAAGGGGGACCACCATGACGGAACTGGCGGACTGGGAGACCGAGGGGGCCAGGGCTCGTCCGGCTCGACCGGGTGACCACGAACCGGCGCCGGCCGCGCTGCGGGCCGTGACGATCATCGGGGTGTTGTTCCTGATCGCCGCGGGCTGCGTGTTCGTCGCGACGGCGTTCCTCCCCACGTCCGACGAGACGGCCGTGCCGGACAGCCTTCGACTGCTGATGGCGACGGTCGTGTCGGTCGGCATCGCCGTGGTCGGCGTGGTCGCCCTGCTGCTCCGACTCGTCGCCGGGGTGCTCGTCCGCCGCTGACGGCCGGCTCAGCGTCGGCCCGGCTACGCGGGGTCGGACTCGGTGTCCCCGTGCTCCGGCAGCACGTCGACGTCGGTGACCGTGTACCCGAGCGGCACCTGGCCCAGCGCGAGCAGGAGCGCCGTCCGCCGGTCGTCGTGCTCGGTCTCGATCACCCGTCGCTCGGTGGGCACGACGACGAGTCGGACCCGGTGCGTCACGGGTGCCCCCATGCGGCGGTGCCGCGCAGGCGTCGCCCGGCGTGCTGACCACGTCGCCGACGCAGCAGCAGGTGGCGGACCGCGAGCAGGTGCGGGAACTCGACGAGCATGCCGACGACGATCGCCGTGGTGACCAGCGGCTGGTGGGGGAGTGCGGCGCTCGTCAGCCCGATCATCAGGGGTGCGTTGCGGGCCGCCGTCGTCATCGCGAGCAGCGCCGACCGCGGGTACGACAGGGCGGCGAGGCGTGACGCCCACTCGGCTGCGATGAACATCACGGCGAAGAAGACCACCGCGCACCCCAGCACGGCGACGAACACCGGCAGGTTCGCCAGCAGCAGCGCGATGTGCGAGGCGAAGAGCCCGGCGACCATCGCGCCCACGATCCAGGGGACCGCGCGGCCGGGCAGGGCGGCGGCGCGGGCTCGAGCGCCGTCCGGCAGGAGCGAGATCCCGAGGCGGATCGCCACGGCGATCGCGGCGGGCAGGACGAACCACTGCAGCAGGGTGCCGATGGTGCCCACGGCATCGATGCCGGCGTTGCCGCCCAGGACCGTGATCCACACCGGGAACAGCAGCAGCTGGGTGACCATGTTGATCGGCAGCATGGTCGCCCCCACGGCGGTGTCCCCGTCGCTCAGGCGGGTGAACGCCAGGAACCAGTCGGTGCAGGGTGCCAGGAAGTACAGCATCACGCCGAGCTGGACGGCCGGGTGTCCGGGCAGGGCCACGCGGGTGAGCAGGAACGCGACGAGCGGGGCGAGCAGGAAGTTCATGCTCCAGGCGATGCCGATGACCTTCCAGGCGTCGGGCGTCCGTGGCAGGCGGTGCAGGGGGACGTCGACGAACAGGGCGACGACCAGGGTGATCACCAACGCGTCCACCACCGAGCCCATCGCGTCGCCGGCCGAGGGTGAGGCGCCGCCGATCACCGACCCGACCAGGATGGCGCCGCCGACGATCGCGGGGGTGGCCCAGAGTCGTGCACCGGCGGGGCGGACGGGCCGCTGTGCCGGCATCAGCACGCGCATTCGACACCACAGCAGCTCAGGTCGTCGGTGAGCATCCCGGCGTCGTGCCACTCCTGCAGGGCGCCGCAGTCGCGCCCTGCTCGTTCGCCGATGACGCGGGCGACGTGGGCGAACCGCTGCCGGAACTTGTACACGAAGCAGAACTGCAGCGCGCCGTGCCGGAGCGTGGTGCCGGCCAGGAACAGCCCGGGCGTGGTGGTCGACTCGTCGTCCTCGGTGAGCAGCGGCCAGCCGTCCGCGCGGGTGTCGAACAGGCTCGCGGCCGGCCCGAGCCCCGGGCCGTACCCGGTGGCGAGGATCGGTGGCGCGTCCGCGACCAGGGCGGTCCGTCCGGCGACCCCGACGGTGAACCCGTCTCCGGATCGTTTGATGCCGCTGACCTGGCCGTCGTCGACCAGGGTGAGGCGTCCGCTGGCCCGCGCGGCCGCGAGCCGTTGACGGGTCCGCGGGGCGAGGCGGAACGACGGGTCCGACCCGCTGCCGGCGTCCCAGGGGTGGGACGGGTCGACGACCGTCACCGTCGCCCCCTGTTCGACGTGGTGGCACGCCAGGTCGATGCCGGACTCGAAGCCACCCACGACCACCACGTGGCCGGGCCGTGCCACCCAGGCTGCCTCGGCGGAGGCGTGCACCCCGAGCGAGGTGCCCGCGCAACGGGGCAGGATCGGGTCGGAGAACTCGCCGCCGGCCCAGACCAAGTTCCGGGTGACGACGGGGCCGCGGCTCGTGGTCACGCGGAAGCCGTCGTCGTCCGGCTCGATGCGCTCGACCTCGGTGTCGAGGAGGGTCGGCAGGTGGAAGGCCGCGACGACGCCACGCAGGTACCGGGCGTACTCGGGACCCGAGGGGTAGTCGGTCCCCAGGCTGTAGGCGGGTGAGGTGCGTGGGTGGACCGCGTTGAGGTCGGTGGCCCCGAACCCGTTGCCGGTGAAGGACGGCGTCAGGAACCGCTGGTGCTCCGGCCACCGACGGAACGTGTCCCCGACGACGCCGCGTTCGACGACGCCGAACAGCAGGCCGTCGACGGCGTGGAGTGCCAGGCCGGTGCCGACGCCGGCCGGTCCGGCTCCGACCACGAGGGCGTCGAGGGTCTCGGTGGGGTGTGGTGCTGGCATGGGGTCGGTCTTCCCAGCAGCTGCGGCTGCGTCGATGGAACGGCCACCGTGGTGTGGTCGCTGCACACCATCTTAGTGAGAACCGTTATCAACATGCCATCGCGGCATCAACCGACCGGCGTCGAGTACAGGACCGCCAGGGTCGCCACCAGTCCGACGACCACGATGCCGAGGTCGAGCAGGGCCAGGGTGACGAGTCGGGTGCGCTGCGGCCGGACGGCGGCCCGCACCACGACCATCGTCACGAACAACACGACGACGAGCACGAGCGCTGGCCAGCCGATCGCCGGCGCACGGATCGCCATGAGCACCATCACCGCGGCGACGATCACGGCCGTGACGGCTCCCCACACCAGCCAGTTCGAGCCCGACGCCGTCCGGAGTGCGGGCTGGTCCCCGACGCGGGTGGGATCGGGGCGGCGGGGCTGTTCATCGGACACGAGCCGGACGGTACGCGACGGCCCCTGCTCGTGCCCGCAGCCGCGCGGCCACGAGAGGATGGGGTTGTGCACACCGCCGCGACCATCCTCGACGCCGTCGTCCGGCACATCGACACCACCGGATTCGCCGCACACGGCATCCACGTGCGCACGCGGACTGCGGCTCCGGGCGCCGAGAGCACCGCGGGCGACGTCGCCGAGCACCACTGGACCCCCGACGTCCGACGCGAGGTCCACTCCGCCGCGAAGGGCGTCTGCGTCCTGGCCGCCGGCATCGCCGCCGACGACGGCCTGTTCGACCTCGACGAACCGATCGCGACGTCCCTGGTCGGCACCGGCCTCGGTACGGAGACCGGGCTCGAGCTCGGCGACGGCGTCGACCGGGTCACCCTCCGCCACCTGCTCACCATGACCAGCGGGATCGACATGCCCTGGTCGGCGACCGAGCTGACGGACTGGCCGGACCTGGCGGCCGAGTTCCTGCGGCGACCGTCCCGCGGCCGGGTGTTCCAGTACGCGAACGCCAGCACCTACACCGCGATGCGCGTGCTCGA
>Ga0265797_10008674_pt1 | contig 13455 bp, 8 predicted proteins | sample P2T30metagenome_FD_192433 | JGI IMG/M metagenome (GOLD analysis project Ga0265797, IMG submission 192433) | Plant litter microbial communities from East Loma Ridge, Irvine, California - P2 T30 | ecosystem: Environmental > Terrestrial > Plant litter > Unclassified | place: USA: California... | reverse complement strand
ATGGTGAAGGTGAAGGGCGGTGGCAGTGGCGGCGGTGACTGTCTCTACCGTGGTAAGTTATTGTGAGTCGGACGACAATACGTGCAGGTCGTACAATGATGAGCGCTGCGGGAAGGTCCGTGCGGGATTTTTCGAACCGAAAATCTGCAGGTTAGAGAGCTCCATAAAGCTGCAGCCCGCCCGCCTCTTCTCTCCTCACAGCCCCGACCACTCGCCTCAATTTTACTCGAAACATATTCAGACCCACGGATCATTGACTTGCGACCCAGAATATCCACATCGCCAGTATGAGCGACACCGCGAACGCTGCTGCGGCGGCCACCAACCCCACTACCGGCGCAGACTCGAAGCCTGAGGTCAAGGACACGCCCAGCGCCGACGTCGCTGCCTCTTCCAAGGCCAACGGCGACGGCGAGGAGAAGAAGGAGCCCAATGGCAAGTCCAAGGATCGCGACGACCGCGACCGCCGTGGGGGCCGTGATGACCGCGATCGCAAGGACCGCCGCGGCGGAGACCGCAAAGGACGAGGTGACGCCGAGTGCTACAACTGTAAGAAGACGGGCCACATGAGCTACGACTGTTCTGAGGAGCGCCGCGGCGGAGACCGCAACAGCGATCGCCGAGGTGGAGGGCGCGGACGCGGACGCGGTGGATTTCGCGGCGGTGGCAGCGGCAACATGAACTACCAGAAGTACGCTCCCCTCATTCCACTTGGACTGTTCAACACTGACTCACATGCACAGGCGCAACAACGAGTTCGAGAACCTGCCCGAGACAGACGACCCGGTCGAGATCCGCAACCAGGTACATCTCATACTCGATACTGCTTGATTCTTACTCACACTCCCAGGTCGAGTTCTACTTCTCCACCCACAATCTGGTCGGCGACGAGCACCTCTTCATGGAGCTCGACGGCCCCGAGAACCGCCCCGTCCCCATCAAGCACATCACCACCTTTAAGCGCATGCGCCGCTTCCAGCCCTACTCCGCTGTCGTGAACGCCCTCCGCGAGAGCAAGGACCTCGTTGTCGTAGACGACGGCGAGTTCAGCGGCGTCGGCAAGGAAGCTCTGAAGCGCGCGGAGCCCATCGTCGTCCCCACCGAAGAGGGCGACGCCGAGAGCAAGCCCAGCACTGCCGACCTTTTCCAGCGCCTGGTCAATGCCTCCTCCAATCGTCTGGAGACATCCGTCTACGCCAAGAACTTTGGCGACGCCGAAGAGGCCGGCCAAATCGCCCTCGAGAAGTTCTTCCGCCCCTACGGCGCCGTCATGGTGCGCAAGCGCCGCGATAACGACAACGCCTGGAAGGGCAGCGTCTTCATCGAGTTCGACTCTGAGGACTCGCAGAAGCAGTTCCTCGCTCTCGACCCTGCGCCCAAGTTCAACGGCAACCAGCTGACCATCATGGGCAAGAGGGAGTACAACGAGATGAAGTGCAAGGAGAAGGGCATCGAGCCCGACTCGGAAGAGGGCCGCAAGTTCATCAGCGGACGTGGCGGTAGCAACAACAACAACCGCGGCCGTGGAGGTCGTGGCGGACGCGGCGATGGACGCGGCCGAGGTCGAGGCCGCGGTAACTTTGACCGCCGCGACGAGCGCAACGACCGCCGACGCAACCGCAGCGCGTCCAACGACTCGGTCGAGAGCCGCGACTGGAATAACCGCCGCGACCGCTTCCAGAAGGGCAAGGACGACCGCGGCAGCCGCAAGGAGGACGAGCGCAAGGAGATTGAGCGCGACGCTACGGGCGTGCCTGTCGTCAAGGACAGCCGCACTGATGCTGAGATTGCGGCCGCAGCGAAGAAGCGCAAGGGCGGTGAGGACGAGCGCGCTGAGAGCCCCAAGAAGAGCAAGCTGGAGATCAAGGAGGACGAGTAGGGTGGTGGAATCAGTGATTTTGCATATGCGGCGTTTTCGGCCATTTTCTTCTTCATTTCTATGGCTGTTCGGCTTCGCTGAGATACCATTTGGCGTTTGTGCGGGTGGGAGAAAAGTTTGGATCCTTTGTGAGATTTATTTATACATGATGTCTACGAAGCTACGCTGCTGCTGCTGATGGCTCTTGTATCGGGATATACAATAATCTTGCATAAAGTGTCTCTGTGTGATGTAGCTTTCCATTTTCTCCGTTCCAAGTCATTTTACTACTGCAAAACTCCCTAGAGCAACGACTTGTCGAAACAAGCTGAACACATTAATTTTAGTCACAATAGGGAAGAAGTATCCACACTATTATTCTCTCCCCGGGTAATGTTTGATTCTTTTGTTTCACCTTGTGTGTAAGCTAGGAGGCGTGCAAATCGTGCAAGAGAATGGTGAAGGGATGCGGATTTACCGGCGATAACGAAATGTACACAAGGTACTCGAGAAATGGCTCGAGTACGATGGACTGTCGACCTTGGCTCCGTCCACCTTCTAAGTTGGTGACTCTAGTGACTCTTTCATTGAACAATACACGCCACAGCTCGTAGTAAGCTCAGCTGGTTGTTGTTGAAAGATTGTGACTGTGCGTGGAAGGTGTATTACCAAGCTTCTTGCCTTCTTGATTACAGTACGTGCAATGTTGAAGATACCATCGCATATCGATGCAGGTGTTTGACAATCATTAACATTGAACGATTAGACAGGACTTTTTGATAGACGTACATCTTATGCTAGGAGTTTACTCGTACTGTGTAAATATCAACCTGTGATGGAGACCCACATTACATTGACGATGTTCTGATGCTGATGCCCAATCAGGTCTCGGGTACTCACATCTCAACGCTCGGAGTCTCGAGACTGATGATCAGCGCACGAGCAGCTCGTAAGTGACTCATCGCCCTTCTGAAACCAAACCTCGAGTGAATACGAGCATGCGATTCTGTGCAAAGTCGCGTTTGTCTGGAAAGGGCGGCGGTCTCGTTTGAAAGCTTGAGGCGCCACCGCGCCGCGCTAGCCTTAAGCGATTGTAGACCCACCGACCCCGCCAGATGAAATATCTGTGTCCGCCCGCACATCTCGACTTCCCTCTTCTCACCAGACGCCCGCCTCCACGGCTTATCAACTAAACGACTCCGTCTGCTCTGAGCGTCGACTGCGCCAGAGACAAGCCCTCCGTTCCCAAAACCGAACCACCGCTCCATCGTGCGGGGTATCGACAGCTGTCCCACTACCAATTTCGTAAAAGAAGAAAACCACAAACACCGCCAATATGGTCAAGTAAGTCGCCCGCGCATTGCTCCGCATCTCCATCGCGAGAGTCGGATGCACCATTTGAATTGGACATGATGCTAACATGCCGCTAGCTTCACCGTTGAGGAGGTACGTCTTGCGCACACACGGCCCCGCCACCGCGCGTGGATATCGAACACCAGAGACGGAAGTACTGACTGTGACTACAGATCCGTGGTCTCATGGACAACCCGGCGAACATCCGTAACATGTCCGTCATTGCCCACGGTAAGCGCTCCGATGAAGGAACATGATACTTCGCAGAGCACATCATTGACATACCCCGCTACAGTCGACCACGGCAAATCCACCCTCACCGACTCTCTCGTCCAGCGCGCCGGTATCATTTCCGCCAAGAACGCCGGTAGTGCTCGTTTCACGGACACCCGGGCCGACGAACAGGAGCGTGGTGTGACCATCAAGTCCACCGCCATCTCCCTGTTCGCCCAGCTCAAGGACGAGGAGGACCTCAAGGACATCCCCGTCAAGACCGACAAGAACGAGTTCCTCATCAACTTGATCGACTCGCCCGGTCACGTTGACTTCTCATCCGAGGTCACTGCCGCTCTCCGTGTCACCGATGGTGCTCTCGTCGTCGTCGACACCCTCGAGGGTGTGTGCGTGCAGACCGAGACCGTGCTCCGCCAGGCTCTTGGTGAGCGCATCAAGCCCGTTGTCATCATCAACAAGGTCGACCGCGCTCTTCTCGAGCTCCAACTCAGCAAGGAGGATCTGTTCCAGAACTTCTCGCGTGTCATTGAGTCCGTCAACGTCGTCATTGCCACCTACTTCGACAAGTCGCTTGGTGACGTCCAGGTGCACCCCGAGAAGGGTACCATCGCCTTCGGTTCCGGTCTCCACGGATGGGCTTTCACCATCCGCCAGTTCGCTGCCCGCTACGCCAAGAAGTTTGGTGTCGACAAGAACAAGATGATGGAGCGTCTCTGGGTATGCACAACCGAATCACTCATATTTGACGCAATTTAACAATTCACAGGGCGACAGCTACTTCAACCCCAAGACCAAGAAGTGGACCAAGGTCGGCACCCACGAGGGTAAGGAGCTCGAGCGTGCTTTCAACCAGTTCATCTTGGACCCCATTTTCCGCGTCTTCAACGTGGTCATGAACTTCAAGAAGGACGAGATCCCAGGTCTTCTCGAGAAGCTTGAGGTCAAGCTCACCGCCGAGGAGAAGGACCTCGAGGGCAAGCCCCTCCTGAAGGTTGTCATGCGCAAGTTCTTGCCTGCCGCTGATGCCCTCCTCGAGATGATGGTTCTCCACTTGCCATCGCCCATCACCGCCCAGAAGTACCGCATGGAGACTCTTTACGAGGGTCCCCATGACGACGTCAACGCCATTGGTATCCGCGACTGCGACGCCAACGGTCCCCTCATGTTGTACGTCTCCAAGATGGTGCCCACTTCCGACAAGGGTCGTTTCTACGCTTTCGGTCGTGTCTTCTCTGGAACCGTCAAGTCCGGTCTCAAGGTCCGCATCCAGGGCCCCAACTACACTCCTGGAAAGAAGGAGGATCTCTTCATCAAGGCCATCCAGCGTACCATTCTCATGATGGGTCGTTTCGTCGAGCCCATCGAGAACGTGCCAGCCGGTAACATTCTCGGTCTCGTCGGTGTCGACCAGTTCTTGCTCAAGTCTGGTACTCTCACCACCAACGAGACTGCCCACAACCTGAAGGTCATGAAGTTCTCCGTCTCGCCCGTCGTGCAGCGCTCCGTCGAGGTCAAGAACGCCCAGGATCTTCCCAAGCTCGTTGAAGGTCTCAAGCGTCTGTCAAAGTCTGACCCTTGTGTCCTGACCTACATCTCGCCATCCGGTGAGCACGTCGTTGCCGGTGCCGGTGAGCTGCACTTGGAGATCTGCTTGAAGGATCTCGAGGAGGACCACGCCGGTGTGCCTCTCCGTGTCTCCGACCCTGTCGTGCAGTACCGCGAGACTGTCAAGGGTACCTCCAGCATCACTGCGCTGTCCAAGTCGCCCAACAAGCACAACCGTCTCTACATGATTGCCCAGCCTCTCGACGAGGAGGTCTCCCAGGCGATCGAGGCTGGCCGCATCGCGCCCCGTGACGATATCAAGACCCGCGCTCGTCTCCTCGCCGACGAGTTCGGCTGGGATGTCACTGACGCCCGTAAGATTTGGTGCTTCGGTCCCGAGACCACCGGCGCCAACTTGCTCGTCGACCAGACCAAGGCCGTTCAGTACCTTAGCGAAATCAAGGATTCCGTCGTCTCTGGTTTCCAGTGGGCGTCCAAGGAAGGCCCCGTTGCTGAGGAGCCCATGCGTTCCGTCCGCTTCAACATCATGGATGTCACCCTCCACGCTGATGCCATTCACCGTGGTGGTGGTCAGCTCATCCCTACTGCCCGTCGTGTCCTGTACGCCGCTATGCTCCTCGCCGAGCCCGCGCTCCAGGAGCCCGTCTACCTCGTCGAGATCCAGGTGCCCGAGCAGGCCATGGGTGGTATCTACGGTGTGCTTACCCGCCGCCGTGGTCACGTCTTCGAGGAGGCCCAGCGTGTTGGTACTCCTCTCTTCAACATCAAGGCCTACCTCCCTGTCAACGAGTCCTTCGGTTTCACCGCCGATCTCCGTGCCGGAACCGGTGGACAGGCCTTCCCACAACTCGTCTTCGACCATTGGCAGGTTCTCCAGGGTGGCTCGCCGCTCGACAACACCACCCTGCCCGGAAAGATTGTCGCCGACATGCGGAAACGCAAGGGTATCAAGGTTGAGGTACCGGGTGTTGAGAACGTAAGTTTTGACTACTCTACACGCTTCACAATCGTTGCTAACATCCTGCGCAGTACTACGACAAGCTATAAAGGATGTCTTTCAAAATTGTTAGATTTCCTTTCCTCATGCATTCGGAGCAATCGACAAGCATGGGCGCGCCCGCAGCCTACTTGACACGCACGACTTTCATCTTTTGAGCGAATGAGATGCCATAGTAAAATGTCGGTTCGGGCGAGCGTAGCCCATGATTTGAGTCGGCTTTCTTGGGGCTTTTGGGACTCAAGAAGTAAGATGATGAACCCTCTTTTCCTTTTCTGTTCAGATGTGTAGTGTAGATTGAAATGATCAGACTGTATTGCACAATAGTTGGTTGTACAGCCTTGTGATGAATGACTGTGTGATGTGTTGCGAGCATTTACTTGAGGCGCTGCTGGTCGTATTGAAAGTACACCCATAGGTACGCTGAGATGGGATGCTGGGGCGCTGTATACAGCGTTGTTTTTGCGCGATGTCCCGACCGATCCCCTCTGGTGCAACTCTTTCCCAGTATGTGCGAGTGAAAGTAGTGGGGCAGCACCAAGTCATGTGAGAGCCCGTGCATGGCTTGTCGCGCTAGTCGAGCTCCCCCACGCGAGTGGACTCCCGGCGTGAGTTGTCAACCCAAACTTTCCAGCTCACGTCGCACTCACCTTTCCTTGTTCTTGCGGCACGCGATGTTACTGCGCGACAAAGACACAGTCGCGTTCAAAAAGTGGCTCCTACCCAAACTCGAGACAATGTAAGTCGTAACACATACAACTTTGGGCGGAGTTGGAGGTTGGAGTGCTTGGGGGACAAAATGCTAATGTGTGTAATGAAGATCCGACGCAGACTCGGAGGTCCTGGCCGACTATGTTATTGCGCTGATCACTGCAAATGAAGAGGAGGATGTTGTAAGGAGGGGCTGTTTGGAGAGTTTGGTTGATTTCTTGGGGGAGAGTAGGTTTTTCTTAGTAGGGGTATGATGGAGGGGTGCTGATGGGAAGATAGATACGGAGGCGTTTGTGGATGAGGTTGTGGGTGGATTGAAGGGTGGGGGGTATAAGATCAAGGTGGAAGGGGGTGCGAAGACGACGAGAGCAGTGAAACCAGCAAAACCTGCCGACGCTTCACGAGCAGCCCCGATACCGTCGATAGTAGGCAATGCGACAAACGTAGACTACGAGTCGCACCACTCGCGCGCGCCAAACACTCCTCCAGCGAATGCGCCCACGGGCCCAGCGGCGTCGCGATCTACGAATGCGCAAGACCTGCACCAAAACCCACGAAACGCACCTTTACCGTCACAAGCGAATGCGCCTGGCTTCAAGGTCAAGGGTCAGGAAACGAAGAAGCGCAAGCAGGTGCATCAAGACGCGAACGAGACACCGGACGGTCAGGATGCGCATTACAACCGAACGAATACTGGGAATAGGCCTACGAAGCAGGCAGTGCGCCGGGGCTTGAGGGGCGCTGTGGGTGTCAACAGCCTCCATGGAGGAGCTGCGTCCTTCCAGCCACAGATGAATACCCCCCGATTCACGCCTATGCCGCAGATGGCCAATCCGTTCAACATTGCGAATCTGCCTCCGCCGCCTCCGGGCCCGATGCCGTTCGACGTCAACGATCCAATGGCGTTCTTCACCATGATGGCAACACTGGGGATGAATATACCTGGAATGCCTGCCATGCCCAACAGCATGCCGAGTAGCAACGGTATCAACGGTCAAGCGAAGGTAGGGAAATGCCATAGCTACCACGAGAAAGGCTATTGCCGCCTCGGCGCCATGTGTTCGTTCCAGCACGGTGAAGTGGAGAGCGTACCCAAGTACGATCCAAACCAGCCTTCGCTCAGTATGCAGAAGCCCAGCAAGAACAGGAACTTTGCGAAAGGCGGCCGAACTCGCGCTGACTTCTCCCTACCCGGACCGACCACCGACCGCACAAACGCGACTTTGGTCGTCGAGCAAATCCCACAGGAGCACTTCAGCGAAGACGAGATTCGCGGCTACTTCTCCGAGTTCGGCACAATCGCCGACGTCGAGTTACACAACTACAAGCGCCTCGCAGTCATAAAGTACCAAGACCACTCCGGCGCCAATCGAGCGTACAACAGCCCCAAAGCTGTGTTCGAAAACCGCTTCGTGAAAGTATACTGGAAGCGCCCCGACACCATCATCAGCCCACCGAGCCTACTTTACGACGACACCAACATGGAAAACGCATACGACGACGACGAAGACTTCACAAGTCCCGAAGAATTCGCCCAGCGCCAAGCCGAAGCCCAAAAAGCCTTCGAAGACCGACGCAAAAGATTCGAAGAGACTGAAGCCCGCGCCGCTGAAATCGACCGCCTTCTCAAGGAAAAAGACGCTGAGATGCGCGAGATTAGGAAGCAATTGGCTGAACTAGCGGGCGAGGAAGTCAATGAACAGAATACAAGCGCTATAAAGGATTTCTCGCACGACCTAGCGACGCTGCAGGCTGAAGCCGCGAATCTCTTCGGTAGAGATGAAAGTCCTGCTTTTGCTGGTCGTGGCGGTCCAATACGTGGCGGGTATTCAGGTCGTGTCTTTTCGTCGTATGCGACGCGTGGACGTGGTTTTGCGCCGTTGCGTGGTCGTGGCGCGCCGCGTGGTCGTGTTGCTGTCAGCGTGAGGAGGTTGGATAATCGGCCGCGTCGAATTGCTGTTTCTGGTGTTGAGAAGGGGTCGGATAGGGATGAGGCGTTGAGGCAGTATTTGCTTGTAAGTGCTGTCTTGTGGTGTACATCCAGGCTTTCTTGTGCTAATGTTGATGGTGTGTAGGGGCTACCTGAGTGTACGAGCATCGGACCGCACCCTGAGAAGTCGGATACACTTATTCTCACGTTTCGGGAACGCTATCAAGCTGAATCCGTAAGTCTACATCCCTTTCCCTTCCCTTCCCTTCCTTTCCCACCACCTATCTTCTTCTTCTCACTCACATAATCCCCAGTTCCTCGATTCCTCCCGCCACATCCCCTCCATCGGCCCCCTCGACCTCTCCTGGATCCCAAACAACGCGTTCGGCGGCCTGACTGCTTCGACCACGACGACTACTTCTATCACAGCTCGTACTTTACTTGCTGAGGACACGGAAATCGGTGTCGATAGTGATGATGATTCGAGCGCTACGGTGGGAGAGGGCGTTGGTGCTGGGGTTAAGGTTGAAGAGATAGATTCGGAGGCGGATATGGATGTTGCTGACGATGTAGATCAGTGGCTTTGAGGTGAGTGTGAGTGTGAGTGCATAGCGAGTTGTTCTTTTACTTGCATCGCTAGGCGTCTGTGCGATCGATCATAGAAGAGATGAATGATGAGTTAGGGCATTTAGCGTGGCGTTTTGATTTTGATTTTATTCTGCGCGGGATCATGGTGGTATGGGGCAAAGTATCTGGTGTCGTTGCACAAAAGATAGGTAATCTAGCTCCGGTAAGTTTTCGCGGAGCTAGAATATATCCACCACGCTCGAATTTCTTGGGCACCATCCATTTTCTAAATTTCAAGAATGTATGTAGTACCTACATGTTCGATACTCATGTGACAGGTCAGGGTTCGAGAAATTGCTACTGCATAGCTACAGGTCTGAGTCAGGGACCCGACGTCGCCAAAATTAGGTACCAACGGGGTCCGCATTGCGCAATGAGGTGCTCACCTGGGTGGTAAGTACCGGCACCTTCGGGTGACGATGTTGCGAGAGGGGAGGCGAGTATACAGAGTCAGGCGATGTGCAGGCATGGGGCTGATTGAGCTGTCTCGCCGATCGGCGTCTGCCAGTAGACCTGAGGACACAAAAAAGGGCCGATACAAGAAACACCAAGTACATGACTTGTCTTGGCGGTTGGCGTGTTAGTGAGTGGACACTACGACAAAAATAGATCCTGACTTGGCGATTTGACACGACAAAGGTGAAAGCAAATAGAACGCTCTGGGGGCCTTATTAGTATCTGCCCGAATACACTTCCGGGCAGTGCGGTTTTGCAGTGTTGAGTCTTTCATGACGATCATGTCTTCGTGTTTGGAGTCGTTGAAAATGTGGCATGTTATAGCAGGTCTGAGGCTAGGAAGAGGAGTACTTTCGCTATTGTGGTGCAGTCAAGTGAGTACTCCTTGTCAATGTCGGCAAAGTGCTAAGATCTATTAGTTTATGATGGGCGTTGTCATACCGGTAGTGGCCCAATTGGGAGTGTTCGTGCAATGAGCCACAAGAAGCATAGCGTACCTGGTATTGTCGCTACACTTGGACTCCCCATATCGACGTACCAGCAGGGTCTTCGAAAAGCAACGAAGACCTTCTGGCACTGACGGAAAGGAGCCACAAGTCTGTCGATCTTGGCGAACGGCCTTGCGCCCAGGGCACTGGCCCCAACTTGGAATCCCCATGGCCGTCTCCACAGTCTCTACTACAAATTGGCAGATCCACTGGCATCATCGCAGACAGCTAACCTCATAGACAATTTGCGCGACGACCGAACACAGCCGCATTTTCACGATTGCTACTTTCAGGCCCTTCACAATGACATAGCCGTATCTTTTCAGGAAATTCTGGGTGTTGATATCGCTTAGTACGTTTCACGAAGATGCCCATGAGTGTTGTTTTGGGTTTGAAGATATGGGCCGCAGAGGAAGCATACCTGGATTTGACCATCGCTTCATTCTTGGGACTGAGGGCCTTGAGGGCCTGATGCTATCATCGTGAAGGGTCAGGGAGGGAATGAAAAGGTATATAAATGTTGTGTTACTCGACGTACTGAAGGATATCATTACATCACCATCACAAATCATCAGCATCTTTCCAAACATTCTACAACGCCTACTTCCACACTCAATTATCCCACTTCCGCACTCAATCATCAACAATGAAGACCTTCAGCACCGCCGCTGTATCCGCCGCTGCGGCTCTACTCTCCAAACAAATCAATGCCAGCCCAGCTGCACCACCAGCGTCCCTCTCAGGACGTCAAGCTCAAGTAGGAGCAGCGGTCGCACAAATCGTCGCACAGATTGTCAAAGGAGGAAAACTTGCGTTTCCCGAGCAAGCCTTCGCATGGTATGTCACTACTAGAAGACTGTCGCGTCACTATACACTGACATCAGCAAGGGACTACAATAAGTACCGTGGCATGTGCATGATCTCAATGGAGACCACAGACGGCGCTAATTGCTATGCCAAAGTCACCTGCGATGACGGTACGTTCTTGACACACCGAGCAAGCAAATTGTATGATTAACGCACTCCAGGCGAGCGAGAGTACAATGCCGGCGGAGCAGGCTGGAACGTGTGCTTCCAGGGAGGCCGCCAGTACTTCAGCGATCCCCGCATTGGCGACTTCAGCATCACTTTCACTACCAAAGACGTGAACGGCCAAGGTCTTACCGGGCCAGTGCTGCAGCTCGCAGATGTCGGTAACTGGCAAGAGATACCAGTGCAGGACCTTGCGGATGCGCACCAAAAGTATCAGGATTGCGATGGCACGGGTGTAGGCGGCACCACGCCGAAGGACTGCGCCCAAGGCCCATATCTCTGCACCTTCCCTACCGGTAACAACGGACCCAAGGTTGGGCGAACCAGGAAATACGCTTGCGGCATGCCCAAGCGCGGAAAGAAATTCGAGGGCCGCCAGGTCGAAGAGCACCCCGACGAGGAAGGGTGGCAGGTTGAATCCAACATCCCCGCGCCTAACGGCTATGCACCAGGACAGTGCGGCGTGCACATTACGCAGTACCAGAAGCCGGAACCATCCAAGGATGAGTACTCGCTGGCCGCTCAGGTCTTCGACGCGAATGAAGATGAGGTTGCGAGGGTTGATAAGACGGTGGGCCCGAAGCTTAGGATTACGTCGAAGCTTCCGAAGGCGGTTACAGTTACGGCTAAGGCGGTTGATGGGGATGCGTTGACTGTGGAGTATGATGGTATTCCGTTTGATACTGTCTCGCCGTTTTGCGTTGTTGGTGGGTATGATAGTGGGAAGAGGGAGATTGACTGTGGGTTCTTGTGCAATTAGACCTGGAGGAGAGCGAAGCGGGATTAGTTTGCGGGTTTCAGTGGGAATGAATCCGAGAAGGAGCGAAGGTCATGTATTCTCTTTTGTTAGCAACTTTACTTGTATGTGCGATGCGCGATTATTTTGCATTGTTTTTGTTGGACAGTAAGGGTAGTTGACGGCAGTGAATGAACTACATTCAGGCCTCAGCAGCCGTTGGCGGATCGCTTGGAGGAAATCATCAGCCGCACCCAGCCAAGGTGTCTTCCGTGCAAAGTAGTCAGAGCACAGTGGAATAATGGGCTCGAATTTGGTGTTTTGACTATGGCCAAAGAGAACTGCTTCGCACCAGGGCCACTTACGCGGCATATTGAAATCGTCACGGGCATCTACTTTTTCGTTTCCTGGAAAGTCGACTACATACTTCGAACTGCCCGCAGTTTCCAACAGGCCTGGGGCAACGACATTTCGTACACGATCTGGCTCAACAATCCGCCCACTCAAGATACTGCAGATCACGATGCAGAAGACGCAAAAGCGTTCTGTCTAGCGAAACGACACCTGGATTTACGGCATCAGACCATCATGGAAAAGGATTCTACCCAAACTCCCACTACCCTTAGGAGACTTCAAGTGGACAACTTGATATTTGTTAGCCCCCCAATGAAGACACTCTCGCGTTGTCCTGTATCCTGGGCGTCGCGTATTTCCCATTACTCATACTAGCCCCTCCAACATGCGAACTCCATACGTATCTTACGAGTGCTACCTGGAATACCAAGTGACGACATACTGTGTACGTTCGAGGAACACCGTATGGGTAGTCTTGCCTATCTCGCTTTGTCTTACGCGTGGGGCGAGCCAATCTTTTCGGAGCATATCCATGACATCGCCACAGGCAATTCTACATGTATCACTTCAAATCTTCACGCCGCTCTCCAAACACTACGTCGCCGCGACCAAGACTTATACATATGGATCGACGCTGTTTGTATACATCAGTCGAGCATGCTCGAACGAAATCATCAGGTCAAGAACATGGCCAGCATATACCGTCAAGCCTCTGAGGTACTAGTGTGGCTAGGCCAGGAGGACTCTGGAGACATTATGTCCTTCTTCGCAACACTTTGTCCGACATCGGGAGAGGAGCTGACCTGTACCCTATACTTTGATGATATGAATGTTGATGAAGGTCGAGATGCCGACAACATCCGCGAAGCTCTCAAGTTCACCGCATCTCGGCGTCACAGAAAGAAACTCATTCTTGAGTGCAACAGAGCTGCAATTGGGGCATTCTTTGACATGCCGTGGTTTACCAGAGTCTGTGTCATTCAAGAATTCCTCCTAGCAAGAGACGTCATCTTCTTCACGGGCGAAGAGCACACATCTTTATACTTCCTTCAACGAGCTATCAATGTGCTATTCGAGCACCACGACTTGCTTCAAAAATGTCACTATGACCGG
>Ga0265797_10008671_pt1 | contig 13457 bp, 14 predicted proteins | sample P2T30metagenome_FD_192433 | JGI IMG/M metagenome (GOLD analysis project Ga0265797, IMG submission 192433) | Plant litter microbial communities from East Loma Ridge, Irvine, California - P2 T30 | ecosystem: Environmental > Terrestrial > Plant litter > Unclassified | place: USA: California... | reverse complement strand
GCACTAAAAATAACGCACAATAGGCGTGCATATGACCCACATGTGTCGAAGATCTATCAAATGAGCTTCTCATACCGAGAGTAAGGAAGTGGAGATTGTTGGAACATGCATCATTGCTTGCCCCAGAGGTTTCCCGGAGCCATTCTTGGGGTCCAATCGGATAGCACCACCACGTTACTAGGAGTAATCGAATGAGGAGATACTGTCGTAAACTGACCCACTCTTATCTTAGCAGTAACAGCCGGCCGAATACGAAGACTCGATCCTCCGTAAATTTCATAAGCGGGACGGGTACTAGTACATGTAAAGAATTTCTATGTACCTATACATTCACTTCTCACCACTGATACTCTCAGAAGTAGATCTGGACTCTCAGTCTCTGTCGTGGCTTTCGTTCGTCTAAAATGGGGGGAACTGCTCACGGGAGTGTATAATCAGCGCTAGTACCAGTGTCATGCGGAGACTGTTACCTACCTAGGGCTTTAATACGAGACAAGATGGGAAACTAGACTGGACATAGTAAACAATCAACAAATGCAAACCCTAGCGAGAAAGCACTAGGCGGTTCGCAATATGACATACGCCGAGCTTAAAGTAACTGATCGGACCGCTGATCTGGGCGTCACAATCGCTGTGGCCGATGTAACAACCAGGGTCTCATCGGAAATTCGCCGACTCGGCTTTGGTTCCTGACGTGCACGGCTTTGATATCATCAACGGTGAGTCTGACCTTTGGATCCTTTGCCAATTGAAATGTCAGTATTTCAAGGTTGCCGTATATAAGTATTAGCTATGGAGGAGCCCACCAGTGTATATGTATTTTTTTATTCACCTATGGAAGACTGTACACGAATGTCAGAGACTGCATGTCTCGGCTCTTGATGTACAAGGGTACCTAGTCACGTTGCATGTTTTGTCCGAGGCATTGGTTGACCGGCTGATTTGTCGGGAACCTTGGGCTCTTCCTCCGACTCAACAGGCTTTTTTCAGCCTCTAGATAGGGCGAATTCAATCGGAGCATGGGCTGGTGACGAAGTTCCAGTGAAAAACCCAGTCGGCAGGGACTCGATGCCAAGAATATGTGGTCACCTTAGCGCGTTGCTTGATTTTCCTAAGCTTTTCCCCGCATGACGTTCCCGTTCTAAAGATCTTGGCGTACCAAACACCCCGGATTGCTACTGAAACGCCGCACAGCTCAGAAGCTCGCTCGAGTTTCTTCTACGGCATTTCTCGCCCGTTCCGAAGCGGAGCATCCCATGTGTTAGACATAGGTAGTGCTTATCCTACAGCAGATCCTGCTCCAAGTTGGCTTGATCGGTCTGTTCGAGGCCGGCAGCTTATCGGCCTTTGATTGCGTAGATAATGTATACTCTGTTCCAACGCTGGGATGCCGTGAACCCTTAAGAGCCGTTTCTCTCTACACCAACCGGAAACTGTAAAAAGTCTCAGTTTGTTGTAATGCCCACAGCCGCAGAGCTTTAGTTTGCTTATATATATCATGGCCCACGTCGATTCACAACCGATCGAGATCTTGCGTTGGGCATTAGACAACCTCTCGCCTGCAGAAGTAGAGCGGTCATCTGTACGGTTTACTATACTAAAAACTGCGAATAGCGCTAACATCGCATCAGCAAGTTCGAGAGAGTTTTCAGGAGTTTTTGCGGCGAGGCACGGTTCCACAACTACAACAGCTGCTGATGGAGGTTCGAGAGATTCCCTGTGATGCGGTTGTTTCCACAGATGACGGAAACAATATGCGGAATCCTAGCTTTCGAAGGAAACAAAGCTTCCTACACGCCTTCCCCTCTCGGAAAGGCACTCACAGAAGCCCGATAAGAGCAGGTTAGTCTGTTATTATTTCATTCGAGTATTCGGCGTTTTGACCGAGTGGTTTAGATTCAGTGGAAGTTGGTACGTCACTCGCAACCATGCAAAGTACAGCATCAGCCTCGCCACTTTCATCGCACTCTGATACTGTATTCTCTCCCAACACTCGAGGTTTCAATGGATACGTCAGTCCATCTGAAGGCACAATCCCCAGTAGTTATTTCGGATCGCCTCAACACGGCCAGATTTTCGTTCAGTCCGCCTGTTCTAGTCCCCTACTCGATAACCCATCGCCAAAACCCAACTTATTACTGGGGAACCTCCATAAAGGCTCTTCCCATGACATACTTTGCAGGGCCAAGAAATTTTTCAATGCGAGAATGGGATCACGTCGTACTAGAATCAATTATCTGGTCCGTTCCATTCAAGGCTTTGTGGAAGCACCGGCTCTGGCTGCTGACTTCGCTGAGGACTTGTGGAGTTCCAGATCGGCCATCTTTGTCAAACCAGCGACTTCTAATTGTAGTACGCGACTGCAGAGCCTGTATGAAGGCCATCGAAAAATAAAAGGAGCCCGAGACCAGCATCCATACGCAGCTCGCTTCTGTTACATCTACTTGGAACACGATCTCGAAGCGCTGTCGCAATCTCAAGTTCTCGTGCTTTCGCAAGGCAGGGGCAAGATGACAGCAGCCTTTGAGTTACAAGCGGAAATAATATCAACGACTGTCGATGTTGTGAAGTCAGAGCGGAAAGCTGGGCGAGGCTATCTGCAGCTCTTGATGGAAGGCGGCCCGGGCTTCATCTTGCGACTTGGCCGCAACGTCTCTACTCTGTAAGTCTTACAGAATCTACCCTCAGGGACCACGATGGCTAATCTCTTTGATAGGTGGGAACGCAAGTTGAGCAGCTCAGATATTTCGCTGATTATCGAATTCCTCAGGACCGAAACCCCGGACCTATTTGACAAGATCAAGTCATACGACGAGAGTGCAGCCAAAGCTTTTCTTGACGGCTTCATCGCATACGGATGGACATTAGAAGAAATACTTTCGTCAAAGAGCTCATTGTTCCAGAGGCTCAAAGAGTATGTCAACCTTGATGGCATTCTCTACGGGAACACTAATGGCGTGATACCTCATTCTCCCCAGCTTACGTCTGCATCCATCAGCTCAGGACTCTTGCATTACCCAAATAGTCACACTACAAGCGCAGGCGATAATCAGAAAATGAGTAATGCTGGTATGTCCTTGACATCCTTGCCACATGAGCCTGTGGATAATTATGTCGGACCTCCGGAATATTCTCTCTTGGGCCCAGAAATAATAGAAGATCTATGGGAAATGTCAGCTTCAGAGCTCGACTCAATCTTAGCTCAAACAGATGAGCTGACGGATGTTCAAAATTTGATGGATCTATCGACATGGGTCGACTGCTTTACAGAGGATGCCGGAGGTTTTTGGTAGGACTTTCATTATTGTGTAGTAGGGTATGCATTCGAAATGGCGTTGGTCTCGGATCTTTAGCACACAGGCGTTGTTTGTATATATATATAGCTCTCTTCAAGTCGTCCATTCGTCAAAACTCATTACATGCTGAAGGCTGGCCTAACCACGTACATTCAATGACGATGATGTGCTGGAATAACATCCTAATTACTCTGTTGTAATACTACTTTCATACCGCGTTATGCTACTGCTAAACATTGATACCACTTATATGTAAGTAACTTTCTTTAATAGCGGCTAGCATGCTGTGTGAATTTCTCCGTTTCCTATAATACAGTCCATCTTCCATGTGGAATTGGACAGCTTCATCCCGGTTTGAAACACGTACTGTGTAATATTTGGGTTTCCAGCACGTCGATAGCAGTGCTCAGCATGCTCCACCGACCTCGATTGGTTTTCCACAGCATAAAGTTTTATCTTCCTTGCTCTCAACTGCTTTGCTCATATATACAAGCAATGTTGATAATGAAAGGAACCGTTGGCACATATGAACTTGTAGTTCCCCGGCCTTGCTTCAGCTTCAATCATTGGCTGCATACCCTCTCAATTCCCAAAAAAGGCGAAGTTGTTTTCCCGCAGAAACCGATCAGATAACTCCTAAGGGTAGCAGAGTGAGTGAACCCAGCCAGGCATCGTGAGGTCAAAAATGTACTCATGTTTTCTTGCTTGCTCTGGTGTCTGTTCGCATTCGCCCATGCTCGTCGAAGTTGGTCAAGATAGGATGTTGATAGTGGCTCCAATACGGAACACAACCAACAAAGTAATTAATCTTATGCTGATGGCTCGGTATTGCTGTGTTTTAGCAGAGATATGTACGGTCTGTTTGTCGATTATATCGTATTGGGAGTTGAACGAGACCGTAGAATTGCTCGCCTCACTGTCGTCCTGATAAGCTGGTAAGAAATCCCAAGCGGCTGGATGATCATCATACACCGAGGCCCTATCTTCTTGTTTTATTCCTGAGATACGTTAACGATAATTTCTGTACTCTTCCAGGACTGGACTTCCTACTGCTCTGATGCAAGTGGACGGAGTCAAAGGCATTTTACGATGGAAGAATGGATAGCACTAAATTGAGGTTTAAATAAGTTGAAATCACTAGCGTGATCTTGGGAACGAAATGATACACCAACATGAGATGCGCAATGAACTGAAACATCGGTATCGAGCCATTCGGCCCGCGGTCGACAAATGATTTCTGCACGTTGACATTCACTCTCTCTCCACTTCTCAATGAATAACACGCGCAGTATTTCAATCGCAAAAGTACCAGTATTGAGGACATCATTCTTATGTTCTCCTTTAGTTGCATTATCCTATTACTGCTCAGCCTATGTTTCCATTGCTATTTGTCGTTACATAAGCTTCAACGGTCGAACATTGCTAAGATACCTAGGTAGAGATCCCATGACGGGCACTGGCTTTGCTGATTTCTATTCTATATGGCATTGGAAAGTTATGGAAATAGCTATGATGTACTTCTTTGGTGGAAATACTCCTTCTAAAATAGCATGCGTACTCGTTGCGGGAGCATCTTCACCATTTCCAAAGCATACTCATATAGCTTAAATGAAGATTGCCCAGTTTGGGGTATTGTCGAAATGAATAGCCCATAAACTTCTGAATGGCGCGAACATAGAAATACGACAATTTTGAGCACTGTAAATATGAAATGAGCATATTGAGTGCCCTGTCCAATGACTCATAGCGTCTTTGAGCGAACATGGAACATGGAACTGGGACTGAAGAATGCTAAATACACCCGAAGCAATGCAGCCTGAGATAAGCATACTGGGAGACTTGACTGCATTGATAGGACATAGATTGACTATCGGGGCCTGGCTGGTTGATATTAGTAGACGGCAGTGGAAATACCCAATATGACCGCATGCAGCTCAGAGTGATCTGGATCAGTTTATCCCAAGAGTTCATCGTCTTGCTTGATTACCAAACATGCGTTTTCTTGTTGAAGCAGTAATCCCTGTCAAGAGCTTCTCTGAGTTGGTTGACGCAATGCAGGGTGTGCAATACGTCAAGACCAACTAGATAACTAAGTTCATTGGTGTGGCTGTACACACTATGCGCTTTGTCAAACGTTATCTCTGGTTCTTCTTCAGTGACGCAAAAGTAACGGTTCTTAAGCAATATATTCCATGACTCATCTGTGTCCAGATTTAGCAGTCCAACATAAACGTGTTCGGTGTGGTTGTGGATGTGGTAGTTAGTACCATTTTTGTACCATCGAGGTCCTCCATAGAATATGGTCGGTTTATCTTTGATGTATGGTCGATGGAGTTGAATTCAGTTGGAAATCCAGTACTGAAGGGGCCAGCGGAAGCAATGTTATGACCAGTCACTAAAAACGACCGAAAGAGAAGGAAAAAGGTGCTGAATGCAAAGACGGCAGCTAGAACTCATCCCAAGTAGAGTGGTGCAGGCGTTGAAGAACAGTGTACCGGGAGATCTTGGAACTTTTCATCCTCACCTTGGCGTACTGAAGTATATCATAATGATCGGAGATGGTCCTGATGTCCTGTGGTATAAGTAAAAGAAGGTGGGCAGAGGTTCCATTTGAAATGCTGGTATAATTGCAGCGTAGATGATCTTCCTGGTCATTGGCGTTGTGTCTACCCAAGACCATGGGCACCCAATTGACGAGCGATTTTGAATTGACAGGGTCCATTAAGGGGATTCTCAAAGTACCCTAATCGAATTGGCCAGTCTCAAGCCATATAAGAAGCGCACTCTTGATAGTCTAGTAGTGACGAAGTCGCTCTTTCATGATTATTTGTATACTTTTGGCGGTGTCGCTACCTGCATCTAGCCATCATAAATTACCAAAACGACGCAGACAAGTCTCTAGATTCAAAACCCTTGGAATATGATCAACTACCTACGTCCGCACTTCTACAGTCGGGAACAACTCAACACGAGCATGATATGGGACCACGACTAAAACAGTTTTCATATCTGCTTATAACAACCCCGGCAGCAACAATTTTCATATGGATAACAGCTCTCGCTTGGTACCACTATTAAAACAAGAGCATTTCCCCATTTTCATTCATAGATAGAGGGCACTGCGGTCACTCAGTGCAATAAGCAAGGGCTAACAGTTACGTTTTCTACACAATTTTATCAGTTTGGGTGCCAAAGCCATGCTATGACCAGAAGCTACCTGAGAACATTCTCGCAGTAAACAACTTTACCTACTGGTCCTCAAATATTGCCGGACAGGAGTTCTCCAAGGAAGACGTACGGAAAGGGGCTTTCAATATCCTATATACCCCATGGAAAGTACCACATTGAACATTTTCTGTAAGCACTAATATCTCTTCCCCATTACCTATAGCTAATGGTAGATAAAGTTTCCTCTGGAAACTCCAGACGAAGGCACAGAAGTCAAGTTTTAGAGTATTAGACTCACTCTAGAGAAGCCAAAAGCACATCGCGCACTGCCACAACCTTCTATCCATGGACCTTTCAAAGCGACATGTATCGAATAATGGGACGTCGCTAGACGGCGCCAAAGCATATCTGTCTTGCTCAGAAGGATGAGTTAATTGCGCGAAAGTGGGAAAAGTACATAGTATGTTCGTAAAATATTTCGGGTCAAATACTCACATCATCGAAGAAAAGGGCCCTGTACGTTCACCTTGGTCTTCTTTAAGTTAACAAGCTATCTTCCTGGTTTACCGTGGACTTTTTGCCTCTAGCTGTGTCGTTCTGCGAGCGAGCCGTTGAGCTGGTGATTATGAAATTGAGCTTTCTTTAAGTTGATGTGATTGACCCTGAGGGTTTTTAATGAACTTGAATTACTGTAGGCTGATATCTAATCTACTGCCTACCTCCAAGTCCTGTGCTTGATGCGAAAAGAGATGAAAAGATATAAAGAATATCTCATTTGTGAATTCGAAGACAGTTCAGATATCATGAGATAAAGGAATTCTTGGACCACGCGGTATTGCGATGCTACCATTGTACCGTGCTTTGGAGAATTCTTGAAGTTTTGTAAAGTCTCGGCAAGTATGAAGTTGCTTTGGATTGATGTGCTGGCCCCGCCGAGGGTGCCACTCGCTGGGAGAAATGACACTACTGCCTTGACACTGGATGACTTGTCGCAAGTGTTCGATACAATGCACTATATGTAATTAGCCACTATTGACCATCAAGAAAAGTGGAATGACACTTACGTTGATGTACCATGCCACGATATCGCTCTTCCGGATAGTAGTCCCGTCGCAATGCCTTTCTCAGCTGGTTCAGGCAGTGTAGACAGTGAAACATATCCAGTCTAATTAGGAAGTCAGTGTTGTCAGAGCAGAGGGTATGGAAACACTGTTACTTACGTTCCAGTCCATCCACCATGAGACCTGTCCTTAAATCTCTCATAATCTGTACCCCAAAGTGTCATTGCCTCCTGCTCTGAAACTGAGAAGTAGTGACTTTCGCCTCCAATGATCGCATTCCAAGCCGCATCAATCTCTGGTGAGGGTTCACCAACGTAATCCGATGGACCAAGGATCTCTTCGCCCATCGGATTGAAGTCAACGCCCCCAGAAAATATTCTCTGGGTCAGTTGGAATGTATCAGACGGCGCTATTTTGGAGTCAGTTTCAGTCTATCAAGTGCTAGATTGAACAGGAGGTCTTTGGTACTTACTCACGACCCGTTCTTCGATAAATCCATTCTCAAAGGAGCCCCATGGACCTTCGCGCCGTGTGTTACCAAATGCAAAGCCCACGCAGAAAGTAGCAGAGGCACTCAGGACTACCACGATAATCCAGACAAGGAAGTGCGCGGATTGCTTAGCACCTGTGCGGTGCAATATAAGTCTGTCTTCTTGCTCTGGTGTCAGAAGTGATTCGCCTTCTTTTGAAGCATCTTCTGTTAGGTCTCGATCTACTTTCTTCGTACGTCCCCGGTCCCAAAAGGAGAAAAGACTGGGCATGATGATTGTTTGGTATAAGCTCAAACACAAGAGCAGTCAAGCGCAGCCATTAAACGAAGGGTGAATATAGCGCTAGTAGCACGAATAGCTGCTACGAAGTGGGGGAAATTCATTGCTCAGCTTGGGAACGTGCGAAAGATATAGACACTACGTACCTTAGGAGACATTCAATGGCCCGTGGATATATGCACAAACCATCGTGACCTAGGACTAGTCTGTAACAAGAACTAGTGCTGATATCGAGGGTTGAGTTCAGATAGCAAATGTCCTTTGAGATATTTTGTCCGTGCAGCTAGATGAAAATGGGCCCCGCCTTTTGATCTTAGTCTTACTATTGATTCTGCTCTTGCACGGAATCGATCATGGGCAACACAGCATATACATTACACACTCCATCTCTTCTGCTTTTGTGGCTGATTTGAGCTTCGAAAGCGGCGTGGTAAACATTGGGATCACCAGTCTCATCGGGCCGACGAGACGTTACCCCAACCTACGGTGAAGGAGTCGTCATCTGAATGCCAAGACATGTAAGCTGTAAGCATGACGACCGAAAGGAACCCTGATTCAAGCAAACCAAATCCCGTCAGTAAACGGCCATTAATGGCACGTGGTTTGTTGCCCAAGTAATTGCTGCCCCACGTTGAGGCTATTTTTTTATGGCAGGCTTTGGGACAAGGGGAACGAAGCTTGTCTCCGATGACGATGATGACAACGACGGTAGCAGCAGAAGTGATACGAGCAGTAACGGAGGTCTTACAGCAGTTTATATAGATGAGAAAGAGTAGACATGGACAAATCGGCGTTTCGACAGTTCCAAATTCGAAAAAGTTCATTTATTGTACCCTCATGGCTGCCCTACCTGCGTACATTCACTGAGTAAATACCGCATTCAACTGAGTATAAGGTGCTAGGATAGCGCCTTAACTGCTTTCTTATATTACTGTTACTACAATACCGCGTTGTGAAGATCTGCTGTTGAGCATCGATATCACTTGTAAAACGATAGATGAGAAAGAAAGTTTAACGCACAGTACGATAATGGCTCATGTCAAAGATCTGTCAGGAGTCGCGCATCCCTCTCCGACAACAGATTGAGAAGCCCCTTTTTAACCGCCAGGGCACGGTCCAACATAGAGAATTTTACTCTCCACCCTTTATTAACTGCGAACCATAGTTACTTGCAAGACAAATGATGCAATTGGCGACTTGATATTAAAATCGCTTTCTCTCACGTAGAAACAACCCAGCTTGAATCCCATCCACACCACTCGCACGTATACAGGTTATCGCATATTTTTCCATTCCAAGAGTTCCTACTAGAATGCTCAGTACGAGCTCTCTGTTCGTGCTTGCATCACAAATATTCGCTGTGATTATCCACGGCCTCGCCAAGTTTCTTGCAACTACTGGCAAAGTAGACCCTCAGCAGATACTCCAGATACGGATGTTCGTCACCTTGAGCTTCAATTGTGTCTTCCTCACCACTCGGTTCCCGGAGGAGCTTCCACTTGGCAGTAGTGGGGTCAGGCATCTACTTGCTTTTCGAGCTCTAGGCGGAGTGTGTGGCTCGTTTGGATACTACTGTAAGACCCATGTCCCAAGCCAAGCCGGGGTTTTTACAGTACTATTATCTTAGCTGACGGTTCCAGATTCTCTTCAATACCTCTCGCTTGCTGACGCGACTGTCCTGAATCTCTTGGCGCCCTTGATAGCGGGCTTCTTCACCAGTGAGAAATTCAGCAGTATCCGACTCGGTTCGGCAGTTGTGTGTTTGTTCGGGGTAGGTCTTGTTGCTAAACCAACGTTTATTCTGAGCCGCCTACATTTCGGTACAGAAAATGAGAACCTGGTTTCCGGACATATTTCGACGGATCAGTCTACTGGGACTGGCCTAATCTTTGCAGCAATCGGGATTTTTGGCGGAGTAGTAGGTCATCCAGTCTTCTCGACGTTGCAAACGCTGACTGATCACGTCCATTAGTGCACTTACCTTTCCCTTTCGAGGATTGGTAGTAGGGCTCATGTACTAGCGATCACAAACTGGTTCGCAATAAGTGTCTTGTTCATCAGCAGTTTCTGCTTCCTTGTGGTCCCTGGTGTGAAGTTCAACTTTCACTTAAGCCTCTTGCAATTGCTGGTCCTTCTCATAATTGGAGTCTTCGGGGCTCTTATGGTAGGCGCATTCTACTGCTTTGATAGCTACGCTGACATATCTTGAGGAAAACTTCTTTACGTTGGGAATGACTTTGGAGAAAGATAACATTGCCGTGTATATGGCATACTTGCAAGCAGTGCTTGCTCTTGTAGTAGATGCACTGGTTTGGGGAAAAATACCGGACTTGGGATCTTTGATAGGATCGTTTCTTATTGTCTCAGCGCTTTTAGTAGTTGAAAAACACAAGCTCAAGAAAAAGGACCTGGGCGATATCGAGATGGCTTGTAGAGGAATGTCTCTTCCCGCAGTCGGTCAACCCAAGATAAGATAGAGTATATGGCATGCAATAGCGAAACAAATACGATGCGACTTGTACGACTTGGGTGGATAGTAGTGGAAGGTATCGGACATGTGCGTGCTTGAGCATCTTCCGGGTCGTTGGCAAGATGTAGGTGGTGTCATGCCATGCCACTTGCCATGCCCTACCTAGCTTCAAAGCTTGGGCCAGGAACCGCGGCTTCACTCTCATCCATGATCGACTTCCACCTTACCATTGACTTGCCCGACAAAGCCTAATTACAGCCTCTTCAACCACATAATACTAGTCGCGGGGCTCGCCAGAGTAGGATGAACATGCCAGATAGCGCCAACGACCAGCAGGGCACCAGCAATGGCGCGCCAAATGCGATCGGCGGCGCAGCCAATATGTCCGGTCCAACTCCATCATCGCAACCCACAACGCCCATACCTGCGTCGCAAATGTCCAGCTTCTCCGTAAATAATACCGGCGCAACGAGCGCTCCTAGTTTCCCTGAGTACTCTGCGTCTACAGCCGCGATTCTCGAGAGGCTGCAGGGCAAGAGCGGCCATACCGCCGGGAGTGCTGCGTTCGAGGCGAAGCGGGCGGAGATCTTGCAGAGCTACGTTACTAGCGACAAGCTTCCGACACCTCCCCCGATCACGGGTGCTGGACGGAGAGGAAGAGGCGGGCGGGTTGGCACGCCGAGCGGATTGAAGACGGAAGTAGGCGCATCATCTGCAGGTCCGCCTTCTTCTGGTCGCGGAGCCGGCAGAGGGCGTGGACGGGGACGGGGAGGGCGTGGCGGAAGAGGCGGCAAGCGGAAGCGGTCCGAGAGTGAAGAGGAAAGCAATGTCAGTGTGTAGTACATGGCACGAGACTGCATGCTAACACCATGTAGAACGACGATTCCGACTCCAATGTCTCAGACTCGTACACACCACTCACCACACGAACAAAGTCCGGCCGCAGTGTGAACAAGCCCGTCGCATTCGTGCCCATAATCCCAGAACCAACGCAGGGCGTGAAGCGGAGGAAGTCGACCAAGACTCTGCTGTCGGCCAAGTGCAAGACCTGCCACCGAGAGACCGACCCGTCCAACAACCGCATAGTATTCTGTGATGTATGCAGTACTGCCTATCACCAATATTGCCATAACCCGCCTATCGACAACGATGTGGTCACCGTGCTGGAGAAGGAGTGGTTATGCGGACCCTGTACGCGGTCAAGGCAGACCGTAGTAGAAGGCTCACAGGATCTCGTCGCTGTCGACAATCTATCCATAGACGAGGTATGGCTCTCCACCACCAGAAACTGGATGCCCATGCTCTGCTTAGGTGTACTAACATAGACAGAAACGTACATACTTCTCCACTCTCCCCCAACACCAGCTCGTCGATCTCCTCCTCAGAGCCACAGCCCGACATCCAGAACTCCCCGTTTTTCCGCCCAACGTGCGAAATTTGATACCCAGCACCTCGACCATCAAATCCGAACCACTCCAACAAGCCCATTCAGCCCACCAGCGATACCCACAATATCAACCACCACCCCAAAGTTTCCACCCCAACGGCCAAACACCCACAGGCCACACGCCGCACTTCTCTTCGCATCCACACTCTGAGACGGACCCCGCAGAAGTACAGCTCCTCGGCGAGAGCAGCCACCAGCCCCGCACAACCATCGACCTCGCCGGTAACCAGTATGACGAAGACGACGGCTACGACACCGATCCTCCGGCACACTACCCCAAGGCCGGAAATGGGCTGGCACGGACGCTGCGCCCGGAGAGCGAAGACTTGAATTGGTTGGTTGACGACAATTTCGAGGTTTTCAGCCATGGCTGGAAGGGCGATGGCACGGGTATGGGGGCGGATGGCTCACTGGACGAGGGACAAAAGATAGTCTAGGAATTGCGGCGGTGACAGCGGGAGAGGCCTTTCGAAGCAGCTCCTTCTCCTGACTTGTCGCATCTGGGCAGTAAGAACTTGATACTGGCTGAACCTGTCGTCCTCAAAAAAAGCGTTTCTCCTGCTATTCCCATCCCGTGTATTCTCGGACGTATATATTTCTTGCTGTCGAGGCAATAAACGAATACTCATCCACAAAAACAGTTTGCATTTGTTAGCAAGTCAAAGAGTGATAATATATTACTAAAGAAGGGGTTAAAAATCGTGGTATCTCAAACGCATGGCTCGTAAGGAGAGCCTAGTTAACCAAACAAAAATAGCCCAAGACTCCATCTAGAAAGAGCCCCTGCCCCCACCCCCATACGCCGCCCATGCAACAATGCAGTTCATCACAGCAACATTAACGTCGTTCAATCATCATACATGCGCAGACCCCCCTCAGGATCTTCCCACTTCTTCGTCTTCAGGATCCTCATCTTCTTCACCGGACTCGCAGATCGTTGCATAGTCTCGCGCTCTTTGGCTTCCAACTTGGCCCGAAGCATTTCATTTTCGCGCTCCAACTCTTCAACCCTATCCCGTAGTTCTGGGTCTGGGTCTTCATACACCTTGACTTCTTGTTTCATCTGGGCCTTGGTCGCCCGGATAACGACATCGATCTTGGAGTCAATGTGTGCTTGCTGGTTATCCTGTTCGTTTTCTAGGGCTGCCTGCCAGCGACGACGTTCTTGTTCCACCGCAGTCTCCATTTCGAGGTAGCATTCGTCTCGAATTTCTTGTTCGAGGTCTACCATGTGCTCTTCTGCTG
>Ga0265797_10008670_pt1 | contig 13457 bp, 10 predicted proteins | sample P2T30metagenome_FD_192433 | JGI IMG/M metagenome (GOLD analysis project Ga0265797, IMG submission 192433) | Plant litter microbial communities from East Loma Ridge, Irvine, California - P2 T30 | ecosystem: Environmental > Terrestrial > Plant litter > Unclassified | place: USA: California... | reverse complement strand
GCCAATGCATATTTACAAACTGTCATTGGGTACTTTAACTACAAACAAGAGCCACTAAGCCTTAGCTGTGGTATTAGCCACGCAAGGCACGCCAACACCATCGGCGATGCCTTCGCACAGTACGACACCCTGCTCATCAGGGTTCGTCGGGCTCTTAAGATCGATGTCCTCGAGTCTGATGTTCTCGCAGACTGCCGCGGGGCTGCACACTAGTTTTGCCACATCGACGCCTTTCTTGCCGCTGCTGACGCCGTGGATGTTCTTGAATAGGACGTTGGTGATGTTGACCTTGGATGGCTGGGCTGCGCAGACAGTCTCGTTAATGTTGAAGTAGCAAGCATCGAGGACGATTGGCCAGTCAACGTTCTCGACGTACATGCCATCATAAGTAATGTTGTTGATGTAGCCGTAGCCAACATTGGGGCCCGCCCAAGACTTCAGGCGCGCACCGTTCTCTGCATTGAGCATGGTGACGTTCTCGATGTATGCATTCTCAATGTAGTCCAAGACACCAGGGTACTGTCCGATCGAGCCCATGCTCACGCCATGAGTGCCGTTGCACCAGAGATCTTTCACGTAGATGTCGCTGGTGTTGGGTTTCGGCGAGAAGCAATCGTCGCCAATGTTCACGCGGCTGTTGGTCACAGAGATGCCCTTGACGTTCAAAGTATCCCAGCCATCGGTGTTCTTGGGAAGTGCTGAAGCGTTGTTTGAGGTTGCCTCGATATCTATGCTGTCGAATGAAATGTCGTTGGTTCGGATCATGAAGTTCGTCCAGCAAGGTGAGTTGAGCATCTTGATGCCACTAACGTCCACTTGAGTCGCATTATCGGTGAGGAACAGGATTGGGCGATAGTAGGTGTTAGAAGCGTCGAGAATCTCGCGACCTGCAAATCCGTTGTACCTGGGTCGTTTAGTCAGTCGCTATACTGTCTATCAGAGGTCGATGTGCTCACCATGCTTGTCCATTGCCGTTGAGTACACCAGTTCCAGAGTTTGTGTATATCTTGATCTTTTCGCCACCCCACACAACCCAAGTGATCGACTTCTGGAAGTCGTAGTAGAAGTTGTTGGCTTGCCAGTACTCAATGTCATCCGTGAACTTGAGTTCCCCATCGAGCTGCAGGTGCACGTCGTCCAAGAAGCTCAAATCGAGCTTCTTGCCAATCACATACGTAGAACCCTCTTTCAGGTAGACAGTACCTCCTCGGTTGGCCTTGTGGAAGGCCCAAAGCAGGTCGGCAGAAATGTCGTCGGTCTCGTTCTTTGAAGCACGGATGGTGACCTTGTGGCGATATTCAGGCTTGTTGCAGCCCCACTTGTCCTTGTGACCATGTTTTCCAGAGCCACGGGGCTCTAGGTTGGTGGCGGGTATAATGGCAGCACCGGCAGGCAACGCATTGCGAGCTATGCTGGCAGCGGAGGCCAAGGTGGCAGACAACGCAAGCAAAAAGCCTCTCATCTTGGCTGGAAGCTTGGAATGCTTGACTTGATGCACAGAGGTATCAACGAAGGAGAAGAAGTCTCACCAACAAGATGAAAGGAGGATACAGTAGAGATGTACGGAAGCTGGGAGGCCTACCTTTCCAAACTCATCATCACGGCGACAGCACGCCTTGTTATACAACATGATTCCGTCATTACTTCAGACTTAGATTGATGTTTGATGAAACGACGGAATAATGCTCTCGGTAGAGGCCGATCACGGTGAACCTTGAGATGGGGTTTCCCCGTCTTGGCCCTCTGTGGAAACCCCAGTTTTGAGGGGTTGGTTTTGCAGATCACAACAGTTGGTATCTCATTGGTGCATATTCAACCCTACAGATTTACAAGCAAACGCCTATCCTCAAGACATCGGTTAGCTCGGCAGTGGCATGTCTTAGCCCACAGCTCAAAGCAGGTATACTCTGGCCTCCCAAGACTGCAAGGCCTTCTCCTCACGCGTGTGCTTGCTGTAATTGCCGATGAGCACGTGGGGCGGCCTGGCCAACTCTTCCCTGCCATTGGCATTCGTCTTCCACCTGAGGACCTTTTTCGGGATCGTGAAAGGAATCCTGTCGGTGGAGAAGTTGAGGACGACGAGAGCCTTGAAGCCGTTCCACGCTTCTTTCGAATACATGAACATCTTCTCGTTGTCTCTGTCGAAGACCTCGTACTTGCCATGCACGAAGAGCTCCTCGTGCCGCTTGCGATACTTGATCATGGTCTTCCAGAAGCTCAGAGGGCTGTCGTTGTCCCGCAACTGGTCTGCAACGTTGATGCGAGTGTGATCGTCGTGACATGGGATCCAAGGGCCTTCTTCCCGCTTGGTGAAGCCGGCGTGGGGAGAGTCGTCCCATTGCATTGGCAGGCGGGTATTGTCTCGGCCGACATTCAGAACACCATCGATGGCTTTCTGCAACATGTAAGGATCATCGGGGTCGTCCTCACTCTTACGCTCGACCCAAAGCTCGGCGTCAATGTCACGGAATTGGTCCGGTCCGAAGTGCTCAGGCATATTGTGCATGCCAATCTCCTTCAGAAAGAGTCAATGCTAGGGACTTGTGGCTACGCTGACATTGATCAAACATACCTGACCTTGGAAGACGAACAGCGTGCCGGATAGCGTTGTGAGCATGATACAGATCAACTTGCAAGCGCGATTCCAGTAAGGCGGGTTGTCAGTGACCCATCTCCGGATGCTTCGAAGCTGATCATGATTCTTGGGAGATGTCAGTACGACCTGGAACTTTGCTTGAATGAAAAAGGGAAGCTCACCTCGGCGAAGGCGGTAGCCCATGCTTCACCGTCAGTCTCTGTGACAAGGTTCTGGACTTTGGTGACACAGTCTTTCATCTCTGGGAGGAGGTAGCCTTCACCAATATTCTTTACCATGTGCTTGTCAACTTCGTCCGGGTGATCGTTACCACCAAGCTCCTGTTGGTTGTTAGTATTTACGGAAAGCCCCGAGCTCAGACCCTTCTACTCAGTCGCGTATGTGTTGGCGGCAACTTACCATCATGTCAAAGTCGAAGGTCATGCTCAACTCCCGGCGGTGCTGTAGCACGTATTGCTTCAGTGTCTCCGGATCTGTACCGGGTAGCTCTCCGACGAGTATTACTTCACGATCAAACTCATCCAGCGCAACACTGCGCATCTCTTGCAGATACTCATGCATGCGCTCACCATTGAGGCAGTGCTCACTCATGTCCTGGAAGCAGTAGTCATGCTTCGTCACGCGGGCGTCAGTAAAGGTCATGTCCTTCGACATGCGGTTTGCGGTGTCAACTCTGTCATATTAGGTCAATGCCAAATTTGGAATGCTACGCTTTTATGAAGACCGACCTGAAGCCTGACACTCCTTTCCTCATCCAGAATTTGATGGCGGATTCATATATAGCTTTGCGGCAGTCTTCGTTTTCCCAGTTCAGGTCCGGCTGGCACTGGAGAAAACAGTGCAAGTAGTATTGCTGACGGGTCTCGCACCATGTCCAGGCGCTGCCGTGGATAAGGCAGGCGCGCCAGTTTGTGGGCTCTTTGGGGACACCAGAGCCATCATCCTTCGTATCGCGCCAAATGTACCAGTCAGCCTTTGGGTTGTCTCTGCTGCTCGAGCTTTCCAGGAACCAAGCATGCTCATCGGAGGTGTGATTGATGACCAAGTCAAGAATGATGCGCATACCGCGGCGTTTGACGTCCGCAATCAGTTCGTCCATCTCTTCCATCGTTCCGAAGTCCGGGTCAATGGCCTCGTAATCAGAGATGTCGTAGCCAAAGTCCTTTTGCGGGCTCTGGTAGACAGGACACAGCCAAACGACATCGATGCCGAGAGACTGCAGGTAGCCAAGTTTCTCTATGACACCTTTGATGTCGCCATGGCCCTTGGTGTTGGTCTTATTGGAGTCTTTGAACGATCGTGGCCAAACCTGGTAAAAGACCTTGTTCTTCCACCAAGGCCTGTTTGTGGGTCGAGCTAAGGTCTGCAAACTGGCGGTCGACGCGCGGTTTGACGGCCAAGGTGTCTCTCCGAGAAGTCTTGCAGGCCAAGGAAACGGGCCGTGTTCATGGGATTCATGGTGGGAATTTTCGAGCTTGGGAATTTTCGGTGCAGACATGTTACTGCTTTGCCGGAGTTGTTTGGTTGGTAGTCGTTGGAGTGATGAGTGATTGGACTTTCGGTTGATCAGTGAGTGCAATTGAGGCGTGGTGCCAGAAGTGGAGTGTGTCTTGCAAGGCTTCGATTTATAAATGGTACTCTGGTGCCATATCTTTGACCGTCAATGAGGTGTGATGTTTGTGTCTATACAGGTACTGGCGAAAGCGTCGAGGTCTACGACAGGGGCTGATATCATTGCCAACGACTGCACAGCTCGTTCGAGAATCGAGATGTTTGCTGTTTTGACAACGTCCTTAGGATGCAATACCCGTAGAACAGCTCAAAGGGCGACCAGGCTCCAGATCATAGAACAACGAGAGATAGCTGGCCTACGAGCCTGGGCATACAGCGTGCGAGATGCGTTTAGCAAGGTGCCGTCCAGGATGCATGATCCGGTTACATTTATATACTGCTTGCGCATAGCTGATGACTCTACAGTCAACTTTAGTTGCGAGATCTCTGTACAGTCATGCGTGTGCCAACATACAGGGTGTTCGAACAACGTATGCTTGCCACTAGGATACTATGCTGTCGCACAAACTTAGAACAGCGGCTCACCAAACACCTTATCAAGTAGTAATGATTGGAAGGTATTGAGGGCAAAAATTAGAGATACTTGCTGATCGGACCATATTCTGTCAATCAAATTTCTGTTTCAATCTCGCTTCATCGAAAGCGATCGTCTTCTGCTGCACTTTCTGGGCCACTTTGCGCCATTGCCCATTGCCCATTGCCGTAGACAATATTTCTCTATAGCATATCGAATCCAACGAGCTTACTGTTTGTCTCATCGGTCAAGGTCAACTTTCATACACAATCCACACGCCATGCGGTTCCAAGGCCGTAGATTGGTATGCCGTTCGTCGGGGGCGCAAAAATAAGTGCACATCAATGATGAGCAAAAGATCAACTCATCTAGATGATGATACTGATGGAGAAACTGGGAATCGAACCCAGAACCTTCTCCACTTAACAAGTACTGTGAAGTACAATGCTAAGAAGATGTCATACCACTAGACCATATCCCCTGAAACCAATTGCTTGGTTCGATGTGCTTCTCTCGTCGCGTGGCGTTTATGATGCCTGTCATTCTGGGCGATCACACGATACCAGGCGATAGGGGGTTACTCACTTCTCGGAGTCCATAGTGCTAACTGTTCTTGGTCGAATATCAAGGTAAGATGAACACCGCCGGTAGCAAGATTGGCGGCACTGGATCTGAGAGAATCATGTGGCGAACTCCCGGCGGCAGGATGATGTAGCAGGTCTTCGTAAGGAAATCAATGTCTACGTTAGCAGCTGTAGGAAGCTCCATACCCTCGCCAATGCCAAATTGAGCCATCGCCAGCGCACGGAGACACACCAACAGCCCTAGACCTGGCCGGAGGCGCTATTTGGTCTGCCCTCCTGCAGCCGACATGCACGCCACATCACCAGATGATTTATCAGGCTTTTAGTGCGGCTGAGATGATCGCCCATCATGGGTGCCCATATACACGAGCTGGATCTCTGATTATGTTCGTCCTCAAAGATCCAAAGTCAAGCATTCTCCACGATGTCAGGATTCTGCGAAGATGACCGCAAAGTGGCAGAATATCCCAAAGGCATATTCGGTGAGCCTCGAGATGAAAAATCGCCTTTTATTCGGTGTCTGCAATGGGCCAGCAACATACAAGATGGCGAGCGAGACACCGACCTCCACTCTGCAAAAGAGCTGATCGACACAGCACAACCTAATCGCCTGCGAGTCGTGCTCCTTACGAACTGCTCCATGAAGACCAGTGGCCCAGATCTCAAGGAGTTCATGGGACTTTACAAGCACTATTCGGTGCCTTCAGAGGTGCTCACTGAGCGTATGCGCAGCGTCAACCATTCATTTGGATCTGCCACAGCAATTGGAACGGATGCTGAAATTGCGTGGTTTCATTTCCTATGCAGGCAAGTCGAGGGATCTAGCAGGCAGGCTTTCACATATTTGCGCAACGACCAGGGAGGCCAGAATCAGAGCTCCGCTGCTTTAAGCTTGTGGATTACGTGCGATTTCTTCCTCCATGTTGCAAAAGACAAAGCGGTCACTCTACTTTGCTTTGGCGCACCGAAAGGTGTTGTTCAGCGCTTTGAGAAGCTTCGCGAGAACAAGTTTTGGGAGGATGTGCTTCACGAGCCATATTTGCTCTTTGCAATCATATTCGATGAACTACATGAGATGTTCGATGGGCTTAGCAAGGTGCTCGCAGTTGCGATTCGAAAAGTGGAAGAGACGGCAATCAAACAGGCACGCGCACCTCAGCAGTGGTCCATGATGCACGGAGCTCAAAAGTATTTACTGCCTGCCCTTGAATTGTACAGTGGGTATGCTAACCATTGTTGCGCAGAAACTGTACCTTCATGATTGAGACTGCAGATGCCATCATGTCAATGCTCGATGCCATGCAAGCAAGTTTGAAAGACTCACCGCCACCGACATCCCCAAGCCTGCGAAAGTCGACCGAACGTGCAATCGCTTACCGCCAACGCACCTTCAAATCCACAGTGCTACGAGTATACAGTCTCGAGAAACGCGCACAGAGCATCATCCAGGTCTATCAAGCTCTGATCACCCAAGCCGACTCGCACGCCATGAAATTCATTGCTGTGCTGACATTAATCTTCCTTCCCGTCACTGGCGTTGCAACAGTCTTCTCCAGTCCATTCTTCAATGTCGATTTCGACTTGGACTCAACACCACTGCGGGTTGCGCAATGTTTCTGGAAGTTTTGGGCTGTTGTTGCGCCCTTGACATTTGGCACTTGTTTGCTTTGCATGCTGTGGTTTCAGTTTCCCGCTGACTTTTCGATTCGGCACCCTATTTCATCTTTTAGGGAGGGTTCGTCGGTGAGGAAGTGGGCTCAATCTCAGAAGGAGAAGAGAGCGCGTCGGAAGCAAGGGAAGCTTGGTGTTTGATATTGTATCTATGTATTCTAACATAAAGAGTAGCCCTGAACCTGGCGCCCAGAAAGAGTTGCGAAAAGTAAGGCTGCTATCTAAACAATGAGAAGAATGTGAGATCTAAATGAAACAACGCCGTCATGAACATAAACATCTTCTCAGGCTTCGCTTGTGCTCACAACCTGGCGCTCAAGCCTCTCAGTGCTGTTTTCCATGCTTGTGCTGAGCCAGGTGCCTCCTGTGCTTGGTCGTACCAGACGATTTAGAAGTCCCGTAGGCCGCGTTCTGGCAATCACCTCCTGAACACTTCTTGTACATACTCAATGCGCCAGCCGCACCGCAAATTTCTTTCTCGTCGCCCGAACAAGCTTGGGTGCATGCACCTAGTACACCAGTCTTCGGCGCACGGTCGTTGTTGCTGTATTCGTCGCCGCAGTAGCACTCTTTGGCATATTCAAGACCAGCCAGGACGTGACCCTTGGACTCACAGAAGTCGACGCAGGTCTTGACGGTCATGTTGTCTGACGTTGTAGACGGACCGGTAAGAGTGCGAGTGAAGTAGTCATCAGTAGCACATCCAGCATACGACCAGCCTTCAGATGTCATGTCAGTGTAGTAAGTTGCCACTTTGCCGATGACTCCCGCGGCACAGTTGGTTTGAGGAGGGGCATATTCCGGACCAGCCGTGGGTGTGTTGCAGCCTGGGAGCTTATCAAGGACGCCAGTGATCTCCTCGTCGACCGACGGAGGGGCGCGGCAGGCTTGCTGATCATTAGTGCTGAAGAGGTCGTTGTCGAAGACGTGACAATCTTCCAAGGTGCCACTGTCGTTGGTGCAAGTGTCGATGGCTTTCTGTAGCGTCTCGTTGTGCCAGCCATTGACGAAATCTCCGTGGAAGCCATAGCCGGTACGGTCGCCTTGGGCGAACACAAAGGGATGGTCAGAGCCGTACCACCTATCGGCAAATTGATCGATGGAGTAGATGACCTCGTAGAAAATCGAGACCAAATGCACGGGGTGCGAATCAGGGCAACGTCCGTTGTCGTGTTGACCAATTGGATAGTGCATGTGCGACCTGTGGTCCGCGGAATCATAGTTCACTCCGTCCCAGCATGATGGGAAATAGATTTGAGCACGAAGACCGTCTGGGCAGTTCATGTTCGGAATCGAGTCAAATTGAGGGGACTTTCCACTGTAGTCGAGGCAGACAAAACTGACAGCTTTGCCAGGAGCGGCTTCTGCTTCTGTCTGGTTGCGCTGGAAAGGATCGCCAGCGAGCATACGGAAGTCGTTTGGGAATGCTTTCAACTTGTCATTCTTCGGGCCAGGACGCTGCTGATAATAGACAGTCATGCCACCTGTCCTGCCATTACCTTCGCCGGCTTGTGGCACATCTTCGAAGGTGCCATCTTGGGCCATGTAGTACAATTTCGGCGTCCAGTAGTTGGAGAGATCCTTCTTGATCGGGCACGATGAGCAGGTCGATGCGTTCGCTTGATCGTAATCCATTTCAATTCCAAAGCCGTTGCCTCCAGAGATGGTGTGGACGTGGCCAGCCACCCTGCCAGGGGAAACGATCGGATCAGCACGCTCGAGAAGAAGGCGGCCGCTGCATGGCATACGCCAGAAAGCATTGGCAGCACCAGCAAAGGCTGCGAATGCGACGAAAGTCTTGGCTGACATTTTTGCGAGTGCTTCTCAAGAGGAGACGGAGTAGTCGATGCGGTAGATAGAACGTCCGGATGGGAATCAACTCCTGTTGCTGAAATGAATGTGGTGGGTCGCGTGAACCAGCAGCAGACCCCGAGTTGAGACGAGAAGGAGAGAGGTGATCGATTCTGTAAAGTGTTCAAACAAAAGGGCGAACCAGAATATATATCCGAACCTCCATGTGTGACCGTATGCTAGCCCAGCATCGGAGCCACCGAACCTTCTGCCTTCCCACAAGTTCGTCTCTTGACGCACCGAGCCCCTACCAGGCGTTCGGTAGTCTCAAGGATGTCTTGCTTGGGAGACAAGTGCGATAGGTACTTTGACCCACTTTGAAGAGCGCCACTGCAGTCCTGCCGTGAACGAGCGTAGACGGGACGCCCGCGTGGCCCGTTATCAGCTGTCTCCTGAGAACGCATTCGTGGCCCTGTGTGAGCCAGCTATTTTACACTGTTTCGAATCTACATGTGGGCCTCGTGTGGTAGTATTGGCTCAGGGGTACCTAAGCTGTAAACATCAGCTGTTTTCATCTATCATCACAGCTCGAACAAGCGCCGCTGTGTCGTCTCTGCATGCTTACTACACAGAGGCTTGAGTCCTAGACTCCCGATTCAGCGAATGGCTTGCATAAAGAGATTGCAGTGGGAATAAGAGCCGTCTGCCGTCCACACGCGTTGTTCTGGGCCAATAATTTGCCCAAGATGCGTGGGGCCGCCATGCATTTTTCGGCTGCTGAGGAAGACAAGCACACGAGGCACAGAAGGAGAGAAGTGAAGCGAGCGGCAAGACGCCAGCGCACGGTCTACGCTTCGCTAAACGGCGGTAGAGGTCGATCTTTCCAGCCCTATTCTGCTTGGGATGCATATTCGCCATCCTCCTGACATCCTTTTAATCCGTAGCCGATCGGTCCGAACTGCTATCAACATGAATGTAATTGCGTATAGGCTGCGGAGGTACTTCGCATCCGCTGATTAACTTTTCACCAAGCGTCGAGACCTGCAGAGCGTCATTACATTCTGCAGGGACAAGTGCGGCGAGATTCGATATGAAACGTAGCGCCGACCTAAACGCCACAACCGTGCGGATCTTCGAAGCCGACAATTATTTCGTATCCGGGCGACCGGTCAACAGCATCGAATCACAAGGAGTAAGAGGCCTTGTACAACATGGATGTCAAGGCGACTGTCGAGGCGACAGGAGCCGCAGTCCGCTTCGATGATAACCATCGCCCTACGGACGATGCAATGTAAATTCCAGGCCAGTTTGACTCACTTGGCATCAATACACCAGCTACTGATATTCGGGTTGGTTGTCATTTATGTATCACTCTTCGGACTGCCAGATCACCTCATCACACATCGTGTTTGCACAAACACTACACAAGGCCGTTGTTGGATTTGCCTCCCAGCACGAGATGATATTCCACGTGGCCGTCTACAGGGCCTGCCCTCCAAGTTTGATGGGCGCTTAGCTGCTTGAGCAGCCACTAATAGACCAGAACCAGCATGAAAAGAAGCGCCGACTTCAACCAGCAGTACATGTGCGTGGTATCACACCCAGTTCCTATGCTATGTGAGTTACACTCAATCCTCGCTGCATTTGCAGCCTGCCCACTGCTTTCAAGGTCAACTTTCAAGGCCTCACTTATACGATTCGAGCGCGGCCATGGCGTATCGATCGTACCCTGCTTTGAAAAATCTGCTGGTGACACTTGGGCTTTGGACGATCTCGTGCTCATCATATCCTTCATATCCGGGCAACGGCACGGCTATACCGACAGGCTCATTTGGTCACTTTCCCTCCGTCACTGGGGATGCACAAGACTTTAGAGATGTCGTTCCAACAGGATTCAGCACATCATATAACCCAATAGCCTCAAGTCAGCTGTCAGCTTCACAGTCTGGATGCAGTTATGTTCTAGCATATGCTACATTCTGGCCGGGACCATCTGTCATCACACGAACAGATTCCACCATCTGCCCAAGTCTAGCGAGTAAGGCAGCCACGTTCATCATTTATGCGCACGAGCTAATGGTTGTATGCAGCATCTGCAATGCCAACCCGCATTGACGCAACTTCAACGCTGCCGCATGGCCACGGCGTATACGAGGACACAACTTTTGCAACCAGCTGTGCATACAACGATCCCAAATGTTATGCAAAATGTACTGACATGGCCACTGCATGCGGTTCTAAATGGTTCCAATGGACTTCAAGGAACAGCTACCTTACCTTCACGCAGTCACCCACTTCGTTTTCGACAACAACAATCACGTCGCAGAGTCACTCTTATTCCACCTCCGTTGTGCAAGAGGGAGAGGCTCGCATCACCTTCGAATACGCTTCACCCGTCGGCAAACCCGTTTTGACTACCACAAGTGTCAAGACTTTTTATTCCATGGATCGTATAGTCACACGATGGACTGAGCCGCCCCCAACCTGCACCCCATCGGCCTGGTTGAAGTGTACTAAAGGACCAGACTGTCGTGCCTGTACAGTTCAGGGAGGCACCGTGGAAGTACTTTTCTGGCCACCAGCGAGTAAAGCCGCAAGCAACGGAACACATGCAGTTCCGTCTCAGGGCTTCTCCGGCGGCTCAATACATCCCCTGGACAACATGTCACAGCCTCTTGTGACCGCTATGTTTGGCAAGCATACTTTGACCTCCCCTTCGGTCTACATTTCCTTTCAAACAGCATACGCACTCAACGACTGCGGTCAAACAGTTGGCAAAGCCATGCCTGGCGCTTTGCTTCCCATGGATCCCCAATCACTTTTCACCATGCGTGCAGGTCTTGACTACTTCGAAGTATCGAGCGGCAGTATACGAACTACGTTCTACCAATCTGCCTCATTCGATTACAACGACTTCAATGGTCCGGTGCCACCCTCTGCTTATACACATCAACCCAGCTGCTTGGCTTCTGGTTGCTACACAATATATCCAGACTACCATCCGCAATTGGCATTGCCGCCTCAAGTCAGGAGTATGGATCCCGCCTGGGCGAGTTGCGCCTTGGACTGGCGCGGCGCTTGGGATCCTCCCATCGCGTTGTCTCAAGCTGATGCTATCGCCGTACCAACGAAGCCAATTGAGGTGACTTTTACTGAACCGGCTTCGCCTAAATCTACTGTTAGCATTCCTGCGACAATGACATCTAAGCCAGTCGAGTCCAACGATGCTTCACAAGTACCCCCAGGACCACCGTCCACAACATCCGGAGATACAAGCCCCTTGTTCACCTACTCGCCCGCGTTACCACCCGACGAAGGTCACTCTGGATCTGCGCTCACATCGAATCAGCACTCCGATGTGGAGACCACTGCCTCGTCAGTGATACAGGTCACTACCATTCTTCAGGTCGACCCTCAGCCTGCGCCAAGCGGCAGCGTGTTGTCGGACACCACTTCGACATCCGGCGCGCACTATCAACCCTCTATGGGTGGTGGCGATAGCGATGGGCGTTCGACAGAACCTATTCCTGGCCCACCATCTCCCACGAGCACAATCGTAAATTCGCCATCATACGCAAGCGAAGAATCTCAAGGATTGATCAGTACACTGGACCAGATTATTTCCAAAGCGCCTGACGGTGGGCTTGTAATCGCGCATACTACTATCACAGCAGGTGGTGATGCAATTACTATCGAAGGTGTGGTGTACAGTGCTGTCTCCAGCGATGCACTGCTCATTGTCAGCGATGTACCAGCACCTTCGATCACACACAGCCCGACCAACGCGTATGAGGTCTTGAGCGAGGCACTGGGCACTGCGACCGCGCATCAAACTGTTCCACTCAACGAGGGTTGGAGCGAGACGATCAACCCGACCAGAACCTCTTTGACTTCACAAGGCGACCCGGCATCGCCCTCGTCATCCGCGCAGTCGACTCTTCCAGAAGCCGTTCTCGATCTCGGCTCAACCACCATCACCGCAACCCAGTATCCAAGCGGCACATTACAAATCGGCAGCCAACTCCTCGACGACAAGTCTTCAATCCTCGTAATCGACAGCCACACCATATCCACAGCATCAAACGCCATCATCTTCAACGGCACAACAGCAACCTTCACCAAGTCAACGCCCAACGCCCAGCATCCAACAGTCCTAACCCTGGGCTCAAAACTCCTCACAGCGTACCAGGCTTCTTCTCCCGGCGCCATCGTAATAGACTCTCACACCCTCGTCCCAGGCTTTAGCGCACTCGTTACAGAAGGCCACACGTTGAGCGCTGCTTCGAGCGGACTCATGCAGGATGGAAGTCTCGTCGCGCCTCTGATCAACAGCACAGTTGCTGCCACCAATTCACAGAATCTGCCGAGTGTTCAAGCGAGTTATGGCAGCGGCAGCGAGCTTCCGTCGGTTGTCAGTGGGCCTACGGTCGAAGCTGGAGAAGGTGAAGCGCCGGCATCGAGTGGGGAGGCCAGCAGCAGCACTGATCTGTCGTCAGGTACCGATCGGTTGCGACAGGTTCCAGGCATGTCGTGGATTGGAGCTGCTGCGTTCCTGTTCGCGTACGTTTGGTAAAGGTACGCCAGGCGGTAAAATATAGCGTGTGAGAGTTGAGATCAATTCGTGTACCATAATCTCTGTTAATGTGCTGCAAATCATCAAAGGACTGGGAAAATGACGAGAGCGCTCCTGTCAACAGCAGTGGGTAGACAACCCAGGAAGGGAAACCAT
>Ga0265797_10008669_pt1 | contig 13458 bp, 7 predicted proteins | sample P2T30metagenome_FD_192433 | JGI IMG/M metagenome (GOLD analysis project Ga0265797, IMG submission 192433) | Plant litter microbial communities from East Loma Ridge, Irvine, California - P2 T30 | ecosystem: Environmental > Terrestrial > Plant litter > Unclassified | place: USA: California... | reverse complement strand
AAAGAGCAAGGCTACGGCCTCCAGAATGGCGACTGCCACCACCAGCGAGGCCTCCAACAAGGCCTCAACATCCTCCAAGCGTCCGGTCGCTGAAAACACTTCCTCGGACGCTCGCAAGACCCCGGCAGCCAGCAAGGACCCCTCGGCTGCCAAGAAGACTCTCCCGGCCGCGTCGAAGGCCCCCAGCAAGACTTCTGCCGTCAAGAAGGCTCCGGCCGCCAGCAGGACCTCCTCGGCTGCCAGCGAGACTCCTTTGGCGCACTCAAGCATCCCTGCCAATGTCGCCAAGCTCCTGGCCGCCGAAAAGGCTTCGGCCGCCAGCCAGACTCCTCCGCTGAACCTGATGAGTATCTTGGGCCACTACAATGAGTTTTGCACGCGACCATACTTCAGTCGCGTTTGGGTTCTCCAGGAGCTTGCTGGTGGGCGGTGGCGACTCCGCACCGTGGGTATCTTGCTGCTATGTGGACGAGAGGTGTATGACTGGGGTTGTCTGGAGGATACCGCCTGGCGCCTTAACGAATTGCGTTACCACGCAAAATGCATTGCTCGCTACAATTCCCGGTTGGACGATTTCAAGGTGCTCCTGTCTATGCAGGTCTCCAACGAGGACTTGTTCGTCTGGTATCTCAATAGAGTAAGTCAGCTGCAATGTCAGGACGTACGTGATCGTATATACAGCACCAGAGCACTCGTCGATTGGACTTCACTTGACCAGATACCGCCCGTACCGGACTACAAGATGTCACCCGTGAAACTCGCACTTCAATTGGTAGACATGATTGTGAATATAAGCCTTGGCAAAGTCGAACCTATCGCAAGAGTACTCGATCTTCATAATCCTCTTGGTATATCGCAAGTCCTGCAGGATCTACAGGCACGTCGCCAAGGTATCAGATCTCACAACGCGCCTTGTGTGCGCTATCGGAAGTGGTGTACTGCGCTGTACCATAGTCAAATGGTGCAGCAGGATGTAATGGGTCGCCCAAAGGTCGAATTCAAACCCCGCGACGAAATGCTACCACAATCATCAAGCTATGGACGCGCCGATCCTTCAGACCTCTCGGCTCTGAGCGCAGAGAGTCTGGCCGCACGCGGATTGTTTCACTTATACGAGGGTGACGTGCTCGCTGCTGTGGTGTGCAAAAGCATGCAAGTCGGGGACATCATCATCCAGTCTTACTGGTTTGACCTTGTGCTAAGGCCTCATGATGATGGCGAGAGTTTTGTCGTCGTTGGCGACGCTTTCGTGGCAGGCGGCTTCGAATTGGCGAAGAGGGCGCCATTTGTGGCCGAATGCAGCTGCGGCTTGTCGAGGGCACGGGTGACCGACTGTGATGCGGTAGACATCGAAATCGCCATCGAGCTATCCAACGAAGAAGCACTGACAGCAGTCCTCAGCCGTCGGGCAATGATGTATAGCCTCTACGACGCCTTCGAGTATCCGTGGAGAGGCACTCTCGGAGAAGTCAAAGCTGGCTCGCACGTGTTCGATGTTACGGCGGAGAAGATGGATGATAGACTCAGCGCCAGGTTCGAAAAGCCATCCAGCGCTGCACACCGCGCTGGCGAGTATTATTGGAGGTATCAGAAGTTATTCTGGTACAGTGTCTTGATGGGCACAGGCTGTTGGTTGAGCTTGCCCAGAAAAGGCACATCGTAGGCGCGATGCAAACAAGAGAGTTGTTAATCCACACATCTTGCTGTATGCAGATGTTCAGATGCGCAGCAGAGATGTCCGAATAGAGAGGATGTCCGAGTTTGTAAGCCTAGACTTTGCCATCAACAATGCTCCGAGTCCGGTAGGCTTGGAAGCTTGGTAAGAACGAAGAATGTTCTTGGCTTCACAGCATTTCCCTTGGCCTCACAGCCTCTTCTTTACCGGGTTCCGCTCAAAGTCCGTAAATTGTTGCTCATAGGGCTGCCGCATTTAGAATCTAGTAGGTAAGAGTTTTGTTAAGCATTGACATGCGTGCCAAGCTAATACAGATTAGGTTTAGTAGCCGGCTATAGTCGCGAGACGATTGCGCCAGAAATTTGCAGGAATTGACGACACCTCCACCGCGACATCACCTCTTGACATCGCAACGACAACGCGAAATCTTCCAATCTGGATGGGCCGCCTTGGGAAACAAACATGCATTTCTCTCATTCACCCGCGAATAACCCTTCTACAGACTGCTCGAACATTCCACTTTGGTAAGCCATGGCTTCAACCACCGTCGCGGCCGTAAAGACGGCAACTAGTTTCAACAATAGTCCGTGTTGCGCCGCAGAATATCCAGGATCCAGTTCCACAGACACACAGTATCCACTATTGCTGTCAAGGTTTGTCGCTTTCCTGTCTAATTGCTCTCACCCACGAGAAATACTCAAAGATCGCGTGTCTGTGTCTTCTTTCCTTGCTTTCTAGTCCCCCTTCTTGCTGCGTCCTGACAAACGAAAACGCCTACTCCACAACCTACCCCATACCGTATTCCGTGGAGATGGATGCCTCGCAGCAAACTTCTTTGGACTCTGGACGGGACCAGAACACTGGCAAGGACCCAAAGGACCGCAAGATGGGCCTCGAAGACGACAATGAGCTCGGCATCGCCACGACCATCGAGAAGGGCGAGCAGAAATACAACCGCCTTGGCTGGAAGCGTCTCACCATCTGCATGATCGTGGAGGCAGTTGCTCTCGGCTCTCTCAGTATTCCTTCAGCTTTTGCGACACTTGGTCTTGTGCCTGGTGTGCTCATCACCGTCGGTCTTGGTCTGATCGCCATCTACACCAGCTACCTCATCGGCCTGGTCAAGCTGAAGTACCCCGAAGTCGCTCACTATGCCGACGCAGTTGGTCTCATCTGGGGCCGTTTCGGAAAGGAACTCGCAGGTGCCATGTTCGCCGCGCTCTTGATCCTCTCGACTGGCTCCCACGCTCTGACTGGCAGTATCGCATTGAGCACCATCGCTGACACTGGCACTTGTGCTGTCGTTTGGAGTGTCGTCTCGGCGATCGTCCTGTTCTTCCTCGCCCTCCCGCCATCTTTCGCCGAGTTCGCCATCCTGGGCTACATCGACTTCGCCTCGATTGTGATCGCTATTGGAATCACGATCATTGCTACTGGCACTTCGGCGACTGACGCTGTCGGCGGTCTCGCTGCTGTGGACTGGCAACTCTGGCCTTCGCAAGACACCTCTTACTACGCCGCTTTCCTTGCCATCACGAACGTCCTCTTCGCCTACTCCTTCGCGATGTGCCAGTTCAGTTTCATGGACGAGATGCACACGCCTAAGGACTACATCAAGTCGGTGTGGGCTCTTGGCATCATTGAGATCACGATTTACACTCTCACTGGCTCGTTGGTGTACGTCTTCGTTGGCAGCGGAGTGGAGAGTCCTGCGCTTCTTTCAGCCAGCAAGCTCATTGCTCGCATCGCTTTCGGAATTGCGATCCCGGTCATCTTCATCTCCGGCTCAATCAACACCACGGTCGTCGGAAGATACATCATCAACCGTGCGTTCCCGAAAGAGGGCAAGGGATCCGAGCTGCGCTACACCAACACTCGCAAGGGATGGGCCATCTGGATCGCACTCGTCCTGGCCATCACGATTGTAGCCTGGGTTATCGCCGAGGCTATTCCTGTGTTCAACGCCCTGCTTGGTCTCATTTCCAGTTTGTTTATCTCTGGATTTACGCTGTATTTCCCGCCTCTTTTCTGGTTCATGCTGCTCAAGGAGGGCAAGTGGACTTCAAGCTGGAAGAACATTGGCTTGTCCATCCTCAATGCCACCATCTTCCTTATTGGCTTGCTGGTGCTTGGCAGCGGCACTTACGCCAGTGTGCAGGACATCATTCTTTCGAGGGAGAACTCGAAGTCGTTCGCTTGCTAAAGTGTTTGTTCGTCGATCTTTCTTATTGGGCGACGATGACCATGTCTCGCATACGCAATGATGTCGTTGTACCAGATTCTCTGTGCAGGCGAGCTTTTCGGCTGCGACCCAGGATATGAACAACGTACGCCGGTACAAGACAACCGGAGTGAACTGCTGGAAATGGGTTGCTTTCATCGCAGTCTTGAGGGAAACACGCCCATGGTGGTGGCGTCCTGGCAACGATATCACCTTTTGGGCTGCCGGAAGATGGTCTGAAGTGCAACCTTCGGCTGTCTACGCTACTCGGACCGCAGGAACGGGGCAACGCAGCACAACAGAATCGGTCAAGATATCGAGAAAATTCCTGCAGCAAGCCATCTTGACGGACCTCCACCCCAGCGATAAGCAAAGGTAGCTGCGCGAGTGGCCACACCAGAACCCAAAACGATGTTATGCCAAAGTCATGAGAGTGAACGGAACGGCATAAAATCGTGGCGATAGGAATTTCTAAACGCTGGACGATATTCTGCATCAGTCCCGACCCCAATCAACGAATGTAAAGAACGAAGTTTTTAACGTGCTACGCTTTTTATACTTTCGGGGAAATCTGTTCGATGTCTGGAGGCCTAGCATAGAAAGACATACAGATACCAGGACGCACGTCAAGAATACGATTTAACTGAGCTTTCTATTTGCGGTTTTCTTGTTATCGCCTTCCTCGTTCGTGTCAAGTTGCTGCATTCGTCAACCTCTGTGGGACCTTGCATTAGCTGAAAGGCTACTCCGTTATCGGCGCGGGCCGATATCTACATGTCCACCTTTCACCATGCAGAATGTATATCGGACCATGTCGTGATGTTTGACTTTTGAGTGACTGCTGATTATCTTTCATTCCTGACATTGCGAGCTCGCTGTTGATCATTCGTGGAACGATTTCCTCAACACAAAGCAAATACACCCACTTTCCCTCATCACCATCACCATCACCATCACAACCACATACCCCCAAATTGACATGTCCAAGATCACAGTCCTAATCATTGGCGGGGGCGGCGTCGGTACAATGGCCGCCTACGCCCTCGAAAGTGGTGGCGGAGCCGAAGTCACGATGGTCCTACGCTCCAACTTCGCCGCAGTCCAGCAAAACGGCTTCACTATCGACTCGATCCAACACGGCCACGACATCAAGGGCTGGCGACCTTCACATTTACTCAACACGGTTCCCGATGCTCAAGATACCAACACGCCCGCGTACGACTACATCATCGCCGCAACGAAGAACATCCCAGACGTCAAACCCACAGTCGTCGATATCATCTCACCAGCCGTCACCCCCGGCGAGACAACAATCCTCCTCCTGCAAAACGGCCTCAACATCGAAAAGCCTATCCTCGCCAAATTCCCAACCAACACCGTCCTCTCCGGCGTCTCCCTCATCGGCGCAACCGAAACCGAGCACGGCGTAATCCGCCACGACGACACAGACGACTGCAAACTCGGCCCTTTCCCCAACCCTCACTCATCAACAACCCAATCCTCGACCGCCGAAACCAGCGCCCGCACTTTCCTAAAAGCCTACAACGCCAGCGCCAAAGCAACCTGGACCCACGACCCAAACGTCCCCCTCACGCGCTGGCGCAAACTCCTCTACAACGCCTCCTTCAACCCCGTCGCCGCGCTGACAGGCCTGGACACCGCACGGATGCGCATGTCAGAATTCATCATCGACGACCTGATCCTGCCGCTCATGCGCGAGATCAAAGCTGTGGCCAAAGCCGCGGGGAGCGAGCTGCTGCCGGAAGACGTCGAGCAGAGCATCGTGAGGGCCGATCCGACGGACACGGCGTTTGTGCCTAGCATGGGGCAGGATGCGGCGAAAGGGAATTTCATGGAGGTCGAGGTTATTGTGGGGGAGCCGGTGAGGGAGGGGAAGAGGTTGGGGGTGCCTGTGCCGAAGCTGGAGGCGGTGTATGGGTTGCTGAGGGCGAGGCAGTTGCTGGTTATGGAGCGGAAGGGGTTGTGGGAGGCCAAGTTCGGGGAGGGGGCGAGGTATTCGTGAGGAGGCGGCTAGTCTTGCTGCCACGTGGTTCCCGGGAGATCTTGTTCTGCTGTTGAGGCGACCTTGCATGAGCCATCTAGTCCCGCTGGAAATGTACTCGAGAAGTCTCGTAAGTTAAGAAGCGAGATATCCGAGTTTCCAAGAGGGCTATGTAAGCATTGAAATTCACAAGTCCTGGATTCCACTTTGATGATCGCGATTCCAAAAGACGTGTGGCTGAACCGCCTTGCGAGCGAAAGCCATTGCAAACGGGCTACCCAGCTCGTTGCGGACGATTAGGAACTGATCAACCGTCAGCACTTTGATGGCACATCTGCCGTTTGTCCCAACGAATGATCGATCATTCGACAGTGAAAGCAAGCGGATTGCACGAGAAGACTCTTAGAGTTCCTGCCGACTGTATCTTTGAAAAGACGAAAGAGCACTCTGAGGCGGGTGTATACTGTAATATGTATGTCAACTTGCAGCGCTGCAGAACTATGTTGTAAAAAAAAAACAAGATCAAAAATTCCGTAACGCCTTGCTGAAGGATCCCTCGCTCAGAAAAAGAAAGCAGAAAGTATGGCAAGTCCGTGGCGAATACGACGGGGCGTAGCATCTTGCTCCCTAAGATCTCCCTCTCCCGGTCACCTCAGTAATTTCCAGGCGGGAACTGCGCCCTTCCACCCGGTTGTGGGTCGTACGGACTCGGGTTCGCGAACGGATTGACATGCCCATAACCAGTCGGGCTCAACACTCCTGTCGGACTGAGAGCGCTAGGCGCCACGCCATCCTCATACCCCGAAGGAGCAGCGCTGTGCGAATCCGAATTCATAGGCGAGCGGCGGCCTGGGTGCATATCGAAAGAAGTCGTCGGGTACAGCCCGTTGCCGTTGCCGTTGCCAGACTCATGCTCATGCTCATCATAGTCCTGCACCTGCCCGTACTTCCTCCTATCAGAATCATTGTCTTCGAGATCTTCTCCATGGCCGTGCCCGTACAACTCGCTATCCGGCTCATCGATCCGCGTCGACCAGGCGTCTTTCGTCGCAGCATCGTCGACCTGCGGCTGGAAAGCACCGCGGCCATCCGTCTTGCTGCCTGGCACGATGCCAGTCTTCCTGTACTTGTTCATCATCCACACGCTGATTGCGCTCGTCAGGCACCAGAGCAGGAACAGCACGACGCCGAAGCCCACGGCCGCTTTGGTCACTTTGCACTTGCTCACACTGCCCCAGGCGAACGTCTGGCAGTCGCTCAAGTCGGCTGCGTTGTCGTCGTCTTCGTGCTCTTTCCGGCCCTTTTTTACTCCTTGCGATTCCCAGACTCCGAGAGCGATTGTGGCGGCGAACCAGAGTAGGGCGAAAAGTAGGTCCAGCCCGAGGTAGGCGTAGATGTTGGCGAAGCGCCAGGCGCGCGTCCACATTGGGACCATTACTTGGTAGATCAGGGCGGGGATGCTGAAGAAGCACTTGTTGGGAGAGTTAGTAAGACATGGGGGAGTAAGTAAGTAGGTATCGAGGGAGGCTTACAAGAGCAAAGAAGAAGCCGACCTGTCCGCCATGGTTGCCGGATTTTGTGAGGACTGCTAAGGCTAGACAGCCTGCGACAAAGGTGAAGAGGGCTTGAGCTGCGTGGAAGCCGGCTTTTGATTTTTGGAAATAGCTCTGTTCGATGCGCATCGTGGGTGTTGTTGTGGTGCTGTCGGTACCCAGCACGGGTTACCCAGGGAGAGGGGGGTATGTACAGTGAGCGAGTGAGAGGTCGTGGGCGTGGAGATGCGAGTATACACGATAAGATTTTGATATACAACGAGTGTGTTATGGTATGTGATGAACAAGACAGTGGTATAGAGAGAGTGTGTAGTAGGTAGTATAGGATATAGGATGCAATGTAAGATGTACCAAAAGCGCTAACGAGGAGGCTCAGCCTCGCGCTGTTGGCTGACGTGTCAGCGCCTGAAGAGATGACGGAAGAAATAGGTAAGTTAAGCCTCTCACCAATAATTATCTTGACGGGGATTGAAACCTAACGAGGCCTGATGAAACGGGTGGTCCAGCCTGCGACCGAGGGGGAATGATATCTGAAACGACAAATTCAAAGTCACTTTCCATGTGTTTGTTGGTAAATAATGCCTTAGTCAGCCGGCCGTCGTCTGGGGTATCGGAGGATTTATCGATCGTCTAGCGTGATGGAGTATTCAATGTCATTTGCATGTGATAGCTGTCATCTCCGCCTACGAAAGTACCATCCATACCACGCTCTTACACGATTGTTGAACAGCATCACTTTCCAACACAACCACCCCAAGAATCAGATAACCAACAAAGCATACACACACATCAAACCACAACCATGGCCGCCGCAGAAGGCCCCGAAACCTTCGTCCAACTCCCCCTCACCATCGACCCAGACACCAAAGCCATCTCCTCCCCCACCCCCGCCCTCACCACCCACCTCGACGAACTAAACCTCTACAACCGCTACATTGTCGCCCTCGAGACCCCCAACCAAAACGTCCCTCCGCCAGCGCCCGTAAACCCCAAACGCAGCGTCCAAATCGGCAAACTGCGCGAGTCCGGCAACGCAGCCTTCAAGAAAGGCTCCTTCCCGGACGCCGTCAAAATGTACGACCTCGCCATCAAAATGGCCCTCGACCGCCCGCCCTGGGAGGCCAGTGGTCTTGTGCGCGAGGAGCTGAGCGCGCTGCACGGCAATCGCGCGCAGGCGCTTATGGGGGTGCAGGAGTGGCCTGAGGCGGCGTTGGATGCTAAGATTTCCACGGAGATGAAGCGGGTGGGGAATATCAAGGGGTGGTGGAGGAGAGGCCAGTGTTTGAAGGAGATGGGGAGGTTGGTGGAGGCGAGGGATTGGTTGAGGCAGGGGGTGGAGTTTGAGAGGGCTGGGCCCGAGAAGGGGAGTCTTGGGGAGTTGGAGGGGTTGTTGAGGGATGTTGAGAAGAGTATTGAGGCGAAGAGGGTGGAGGCTTGATGGGAATGTGTTCGAAAGTGCTTAAGAGGTTTGAGGGGGATTTCCTCTGTTCTCGTGTTCAAGAGTCTCTTCTTTGGGCTGGTCCCGCAACGAGGACGGCGAGCACCAGAGGATGATTGAATGCATTGGCGATTGGCAGCGCTCTAAACAGAAGCCGCTGCCTCGCAAACATCGGGACCGCACCCTAAGAATGTGGTGTAGCGCGGCTCCAAGGCGTCTGACATCAATCCGGGAGGGCAATGGTAGAGCGACTGAGGCCAACGACTCCACACTCTCGTTGCAAGCAGACGAACGATTGTCACACGAGCGAATAACCACCATCTACTATCGCTATAGCATTACACCCTGAAGTCTCGATTCTCGGAGTGCAAAAAAGTCATCTACTCTACGGTCCGCACTCACGTACGCTTGCTTGCCCTTGTCACATCTCTATAATGACCTGATGTCGTTCTTTGGGTATTGAACCACGCGGCGACGACTACTGCAACCAGATCGATCAAGTAAATCACCGTTGGTCAATTCTCGGCACGCGATGACATTGACTGCCGAGCGAAATCATGCAAATGCCTAAAGCGGTGCCGAATACCTCATTGTGGGGTTCGATGGCTGGACGCACCTTTCGTCCATGACAACCATCTTAAAACCTATCTCACATGATCACTGCGTCGCACTGCTATCGCTGGCTACTGTACATCAAAATCAGGTCTTATGTCCGAACCCGAAAGCCCGACGATAAGGTGAAGAGACCGAGTATTTGTCCCTCGTAAGACGGAAGTCATTCGGTGAAAGACGACGGACGGATAAAATCTCCGCATTGGCGAAGGATGATCGACAACCGGGATTTTCGTGTCCCTGATCCCGTACCAGCACATCCTGTTCACAACAAGACGGAGGACCTGGTTGGATCAACTTCGAAATGGTCCTGATATCACTCAAGGTCGCATAGATATATCCCTCGTGATCAAGTCGCAGTATGAAGCCAAAAGGCAACAAGAATCTCGTCAACCAGCAACAAAGCAGTGACGTGAGCCTGCGTCGGCTTCACATTCAAACATTCAACGGCCCCATCGCTAGTAGGAGCTTGAGCCACCAAGCGAAGCTTAAGACGAACATGATCGACAATCCATCACCTGTAAGCAAGGCGTGATGACTGCTTTCTGCAAAATGTAAGGGCCCGGCTTCCAGTCATCCTGTTCCCGACAGCCAGCCTCATCTGTCTTTCTTTTCGGCTTCCACAAATAACCATCTCGCGGTCTCACAATGTCGAGTGCTGCACCAGAAACCAAAGACGTCGAGCAAGATGCGGCGGGCAAATGGAACTTCTCTGATGAAAGGGATGTTGATCGGGAGGCGCGGGAGATTGATCCTGCTGTTGAGAAGAGAGTGGTTCGCAAGTAAGTTGCCTACTGTACTTTGTCACCCTGGTGTCTTGACAAGCTGTAGCTAATTACGTGTTCGAATCATCAGACTGGATCGCCATTTGCTGACTTTGGTATGCGTGTTATACCTGTTGGCGTTCTTGGACCGGTCAGTGCTCAGCCATCACACTCTCTACACGGACTGCCATGTTGACGAGACTCTAGATCGAACATTGGAAATGCAAAAGTCGCGGGAGTATGTAAAACGAGTTTCTCGCCCTCACTATCGGTGAATGATGAGACTGACCAGCTGTTACAGATGTCGGAAGACCTGGAATTCGAAGGCGACGACTACGAATGGCTTCTGACCATCGTAAGTCGCATGCATGCCCATATCAGCCCAGGCTCGCCATTCCCCCACTAACAGACGAACTCACACAGTTCTACATATCCTACATCCTCTTCTCCTTCCTGACGCTCTGCTGGAAAATCTTTCCACCACACCGATGGGCCGCATTCGTCGTCTTCGGGTGGGGCGTGGTCGCGACGGTACAATCAGGAACCCAGAATTGGGCCGGAATGATGGTCTGTCGATTCTTCCTCGGCCTCTTCGAACAAGGCTTCGGCCCTGGAGTCCCCTATCTGTTCTCGTTCTTCTACCTCCGGCACGAAATCGGCCTGCGATCCGGCATGTACCTAGCAATGGCGCCTCTGGCTACTTGCTTCGCCGGCGCACTGGCTTATGGTATCACCTCTGGACATGCAGCGCTTGCGAGCTGGAGGCTGCTGTTCCTTGTGGAAGGCGCTCCTGTCATTGCCTTGGCCCCAGTGGTGTACTTCTTCCTGCCCGACACGCCGAAGCAGGCTCGCTTCTTTACCGAAGACGAGAAACGTGTTGTCCTCGCTCGCACGATGCGGCAGACTTCCGAACCAGAGCGGAGCCACGCTTTCGATTGGAAGGAATCTGCGGCGACGCTGTTGGATCTCAAGGCGTGGTTGACGGCGCTGATGTTTTTCTCTTGCAACGTCTCGTTCGCTTCGCTGCCGGTTTTCTTGCCTACGATTTTGGAAGAGATGGGTTTCACTGGAGTCAATGCTCAAGGGCTTTCGGCGCCGCCGTATCTCCTCTCTTTCTTGGTGACCGTTGCGACGGCGTGGCTTGCCGACCGCACTCAACAGCGAGGCTTCACTATCATGGTCATGTCCGCCATCGGTGGCGCGGGATACATCATGCTAGCCGCCGCTTCATCCGTCGGCGTACGCTACGCAGGTTGCTACCTGGCAGCAGCTGGCATATTCCCTGCCATCGCCAACATCCTGCCGTGGGTCTCCAACAATCAGGGCAACGACAGTCGACGTGGCGCCGGCTTTGTCATGCTCATGCTGATCGGACAGTGTGGGCCGCTGCTGGGCACGAGGATCTATCCATCCGATACTGGGCCGCAGTTTGTCATGGGCCATAGCATTTGTGCGGGTTTCTTGTTCTTCACAACACTTTTGGCTTGTGCTCTTAGGCTCCTGCTGGGGTGGGAGAATCGGAAGTTGGACCGGAAGTATGGTACGCTGGAAGAACAGCGGTCGCGGGCTGATAATGCTGCCGGTGCCGGAGGCGAGGATTCCAAGGCGGAGATGGAGCTTGGGTTGGAGAGCTATGGGCCCATGTATCGATATGTGCTTTGAGACATTTGGCTTCTCGGCCGGTGACCACCCAGCTTTTTGGCATTTGGATGGCACTTGAAGATCCAACAAAGGTTCCGTTGTTATTACCCTTGCCGCTGCTTGACCAATCGGTGGCTGTATGGCTCCAACGTACGCGATCTGCACTCGAGACGCTTTACAGCGACAAGGACTCGGCACGTGACTTGCTGGAGCAGCGAGCTTGCGTGTCATTGTTCATGGAGGCGTCGTGGACTCTCGTAAATCCTGGCAACATCAGATATCTTGCAAGGTCCTCTGATGTCCCGCGGAAGGGTTTCTGTCTGTTTGGCGAATAGCCACTCGAAGAACATCGTTGGTTAGTTTGCGCCACCTTACATCTCTCAAGTGTTAGCTGTTGATCGTTGCGACTACGGCGCTTGCTTTGCTCACCTTGAGCTGCTCGCGAACCGCCTTGCGGTATACTGTACTGCTCGTTCGAACCACCCAAGCGATGTTCTTTCGCTCCTCGAGTTTGTGTGACCCAAGCTTGTATCGTTCCTGCAGGCATTTACCCGCTGGTTGTCGACCAACGCACTTAGCTGCCATGCAGCTACTGACCATGCTCATCGTGACTATGAGGGCACGAGCCCGAGTAGGGCTGGTGATGGTTAACAAAGTAACAAATCGTTAGCTAGACAAGTCTTGCCAAAACTTCCATTTGTCCATCTCTTTCGTAGCATCACCTTACCACTTTACGCCAGGCTGGGGGCCGTCATGAAAGATACCGAGAGCTTCCTGGGCCCTGCGTCGGGCGGCCTCGCGTCGGTCGCTCTCCGCCTCACGTCTTGTGGCTTGTATCTGCTCCATGAGTTCTTGAAATCGGTTAGGGCGAATCTGACGACCGCGATTCTGATCATCACGACAACGATTTTGTTCGCGGTATCTCTGTACATTCACACCAGACGCAGCGGTCCCATGGATTTTGTCGTACTCTATACCCCTCTGGACAGCAGCGAGCCAGTTGGAGTCGGCAGGAGCAGCGCAGGTCTCGTTGAGAGGTTCCGGATATTCATTGGGCGGAGTGGACAAATCCGAGTCCTCCGAAACAGTTGGGGAAGCTTGAGTAGGCTCAATACCGTTGGATGGCTCTTGGCCGCTGTTCTCTGTGATCTTGTCAGTGAAAGCGCTCATGACATCTTCTTCTTCCTCTGCAACTTTTCTGCGCTCTAGAAGCTCCGCATGCTCCGCCTTGCGTCTTTTCCTCTGGGCCTTTCTAGACTCTGGACCAGGTGCAGGGCGAGCCTCACCAGTGTAGTGCTGTTCTGAGAAGACAGCGAGGAAGGTAGGCTCCGGAGAAGCCATTTTGGTGAATAGATGGGAGTCTAGAGTCGACTACCCGATAATGCAGCTGCAATTAAGCAGGCACAAGATGAGCGGCTGCAGTTAAGCAGTCTCTCGATGGTAAGTAAATAGAAGTCAGGAAAAGACTTCGGGTGGATTGCAGCTGCAATTAAGCAGGCACAAAAGGGGCGCTGCGAATGAGCAGTCACCCGTGGTGAATGAATGGGACCAC
>Ga0265797_10008668_pt1 | contig 13458 bp, 15 predicted proteins | sample P2T30metagenome_FD_192433 | JGI IMG/M metagenome (GOLD analysis project Ga0265797, IMG submission 192433) | Plant litter microbial communities from East Loma Ridge, Irvine, California - P2 T30 | ecosystem: Environmental > Terrestrial > Plant litter > Unclassified | place: USA: California... | reverse complement strand
GCCGGCCATGCGCCACGCTACGCCTGCGCCTTCCGCCACTTGGTCGCGGTTGCCATGCACGCGACTTGGCACGGGCCATCCAAACAAGAACATCAACACCATGGCCTTGTCGCGATAGACATCACCAGATACCAGACGAAAGATTGCGCAAACATTGCATAGCAATCCAAACAATCGTACCATATACACAAGCTTCACGCGACACACAAAGCCCACCATGCTCCTCGACGAAGACCCCGCAGCCGTACGCACTCTCTCCAAATACACATACGAACCTCCCTAATAATGCCCAGCTCATCGCGCAATGCACATCGCACTTCAAAATCGCCAACGACAAAACCTCGCTTCACCGCATAAACGAGTCTCTCAGCACCCTCAGCGAGTTCCGCACCCAACACCTACGCTCCATCCAGTCCTCGCTCAGCGCGCTGAACAGGACACATCAAACCCTCTCGGCAAACCACAACCACACGCTCAGCCAACACAACCCCACAAACCATGCCGCGGAGATATTACGGCTAGACACCGAGAAATTCAAGATCGCGAAGCAGGCGAGTGATCTGGAGATTGAGGGTGAGAGGCTGCAGAGCGATCTCGCGCGGTTAGGGGGTGTGGCCGGCGAGTTGGAAGAGGAGGGTGTTGAAGGTGGTGTTGAGCCTAGAGCAGGTGAAGATGCGACAGTGTAAGTTCTGCTTTTCCATGCGCAAGTAAATGTAGATGCTGACTTAGACATCAGATTGAAGCTCAAACTCTACCGCACCCTCGGCATCGACGTCGAAGCTGACCCCACTACCGGCGAATACAACAAGGCTGTTGTGCGCAATGCGACAAAGGGAGATGTGCATGTTGTCAACATCGATCCCAAGTTCTCGCGGCACTTCTACACGAACTACTTCTGGCGGACGATGTAGGCTGGGAGCTCCGAGCTTGCGCCTGCGCTGGAAGCAGAAACGAAGTCTGCAAATTGGATAGTGAGGCGTTTGGTTATGACATCCTTTCTGAGATACCTTTGTGTTTATGGCGTCTTTGGGTATATAATGCAGCCTTCACAATCGCGCGAACAGCATTGCTGACACGGTGACGGTCTTCCCTTCACGTCTTGTTCTCTTGGATCCCGGTGCACGCTGACTGGAAGTTCTACTCGTCAGTGGCCGCATTCGGTATGCACTTCGTCATGATGGCGTCCACGGGTGCAAGCCACCATGCAAGGCTGTTTGTCAGCAATCTGGTAGCCTGATCTATCAAGCAGGCTGTGCGCAGCCTCTTGCGTTCTATCACCCGCTTTCCAGCCGCATAACTACGTGGTTTTCATTTGCACTTATTTCACGCACTGCTGACGACAGGTTCGCGAAGTAGCGACGATCCACTGCAGCATGGAAGATTCCCACAACAACTCGGAGTTATCCACGGAGGTCAGTCTCGTTGACAGAAGGGCTAGATACTTGGCTGGACTGGAACAAGAAAGAGTGAGAATGAAGGAGGAGGTCCTTGATAAACAGAAGAGAAAGAAAGCGAAAGATGAAGCCACTTTCAAAAGAATCCGACGCTCGTTCGCTGAATACAAGAAAGCTCACCCTCAGGCTGACTTGTGTCGACGTTGCGCTGGCATAGACTGGTCGTTTCTTCTACCACGTGAAACTCTTCACTACTGCAACGAGCGACATGGCCAGGTATTGTTCGGCGTCCCCGAGTCAAGTCAGGAGCTCCTCGCGTCAACTTGTGCACTGTGTCGGTTTCTGGGCTCCAATCAATCATTTGACAAAGAGGCTACTCGCAGACTCAGAGTGGAATGTGCGAGCCGGTCTGTGAGGTATCGGGACGGCTTTTACTCAGGCTCTCATGACGAGCGCCCTTGGACACACCATGCTCCACGTCTCACATGGATCTACAAGGGATTGAAATCTCGGCATACCCCTCCGGCATACATATTACAAGATGCGAGTACCGCCACCCAGGGTTACGTGCTTCGTAAGCTCAATCCTGGAAACATCGACTATGAGATTGTCCGGCACTGGCTCAGACACTGCAAGCGCCATCATTCCAGATATTGCAACCCTACTTTCTCATCGGCCATTCCAGGGCTTAGATTATTTGACTGTAATGCTAGAGAAGTTATCGCTGCACCCAAGGATCCTTCACTCCGTTACATAACTTTGTCATACGTATGGGGTGGCGTGAAGATTTCAGAGAAAGAACAGACCAGCTTCCCAGCGACGATACGTGACGCCATCACCGTCACACTAGAACTTGGATATAGATATCTGTGGATCGATCAACTTGTACGTGGCCGTCTCGAGCATGAGATATCTAGGGAACAACTAATGAAAGAACTCAGTGTATACATCAGTCATGCGAAAGCCATAAGCAGGCCCAGATAAAGCTCATGGGTCGTATCTATGCGGAAGCCGACCTGGTCATCATTGCCGCAGCTGGCAGCTCCTCCGAGTTTGGACTACCGGGTGTTTCTACCAGACCCCGACAAGTACAAAGACGAGTCGAACTCGACGTAGACGTGGAATTGGTCGAAATGATTGATGCGAACTCTGCACTGGTCAGCAGTACATGGGCCACGAGAGGTTGGACCCTACAGGAAGGCTATCTAGCAACACGTAGACTTGTCTTTACAAACAACGAAGTCTTCTACGTATGTAGCGAAGGAAGATGGCAAGAGTCCGTGCATCGGCCTGCCATAGAGGACCTTGAGCTGCGCAGGACAGTTGGTTACGCAGGATTTCCACTCGACTTTTCCTCACGCACATGCGCCGCTCAAATGCTCGAAGACTATACAGCAAGGAAGCTGTCCAGCGAGGACGATATTCTCAATGCCTGTATTGGAGTATTGGAGAGGCTCGTGGACCATCACTTTTGGGGTATAGCGGCTATTGACACGGGCTTTTCCTCCTCATTCTCCTTAGAATGGGGCAGTAAATCTCCCGGCCAAAAAAGGAAAGGCTTCCCTAGTTGGTCGTGGGTGGCAACGACTGGGTCAAAATGGGTGAAGCTTCACTCCAGAAATCGGGCACCAAGCTTTATTGCAGAGGTTCTCACGACTGACGGACGCTGGCTGTGGCCAGAATGCCAGAATGAAAGTCGACACGACTCTTTGTCTGAGGGTTTCGGCCCTACCTTACGACTTACAGGAACATTTTACACCGCTTTCCTGGTAAAGAGCCGAAAGCCCAGCGATCCCCAAGGGCCTAGAGAAGAACTTGGAGAAGAACCAGAGGAAAGACTGTTCGTCATTTTTCAGCACGCTGACGGGAAATTCGAAAACACCGAAATCGCTCTCGAAATGTGGGTTGACTTCAAGCTCAGCGACTCTGTCACACGAGATACTGTCAGAGCAGTAATAGTTAGGGGTATCGCGAACGGGCATTGGGAATGTAGCGAGCCTCCTATATTTGTGATCCTCCAGACTGTTGGAAATCACTACGAGAGGATTGGCATCACAGGCAAACGTGCTTGGATACGGGAAAAGAAGACTGGGCTGATGAGGAAGAGTGAACGCTCAATTGTTAAACCACATCCCGACTGCAATGGTGATGAAGAGACCATCTATATCGCATGAGTTTTAGCTCATGTCAGGAGAATGCATCAATCCAAAAGGTGCGACGCTGGGATGCGGAGTGCGACATTGTCCAGTTTTCCGTGGATAGTCTTATATCAGTTGCTTCTTTCGCTTGAAGTCGTAGCTATACGACAAAATCTACCAAGAAACTCTGGACTGTAACAGCATTGACTCACGGAGGAATTATCAAGTTTTCTGAATTCACCGAGTCGCTGTTGCATACGGTGATATGACGAACGCTATGTAGGTATCAACATGGCTGCTGGGAGCAATCATCACAATCACAATCACCCAGTCTTTGGCATTTTAGTCCCGCTTAACTTCGGAAAGGGCATGGCTGTATTCTGCCTGTGTTGGGCACATCCGCGCCTCATCTAGTGCGAGTTGGACGAGGGATCTTACAAACTTCCTGATGCGGCTATCCTACCGAACTGCGGGAGCACCTGCGCCGCAATATAAACAACTAGCCCCAGCGCCTACCACCAAAATACCGTTAGCTTTCACGATACAAGCATAGACAAATGCAGCCTTCGCTCGTTTTGGAAGCTTGGGCCACAGTCGCTTCACTCATTAGGGACAAAGAATGCTGTTCATCTAACTACAGGCTAGCGTCATAAGCAGTCATGACCACGCCTCGCTCCTTCTCTGCCCGCGCCCTCCCTATATTAAAGAACCTACGCCTCCGCCGAAATAAACCCGCAACTTCCACCCTCTACTTAGTCTCGACGATCTCTCGATTTCCAGGAACCATCAACCAAATAGAACCCACAGAATGCAGCTCTTCATCCCCGTCTTAGCTCTCTTGAGCACGCTTGTCGCTGCTGTACCGACCGTACGTAACGAAGACTTCCACACCAAACTTACCTTCCTTCCATCATACTAACTTCTCACAGGCTGCAGCGGACGGTCGCGGGGCCACCATCTTCACCGACAAAAACTTCAATGGCCGGTCAACTGCCATCCCCGCCAACGACTTCTGCACCGATATGAACAACATCTTTGGCAACTTCGATGGCAAGATCCGCAGCGTCACCGTGGAGAAGGGCTACCACTGCAAGTTCTACACGTACGTCATACCCATCAGTCTCCTTTTACGTGGAAAGACCGTTTGAAACTAACTTCCACTAGTGGCCACGACTGTCCTGCCAACGGCCAGAAGATGGAATGCGGCAGCAAGGACCAGGCGTCGGTGTTTGGAGATCTGGGCACGTTCGACTACAAGATTCACAGCGCGTACTGCACGAAATTATAGATGAAGATCTATGCAGTCTGCATTTCTTTGGGTGTTTTGAGCTTGATACGGCTTGCGCAGCTTGAGTGTGCTTGGTGGCTTGAAGACAAGATGGGTGTAGCATGTTCGCAGTAAGCGCTACAGCGGTACTTTGCGACTCGGTCTATCTATTTGCGAAGGCTGGAGTTCCGGGTCAGCGCGGATAGACTGTTATACGAGATGGGGTACATAATTATAATACTTTCAATCGTACAAACACATGTGTCTCCAATGCGCGACAAGACTGGTGTTTTACCGAGTCGCATAACGCGTACAAGTAACCACGAATGGGCCATCGCCAAGTGATCGAGCGATGCAGTAGCAAGTTCCAATTAGTCAGGTATTGCGATCATCGATTACAGTCGAAGCGCGAAATTGCGAATGTGACGGGATAAATGGTTGTTGCATTATTATCGACAGCGCCGATGGTGCAGTGTGAAAGGAGATGAAGAATGCAGGAGGGACGGGTACAACCGCCGCAGGTGTTGGTACTAACCCGGAACGGAACTGCCCCACGTTGACCCACATCGATCGCCTGTGGTTCTGGATGTCACATCACAATCTTTCACGTCGACACGGGGCAGCCTCGACTCTTTAGCAGCGCGTCCTGGATTACGAAGTACGTACGCAGCGAAGTTACATGTCAAAACCGCGGAAGACGGCATGTCTTGGGCAGCAGAGTTTGATTGGCTGGCCAATGCGCGGTGCATACTTTCATCGTCGTTTGGGCCATCGCTCATGACTTTTGTTCATGACTTTCGAGGCTGCCTACAATCTTAACGACATCAGTTCACATGTGCTATGTTTTCTAATCATCGATATCGGCTGCTGAATGCAAGCGAAGGTGCGGTCCGCCCGCGATACACCTAAATCCATGGATGCCTGTTGAACCCAACTCAACACCCCCAGGACGCCCTACGCCCGACGCAACTTGGAATGCCATTGGATGGCACATCTTCCACCGCATGAGAATGAACACTGCGTCTGAGATCAGGGCTGCGTGCTCTACATTATCACATATCTTCGGGATGTCATCATTCGCGGACAAGAATGAACCAAGTACAAGTTCGGATCAGATCATCGTGCTTTGCTTTCATCCCAACTCAATCTCAAACGAGATCGTAGCGCTCTGGTGGCTTTGTTCGGTGAGTCCGTTGTGTTCCAGAGTCTCTTTGCGGGCTTTGTACGAGTGTCAGGAAATGGGAAGAGGTTTTCGACAACAGCCTTCGTCTGAGACATCACGAACCTTTCTCTCGCCAAGCTTGAGATCACAGCTCAGACTTCTACAACTCATTACATCGCGGAATGCAACTGATACCCATTGCTCGGGCGAACTCGTACGGCCTGTTATCGGAGTGTCCGAAGTGTAGCACCCCACGACTGATTCTGGTGGTGTTTCAAAGCCTTCGAACCCCGTTACCAACCTTGCCAACCGGAACAGTTGGATCAGGATGATCAATTCAATTCCTAATCACCCACGAATCAAGAACCAAGTCACCGTAATATCCAGCCTATCACGGCATACAGCGACGCCGGGAGACCAGCTCAGTCCCAAAGTAGCAACGAAACACTGCCTCAGCCTCGCATAAAGGCCCCGTATTGTGATGAATCTCCGTCGCGTGGGCCGGCAAGAGCCTTGCGGGATGGACAGGTCGCCGAACTGTTGGTTGTAGTCTCGCGGGAGTTAAAGTGACCCACAAGCTCGCCGCGATGTCAGCTCAGTGCTTTACAATCATAGCGGCAACTTCAATTGCCCCATTTTTGGCAGTACACATCTAGAGCCTCAAACTACGCTCTCACATATTATCACAATGAAGACCTTCGATAAGCATTCCTGGCTCGAATTCTGGTTCTACGGACTCCATCCCGGTATCATGATGGCACTGACCTGCATTGGTGTCATGGCTACATTGGAAATGTACCCGTTCAGAATGAAGACCACGTCACGCCCTTGCGAGATGTGCAAGTCAGTATCTCCAAATACTAACGGAGACCATCGCTAATCAATCAACAGGAACCGGGAGAACAAAGACAATCTTGAACATCCTTCTACAAGCGCGACTTTTACAACGCATCATACCACACCGGCTCGCAATGACGACAAACTATACGAAGCAGAGCCAAATAGCTTCCGACACCCCTCCTTCCGCTACTCCTTCATTCCAACCTCACCGTTCGGAGCTGCAATGCCAATTCGAGTTTCCTCGTCTCGCGCACCGTCATTATACCACGCGGATGGTACGCATGTTCGCGTTCGCTCACTACAAAACTTCCTGCTTCCACCGCTTTTCAATCGTCATCGATGGAGTGGAGAGCAGTACTCCGACGGTATGCAGACACCTGACAAAGCGCGTAGCAGGCGGATGAGTGCTGTTCGCGAGGACATGCACGGTGCTATGATGGTGTGATACGGTCACTGAGGATAAAACTTGTCCTAAATGATCATCTATGCGCCGAGGTCGTCTTTATGTACTTTCCAATCGATGTTATACTACCCATACGCGACAGACAACAATTTATTGAAGTGTTCATTTTGCCGATACGCGTCGCTACCTGGAACATGTTTTCTTCTGTCATTGTGCCAGTGCTAGAGTCAGGGCCATCATTGATGATAGATATACGTAGGCGTAGTTTAGAAGTTACACGATGTAGCTATCTGGAATATCAAAGCGCCACATGAACGTTATATCCGGTCATCTGCCGTCCGACCGTATTGCAAAACAAATAGCCGAAGAACTGAGCCTGCTGCGCCGTTCACTTCACCTCTGCATCGTTCGGAAAGGCTCAAATGTCCCTTTCGTCCTTGTCGCTCAGCTTGATTTCCATGCTCGCCCATATCTGCTCGAGATACTCGATGCGCTTCGTTACCTGGTATGGGGATAGCATCGTCGCCCTGCTTGAGCAGCCAGACCAGGCCAAGCTGGCTTACTGTGCATTTGTGCTTATCAGCGAGCGCCTGGAAATGGGCTACAATCTTTTCGTTGGCATCCCGATTCACCACCTGAAAGCGAGGCATGACCGAAAAGAGAATTAGATAATTCTCTCGGGTTCTGATACACACGCCGAGCCGACACTGATAGGTAACGATAGCAGAGCAACAATGGAATAGAGAATGATCCCCTTATAGGTTTGCTTCTACTCCAACACATCACTTCATCTAAATATATCGAGAAGCGGATCATTCCATCCAACTATCGGGCCACTTGCTATGCACGACTGGAAGCTCCCTGACGTCGACGCTGTCTTTATCCCAATACTTGAGATCTATCAGCGTGAGAATGGCGTCTCGGTCAAAGCCTGAAGTGGTATACGAGTTCGCTGGTAAAAAGCCGTCGCAAACGATCGCCAGGATGTTGTGGGGAGTGCAGACCCGACTAAGCCTACTACAGATCCTAGCACAACTCCTCGTCTTCTTCCTCAAACTTCTTGTACTTCCCAAGTCATCCACAGACACGAATCGGAGTGGTACTCGTGCGTAGGGCCCTAAGGTATCCTTGGTGTAGGCTATTTGCTGCCGCGTCTGAGCGTTGAACTTTGTGACCATCGTGTGAATGCCCGATTCAGTCGAGCGGTATCCAAGGTGGGACTGGAGAGTATGGCGCACAAGAGCCCCCAGTGATTCCAGCCTTTGCTGAGTGTACCAGATATACACCAAATCGTGGAGTAACATTGCGAATTTCTTGTGACGGACGAGTTGGCGGTTCACGATGAATCTGACTCCTTCACTCAAAATGAAGTCTCTTTGGATCTTGTGCACGATTGCGCTCGCTTCCGCGTTGACCTGTTTACAGGCTGCAAGTATTGCGACCGGAAGACACCTCGTGATGAGAACAAGACATCCTTTCGAGCTGGAGGGGTCGATGACGTGGTGGTGCTTGATCTGCCGTGGTAGGCGCTCGTAGACCATGAGTCGGAGTTCTTTAGGGAGACTGAGGAACTGAAAGGGCACTGGCGTAGTCATGCTCATAGTGTTGATAGCAGTAGCGGTTTGGGCTTGATTTGGTCGATGCATGCCGATGGTGCGATGGAAGGCAAAAGCTGGTCGTGTACAGTCGTAGGCTAAGCGCTTGTAACACCGAAAGCGTACGCCCACGTGCCTGTCGCCCGTGCTTTAGGCACCACAATGGCGCTAGTGAGCGCAAACATCCATGGATGGCTCGAGCAGTTTCCTGATTGCGGTCACGACCTCACCCACTGCCTTTCGTAGTACTCGCCGGCAGCCGCAACTCCAGCCCATCGTCAACATGGCGTTGACCTCATGCGCGTCAAACCCGGAACCTTTCCGTTTCCTTGATCTTCCAAAGGATGTTCGTTTGATGGTGTATGAACGCCTGCCGCGCTCGACTAAACATACGACGATCAACAATTACTCTCGCGAAGGACGAGTCACGCTGATCTCGCACTCCGTATCAACCACTATCCTCAGGACATGTCATGAGGTTCACCAAGAAGCTCTTCCGCTCGTCAACAAAGCCATGCGTGAATGGGTCCAGAATGGAGGCGTAAAACTCGTTTGCGCGACGACACTTGGAGGCTTGGTTGCACTACAGGAACTCCTGCGGGTGCTCTGCTACGTTTGCGAGACCAAGGTGTGCTAGACGAATCAGCTTTTTCTTGAGAATGACCTTGGCTGATAACCTTAGCTTTTGGAAATGCATTTGATGCATTCTGCGAACGCACTGAATGAAGATACAAAGTCAGGTATTCGAACAAGAGTCCGTAATTCCGGACGTCTTTCAGGAAACGATATGGATTGCATTGATGCCTGGGTCTCGAGATCGGGCTTGATTCTAGCTGAACAGCAGAACGCTGTGGGCATCGACGCACTGCCTTCAGTCGACGTTCTACTCAACCCTGAAGCTCATCCTACCCTGCTACCGATTCAGGACGTGCGACGTGCATCGGTAACGTCCTTTGACAGAATCGTTCGACGCCAACTCTCCCACTACAATGTCTCCTTCAACATCGTAGGCTTTATTAGTCATGCATATTTGGAGCTGGAGAGCGTAACCCCGTACACGTGTGACTGGCAGCACACTCAATCTGGCAGCCCTTTGATCACTGATGTGGAGTGGTACAGAACCTGGAAGTAGATTGGTTTTGGGTAATCGCGGGGTTCCTAGGCTTGGCGTATATAGTGAAGCAGTGTGGTGAGGGCGTGGAGAGTATGTCTTCCCAAGTTGGTATCGGTCTGGCCCACATGGTGAGATCACGGGGATGCTATAGGGTGGACGACGATGCAACCTCTCTCTGAAAGTTTCATACAAGACCTTTTCTCTCTCCCGAAGCCTACGAGAAGTTGTTGTGATATCACCGCTCCGCACCAGTGGAAGTGTAAAGTTCTTGGACGTTGACCAAGTAATATCAATAATGGAGACGCGACATGGCAAGAGCTGTGAGAGATCGACAGGGTGCTGAGATCGACAATAAGTACGGGCGATCGGCTCTTCAAATTTGAGAGGCGTTGGGCTTTGTCGCTCTGGAAGCAGACGATCTGCAGGACCATCTTAGCTATTACATCTGGTCCAAATGGGAAGACGAAGTGAGTCCTCCACATGGATGGATCGATTCGATCGTTCCCATGCGCGAGACCGTTGGGCACCTCAGGCATAGCATTTAGATCTATGTTTCACATGCTGCCTAGGTGCTTGGGGCGTTGACCCTCGGATCGAGACACATGGGCGTGGCGCGCTTAAGCGATGTCGTTCGTGCTTTCGGGACTACCCGTTTGCTGGTATTGAATGACACATTCCTCTGCGTACGGACGGAAGCTGTCCAGGTGGCGATGCGGCAAACAGGATGACGACGGTGCAAATTCCTCCAGAAGGCTATCGGATACAAGTAAGCTTAGTTTATGGACAGAATGTGATGCTTTAGAGCTGGCGTGCGTATCGTTTGGAGCTTGATGGAAGGTGGTGAACATGGCGGAATCAAGTGTCGCAGGTGTTTTCGATGCCTACCTAGGTGGGCAGAGTTCGAGCGGGTAAAGCACGGACTGGGCGAGATCAACTGCTCCGAGCGTTCTGACTTGTCGGTAATCTGACAGTTGAAGATCCCCATGTTAATCATGCGTCGAAGAACGATGGCCAACGGACGTCAGCCAACTTTGTTTCCTGTGTTTTGATGCGACTGGATGGCAAAGCTGCCCTTTTTCATCTCGAGTGGGGCGGGACAAAAGCCCCGGATCGGCATGGGTGATGAGGTAATCACTTAGGACCCTGATTTTGCCAACTGCCCCTTGTTTGGGTCCTCTCAGCAAACTGCGCCTTCCTTGGGCACATGCGAGTGAGGCTGCTGTACCGTCCGACTAGACTCCTTAATCACACACTACGCTACCTCTTCCCGCAATTACGTTGAGCCAGGCGCATTCTGCCGAGTTACGATGTTGGAAGCAGTCCTCGAGTCGACCAACATATGAAGGCCATGAACGGCGAGATGCGCCTCAGCTTCACGGAAGGTAAGCTTCCATTGCGTTCATAACCAGTCAGTCGTATGGCCGTCCTACGTTCCCATACAATTACCATAGGGCAAAGATGCGGATGGCCGAAAAGCGCCGTCAGATCGGCCGGGCAAGCTCTCTCCCTGCACAGTAGTAAAGAATTAGATTTCCGTGGGCGTTGCGCGATAGACCCAACTGCTACCGAACGAAAAGCCTGGTTTAAAAGCCCACGTGCCGTGGGTAATATCGAGTCAAGCCGCTGCTACGGCGATTTCACAGCGCCATCACGGCGCTATGGTCTAACGGCCACACCGCTTGATTGGCTTCGACAGCGGGAGTACTATACTAAGCTCAAACACGCTTTGAGAGCCGCCGAAGATGGGAATTCCCCAACATAGTTCGAGAGCGTTGGACTATGTCGCAACTCCAAAGTTTTTTTGCCATCTATCTTTGGTGATAAGTCATCGGGGCCGCCGACCAGACTCCAGGGTCGCCTGTCTCACCAGCCCATCGATTACTATTCACAATATGCATCTTTTTGCGTTATTATCGGTCTTTTGTCTGGTCTTCACGTTTGGCCATGCCAGCGCGTCGGGTCCGGAACTGGATGCAAGGGCATTAGGCATTGCGGACATCCCCGCTTGCGGAGTACGTGCTCAACTACACTGTCCGATATCATTGCTAACGATACACAGCTTGTCTGCATGATTGCTATTATCCCAAAAGCTGGCTGCACCCTGGATGATACTGAATGTGTCTGTAGCAACGATCGGATTGCGGCAGACGTGCCAGCATGTATGCTTGCGAATTGTACTATGCAAGAAAGTCTGGACACTGCCAGAGTACAAGCCGTTCTTTGCGACATGTCCGATGAGTCGCAACGCCTCGACATGTTCATGTGGACTGGTGTCATCTACTCCATGGCTGTGGTATTTGTTGTTCTACGAATCGTCGGCAAGTTGGTAAATAAGAGGCTAGCAATGGACGACTACATCGTCGTCTTTGCTCTGGTATTATGCGCAGTACCCGCAGGATGCACATTGGCTAGTAAGCAAAAGGTCTGCGAGCTGCCATCTACTGTGACTAATGCAATACAGTGACGGAACGTGGCTTCGGCGAGCACTTGTGGAATCTCGAAGACGGAGCACTGTCGCCAATTCTCCGCTACTGTATGAAGCATCCATACCTTGCGATATCGCTATCGGCATGCTAACACAAAGCAGTCTACATTTCTTGGTCGACATATATCGCCGTGCTTGGCCTAATCAAACTTTCTCTCATCGCTTTCTACCTCGAGATCTTCCAAACGAAAAGCTTCCGGATCACCGCTTACATCTTCGGAGCCGGTATCATCATCAACTCGACCGTCATCGTCTTCCTGACAATCTTCATATGCACTCCAGTTGAGTCCTTCTGGAACCGAGACATCAAGGGGCAGTGCCTGGACATTCAAGCAGTACCAATGGCAAACTCTATCAGCGCTATCGTGCAGGATATCCTGCTGCTGATTCTGCCTTTGTTCTTCATCCGCAACTTACAGATGAGGCGCTATAAGAAGGTCGCCGTGTGCTTCATGTTCGCCATCGGTACTTTCGGATGCATTGCGACTATCATCCGCCTGTTCGTCCTACTTACGTTCAAGATCTCTGTGGATCCTACCTGGGACTACGTGAAGGTCACCGTCTGGACGGAGTTGGAACTTGCGGCAGGTTTCGCCTGCGTATCGCTGCCATCCATTCGGATACTGGTGGTCAGGATGCTGCCCAAGAACGTCATTGAGTTCTTTACCGAGATCACTCAGTCCTCGAAACAAAAGAACTCGGACCCAAAGAACGTGCACGCGCATGCCGCTCCAGTAGAACAACCCGGGAAGAAAGAATGGCGCAAGCCTGCGGGTTGGGATTGGGTCTCACTGGGTGCTGAAGAAAGCGATTCTCCACTGGCCACCAGGAAGAGTATGGTCAGTGGTCGCTGGCCTTGGGTTGCGACATCACCCCTCACTTCACGCTTCTCATCACACCCGCGCGGCGGTTCTCGCCTTCTCAGCTCAGCGTTGAGCAATCATAGCGACACCGACACTCGGATCCGGGCTTGGTCAGCAAAGGAGAATGAAGCTCAGAAAAACGCTATGGAACTACGCGAGGTACCACAAAATGAGATTGAATTTGGAGACGTACGTGT
>Ga0265797_10008667_pt1 | contig 13461 bp, 15 predicted proteins | sample P2T30metagenome_FD_192433 | JGI IMG/M metagenome (GOLD analysis project Ga0265797, IMG submission 192433) | Plant litter microbial communities from East Loma Ridge, Irvine, California - P2 T30 | ecosystem: Environmental > Terrestrial > Plant litter > Unclassified | place: USA: California... | reverse complement strand
TATCAAGATACTTGTATAGCATCGCGGTGATCTTGGTAAGGCGATTTCTGAGCTCATCTGAGCTCGTGTGGAGACGATGTTCGAGCTCCAACGAAACGAATGGATCCAGGTACTCCATTGGCTGCATATGGCAAATCCTCAAGCTTCGCCTCGTCGCGAATGTTTTAATGACAAGGCGTCGTCGTTGCACGCGAGAATGCCGTGGGGGATGTACGATGACCCGCTCCCCCGTGCCTCCTTAGTACGCTAGCGTATTCCTTCTCAGTGCATCGTATGCCTCTTTACAACCAACACCTCGAGCTATCTCCCATTGTTGAGGGATCGCTTTATAATCTTGCCTGGTGAGTCGACGCATTCTCTTGAAATGGCCATACCGACACATCGAATGTCGATGAAGACAACCAGGAGTCAAGTCAAAGTCGATCAGATGACAACGCGTCATGAGCTCGTATTCGCAAGATCTGGTTGTTGTCCAATATCCGTTAGATTGCGTTAGCCGCATGCTAAGCCTCATGGATGAGCACCCTAACATCTCCAAGCCTTTCTTGCCCGCATGCTTTGCATCCTTCGCATCCTTCGTAGCAAGACGAGTGTGATCCCATCAATCAAAGGTCGCACTGCTACACAGTATGAGGCTCGTTTGGGGAAGCACTTACTAAAGCAGTGCTAGTGGTCAGGCGAAAGTTTGAACCATATTGCTTTGCTTTGCATGTCAGGGTGCTTAATGTTCCTTCGCTTGATGCGGTGTCGTGGGACTTTCGTGCCGTCATGTCCGGGCGTGTGTATAAGTAAGGTAGAAACCAGCTTGCTCGTCGCAAGGCACTGAAAGAGTGTTTCCGTGAAAACCGCAAAAAAGTTTCGATAACTGCAGAGCACCTAACCGCCGATATACCTCGAAGATATCAAAGAGCAGTATTCATCGATCCTGCTTGGGAGGTTCTCTCAGACAAACAAAACCTCGTTCGGTATCTCACGTCTGATCCGCCTTGCGCCAATGGCAGCTAAATGAGTCCAGAAGACCCTAGACTTAGTACTCCATCCTTCACCATGGGTTGCGGTGGCTCTAAATCTGCACGGGACGATGCCCATCCGTACGCAGTGTCAGCGGCCGGATACAACAGCGCAGGCTATGTTCCTCAGCAGAACAACTTCAACGGGACGCCGTATCAGCCATATCAACAAGGGCAGCCGATGCAACCCATGCAGCAGACGCAACCCATCCAGCCGATGCAGCCGATGCAACCAATGAAGACAGAGCAGCAGATACGCAAAGACGAGAAAAGAGCGAAAGGGCGTAAGATTGCGTCGTGGAGTGGAGCCATAGGCGCGCTTGCTGGATAGCAAGCTCGCACAGCGGATGGGAGATCGATTGTGGAATCCCAGTGCTAGCTGGAGCGTTGTGGAATGACATGCCGGAACGGTTCAACGAGCATGCATGCATGTGGCGATCGATACGAACAGTGCAAATTTACAAGGAAGCACTACTCTCAAGAAAATTGTAAATTTCGACGCTTTCGTTGAGCCGTATGGTCAAGCTCGTAGCTTCTGAGCTTCTGAACATGATAAAGGTAACCGTCTCCAGCAATGTATGACATTCTTGTTAGGCCGACCTATTGGGCGGCAACCCATCTCATGGGTCCAGGCATCTAGTGGCGCTCATTCCACGTACCGCCATCCCTTCGGCTGGTCGTTCGCAGCTTCGTATGCTGCCAACTGCTTGTTCTTCTTCCGGCAGTACCACTTCGTTGCCAAACAGCCAATGATACCCAATCCAGCACCAGCGATAATCAGACCGCCGGCATTCTGGTAGCGCGGCTCTTGGGAGCGAAGCTGGGAATCGTCAGTAGCCGATCGGGGCGTGGTAAACTGTTGGTGTGATACTCACAAAGAAGTAAGGGCTGAACCAATGGGATACCGTGGCAACACAGTTCGTGATGGCAATGAGTGCGCCACGCTTTGTCCGCGGTCGAGGGACATTCGTAGTCTCCCATGGAACGTGGATTCTGGACGGCGGTCAGTAAGGAGAGCTCGAGGTAGAAGTCGCAAACTTACGTGACACCCGCAAAGGGTCCCGCTACCATGAGGAACATTCCAAAGTATCGGGCGCCTGGGTTGAGCGTGGCGATCATAACGATCACACCGATGATGCCAAACACCCCGGTTGCGATGATGTGCCAGCAGTGCTCCATGGTTCGGCCCACAGACCAGGACATGGCAAGGACAAAGATGTATGCGAACAGGTACGGTGGAGCCTGAATCAAGTATGTCATGAGATCAGAATACCCGAGGGTTGCCACGATCTGTGTTGTGTCAGTAATGCCATACCCGATTTTCCGGTGACTCGATCTGTCTGGTTGTGGCTTACAGATGGGAAGAAGTCCTTGTAGGAGATCGCCAGGATGATGCCAAAGTGAATGACGGTGTAGAGCCATGTGAGGGGATCCTTGCAAGCGAGGCGAACGCCCTCCCAGGCTCCGCCTTCGTCATCTTCCGAAAGACCACCTGCAGAGACTTTCATACGATAGGCGGCCATCTCAGCCATCTCATCCGTGAGGTACGTTGTGCCGTGGTTATGCGGGAAGTTGGGGAGGCCCCAGAATCCAATAAGGCCAACTAGCACACCGAAACAGCCTAGTCCAGCGAAGTCAGATATGAGGTGTCAGCTTTTGCTAAGGGATACTTGCCTTCGATGATCAAAAACCACTTCCAGCCTCGAATCCCCAGAGTACCCTCCATACCGAGTTGAATACCTGCAGCCAATAGGCCACTCAAACACGAAGATCCAATATTTCCAGCGTGCCAGATTGCCATTCTCAACGGCGCCTCTTGTTTGGTGTACCACGAAGACGTCATGAGACTGACAATCGGCAAGAAAGGACCTTCTGCGAACCCGACCAGGAAACGACAGAGAACGAACGCCCAGCCAGCTTTCATAAGACTCATGCAAGCCGTGACGCTGGACCATGCGATGACATAGCATGGAATCTGGTAACGAGGAAGGCCCTTTGCGAGCCAGATCGTAGCGGGTAGCTGACTGATGATGTATCCGATGTAGTAGGCAGAGATACCCAAGCTCCACATCTCGTCGCTCATCCCAAGATCTTTCTGCATTCCTGCGATGCGAGCCTGGCCGACGTTCACACGTTCCAAGTATCTGGCGGATGTTGTTAGTACGAAAGCGGGTGTGAGCATTGTCGTTCCGCTTACCCCATGAACAGGACCATCGTCACCATCGGAAGGAAGATGTAGTCGAGCCGTTTCTTCAGTGATTTTTCAAGCTTGTTCAGTTCTTCAGGCGTCTTCCCGACGAGCAGTGGGTACTCCTGGATCCATTCTCGATTCGTATCCTCGACGGCATGTTCGTGGAGGGAGACGCCATCTTTGGACAAAGATCCCATTCGAGTCTCGGAGTCTGGTTTTGGTGCAGTCATAATGAAGTATGATTGAAGGGGTGCCGATGGATGTCCACGATACTCTTCGCCAACTTGACGAGCAACTCAACCTCTTATACCAAACGATCGAGCTGTAAACTACCGAGAAGACCCGTGAGTTTGCACGACTAGGCTACCCCGTGGGGCACTCGATTCCCCGTGGGGAGTGTCTTTGAGACTCGTGGAAGCGTCGTGAGATCGGCCTTTCGTACGGCCCTTCGGCAATATCACAGCGCCAGTAGATTGAAGTCCGGCACATGCCCAGGCGGCGAAATAAAATTGGCTCACGTGGCTTGTATTTCAGCATAGTTTCCCCTCAGTTAGTATGATCCAGTAGCAGTTTGTCTAATGGTCCAAGTCCCAAGAAGTGCTCTTCCCCTCAGAGAATGCTTGGCTAGGTTCTGGTCTTTCCACTTGGAGTCCCTTTCTCTTGAAGTCACGTGTGCTCTGACATGTATCGCCGCCACGATAGGTTGCCAGGCATCGTCAGCGAGTAAAGTCCCCGTGATCCTGCGGACTGAGTACATGCATTCTGTTCTGATGTACACTCTTCCACCGGAGGGGAGATCCAGTGACTGGTTTCAACGCTTTCCGAGAGAGACCTCCCCAAGAATTCCCTTATGACGACGATGTCCGCAACGTTGAAGCTCAAGTTTGACTATTGGGTGCAATCACAAGGTCTTTTGTGCCAGATCGTAGGCTTGTTTGTGGTATAGAAGCTTTGGTAGTATCGCGTCAAAGGGAGTGTGTGCGATCGTGATCGCGGAATCGTGAATCTGGGGGGTGGATGCGGGGAAACGTAGCAATCCCATTGGTTCAGGACTCTCTCGTGCCACAAGGGCTGGCTGGCTGCCTGAATCCTTCCTTACCCATTTCACCACGATATCAATCTTGTCTTCCTCCCCCAAGCCAACAGCCTCACCAACCTTAGGAAACGAGATCACGCGTTGTGGGGTTCATCTTGCGTATCAACCGGTCGGTTCGACATCCGCCGTCGTGTTGTCGCTGTGGCAAACGTAGGTGGACCTTTTTTTCATTACACGCGAGTACATTGCAAAGGAGAGCTACACGTCCAAAAGAGTCCAAATTTTCCACAATTGACTGCTTTGCTATGAATTCAAGTGTACTGAAACCCGAGACGCCTACAACCGAGCCTGAACCTGGCCTTGTTTCCTATTCCTCCAGACCTGAACTTCGGGGATGGCCTCGTATCCGCGTGGGAAAAATTGGGGCCCGAGCACTTTCTTCTGTACCTTTCCCGTACCACCTTTCGGAAGCTCTCCTTCCATGACCCGAAGGACGGTGGGCAACTTATAGCCTGCCAGCTTTGCTCGGAGATCAGAACGCAGCTGATTAAGAGTCAAACCTGCAGCGCCTTTAGCTGACGATTTGACAGCAACTAGAGCGCCAACGAGCTGTCCAAATTCCTCGTCTTCGACACCTGCAACCATAGCTTCCGCTACGTAAGGAAGGGTCAAGCACTCTCGCTCGATGTCAAGGGCGGATATCTTGTAGCCTCCGGACTTGATGATGTCCACAGATGCCCTGCCGATAATACTGTAGAACTGCCCATCTCGACAAGCAATGTCTCCGGTCTTGAACCATCCCTCGCTATCGTGTGCATTGAGCGTCGCTTCAGGGTCGTGGAGATACTTCGAGAACATGAACGGAGACTTCACTAGGAGCTCGCCTTCGTCGCCTTCCGACAGTTTGATCGAGAGACCAGGCACTGGCATGCCGACACATCCTCGTGGGAGAAGCTTGTGATTCATGTTGGCCGGGACTTTGAGACAGCCAGGGAACTCAGTGGCTCCATACCTGGTGAGTATGGGAGTCCCCTGCCGCATCTGAGTCCAGAACTCCTGCACGTTGTCCTGCAGAGCGCTGGATCCGCACATGAATGCCCGGAATTGTTGTGCCGCAGCCACATACGGCAGTTGTTGATCGGTTGGTAGTTTGGAAATTTCACGTTCGAAGTGCCACTTCAGTCGCATGAAGATGGTTGGGACGGCGGAAAGGACTGTCAGCCCACCCTGAAGCCAACGGTTCCAGACCCATGCTGCGTCAAAGCTGCCTGCACCCCGAAATTCGATGCATGCTCCGGCGCACAAGAACGGGAAGAAGGAAGTGCCTAGTCCCGTGGTATGGTGGACTGGAAGAAGATGCAACAGCACGTCGTTGTGGTCGACGTCGTATCCGTCTCCGATAGCAAGCGCAGTTTCATGTGTGTAGGATCGTCGGTGGACTACTCCTTTCGGCCTGCCAGTTGTGCCCGACGTGAAGATGACAAGTCCCGCAGCTCGATCGTCCAGAGGAGGGTCAGAAGTCATGCAGATATCATGAGGAAGACGAGATGGTGTCTTCGGTAAGTTGGGAAGGATCGGAATCGTCGCGAAGTCTTTCATCGTTGCAGAGACCCTTTCCGCGATCTGTCGGCTCAGTGCGGTGGTCGACACGCTGGACAAGATTGCCAGTTGTTGGGACTTTTCGACAAAATAGACAATCTCATCGACTGGCGCAGAGGGGACTTCTCAGAGTCAGTAAAACCGATCGGTGAGTGCAGTGTAATCTCGAACTCACACATCGGGACCACGGCGGCGCCCAGAGCTATTACTGTGAGGGTGGCAACGGTAACTGCGGGCGATCGCAGTAAGTATCATGAACTCCACGATTGCTAGCTTGGTGTGTACTCACATTCCCAACCTCCAGCGGCAAGCACGCCGATGTAGACTTCATCACCGCGTTCCAGTGAACTCCGGTCAGGTTCTGACAAAGCTGCTTTCACAACTTCTCGGTAAGAGAGTACCGCATCGAGAAGGTCACTGCTCGGAAATGTGTTATTAGACCGGGATTTGGGACGATTTTACGAGTTGTCCTGCGTCTACTTACCCGTACGTCTTCTCGATGTCCAAGCCAAGGTCCCTCAAGGCGATTCTCTCCCGATGGGCATGTCGCAAGAGCTTACCGAACAATGGGCTATTTGGAAGAACGTTGGGGCCTGTGTGGGGAGGCACCAGCTCACTGCGATCCGGGTTGTCGTGCATGATTCGTGTGTAGTGAGAGCGGGCAACGGTATTAGGTTCGGGTGCAGCTGAATATCACACATCCTTCTCATAGAGAGCGCCTCGGATACTCATAAATAATTATCCCCAGTATCCTGACCGTGATCATCGGCCACAAATGAGGATCGATTGAGAAGTGGCAAATGCCTAGAAAGGCAGGTCGACGTACGTCGGCGTTTGGTTCTGGCGGTTCGGCGGTTCGGGAAAATCAATCTTCATCGTAGGCGAGATGGACACTTACTTGCACATACTCTGAACATGTATCACGTGTTGGAAGCTCATGAATAGGCTATTGAGTAGATGTTGGATGCGATGGTTGAGATTGTGACATCTAGCATGGCGTTAACGGTTGACCTTCGAGTGCCCACGCGTGCGGCGAAAGAACTACCGTAGAACGCTGCTCAGGTCGATTCTAAACGCGAAACCATGTATTCTGACACACGACAAGGACTCTGAACCAAAGAGTGCTGTCATTTGGGGCTGCTTTCGCTGATATCTACCCTGGAAAACACGGCCACTTGTCATTTTCCAATGCCGACCAAACTTTCATATCGAACCGGTAGTTGACACAGTCGTCGGCTGCCCCACGACCACGATGCGATCTTTCCCTATCGTCTGACCGCCATGATAAGTCCAGATCGCACACAGCCCAATCACTGACGTCCGTTGGAAGCGGTTCTGCTTCATTGTACCATGTCGACGTACTGGGAGGTGTTAAGGACTCTCGATCTGAGTCTTGCCGATAGACGCTTGTTGCAGATTCCCAATCAGAGTTCCAGAAGAATGGGTCTTGCGGATCAGAAGCGTTTTGGGCCGCATTTCTGACGTCGGTATTTGTCGTGAGGCGTTGACTTTGCTCTAGTAGTTGATTCGCAGACATGATGATTGCTGCGCAAGCTTCCCTGAGGCACCTTGCATCTAGAGGCGGAACGGCCTGCGGTAGAGACAACTCCGGACTGTTTGAAGTTTCAACGAGTTGTCGATATATGTCGCACAGCACGGTTGAAGATGAAGTTCGGAGCTGCCTAGAATGAAGCAGTTAGTCATCGCAACTTTCGAAGTATTAAATATATGGAGAACGCACTCTCCATCGTAGCTCTTTCCAAATCCCAAGTCTCCGACGTTTCGACTGGCTTCGTGAGGACTGATCAACGTTCAACACCTTTACAATCCTTCATAATTGAAGACACACTTTACTTACCTTGCTTGATCCTTGTTTTTCTTCTTCGATCCTCGGTTGCTCTGCTTCATTCTGCAGACTGTCGAATCTCTCTTGCAATTCGTGCACGGTGAGCCGCAAAGAACGGCGTCGCATCTGACCTTCCTCGAATGACATCCAATGCATGCATTGGCAGCTCTTTGTCGACGTAGATGGAGATTTTTGCGTAACATCACTCGGTCTGAGGTGCTACCGGCGTCATTGTTGCTGGGTTTTCGAATCCTGGTATTTCCAGGGCTCGAAGTATTTGCCTCGCTGCAGTCCATGGTGGTCGTGGTTCGGGACTTGTTGCAATGTATTTTCTTCCCACGAGTCTCTGCGAGTGCTACAAAATGACAACACCGCCGCTGTACATCACTTACTGTAGCGAAGAAATCCGGCATAGAGATGGTGTTGGACACTCTCGGGCTGCGTCGGACGCAAGTCACTCCAAGCCCGAAATGCCGAGATGAAGGCCAAAAATGCCGACGCAATGTCAACACCCCCGAACCAACAGAGACGGTGCAAAAAACGAGTTCCTAGCCGAGGTCGTAGTTTATCAAGGGCTCAAGTATCGAGAAGAATACTTGCTGTCAACACAAAGGCATGTCACTTCTTTCCCACCATTACTTGTCATTTGTTCTTGTTCGAAGATAAACAAAAAATGGCCGAAACCGAATTGAACGAATGGATCAAGATCGACTACCAAGGCCGCGTCGCAGTCATTACGATCAATCGACCGGAGAAACTCAACGCTCTGCCTAAAGATGGTTTCTACCGACTATCACAGTGCCTTCGAGAAGTCGACACTCACGATGAAGTATCGATCACAGTTCTTATAGGCAAAGGACGATTCTTCAGCGCGTGCGCCTGCACCTAATCTAACCACGCATTCCCAAAACTAATTTCGATCACAGCGGAGCAGATGTATCAGTCAGTCGCCAAACGCCCCCAGGCACCGATCTCTGGCGACACGGCCTGCGAGAGACAGTAACGAACAATCTGAACACAACCCAAGCTTTCTACTCGCACTCGAAGATCCTCGTCACTGCTCTCAACGGCCCCGTAGTCGGAATTGCCGCGGCTCTGATCTCTTTCTCGGATTTCATCTACTGTGTGCCGCATACATATCTTCTCACGCCATTCTCCAGCTTAGGCTTGATCGCCGAGGGCGGCGCGTCTGTTGGATTCGTTCGAAGGATGGGTATCGGGAAAGCAAACGAAGCGCTGCTCACGAGTCGCAAGGTTCCTGCCACCGAGCTACTTACATGTGGTTTCGTGAATAAGGTCTTTGATTGTGCCGAGGGCGAGGACGACAAGCTCCGCTCGCTTGTGCTTGCTCATGTGGACGACATCATGGGAGAACACCTGGTTGCTTCGAGTTTGACCGAAACCAAAGCTTTGATTGCTGCGCCTATGCGTCGCGACATCGATAGTTCCATGGTTGCGGAGTTGTTTGGCGGACTCCGACGCACGACGGCAGGGATTCCTCAAAGAGAGTTCGAGAAGATCAGGACAGGAGCCAAACGGCATAAACTTTGAATTTGCTACGGTGTTTATTGTTGCAGATGGCATGTATTTGATGTGAATATCATGCTTTTGTGTCGCGCTTCTTTGGTCCGTCGAAGTGGAGTTGTTTACTTTGTGGTCTTGTCACTTTACTTATGTAAAGCCGAAAAGAAGAGATGATCGCAACAGCATGGTCGGAATAAAAATAGCCGTATCAAATCGCAAGAAGTATCTTCATTCTTTACAGTATCATCAGAGCTTCACGAGAGCTTTCCTATTCGTTTCCCTGGAATGCACATGACTTATTAGAGCAAACGACTTGCTCGCTTCGCCGTACAGCTCTCCTCGCAACACACCGTACACGCCAGCTTTAGCTTTGGGCGCCCATTTATTCGCTAAAGCGAGGGCGACATCGAACATCTCCCCCGGTTGGGCAATCTGATCCACGATGCCATCAGCAAGAGCTTCCTTGCCAGTCCACTTGTGTGCCTCGAGAAGCATTTTGCGCGCGATCTGGGGAGCGAGCTTGATCCTGAGCAGCGAGCCCATGCCTTCGAAATGCATCCCAAGGTTCACAGGAGGCTACAAGTGATTAGCGTAGTTCTGAATTGCACCAGGAAAGGAATGGCTGGTACCATTGATATGAAGCCCCGCTCACTGTTCATGACACGATAATCGTGACTGAGTGCGAACGGGCAAGCACCACCAAACGTGTGACCAGTGATCAAAGCTACCGTCGGGTAAGGGAAGTCGAGGATGGTGTGGATCATGGGAAAGAATCCGTCCGAGTTGGCGAATCGGTTGGAGTCGCGCTCGTCTTGGTCGACACCAGTGCACCAGAATTTCGCATTGTGTCCGCGAGTGATGACGGCGCCTTCGGAATCGTCGCCCAAAGTCCTCTGGATGTGATGAAAAGCTCGGATTATTTCGTTGCAGATGTCCGTGTTTAGGCGGTTCTGCTCGCCTCGCTGTAGTGTGATGATGAAGATTTGGCCGCGTCGTTCTAGCTTGAGGTACTCGAAAGACGAGGGTTGGGACATCCTGGAGTTTGTGTGTGTAGAGCGGAACAGATGCGAAATTTTCTATTGGGATAGTACATCTACTTCATGGTGGTCGATGTTTGGATTTTAATGTCACACAGGTGATCACCTCGGTATTCGGCAATATCGTCAGCGTCTCGGGATTCCCAATTGCCAGTACGGCGCCGGAGCATGTCCCGGAAACTCGGAAGACATGGACGGTCTCAACATGCGGCTACGGCAATCGCATGAGCTGGCACGATACCCGGTCCGAAGATGTAAAAGGGCTGAGAAAGATTTGAATATACAATGCCGACGACAGCGCCCAAACCTTTTGGAGCCCCATCTTGGCGAGAGGTATATGTATTGATTGTCGGGTAATTTCGGTCGTACAGTTCTAGACGAACGAATCTTGACGCGTTAGAGCATACCAAGACTCGAGGCCATTTTTGACGTTGTCTCCATGCTACATGTAATTTAACCCCCAATCGCCCCAAAAGTAATCGGGTATGCCTTCGAACTCGGATGTACCAAACAGAGCATCAGTCGAGCCGAAATCCAGCCCAATCGAGGTACCTGGTACCTGCTGATCGTGCATTCCCACCAATGACTCTGCCAATGGATCCATGTGCCGTGAATACGTCGGTTCAGAGCCGTCTTCCAGAGCTTGCGACGCTCTCTCGTTTTCGTATGCTCGCCACATTCGACAAAGCTCCAGCGGGAATCCCTCGAACAGTGGTGCTTCATCCCGGCTCAAGTGCGGAAGTGGCAAATTCGACGGATGGTTGGTGAGTACTTCAGACTGAAGGGCTTTCTGTATCACTTTCGATGCACCGATCGCCGACCTCCAACGGGACGAGAGCTCCTTTAGCGCGTTTTGGATCGTTATCAGATCGACTTGCGCAGCAGCCCAAAGCCCAGGATACGGCCGCAGAGACATCAACAAGAGGCCAGCCATGAATGCGAATGTGGTGAATATGGGTGACAATCTACCGACGAGATCGCGTGCCAGGAAGTCCTCGTAGATGCCAGCCAAAAATGACGCAGCGAGTATTGCTGCAGGCGAAAAGCCGTTGTGTGGAGAGCCAGATCGTGACTTGATGATGATGCAGGCGAGATATGGTACATGCAGTTGCCGGACCGGGAAGTCATGAGAGCGAAGCTCATAGGTTTGCGCGTGAGCGGAGTAGTCTGCAAGGCGGAGGCGCAAGGGCAGCATTCTTGTCCAACGGAAGAGGGTGGCATCTACCTTGTACCGTTCGTCGGAAGTAAATTTTTTCCTCGAAGAGGCTTCCACAAGGTCTCCCAGCGTCCGACAAATTTCGACGTATGCGACGAACAACTCTCCGTTGGCTGGTGACTCGGCGAAGTCTTCAATTGTAGGCGTCGAAACATTAGCGTCTTCTAGGTAGATAGCTCGAGGTCTACCACGTGAGACGGAAATGAGAGAATCTCGGACCTGTTTAATGTCAGTGCTTAATCGAGAGTGCTGTGCTGCTCCTTTGGCATGGAAAATCCAGAGAAGACGTTCGAGCTCGAAAACAGGAGAAAGAGAGCCAGAGAAAACACGCACCACAAGAGTCCACCACATACGCCGTCTTATCGCGCGTTCTGGACCAGGAGGCGGCTCCCTATGCAAGCCAATTTGGTACGCAAGCCCAACTCCAATCTTGAGCCAATACTCACTGGTATCATACGATACATGTGCCGGACCATCTGGTGTGTACCAGTGTAGCATGGTTATGGCCTTGATGACTGTCAATGGCGTCTTCTCGTGGCCCACCCAGTAGAGCGCTTTGGCTCGCTGGTAAATATCCGCCGAGGACGAGAACGCCTGGATTGAGGCCGAGGATGTCACCCGACTAGCAGCCAAGTAAACAGCCTGGGACAGAAGAAGAGAGCTGACAGGTGCACTCCTTGATGGGACATCATTCAGTTCCAAAACGGGCATCCATGGATAGCAATACTCGTTGAAAGCCTCGACCAAGCTCTCATGTACTGCTCTTGGTGGCAGGGCGTACACATTCCAGAGCTCAAGAGTCTTCTGCTCTAGTTCAGAAAGACTTGTTTGTCGTGAGACGGTATACGCCCGCGCAGTGGCTTCATCTACCGGAGCGTCGCCTGTGTAATGTGATCGTCCAATGTATGTCGAGCTCCCTGTACCAGGGTCATTCGGTGGCTGGCCGACCTCGTCCCCAGTTGGCCTTGAAGCGTTCCCCGGAAGCTGATCGGGCAACATCTCCATCGCGCGGGCATCTGCAAGGGCTGACGCTGTTTGAGTCTGTTCCGGTTGAGATCTCTGGCTGGGCGACGCCTCATTGTGGCTTTCTGCTTGAGTTCCATCCGGATGCGAAGCATTGTGAGTGGTTGGGATCTGATCCGTATTTGTGGTCTTGCGCTTTTTACGCACTCGTGGGCTGCATCGGTGTCAGCACTTGTGTGTAACAAGTTCATGAGGACATGACAATGACAATGATACGAGATGGTAACATACGTGCATTCGATGTTCAAGGCAGAGCACTGTTCGCATGCGCCGCTGTCACGCGCGAGACACTTGATCTTCTTGCTGTTGCATCGGGCGCATGCCTGGATGTACGACGGCTCTTTGGTCGGCATCACGGGCAGGCTGAAGGTCAGTTTCGGCGTTTCATCGAGACGATCTCAGCCTTAGAGAGTAGCTGGAGGCGTCGGTACGGGAAGAGTTCAGGCAGAGTCGTTACCGAATTGCCGAAGCCCCCGCCCGCCCCGAAGCACGATCCTGACCCAGCACGATAGAGCATCGACCTGCGATTCTTCGTGTCACGAGTTTTTCTCGGTGGCACGTTTCCCTACAGATAAGAACCTACATCGTCCTCACTTGTTGACGACGATGACTAACGAGCCGCGAGCCCCGATGCGATGGTTCGATGTACCATCTGCATGGCATGGCACGTGTTCGCCTGAGTAGCGTGTACCGTATGAATTGAAGGCTGCAGCATGGCGTGCATGTGATGACGATAAAGAGTGTACAGTAGCTGTGTAAAGATACCTTAGGCTGCGATGCCGACCCTCTCAAAATGCAACCTGCATTTAAACGAGCCAATACCGCAACTGCCGTTCAATCTGATTATTTCGTAATTGCAGAAGGAGCTGGGACGCGTCCGGATGTCGCTGCCACGGTATCGTCGCATGGGTAGTGTGAGTTCTCGTCAAGATTTTGATGCATTCGTTCTCCATCATTGCGGAGCCACTCAATCTGACAG
>Ga0265797_10008666_pt1 | contig 13463 bp, 20 predicted proteins | sample P2T30metagenome_FD_192433 | JGI IMG/M metagenome (GOLD analysis project Ga0265797, IMG submission 192433) | Plant litter microbial communities from East Loma Ridge, Irvine, California - P2 T30 | ecosystem: Environmental > Terrestrial > Plant litter > Unclassified | place: USA: California... | reverse complement strand
AAGGAGTTAGCGATTTGGTACGGGATGAGGATGTGTGAAGAACCAAAGGGGGAAGGGGGGGATGAGCTTACCAGTATATCTGACACCGACGTTGTTTGAGAAGCCAATCATGGGAAGACCGATGAGGGCGAGGACGCCGTTGGCGATGACCCAGGGTGAGCGGATGTGGTACTTGTCGCCTGCCCATGCAAAACCAGTCATGACGAATGCAGCGAAGATGTAGGGAGGGGCGATGAGACAATTACTAGCTGCTGAGCTGAATCCCATGCCATCTTTCAGGATGATAGGGAGGAAATAGGCAATGGCGTAGGTGATTGTAGTTGTGAACATGAAGATGAGTGCAAATCCCCAGACCTTGAGGTCCATGGCACCAGCTAGGTACTTCTTGAGGTTGAACTCCTCGGCTACGACGTCGTGGCGATCTTGTTCGATTCGAGCGACGATGAAATCGACTTCATCTTGTTCGAGGAATTTCTTTTGCGTCTTGCTGGGCTTGGCTGCGAGTTCGGGAAAGTCGACGATGAAGTACCACCCAATGAGGCCAATCACAACGGTAATGATACCCTGAAGGATGAATATCCACCGCCAGCCAGAAATACCAGGACCGTAGCTGACTGGAGTCGTGGGTGCCTTCTTCGTGGGTCCGTAGTGGACACCCAGCCAGTATGCTGCCTGATAGCCATGGCCACTAAGCAGAGAAAAGAGGTAGCCGAGGATACCTGAGAAGGCGGAAGACAGCATGCCGATGAGGAAGAACATAGTGTTGCGCTTCTGGAGCTCGAAGCGTTTGTACCAACAGGAGAGTATGTATGCAGAACCTGCCCAGGTTAGTGAGGATATACAAAAGACGTGGTATGACGTACCCGGGAAGAAACCAGCCTCAAAGATACCGAGGAGTAGACGAAGAGGAACCAAGGTATGCCACTCCTTGACGAACCCAAAGCCAATCATTACTGACCCCCATATGACCACAATAGCTGGCAGAAACATTCTTGGACCCAGCTTCCGCAGCACCACAGTAGCTGGTGGCTGAAGCGCCACATAAGTGATGAAGAACAACAAGACGATCAGACTGTATCTTTCACCAGTGAGTTTCAAATCAACGCCCATGCCCGCAACCATGGCGACACCAAGGTTGGTTCGGTCCATGAGCGAAACGCAGTACATGCAGCCAAGAGTAGGAATAAGTCGGAGATCGACCCTGCGGATAATCTTCTTCTGTTGTTCAGGGGTGAAACGGTTGATGGCGGCATTGCTGGCCGAGGAATCGGATTCGATGCGTTCGAGGGCGCTGACATTCCCCTTTTCTTCGCCATAGTTGGCCATGATGCCTGTTGGGCGACTCCGAAGAGCTATCTCGCCCTTGGAAGAGTGTTGCGTGTGGAAGCCCAACGAAGTAGTCCAGTGTAGACTGTGAGAAAAGGAACAGAAGAAGAGGAAACGGCTGCTCAACAGAGAGATGGGAAGAAAAACTCGGCCCTTAGCCGCGCGATACCTGCCCTCATATACAAATCCGCTACCCTATACTCTCTGCGTCGACTTCCCCAGATTCTCGCGCCATCAGTTCCGCTGTACCCCAGACTCCACAAGCTGCGAATCATGGCATCCGATGCGGAGAGATTTCTGAAGTATACGAGCCGTGCTTGTCCAGTCTACACCCAAAACAAAGACCTGGCCCATAGCTCCGGCGAAGGCTTACGACTGCGGTTAGCAGACTTCTACTAAGATGGCCAAGAGGCATATCGTGTCAGTGTAATGCCATCTGGGCCCAACAGCATGGCGGTAGCTTTCCCGATCCAGCATTGTACCGAACATCAATGCGCTTCCGTAGTTGCGCCAAGTGCATACCCCGCGTGTATACAACAACCATGGTAGAAAATCTGGAGTTGGCTGTGATGGAAACAGGATGTCTTACTGAGTTAGTGCCTGGGCGCACGCCTAGCGGTAGGTCTACTGTTGCGCTACAAGCAGGTGGCGCGAGCCCAGACTCTTGACCGAAAGCCAGATGCTCAACCAAGCGCCGCCGTCTGCTGCCATGTGTTCCTGACAGGGTGGCTTCCGCTGAGGCTGAGCCCAGCCAAGTTGTTTTGACCATGAAAGCGCGGAAGTGTTCCATGCAACAGTTGAGAATTCCTCGGCGATGCGCTTAGTTTCCAAGAATCGTAAACAGATTCGGCATCTCCAAAGACATGTATTAATCTGTCGTATGAGTTTTAGCGGTGAGTACAGTCTACGATTGATCTGGTAGCGTGGTAAAGCCAGCCCTAGTGCGGAATATTCCGCCTATATCTGCCACGTGCCTACGCCCATTCAAACCGAAGTAGCTCACAGGAGTTTGCATGCTCCATAGGACACTAGTCAGGGTAGCAATACGGAGTAAGTGACGAATACAGCTCGACGGTATAGCTTAAAGCAATGCATGCATGTCTACTCGTGGTGGCTTCTCAGCGCCACAGCAATACTGCAACAGCCATAACCGGCGACTCTGTGGCAATAGAAGAGCCGCATTGAGTGGATGTGTAGCGCGCGGCGTCAATAGTCTGGATACGTCCGTCATCACATTGTTCTAGCTCGTTGCTACGTGCCGAGGTATCAGAAGCCCTCACATCTCATATGTCGGGCCAAAAAGTAAAAGGTTGAGGATACAACAATAAAAGCTTTGATAAGTTGCGAATAAAGGTAGCCGTTGAGGCGGATCGCCTTCAAGGTCAAAGACCAGCAGGGGGGCGCTGACTTGTCCACCCCAGTCATGCTCACGTCACATGATGATACCTGCCCAGCCAGCGCAATGTGAACACCTCTCAACCTTCACAGGCGACAAAAGTAACAAATGTAACTATCTATTTGAAATCCTTCTCACCCAGCGAATCTTCCATCTTTTGTATCCGCTCCCAAGTCTCACTCCACTTCTCCCACTCGCCGTCTGGCAACTTGCCCTTTAGAGGCAATCTCCCTCCCTCCATTGTCCCAAAGCCCGTAACTCTCTTCACCGCCTCCTTAATCCCCACTATTCCGTACTTTCCAATAAACTCCTCTGCCGTACTAACAGTATACTGGAGCTCCTTGATCCTCTTCAGGTTCTCATCGCTAATGGGTCTTGTCTCAGCCAGCTTCATCAACGAGCACACGGTCTTGGGGTATATGGCTGCGAGGCCGTCAATGACACCTGCAGCATCGAATATGACAATGGGACCGAGTTGTTGGCCGAGGCCGGAGTAGACGCGGAATTTGGCGTGGTCGATCTTGGGGTCGAGCGAGACTTGGTTGTGCCACGAGACGACGGCATGCGACATCTTGCACCCGACAATGTTGGGGTGTTGGGCGAGGATGCGGTAGGTTTCCGGCGTGACCATGATGCCGTTTGTTACGCCAGGGTAGTTGTAGCTATCTTATTGTTAGTACTACATTTTCCATTGAGAGCTGTGGTGAACTGGACTTACATTAGTATCGGCAGCGGGCTCTTGTCCGCGACAACAGTATACCACTCCCTGATTCCCTCTTGACTTGCTGCCGCGCCAAAGTATCCCGGCGCAAGCACCAGTCCCCACTGCGCACCCGCTTTCTTGAAGTCTTCTAGCCACTCCAATGTTTCGTCTACGCTGTTTATCAGGGTCCCCGCCATGATGGGGTAGTCTTTGAAGCCTGCCTCATCTAGTCCTTTGCGCACACCAGAGACGAGGTCGATACGCTCCTGTCGTGACATATGGATTGCTTCACCCGTCGAGCCGAGCAGAACGAGGCCGCGCACGCCATTCTTAGCGAGGAAGACGGAGTGCTCGATTTGGGTTTGGACGTCGACGGCAGGTTGGAGCGAGTTTGACGAAGATTGCGGTTTGAAGAACGTCGGCACGGGGACGAAGACGCCGGTTGGCGGTGATGGTGTCATGGTTGGGAGGCGCACTGCGATTGATTTCTGTGCTGATGTTGAGCGGATCGATGATCAAAAGTTCAATTCTGGGAAAAGTTATCAATCGCTGGGGAGATTGTGAGTTTTATTACCCGTGCCAGTCGTCAAGTACTCGGGCTCTGATGTTCCATTTCCCGAGGGTCTACTGCCCCGCGGTGGACCCAATTACCCCGCGGTGGGACCTTCGGGTTACCGCGAAGGGGACGACAAACATGGAACATTTGACAAGACAAGGCCCATTTTGTGCGTTCAAATGGGCAAATGTGGATACTGTCAATGGTGCCGGCAAATTTAATCTTGACGACTTTCTGTACCGACTTATGAATACATAGACTTCCTAGGCACAAAAAGAGCTATACAAGGATACAAGCACCGGGGAATGCAACATGGGCAAAATTGCAACAATCGAGTACTTCAGAGTACCTCCACGCTGGCTTTTTGTCAAGATCACCGATGTAGATGGGAACTACGGATGGGGTGAGGCCTCACTAGAAGGCCACACGCAAGCCGTTGAAGGATGTCTAGACGCGTGGGCAGAGCGATACGTAGGCCTCGAAGCAGAGTAAGAACAAGAAAACTTTCTTCTATAAGTCTTCTACATCTCCTGGTTTACCTTGTATGCCTAGTCACGGTATTGAAGCTCTTCCCTCTCTAGTCTTCCCAAACACAAATCCAAGAATTGATTGCATACCCAACTCCAACACCAGTCCCAACTGGAATAGATGCAGTTCATGCTACTCTCTCATAAATCACACTAATAAACAACTGCCTAGTGAAATCGAGCACATATGGCAACTAAGCTGGCGCACGAGCTTCTACCGCGGCGGCCCCGTCTTCATGAGCGCCCTCTCCGGCATCGACATCGCCCTCTGGGACCTCAAAGCACGCAAACTAAACGTGCCCATCTACCAGCTCCTCGGCGGCAAAGTCCGCGACAAACTCAAAGTCTACGCCTGGATCGGCGGCGACAGACCCGACGACGTAAAAGAGCAAGCGTAAGTCCCGACCCCCCCATCCAACGAAACACACAGAGCACATGGAATGTCGCGAGTTCACATTGTTCAGTCTCGCCCGCAAAGCCCAAGGCTTCAACTCTGTAAAAATGAACGCAACACCTGACATAGCATGGCTGGACTCGCCCTCTGTGCTCGCATCCGCCGTGACACGCCTGTCGACAGTGAAAGCGCTCTCCATGGACGCCGGCATGGATTTCCACGGCCGCATCCACCGGCCCATGGCCAAGCAGCTCGCCGCAGCCCTCGCACCGCACCATCCGCTCTTCATCGAAGAGCCCCTCCTCTCCGAGCACATTGGCGCAATCACCGCTCTGCACGCGCAAACCAGCATCCCTATCGCCCTCGGCGAGCGCTTGCATTCACGGTGGGAAGTGCGGCCTTTTCTCGAAGCTGGGTGCGTGGATATACTGCAGCCAGATGTCTCGCATATAGGCGGCATATCCGAGATGAAGCGCGTGGCAGCCATGGCGGAAACTTACGATGTTGCTGTCGCGCCGCACTGTCCGTTGGGCCCCATTGCGCTGGCTGCTTGCGTGCAGGTTGATACTACGCTGAGCAATTTTTCCATTCAGGAGATGAGTTTGGGCATTCACTACAATGAGGGGAGCAGGGAAATTACGGATTATATTAGGAACCCGGAGGTGTGGGATGTGAAGGATGGATATATTGAGATACTTAGGGGGCCCGGGTTGGGAATTGAGATTGATGAGGAGATGGTGAGGAGGGAGAGTAAGGATGCGAAAGCTTGGGTTAGTCCGGGGTTTATTGGGCCTGGGGGCGAAGTTAGGGAGTGGTAGAGAGAAATCGGAGGGGATACGGGCGACTCTTGCGTAGAGAAAAGAGAAGCGAGGAAAAGGACTTGGAGGATACAAGATACGTCCCTCTGGAATGTATAGAAGCGTTGACGCATCGTATGTCTCCCGGCTCACCCACTATTTCGTCACTTGGCAGATATCAGACGGTGAAGGAGACGGCGTTGGACAAGTTGCTTACGCTCACCACTCCCACTCACCTCCATTGTAGTCTCCACAACTGAATACAGCCTATTGTCTCTTCTTACAATAGACTAGCAGCTATTGTCAATCCTGCCGACAGCCAGCCCAGCTGTCCATATAAACCGCGCCTACTGCCCACTTCCCTCTTCAGCTCCAACATCTTCACATCACCACACCACACCACATCACAATTCTTTGCCAAAATGGCATTCCTCTTCTTCACCGCCGTCTTCGTCCTTCTGGGATGGCTCGTGTGCGAACACGACATCTTCACCACGGTCCCTGCGGCTGGTTCGCATACCACCACTACACCATCGTCTCCTGCCCCGGCTGGCCCGGTGGCACAACTGCCTCGTCGTGAGCGTCGGGCTCATGCCCGTGCTCTTTCTCGCTCTCGGTCGCCTCCCCCAGTCCCAGAGTGGGCACGCCCTGGCTCCCTTCTTTCTCCGCCGCGACAGCCGTTCCAGCATGTCCCTGCCGGACGGCACGATACCTTTCTGGACGTCGAGCAGACTGAGGCCTTTGGGCAGATGAAGAGGGTTTGCGAACCGCTCTCGGGATGGAAATGGGTTGCTGTGAGGGGCGGCGAGCTGGTCTCGTTGCCTTCTCTTGAGGCGCCCGTTTCTGCTCCTGCTCCTGCTCCTGCGCCCGTCCCTGTCATTCCGTCTCCTCCCCCAGTTCCTTCTCCTGCCGTTGCTTCTCCTCCAGCTTCGGTTCCTCCCCCGGTTCCCGCTCCGGCGCCGCCTGCGCCTACTGTCGTCTCGCCGCCTGGCCCTTCGATTGCTTCCCTCTTGGCTGGCATCCCATCACTGCCACGACCACTCACGCACATCTTCCCTGTGGAGGCTCCAGTACCACAGCCACAGCCTTCTGGTGGGTTGCTGCTGGCAGCTCCCATCAGTGTTCCAGGCTCCCTGGCTATGGTGCTGCCCTCGTTCTCTCCGTCGGTGCCGGTTCCCCCTCCCTCCTCGGATCCTCCTTGGGCTGAGGCTGCTGGTCAGCCTCAGTCTGATACCATTTCTGGATTCGTTGCGCCTCCTCCTCCACCTCCCTCCACATCCCTCTCCTTTGGTGTCGGTTCCGGGCCTAGCGCTGGCGCTGGGTTTGGTCCGGCACCTTCCTTTGGAAGTGGTTTTTCTGCGCCTGCTGCTGCTGCTCCTCCCCCTCCTTTCGGCGGCAACCTTGGTGGCTTTGGGGCGGTAAAATTCTCTTTCCCCTCCTCTTTCTCTTCGGCGCCAGCCACCCGCCGCACCACGAGCGGCAAACGGGCATTAAAGCCCCGTACCACCCAAGAAACCGAGGTGGATTCCTTCTCCGCTCCTCCTCCTCCTCTCAGTGAGGAAGCGAGCTTCAAACGCTCCCTCAAACAACACCCCATCCACACCGCCGGGCTCGCCAACGAAGCCCACATCTTGGTGGCCAGATACCAAGATATCTGCATGGACGGGCTTGCAGACATCAACGCCTACCTCCCGGGCTCGACTCTCGCTTCCTTCGAGGAAAATCTCCGCCAGAAGGAGAATGGACTCCGCCTCTTTGCCCTCCTCCTGCGATGGCAACTGGATACCGGTCGGCCGCAGCCCGCTGGCGGGTCTGTGGCCTTGAACCAACTCATCTCCGTGCTGGCACGTCTGGATGGGTTGGTGACTGGTTTTGTTGCTGACAACGGGGGTCGGCGGTCAGAGTTTGAGAGTGGCAAGTTTCCCGAGTGGGCGCGGTCGTGGCGCTTTCTGGTGAAGCACCTTTGGGAGGAACGGGGCGATGAGCTGCGGCGGCAGTTGGATGCTGCTGTCTTTAGGCAGTTGGAAGATCTGGTGGGGAAGAATCAAGCCCATTGGGCAAGATTCCGACCATCGCCCGCCGGCCGAGATCTGTTGCAGTAGGATGGCGGTGTTTGTGCAGGGTTTCTGTTTGCGGAAGACTTTTCAGTCTTCATTTTTGTATGCTTGTTGTCGGCTGGTTCGACAGTGAGTTCTGCATTGCACAATTAGTATATAGAGTAGATAGTTGGGAATGGTATCCTTTTTCCATCTCACCACACGTCCTTCTCGGCCATCTCAATGTGATATAGGCACCAGCAAAGTACTATGATTGTTGCCAACAACTTTATTTTCGCATCTCACTATACCCGCAAGTTGATAAGCCCCACTAGGATGCATCAATATCTGCTTGCGCTTCACCTAAATTATAAGCAGTAACCTCCAGACCAGGTTAACATCTTCAGCCTAATCACACTCCTCCTGCAAAAGCCCACTAAAATGCTTGAACCGAATCGGCGCCGGCGACTCTCCCAACAGCCCAGACGAGTGCGTAGGCGGCGGCGGCGGCAAACTAATCGGTCTCAGTCCACCCGGCAGGCACGGCGTAGGCGGAATAATGACCTCAGGCCTAGCAGGGGAGCCCTCTGGAGTCGTAGACTGCACTGGCTCCTCAACCGCGTCTTTCCCCTCAAACCCGCTCCTTCCAAAGTCCACAATACCCTCCTCCCCTTCCTCTTCCTCAAACAATGATGCGACCGACTTGAAGTGATCAACCCGATAGCTCGCCAGGCTCTCATTAATGGTCTCGTCATTGTACACTGTACCAGACCAAAGCCACTTCTGCCACGGCCAAACGAAGCCCTCGTCATCCCAGGGCCAGGTGTGCGTTTCCTCGTACTCTATTAGCACTAAAGCAGGGAAGATCAGGGCGCTCGCGCACACGAAACCGACCTAAGACACTCAGCGATTAGCACCATGTTCTGTATTAAAAAGTTCAAAGGGGGTGGATGGGTTTACTTACGAGAGCTACACTTAGTTCGTTGGGCCTGGGGAACCAACCTGGTTGTTGGTACTCTGCGACTGCAACGAGGATGGCGACAAAGGACACGATATGGGCGTGCTCGAACGGCTTCAGGGCTTTGAGGATGTTGTGGTACTCTTGGCGCAGGTGTGGCGGGAGGAGGAATTCTACAACGGGTGCTGTGATGCGCTGGATGAGGCGCAAAAGTGCCGGGGTGTCAGGCGCTTCATTGCCGTTATGTTGGGAAGTCGGTGCCGGTGTGTGAGCGGGCATGAGAGTGGTACTGGGAATAGACGCGATGCTATTGCTATCAGAACCGGCGCGCTCGTTTGCGGCTTCCATATTCGCGATGTTGTTGTTTCGGGGCCGTAGGAATGAACGGTTCAACGTGGAGATTGAAATCGTAGGTAGTATGAGATGTGGAGTGCTGCGACTGCGGCGAGAGCATGAAACTCAGGGCTCATGGGCGAGGTTCGCACTGAAAGCCCGCACAGTGATATGACGAAAGAGGGAAAATACGTACTAGTGTAACAGCAAACGAACGTGCAGTCACTCACCACACCCCTCTATTGAGACGAGAAATTCTTGCTTTCTTACTGTCCATGTCCGCAGTTTCACCAGACTCCGTTCCCTGCCGCCCTCTCTGATAACAATCTCCCTTGGCAGAAACCATTTGTGGTGAATAGATCCCAAGAGCTTACCTTCAGTTGTATGCATCAGGTCTAGGACAGGAAAGGATAAGTAAATCGTGAGAGTCATGTATTTCAAGGAGAGATTAGTACGAAAGACAGCGTCAGCTCAAACACGACTGCCCAGAACTTTCTCTTGTCCGCCAACCTCATAATGAATAGTATAAAAATCTAGTTTAGGGTATACAACCATTCCATCAATTCACGCAACGCAATCATTACTCCTTAGGCTTGAGCTCCTTGGGTTTGAAAACGCGATGTCTAGCCAAAAGTTGCGAAATCATGAAATGCGACACGTCCTCGTCGGCCCAGTATGTCATGTGGCTTGCTATACTGGCGAGCAGCGAAATGTCGAAAGCCTGTGGTAATAATAGAATTAGCCTTGGCCCTCTGCAGATGTGCGAGCTAGGGTGTCAACGGATACGTACGCCTTCTTGTATGCTGTAGTCCACGCGCCCGTTCGAGTTTAGACTGCGCACCTTCTGTTCTTCCTTTTTGAGCTTCCGACTTCGTTCCTCCAACTCTTGCCACTCAAGGTCTTTCTCTATATCTCGATCACCGTCCTCACTTTTCTGGCTCTTTCTTCGGTTTTGGAACCCGGCGAATAGTGTCTCAATGTCTGACTCGATCAGCGTAGGTGGGTGCTCGCCGTCTTCACCTTCGGCAATGATTTCCTGGCCGAGTCGCCGCCGACGTTCTTCGCTAATGAATGCGCTCGTGGGTTCGTTGAGGCCTGGGACCAAATTCATGTTGCTAGAAGCTGGACCGGCACTGAGCGGGCGCGACGATCGTTGCCCTTGTGCGGCGCCCGTCATTTCAGTTCCGGATATGCCAAGACTACGGTTGAGAAGCCCGCTTGCGATTCCTATAGTAATATGGTTAGCGACGTCAAGAGGGAACTCTTGCGGAATGCGGTCTCAATGAGTAACGAGCTAGAAAGCTAGTTTGACAAGGAAGACAAACACACCTGAGCCGAGAGACGTCCAAAAATCAGTCACACCCTGGCCGACTCGCTGGCCGATGCCGGTGAAGCCTTGCGAGGCTGGTGCGCCAAAGATACCTCTCTTGGTATACGGAAGAGGCTGAGGCTTGAGGGCGGACATGGCGGATGATATTAGGGGCTCGATACGGTAGCTGATTGGATCAGTGGGGTGGAAGATGTTGAAGACCTGCTTGCAGAGCGGGGACGAAGTTGTAATGTCAAATGCATGCTTGGGGTAACGAGTCAGTATGTGTGTGAAATATCAAACTGTGAGATGACCTTACCTCGTCTCCGCCTTGAGAGAAAGGATCGTCAATAGACGTCGCAGGCGTTTTGGGAGGTACAAAGGTTGAGGTAGAAACCGACGGTCTCGCGACGATTGTACGACCCTTTAGCATCTGGAACAAGCCAATTGGTGAGCCCAGCGCATAGAAATCCTCAACTTCAAAGTCCAGTTTCAAGCCTTCTTCTGTAGATTTTCGTTGCTTGGCCGATTGTGCGCTTGGTCTGGCCTTGGCGTCTCTTTGAATACACAGAATGTCGAACATGATTGCTGATCCAAGTGAATGTCCGACTAGGCTGACCTTGCCTTTGAAAGACGGGTTGCGCTCCTTGAACAAGCGATAGGTGCGATTCAGCTCATTCACAACAATACGCGATATATGGCCTTTGTAAGCCGGGCTTTGGTACAACAAGATGTCTAGAGCAAGGTCGGTGAGAAAGTTGCGTACAGCCGGGACACCATCAACAGTGATGTCCTCTAGGTCGGGATACGTCTCGTCTTCATGGTCGAGGTCGCCCAAATCGTGCTCTTTGCGGTTGTGCTTCAAGCTTTGCTTCGGAAAGTCCAGCAAGTGCCGCCAGATGATGGGGATACACTGTATACGGCTGTTCTTCGACTCTGACTCAACCTCGGCGTTTAGAGCCTGCAGGTCAGGCGAGGCCGCGTATACGGATTTGAGGGATTTGCGCAGAGTGTTTACATCGTGGATGAAGTTGATAGACTCCATTCGCATACCGAGGCGCTGACCGATGCCATGTGTGACTAGGAGTAAGTGCTCAATCTCGCGACCTTGGTCACTATCGCTCTGTGTCTTGTAGTCTTCGCGCATCTCCTTCTCCTCGCGCTTTCGCATTTCCTCTTCTTGCTGTTGTTCATATTCTGGTTTCGAGCTTGTCATGAGGGAAGACACCTGCCTTTCCAGGTTGCGTCTGCGCGTCTGGGATGGTGACATGCTCCGTTCGTTCTCTGAAGTTTCACCGTCAGTGTTGGCTTCGGAATCAGACTGTCTACCATTGTCCGAACCATAGGCCAAGGCTGGCGTCGCAGGCCGGTCGGTCGGTCTCGCGTTCTGGGCGCCCTTGGCTGGAGTGGCTTGCTTCTTCTTGTCTTTGGGGTCGGTGTAGCCACGTATGTACTTGTATCCAGCATAGTGGGCACCTCCAGCAAAACGCTGGTACAAGGTGCTTCCCATGCGTGACCACATGTCATCGGTCAGCATCCATGCCGTCGTCTCATCTTGATATGTCACGGTCGAGTTCATGTGAGCGCCGAAAAGTCGGTATGTTCGAGGCAGGTCAGCGGGAGCATTAGTGTTCGAGGGCGGGTCAGTCGTCTTTGCATCAGCCGCCTCTTTGGTGGCCTCGTTTCGCAGACTGCCGTACGAGGACTTGGGAGTGACTGGATTGGACGTCGAGTCGCGATTCAGACAAGCGAGCTCCTTGCGATGGTCATCGGCAAGACTCGGCCCTGTGGATAGCGGGCGTGTACGCGGCTGCGAGACTGAACGCTTTTTTTCCTCTGGCTTCCCAAACTTCCACGGCTTGAGCTTCAGGAAGCCTTCTTCCAGCTGCATGGCCAGGCCCTCGTCCACAGCCTCTCCGTCCGGTGTGAACCATGTCCCCCTCTTCACATCGTATACAGGGCCTAGCCAGTATGACGGCGCCAGCTCGCGTGTCTCGATCTCAACATCGAACAGGTAGTCTTCGTTTACCGGGACTTTGGTCGTCTTGGGCGGGAATGAGGCCGCCTGCGTGGGGGTTATAGGGCTGGCAATGCCCTTTCTCAGCTCGTCTGCGTCGGCCTCGTCAGCCGTCTTCTGGAAGGCAGTCTCGATTGCGCGCGAGTCGCTGGCGCTGAAAGGGATCCATTTCTTCGGTTTGGGCAGGGCAGCATCGGGCGCCATGGCATGTTTCGAGAGCGGCTTCCTCTTGGGTGTCTGCAGATGTCACTACTTGCGCAAGCTCTGATACGACTAGCCAGGCTGCATTGCTTTCTACTTACGTCTATGGCATGGAACCACCGCACATCAAGCGGGGGGCAATCTGGGGGGTATCGCTTGACGCTCAGCCTGTGCCTCCGATCAATGACATGGTCTCCTCCCTGTTGCGATGCGAGAACGGCGGCTGCCCGCTCCTTGTCTCTTTCCTGCTCCGCCTTCTTCGCCTTCTCTGCGCTTCCATCTGTCTTGGGCGTTTGTGGGAGTTTGGGTGTAGGAGCTCGCGAAGTCCATGGCGACAAGTTTGAGAGAAAGCCTTGTTTGTTGTCTGGGGCAGACATTCTGTCCACACGCGGATCGCCGTTGCCCGGTCGCAGCTTACTGAGCCACGACTCTGCACGATATCGCGAAGCTGGGAACGGGCCTGTAAGCAGCTTCCAACACCGAGGGCGGGGAAGCGCGAGACCAGAAACGCGTCGATAAGACGTGTTTGCGATTCAAGTAGGAGGGCAGGTGGAGGTAAAAGACCAGGCAATCAAAAAGGGCTGTCAGTCAGTCTGTCAGTCAGTCGGCTAGGTCATGGCAGGTGTTGAAAAAAGATGCGAAACCTCGCGTGCTCGACACTTTGCATGTGCTTCTTACATCACCGAGCAGCCCCTGTCACTTCCGCACGCGGGGCAGACGGCTGGTGTCGGGAAAGGCCCGATAGACGATCATGGATCCTTCACGACAAGCTACCGCATCACCGCCATTTTCACGCACCACACCAACGCAAAACCCATCGTGACTGCTAGCTGCTGCTGCTGCTGCTGGTGTTCCTTTGACATCATCTCTTTGTGAGCTGCCAGTGTATCACTGTTTCCGCCCGGTACAC
>Ga0265797_10008664_pt1 | contig 13464 bp, 10 predicted proteins | sample P2T30metagenome_FD_192433 | JGI IMG/M metagenome (GOLD analysis project Ga0265797, IMG submission 192433) | Plant litter microbial communities from East Loma Ridge, Irvine, California - P2 T30 | ecosystem: Environmental > Terrestrial > Plant litter > Unclassified | place: USA: California... | reverse complement strand
CGAACCCGGGGCTGGCCGACGTTGTCAGAAGATGATCTTCTGATGGCAACGGCCAATTTTACCACTAAACCACCAATGCTTGATGAAAGTGTCTCAATATTGTATGATATGTAGTATGCAACATCTGGTCGGGGGTCGCTCCTTCCGATCCTAGAAGTGATGCTGGAAGTGAAAACTTCAAGTCCCAATTTCTCACTAGAACCATCAATACGATTCTTGACGACAATACAATTTTATACACTGATGGTTTTGAATTTAGGGCATGACAGCCATGGTTGTGATCAACCCACCGAACCTGCAAGCCTGCACTGCTATCTCCGCTATTCCGGTTGTGTCTCGGTCTTAGGGATCTTGGACGAACAAGAGCACGAGCACGGACGATATGATTGCTGGGAATGGATGCACGTAAGCAGACTTGATACTCAAGGTTAAGTTGGCAATAGCGCCAAATATGCAATCAATCTGATCGAATACTCCGGCTGTGGATATGGTCGTATAGCATATATAGCTCGATTCACCAGAAGAAATGCAATCAAAAATGCTTTCCGTCTGAATCTCTGTATCCTTCCAGGCTTCTCACACCAGATCACCTACCAACGAGCCAACGAGCCAACACGCAACATCTGTCGCATTTCCATGTGCCAATAATGTACTAACCATGTTGTTGACCAAGATCTTCACAAGGTTCCCCACATAGACTTGCCGATCGTTGCGCCAGACAGTCGGGTAAACTCCCTAGTGGACCTGGCGAAATATCGGAAAGCTTCATTCGAGTCAGCATCGAATTTGACGACTTTACTCCTCTTCCTTACAAGTCACCAGGTATCGATGCTCTTATACTCATGTGCGAGTGGATTCGTGCGCGAGCTTTAAACGAGCAGAAGCATGGCTGATCGTTAGCAATTGACGATGAAGCGCGATATCCCCATTGAGGTTGTGCCTCTTTCAGCTCCATCGTGCTCAGAGCGTCTATTCAGACTAAGCTCACTAGATCCTCCAACACGGGAGCACTCACACGCCACGAGCTTGCAAATCTCGGAAACCAGGACACTTCGTCAGGGCCTTTCGGCAAATTTCACTTTAGTCCCATCTTCTGTCAAGGATGGTCGAGTTGTCTATTCAGGTGCTTTGCCCTAACTGGCTGCCACGCGAGCCACGGCACCTGGGCAGTGGGAACACTTCTGGAGATCCTCTCGCCGGCAGTATCATATTGTCTGAAAACAAGCATGCAAGGTGCATGACGAAGATAGGAGGTGCCAATATCTCGCCAGTCGGAGCCGTTGGACGAGGCGCTTGAGGAGCGCTAAACCACCACTGCACTGCATTCGGTAAGTGGTTTGCAGGGTGTCACAAACCAACAATTGGCATTCGCTGGCCACCATTCGCCACAAAATCACTTCTCCTCCTGCCAATACGCTGTCAATTACTCGTGGTGCTGCTGCGATTACTTGTCACGCTGGGCTTCTGGTTGGATGATGGGCGAACGGTAACTCGACACATAAGATCCCCATCCCGTTACTACTGCCAGCAGCACAGGCTGCGCTACACTCCTTCTTCTTCTTTTCCCTTTTTCTCTTACAATCCTCTAGTATAGTAGCGGACATGAAGCTCGCCACGTTCTCACTACTCGCTGGCTCCACTGCCGCCTTTCCAGCCCTGTTGAACCTTAGCGGCAAGGGCAAACTACTCGACCTCAGAGGCGATGGAGGACTACTGGACCTTGGTGGAACACTTGGTGTTGGTGATGGCGATGGTGGCTTGCTTGGACTGACTGGAAAGGGCGGAATACTTGACCTTACCAGTGTAGCCAACCTCTCCGTGCTCGACGCCAACCTACAGCGTACCAAAGCCAACACATGGCCTGCAGCTGACCCCGCGACGTGCCCATTCAACAAGGACCACAAGCCTGCTGCAAAGTGGAATCCAGAATTCCCTTACAACCATGCACAGGGTGGACTTCCTGGAAAAGGCAAAGGTGGCTTCCAGGTCCCTATGCCTGGCGACCATGATCACAGGTTCATTCAGCCTGGACCAAACGACATCCGAGGCCCGTAAGTAACTGTTCTTCATTGTGATCATTCTACATCTCGCTGACTATCGTCATAAGTTGCCCTGGCATGAACATGTTGGCGAACCACGGCTTCATCGCAAGAGACGGAATTACCAACTTCGCCGAAGCCGTCGATGCCTGCCAGAACGTGTTCAACATGCACTGGGATCTTGCTGTAGTCATCACACTCATTGCGACTGTCCTTGGAGATGGCGATGCTATCACACAAAAGTTCTCCATTGGCTGCGACGCGACCTCTCGCACTGCCGCCGTCGATCTCAACCTGCTCACAGGTAGCCAACCTGGTCTCAACGGTCACGGCAACTTCGAAGTCGACGCCTCGATGAGCCGCGACGATTACTTCATCAGTGAAGGCGACGTCTTCACCCTCAATGGCACCTTGTTCGGCCAGATGGTCGAGACCACTGGAGGCAAATTCACCAAGTCTGGCATCTCCAAGGTCAAGTACGACAGATGGCATGACTCGCAGAAACACAACGATCAATTCTTCTACGGACCAATCGGCCTCATCTCCTACGCAGCCTCAGCCTTCCTTCCCGAACTCTACGGCGAGGGCGAGTCTGCCTCTACTGAGACCATCGCCACCTTCTTCGGCGTCCACCAGGACGACAGTGGATCTTGGATCTACGGTCACAACGAGTCAATCCCCGACGGCTGGTACAACCGTAAAGAGCCCTATGGATTGGTCAAAGTGGTGGAAAACCTTCTCTCAATGTACGCCGAGAACCCGGTGCTTTTCGGAGGCAACACGGCAGACGGCCATTTCGATGGCCTCGACTTCGGTGCTATCAAAAAAGGCAAGCTCGATATCGACCTCAGCGTCAACGGCGCTCTCTGTCTCGTCTACCAGCTCCTGGCCTGGCCGATCCCTGGTCCAGCAAACGGCATTCTCAACATCGGTAAGAATGCCGTGGCACTCATCACCTCTTTGCTAGGCGACACGATTGCCGAGCTCGGCTGCTCAGCTCCTCTCAATGCTTCTTAGAGCTCGACAAGGCCAGCTATTGGGTCTTCAATGCCAGGACGTCTAGACCTACATCACGAACATTCATTCACCCGACTCCATTGATTGGAAGCACACACAAAGTAGACAATGCTCACTACACATATGCACACGGCACTCGGAAGCACTCTCTTTTTGTTTTTCAACGCCAGCGCCGAATTACATTTTTTAGAATCTATTTAATTGTACAAACGTCTCCGACGCTCAAGTCTCTTCTTTCGCAACAACCTCTCAAACCCACCTTGCTGCAAGACGCACCCGCGATGAAGCCAGACGTTTCGTCAGCAAAATTTTGTCACGACAGCCATTTAGGCAGCGGTGATGTCGGACTCGCTGTAGATGCAAGCATCGCTAGGGCCAGAGCCAACCTTGGTAGGCTCCTCGCTGTTGTTGTCGGTACCCTTGAAGTCCTCGCAAATGTCCTTGACGCCGCTGGTCTTGATGCTCTTGAAAGTGGCAGTGTCGCCGTAGTTGGAGTTGATACCAGCAAGGAGCTTGCCCTCAGTGGCGGAGATGTCCGAGAAGATGACGTGGCGCTCGGTCTGGGTCTTGCAGTTGCCGCAGCTGCGGTAAAGCTTGCCAAAGTTGTCAACAGTGAAGCCGGAAACAGACATGGTACCGCCGCCGTTGTGCTGGAGAACCTTGTCCTCGGCGCCGAAGGCACCACCGCCAGAGATGGTGGTGGTCTCGCCGGCCTCCTGCTTCTTGATGGTGAAGGCGTCCTCGCACACGGCGGACCACCAGACGTTGGTCAGCTTGCAGCCACCCATGCAGTGGATACCCTCGATCTGGTTGGGACCGATGATGACGTTGGAGATGGAGGCGCCGGCCTGTGGAATGTTAGCTTGGTGCTTTGCTTGAAGTGATCTGAATGTTGTAGCTTACCTCAAGGATGAAAACAGCATCACTGTCACCGCCCTCAGACTGACCAGTGCAAGAGACGCCACGATCGAAGGAGGCCATGCCGCCATCGAAGGTCTCGCCAGCAGCGATGGTCTGGGCAGCCTTGAGAACGGAAGTGCCAGAAGCAGCAGGGATGCTACCACCGGAGGAAGCGCCAGACGAGAGGGTGGCGGCACCAGTGGTCAAGGGAGCGCTGGAGCCAGTGCTGGAGCCAGTGCTAGAGCTGGTGCTGTTGCTGCTGGTGAGGCCGCTGCTGCTGCTGCTGTCGCTGGAGCTAGAGTCGCTGGAGTCGGAGTCGGAGTCGCTGGACTCGCTGGAGCTGCTCTCATCCTTGTCATCGCTGCTCTCATCCTTGTCGTCAGAGCTCTCGTCCTTGTCGTCGCTGTCCTTGTCATCGCTGTCGCTGGAGGTCTGCTTAATCTGGCCCCACGAAGCCCAAGGGTTGCCGCTGGAGCTGCTGTCACCAGCAGAGACCGCGTTACCTTGAGCCCAAGGGTTGCCACCGGCACTGCCCCACTGCCTGCGCTGGCTGCGAGCGTTGGCGCCGAGGGCGAGAGCAAGAAGAGCGACCTGAGTGTACTTCATCTTGACCGTAGATTGGAAATAAGAGTGTTGGGAGTGAACGAAATTGATCAGAGAGAACGAATGTAGAACAAAGACTCAGAAAGCGACCAGTCGCGTTACTGAGAGGAGATCGAACGAAGGAATTGACTTGAAGAAGAATTTGTTTGTATAGATCCAAAAAGAAGGAGGAGCGAATACGAGGTCAGTCAGGACTTATATACAACACCTGAGAAATAGGGCATCCCATTCTCCTGCGACCTGTATACGCAATTCATATATCGACGACACAGGAGAACAGACGAACGCGGTTCCAGGATCCATCCAGCCCTCGAGGGCCTCGACAGTCCCAGTCAGTCAACCGAAAACAGCCGCTTGCACCTACGAGGTTTCTCCCCATTGAAGTCTCGCCTGAATATCGGACGAGTAGTAGTGAGGCGGCTGGCCCATCACAGCGGTGACACCGTGAAACGCATTTGCGAAAGCTTGATCTATGGGGCCTCGTGGACGCAATCGTACAGAAGCCTCCTGGGGTGCACTATAGAGCGCGTGTCGCCTGTCTTGGCAGAGTCAATTGCCCTATAACGTGAAGAGATATACACGTAGGTTTGCGGTCTGTGATCATGGCTGTGCAAGCGCACGGACGCGTAGTTGTTGAGGATGTGCTCCAGGTTCGGTGTCAGAACGTTTCAGTGACGCTACGCGACGCCGGAATGTGCTCCGCGTCGACCGAATAGATTAAATGCTTCATCTATTCGTTGCGGACGCGAGTCAACAATCTCTGGGGAAGTCTGCACACCTAATTCAACATGATCGTGCGCACCAGCGTATGTAAGCGTCACGTTTTCAGTATCCCGGAAACCTTTGGGCCGGCATTTGTGAAGGTTAGCACAACATCGCATCATGGGCCGGAAAGGGTGGAGGAAAGGGGGGAAGCACAGATCTGGGCACGATGGGAAACTGCAGACAAGTTACAATTAAATTGACTGATCGACTACGAAATCTTGTGCAGTTGCACTGTGACGCTGCGACAAACCCTGCAACAACAGCCTCTCTGGACTCTCTCTAATCTTCCTGGCTCCACTGCAAGACTTTCTGGCAGGCCTCAATATCGCTCACCGTGGTGTTGAAAGCCTCCATGACGGCTGTGATGGCCAGATTGCGGTTCCACATTTCTCTAGTGGAGTATATAGCATCCATGATGCTGGCGTTCACCTGCTCTAATTGCTCGACTGTGAGACCCGATGAGCGGGCCACTAGCTCACTGTGCAGGGTTTCGGCAAACCTTTGGTCGATTATGTAAGTTGGCGGAGGCTGCTCTGGCTCTTCTGGTGTATTCGAGTTGAGCAAATTGTGAATCGAGGCCCGATGGGGCGGCGGGCCCATGGGCTGAGAAGACTGGGAGGCGGGATCTTGCGATGACTGGAAATGGATCTCCTGCGTGTTCTCTAGCTGACTGCCTCCACTAATTGGCGGTGCAGCCGAGAAGTCAGGGTGGTCGACGCCGTGGCGCACACCATTAGAAAGCTGGGTGTTGTTCGAGTATGGACCGCTGCTTCTGTTGCTGCGGTCGCTCGTCTTATGCCCAGATGTGGTGGTTGAAGCACTGTTCTGGTACTCGTTGAGCTGTGAACCATGTGCAAGTTGCGTGTGGGCGCTCTTCTGTGAACGCTGACCTTGAGTGTTCTGTTGGCTGAAGGGGTGAGGGTGTGTAAAGTCATTTTGAGGACTGACGTCGAACATCTCCGAGTCGTCGTGAGGTTTTGACGGCGCTGTCGACCCATTGGTTTGATTGGACGTGCCATTCGTGTTACTCCAGTCATTCGAAATCGGACTTGGACCCGGCAGCCTACTAGGCGTGACTGGGAACAGTGACCTGACACCTGGCACTTCTTGGCCAAGCATGATAGGGCCGGAACCCTCAGTTGTTGTGTGTGAAGCATGTTGAGGAGGCAGGTTGGGTACAATGATCGGCACGTCTTCTCCTCTCTGCTTGGCTTCTGCGACCTTGCGTAGACGCTCGCGTTCTCTTTCCTGCTCGCGTTCGTAGAGTGCCTCGCATTCGGCCATGAGCTGGGGATTTGCCTCTGTCAGCATCGCCATATCGACATCAACGTTGGTGAGCAACTCGTTCGCCTTGAGTGTACGAGCATGGTTCTCCATCGTCTTGGAGTCCTTTGCGATATTTTTGATGTCCGCAATGAAGTCTTTAGGGCGCTTGTAGTAACCATTCGAGAGGCGCTGCTCAAGAACAGCAGTATTCAGGTTGTAATAGAACTTCCCGGACGCGGTCTCGCGCAACCCTTGCACACCCCTCTCATCCTGATCAATCTCGTACGGACGGAAGAGAGCTTGTTCCTGGCGTTGCTCCTCGCTGAGATCTGTCGAAAGAACATTCGGGTCCTGCTCGTCGTACAGGTATCGAATCACCGAATCATCAATCGGTGAGTTCATGAATATGCGGTATTTCCTAATCTGGTCCATTACTGGTTGGAGATTGATCTTCAGCTTGTTCAGAGTCAGGTGATCCTTCTTCCGCTGGGCCTTTATCTGGGCTTTGGTGAGCTCGACGGGCGCTGGAGGTGGCGTCGGCGCAACTGGAAGCTCAACTAGCTTCCTGCGCTTGCGTTGCGTGGGATCTGGGAACTCCTTGGGTGACTTTCGGACCATACTGATGATCTGATCGAAGAACTCGTGGCGTTGTTCTGAGCTGGGTCTGGCCAAGTCGTACTGGTTCTTCAAAGAATAGCCAAATAGGTCTCGCAGCATTGCTGGATTAGGCTTGTGGTCTTCGCTGGAAAGCTCCATGTAGCCAAGCAAGAGTACTGGCTCACTGGGCTGGATACCACGCAAAAGGCCGGTGAACGTCTTGATTGTGGAGTCGGACAGTGTACTGTACCAGTTCTCGACATCGGGAATGTAGATAATGCTCGGTTTGTGGCGTTTCACTTCTTCGAACAGCTGAATGACGGCGGCTTCGGGTGACTATGCAGTGTTAGTACTAAAAAAGGCATCCAGGTTAAGAGAGAAACACATACCCTCGTAGTATCTGACATCAAGGTACTCAGACCCATGTTCTGTACATGCAAGCCCTCAAGCTTGCTCAATACAGCGCCACCCAGGTAACTTTGACCCATACCCTGCTGTCCCTTGATCAAAAGGCGGGGCCTGAAGATGCGGGATGACTCGAAATGGCGTTGCATGTTCTCACGCTCGAAGCCGTGCTCATCGTCACGGTCATCGTACATGGCTTCCTCAAGTGCAGTGGCCTTTCTCTTTCTTGGAATCGCCTTGTCGATAGCAGCGGTGATCTCTGATAAGGGTTTGCGCAGTAGAGGCTCGATGTCCTTCTTCAGCGGAACTGCTCCGGAGGTTGCCGACCGCTCACTTGAAGGCACGATCTTGTCGACCGAAAGCATGAAGTCTTTGGCCAAGACTTTGATTTGGGCAGGATCAATGATGAGCTTCTTCTCACTCGCGTAGATTTGTGGGTATGTTCCCTGAACGGCATTGAGTGCAGCCTCTGTGCAAAGTGCACGAAGGTCAGCACCTCCGTATCCCTTTGTCTGCTCGGCGAGCTTGTCTTTGAACTCGCTGGCGAGCGGTGGGTCCCAGCCTTTGGTATGAATGTCGAGAATCGCACGTCTTGCCTCTTGATTGGGGAGCGGGAAGTAGAATTCTCTGTCAAAACGACCAGGACGTCGAAGCGCTGGGTCAACAGAGTCTGGCCTATTCGTTGCACCGATGACAATGACCTGGCCTCTTCCGTCCATGCCGTCCATGAGGGCCAGCAATGTCGATACAATGGAAGCGTGAATTTGGTCTTGCTTGCTTGATCGCACTGGTGCGAGACCGTCGATTTCGTCAAAGAAGATGATACTGGGTTGATTCTTCCTGGCCTCTTCAAACAGAAGGCGAAGTTGCTTCTCGGCTTCACCAACCCATTTACTGAGCGCGTCGGCACCTTTGCGCACGTAGAACGTGACCTTCTTGCCATGCGAGCCAACGCTCGACGCAAGCGCACGGGCAAGCATCGTCTTACCCGTGCCTGGAGGTCCATGGAACAGAACACCTCGCGGCGGCGTGACGTGAAATCGTGAATAGATCTCCGGGTAAAGTAGTGGTAACATGCACATCTCTTTCAGGCGTTCGATGTGTCCTCCGAGACCACCAACACTGTCGAAGTTGATGTTGGGGTCGACACCAAGGGGATCCGCATCTGCAAGCGACTGCTTGTCTTTGACTCTTCCGAGATCAGGCGGCCCGCCGCCTGGTCCTGTGAGTGCACTCTGTGGTTGCATGGGCTTGATTGGTGTCATCCCGGCAGCCCCACCAAAACCTTGCGCAGCTCTCTCGTCGTCACTGCTGTCAGAGTCGGCACCGCCAGCCATCTCATGCTTATCCTTGCCGCCGAGGACAGGCTTCGGGCCAGAGAAGCCTCCAAAAGGACCAGTAGTCGAGAACAAGCTCCTGTAGCCGTCTCTGTCAGCCCTGGGTTTCCTGGACTTTGGCGCCGCTGCTTGCTGTGAGCCCATGAGTTGGTACTCTGCAGCTTCTTCTAACAGAAGATCATTGTTGTTTACTTCGGCCAGAGTCTTCATGCGGTAGTCGACCTTTCCCCTGTTACGCAGCGATTTCTTCGCCTCGTAAGTGATACCTCCCGAAGGCTTGCTCCTTCTGTTTTCACGCCTCTTGCGCTTCTCGTCGTCTTCCAGGTCAGCTGCTTCATCTGCAACCTCATCGAGGTCCAGTTCCGATTCCGACTCAGACGAAGCCCGCCTTGATTTGCTTCCAGCCTTGGTCTTGTTGCGTCCTGACCGTCTGGTGGCGTTTCTACCACTTGCTCTGCTATCTGGACGAGCGGCTTGCACTGAGTCGTCGCCGCTCGAAATAGCAACATCGGCATCGTCCTCGCCCTCGGCATCAGGCTCGAAGTCGCTAACTTCACCTGCTGCCTTGCGATTGTTGGTCAGACCACGCCTGGGTCTTTTTTCTTCTTGAGCAGGAGCTGGGGTAGAAGCTTGACGCGCACCACGTGTACGCAGTCTTGTGCTGACCTTTGACACGGGCGCGTCGTCCTCGTCTTCTTGTGACTCTTCAACCACTTGCTCCATCTGGATCTCCTCGTCTTCTTCCTGGGCAGATTCAATCGGAGTGTAGCCAGGTGTATCTTCACCTCCTTGCTGGCCGGCGGCAACGGCGGCTTCCAGTTGTGATCTCAGCTTCGCTTGTCCGTTCGGTTGCGAAACGTCCTGTGAAGTTTCCTGCGACTCCTCCATGATCGCACTGGGCATGCTAGGTAGACCCTTAGTTCCCCTAGTTGGTCGTCTATTTGCGACTGACTCAGGCTCGGGTGTAGCGGTTCCACGGCGAGATCTTAGTCCGCGTTCGCCTGATGTAGGCAGCGACTGGAGCGGGGGTTCGTCCGTGTGTGAGATGCGACTACTCCTGCGCGTGCCAAGGCCACTCGGAACATTGGGTGTCGATGCGCGCGCATTTGTACTTTTACTGCCAGTGCGAGATCTCAAGGGCCGCCCACTTGTGTTGTGTGTTTCTGAAGACGCCATGTCGGTGAAGTAGCTTGGTACCTTCAGCTTGACGATGCGCTGTGCAGGCGAAGGTGAGCGCCTGATTCTCTTGGTAGGCGAGGCAGCAGAGTCAGGGCTGCCTGGGCTCTCGATGTCGTCCTCGCTAGGCTCCTCGTATTTGACGGCCTTCTTCGCAACACTCCTGACGCCTCTGCCGGTTCTCGGATTGCGCTCTACCTCTTCTTCTTCCTCTTCTCCGAAGCTTGCTTCCTCTTCTTCGCTGCTAGCGTCACTGTCGAGCTCGATGTCGTCTTCGGAGTCGCCGTACGTCTGCCTCTTCGCGCGCTTCTTGGGTCGCGATGATGCGCCTTTGGGTTTGCGCGACCGAGATTTCTGGGGACGTCTCGGAGAAGATGCCTCGGCGCCGTAGTCCAGGTCGTCGGAGTCGGAATGATTAGGATCGAAATCCTCAATCTTGCGCTTGTACCTACTCATTGGCACAGCTGAGAGTCGTCGGGTGTACAAGTGAATATGGTATTTGATGGGAGTCGTGTCCGGCAATAGCCGTGCGATGGAACAATATGTATGGCGATGTTACTGGGTCGTCGGAGCAGCGTATGCGATCACTCTCCTTCACACGGGCGCATTTGTCGCGCGTCTCCTTCCCCGGGCAACCAGATCGATGCAGAGCATCAACAAAAGTGTCGCGTGCAGTGTAGGATGGCGCGGGCGGTTCAATACAAATGAAGGTGATGTTTCCAAGAGCAGGGTATGCAAGAAAGGGCGATGAATGGTCGCTGCGGGCGGGCGAGGTTGTTGTGGTGGTGTGTGTGTGTGTTGGGCGACAACGTTCGCCGCAGCCGACAGCGCGTGCTTGCTCAGCCAGCCCCGATTCTGATAGCGCTAAAACAGCTAGCGCCAAGGATGCAGCGTTTAGAACTTCGGCTTGTAGGAGAGCCAATTCACACATCGTAATGACCATTTAAATATTGCCATAATACGATACATTGAGATCACAAAGAAATCTCTGTGTTGTGTGGCGGTGTCTTCGGGATTACTCCCGAGCATTTTTGGGTCTTTTCGGACAAAGTACATACCAGATATCGAGCTCTACATATATCACAATAACCTCGTCTCCGTCGACCTCGAATGGTCCCTGGCCTCTCCGCAGGCCGGCCACATGGCAAAGATTAAGCTTAATCGTACCTCATGCCGTCGCCCTGGTACCTTGCAGGGCTGAGAGGAAGCCATGCTTCGGCACGTGACCTCCGCTTACTGTTCAACGCCTTCATTTGATTGAATTCCTTTGGCCTTTGCTCTCCACTTTCTCGTGGTTTTCAGTGGTGTCTGAAGACTCCAAACGCGCTATCTGATCATTCTTCGTCCTTCCCTTACCAGATCGAAGTGACGACATGTATGCCCTTGCTGACCATGCATCAGCAAGACTATATACTTAGTCACCAGTGGAAGAGTTTGCACAGGCCATAACCAAGTATTGCTACATATATGCAGCTCTCTTCATTCGTGTGGTATTAGTATGCTTGTTTGTGTAGTTGCAGATTGTGCTGTGGCAATCTCGGCGGAGTAGCAACCATAATTGTACGGCGAGCGTTGCACTCTCCCGGACTTCGAGGCACTCGAGGCAAAACTGGTATACCAGGCCAACTGCGGGCAATTTACAGCCCCAATACAATTCAAATCAGTCCCAAATGCCCACAGACATGCTTTAATCACGAATGATCGCATAGAAAAGGTCTAGATGGTGCCCATTATGGAAAAGATCGATAAAAGGTCACACCCCAACCCGAACCCTTAAGAGATGTATGTTTACGAAAACACGTTGAAGACGCGTGTTCGTACTATTACTGGCATTTTGATATGTGGCTACAGCGGTTTCAATCATCGGGAGACCATAGGAGATGCATACGGGTAAAGTGCTGCACAGTCGCAACTGCTTAGATACATGTACACAGCTCGAAGGTCGCATGCAGATTGCCGCGGACACGTACACAGATCTCCCTGATAAGATTTGATACATCCATATACCATTGAGAACAATGCGGATCGACGTGTCGACAGAGTGTATCAAGGCATACCCATGTACGTCGGTGATGCGTGGATGTGAGCGCAGTCAACGAAAAGCTTGGATTTTGCGAAGTCGGACCAAGGCAAGACCAACATCCTTCCTCCAAAGTCGGTGTCATCGTTCGATTCTCAACATCAATCCAAAACATTGAATTACTCCAATCTCAATATAACAAGCGACCACGAACAGAACAAATCGGTTCCACTATAAACAGTCGCGGCGAAAACCCCAAAGGAAAACCATGGCAGACACCCAACACAAAGCGCCCGTCCACCTACCCCGGGTGGCAATCGCTTTCTGCACCCAATGCCGCTGGATGCTCCGCGCCGCCTACTTCGCCCAAGAACTACTATCAACATTCGGCGGCAGCATCGGCGAGGTCGCTCTCATACCCGCAACCGGCGGTCTCTTCACCGTGCACTTGACCTACAAACCTCAGGGAACCGAGGGCGCCGAGGACGAAGATGTGCAAGTACAGGAAGTTCTGATCTGGGACCGCAAAGCTGAGGGAGGCTTCCCTGAGACGAAGATTCTCAAGCAGAGAGTGCGCAATCACATTGAGCCTAGCAAGGATCTGGGACACTCTGACAAGCCTGCCAATAAGGTGAAGGGTAACGAGGTTGGCACGGAGGGAGGCGAGGAGAAGCCGAAGTCATCTGGCGCTGCTGGAGCGGTGGCAACCGAAGGGACAGATGCAACGCCTGCTGCAGACTGTGCGGACTGCAAATAGCGAAGAATTCTCACATTATGAAGTGTCAATAGCTTCTGCGATCAGCAGTTCTCGCACTTGGCCGCCGGTGAAATGATTGCAGAACAGTCCGCATTAAAGCGCAAGCTCGTACTATAGAGGCCACAACTTGCCGCGCACGAACAATGGCAACGACTATGAGCTTCAGAGTCAGAGTCAACACTACATACAACGGCCTCGGGCAGTGATCGACAAGCTTTATGTTGTACCTTTCGCAGACGCGGATCGTTGACGTCGATCCCCTCACCTCCATCTCGGGTTTCGGCAATACATCAACAGTGATGGCAAACACATATCTAGGTATCGACTAGATAGCGAGGAATCTCACAAAATCTCTCCTCATAGCGCATCTGCTTCTGTATAGCCTGTGCCAAGCGTAGTAGGTCGTGCAGTAGTTCTAAGATCGAACCACACCAGCATCGCAACAACATCAATATATCAGCATCGTCATCAAATACCAAAATGGCAGGAGCATACATGTCCCAATCCACCACCCCCTCAGACCTCTACCTCTCCGACCCAACAATCGACCACCACAACCCCCCAGACCACTCCAACGGCCCC
>Ga0265797_10008663_pt1 | contig 13467 bp, 6 predicted proteins | sample P2T30metagenome_FD_192433 | JGI IMG/M metagenome (GOLD analysis project Ga0265797, IMG submission 192433) | Plant litter microbial communities from East Loma Ridge, Irvine, California - P2 T30 | ecosystem: Environmental > Terrestrial > Plant litter > Unclassified | place: USA: California... | reverse complement strand
TGTTTCTGATACCTTGGTTCGGCCGCTGTGTTCAAAGATTGAACGCGAGGTTCGTATGGCATGCTGGCACAGGCGTATGAATAAAAAATTTGATGAGTATGGAATGGGCAGTGTCTTTTCGTTCTCTATACACTCAAAGTTATCTACTTAATGAACTAGTTATTATAAAGCGGTCAGCCAGAAGCGAGGGTATCACACACACGCGCGCGCCGCCCACGTATTTACACGAAATCCCTTTCACTTCGCGACGTAGTGTCCGCTCGCAAGCTTCTTTACTCCGCGCACCTCCTTCCAGCCATTCGAATCTTCATCGGCGAAAGGATCAGAAGCATCAACAACGCCGCTGTTCTCTCCCTTCACGCTGACACCAACGCCGCTGCCGAGGCCGTCGCCAGCAACTTCCCATCTTGCCTCTACTGCACCGCCAGTAGCCTCGCTCTCGGTCACGAATCTTGCAAGAAGCTTCTTTGCAGGCGCACCGGTACTGAGTGCAACGTCGCCCAAAGTCCAGAAGATGAGGTTCTTCTCGCGGGAGAATGTGCCGACAGGTTTCGAGAGGCACGATGTAGCCCGGGCGCCCTCGAGAGACAACGCGAGCACCACGTTAGATAGTGTGACGTTGTCGTGGCCTGTCATCAAACGGAAAGAGGGCGAGAGGGAGTAAGACACGATGATGGATATCTGAGTGGGTTCGATCTTCGAAGCGAGCGTAACATGGATGGGAGCGTTCTGCATGCCGCCAGTGGTCTGGTATTTGAATGCAATCTGGGTCTTGGCAATGCTGGACAGGTTGACAGTATATTCACCGTCTCTGTCAGAGATGGGGTTGATGAACGCAGGGTTAGGCGCAATCTTTTCGAGACTAGCGAAGTTGTCGAGTCGAATAGTATCGGTGCCAAAGGGTGTCGAAAAGTCGGGCGGGTTGTAAGCGAGAGCGATCTCGCCAGTGACAGACGAACTTAGTAGTTGACCATTTTCGAAGCGTGCGCTCACAGTTTCGATGATTGATGAGTTGAGACCGTTCTGGCTCAACTCAGGATGACGGTGTAGCTGGCTGCCAGTGCTTGCCAGTGACCGACCAGAGCGAATAGATTGGCCGTCACCTGCCAAATCTGCACCGAGCTGAGCAGGTCGGGCAACTTGGCGAGAAGGCGATGTGGGCTCCGCTGACGCGAATGGTGAGAAAGTAGAGGCAGCGACCGCGCCCGGAGAGAACCCAGCGGGTGACGACGGCAGAGCCGGCGAAATTGTTCCTCTGTTGGAAGACTCAGAAACCGGAACACCACGATCTTCGGACACAGTCTTGGTCAGAGGCGAGGCTAATGGAGCAGCAGCGACAGGTACCGCAACTGGAGCTTCCGCCTGTGCTTCAGGAATTTCTTGATGCATGGGAGGTGGTACATAGCTGTTACGCTGTTCACGGCGTCCACGAACTGTGCCAAGTCTTTGAGGCGGCGCTTGCTATACGGCCATTAGTACGCTGCGATATATCGTTGACCAAGAAGGACTTACCATCTGTAGTCTGTTTGCCAGATTAGCGATTGCAGCTTGCGCATCTTCACCCTGCGCGTCCTGAACTGGAGCGTCGCGGATGTTAACGTTGAATTGTGGTGCAGTGATATCGCCAGCGTCAGCAGCATCTTGCTGTGCCTGTGTGATTGGATCCACATCTCTCGAGGGCACAGAGTATCCCTCGTTGTCTCTTTCGGGCTCTGCAATGGCGGGTGCAGGTGTCGGCTCGGGCTGTACAGCTCGAGGGGGTTCGAGGTCCGCTAGATCACCTTGGTGGCTTCCGTTGGGAATTTTAGAGGCGATTGCAGCGGTACCAGCAGCACCGGTCGCTGCAGCCATACCGTTGACGCCATTTCCAAGTCGCCCACGTGGAGGCGAAGATGCGCGTACGTCCTGGCTGACACGTTCCGGCTGTGGTTCCATGATCTCACTTCCCAGACGAAGCGGCGAGCGTGGCCTCTGCTGCTCATTGGGTGCCGCGAGGGTGGGCGTCTCCTTCGACCTTCCCAGACGACCAGAGAACGAGTTGAAAGGCGATGATTTCGGCTTTCTTTCTGGAGATTCAGACATGGCAGCCAATTGCTGGGGCTGCTTGCTCTCTCTGCGCCTGCCCATAACTGTGCCGAGTCGCTTGAGACCCCCGAATGCGCCTTTTCCCTTCTTCTCTGGCAGTGGTGCTATCGAACCATCGACCTCCTCGCTCGCATGGGACGTAGTACGGCCAAGCGACGAAGCTACCGTGGCAGACCGCGAAGGCGGTGGTGGCATAGCAGGCGTAGATGATGCTTGGGTAGCCGATCCTCTTTCCGCAGCGTGCAAAGCGAACGTCTTCACCTCATCCGCAGTCTCGACGCTGAGCAGGATGTTGAGCACTTGTTCAGCAGAAACACGGTGCTTCTCGACCTGATCAATTTCATGCGTTTGGAACTGTGTGAGAACATCTCTCAGGTGGTTCCAGCGCGACTCATCAGCGGCCTGCAAGTTCTCAAACACGTACGGTGCCTGTGAGTCCCATTGCGCCTGCGTGTTCTCGTACTCTCCAGTCGCACTTGCAATCTTCCCGCTGTCGCCTTTGCTTTGTAGTCGTTCCAGCTTCTGCCTTGCGCGGTCTACATCGCGCGCAATGTGCGAAAGATTGCCCTGCATGTTGCTCATGGCCGCCATCTCCCGGTTGCTGTTTGCGAACTCGCGCAACGGCCGTTCCACGTCGACTTCGATCTTGGACGCAAGCAGAGAGTGTGATTCGGCCAGGTTCTCCGCCGAGTTCGTTAGGGTTGTCCATGGCGCAGCGAAGGTGCTACGAGCGTAAGTCAGTCTCTACCCGTTGTGTGTCTCATCGCCCGGCAGCAGCTCACCCTAGATCCGCGCCTTCGATGTTGCGCCTCGCAAGCTTGCGCAAGCCATTTGAGTAAGATTCCTCGAGTCGTCTGCGCTCCTACAGTGCCAATCGTGTGAGTCGAGGTTTTGCGACGTGGCATCCCAATGGCAATGTGCATACCTGTAGCCAATCCGCGATCTCGGTGTTGAGTCGTCCGACCTGTCGCACGCGATCGTTGAGGACATCGACTGCCTGGCCAGGCTGTAGTGTGGCCTACAGAAGCGTTAGTATAACATGCGACGGTGTCTCTGTATATTTCGCGCGGCGGCCGAAGAGCGTTGCGCCGCGCCTGGACATTGGGACGTCGACATACCAGCATTGCCGGGTACTCGCTGCGCTCCATAGCCATGGTCGCAAGAATAGTGAGCACTCAAGCGGGCTGTACAGGTATGTTTCTATGGATGTGTAATCGCGATTGGTGTGTGGCTAAGGTGAAGTATGGTATGAATACAGGCGAGGCGCTGGTGGTGGTGTTTGTGTTGCTAGGCGAGGCCGGAACCTCGGAGCAAGCAAGAGTCAAGCAAGCCAGCAAGCGTGGTGGTGACGAAAGCACAGGACTCCGCCGGCATGGCATCATCACCAAAACACACGGACATTGCCAGGAGTGCATTCAAGCCGCCTTGGAACGGTTTCATGGAATCTTCTTCGTTGCAGTCTTCCATGAAGGACTTTCTATCGTATCTCGCACAGTCCTCACATGCAACAGTAACAATCGGCACAAACACGCACGAGGCGAGCTGGAAGGAGCTTTGACGCTTTCCAGGTCTAGGCCTTTGAAAGGTAAAGTTAAAGGGCAATGCTGGAAGTGATTGCAACGTTTCGATCTATTACTATATCCATTGTTGTATCATATTTACATTATTGAATTAATCCCATTCCCATCAAATGCATGTCTCATGTTTCGTTGCCAGCAGTCTGAAGACTCAGTATTGCGGACAGTCTATTCAATGTTGATTCTCCTGTTGGCAGGCGCCTGAGCCTTCGGGACGACTATCGAGAGAATGCCGTCCTTGAGGCTGGCCTTCACAGCTTCTTGATCAACACGCTGTGGGAAGGAGAATGAGCGCGCAAAAGAGCCGACCGAGCGCTCCGAGATCCAGTAGTTTGGTTCGTCAGCTTGCTGTTCGCTCTGGGAAACTTCCTGCGATTGTGAAGGTGCCACAGAAGCGGTGGGAGTCTCAGCTGGGGTGTCGGCTGGAGTGGCATCGGTAGTGGTCGTGGCGGCGTCCTCATCTTCGACTGAGGCTTTGTGGTAGTTGTGCGAGCTTGACGTGCTCTCCGTCTCAGCGGCATCGGCAAGCTTCTGCTGCTCAGGCTGTGCTTCGACTGCAGCGGTAGCACGACGACCTTCTTCTCTCACGGTCTCTGTGCGGCCGCGAATGGAGAGGGTAGTCGCATCAGTGAACTCGATGTTGATGTCCTTCTGTGAAATACCGGGAAGCTCGCCGTGCAGTTCGTAGGAGTCCTTGCTCTCCTTCACATCGAAGCGTGGCTGGAAGGTGCGAACGGACTGAGCGAAAGATGGTCCGCATGCATTGCTGCGGCTAGCGACGAGACCAGTATAGTCGTCGAGGAGGCGGAAGAGGTTGTTGCTCTCTCCTCTGAGCGCCGGAGCGAACTCGTGTGCGACGAAGCGTGGGAAGAAGACCATGTTGCGAGTTGGGATGTGGGCTGGAATGATTTTGTTGATGCGGTAGACTTGAGGTGTTGAGTTTGAAAGTCGGTAAATTTGCATGTAAGAGCTCTGATGGTTGTCGATGCTGGATTCTTGTTCTGATGAGGAGTTACAAAGGAGGGCTTCTGGAAGCCCTTTATACCTACCTACGAGTCTACCTGGAATATGCCAGCAGGCACCAGCAGCGACGCGTTGCTGCTCGCCATCTTGCTCACGCTATACAGAAGAAGATACTAGATGGTGGCGGAGTGCTTGTAGTAAGCGGTAGCGGGTGCTGGTGAGTGCTGGATGTTGCTTCGCTGACAATCTTCGAGAAGCTTCTAGAAGGAGTTTGTCAGGAAACCCTCCGAGAGGTTCACAACAAGCAGCGACATCAAACTTCCTGATCCTGCTGTGCACATCGCGTCATCTGTGTATGTCGCCTGTGCTGTTGTCTGGTTTCTTGTGTCGTGTATTGCTGGTATGCGAAGTTCATAGTCGCTGTGTTTGCCACCTGATCACGCACCGCAGTTCTTCCGGATACATGTATTGGTTCAACCCGCATATTGATTTGTTGAGCCCGTGAACAGAGCTCCAATACCAACACTGTGACCTACGCGTATTTCATCACACCAGCATGAATATGCCTCTTTTTCCACACACTCGTACATGTACACGTGCCAGACTCCCTGTATATGACCTACATGTATTCGCATATACGTGCCCTAACCCTATCTACCCTAACGACATATGAAAATGGACACATGCACATGCACATACATGTACATGTACATGTATATCACTTGACGTTTCAGGAAGGCATGGCGTATGTATATGTGTGACCCAAGTGTGAGACCGAGACTCTAGAACGTCAAGGCAAGCCTTATAGCCAAAGACGCACGCTACAAACACATCATGAGAACCGTTGGCGTCGAGACAGATGTTGGCAGTACATATATGGATCCAATCTCTTCTTGTCGACACGGATTGATGAATATGAAATTGTATATGTAGAACGAAACATCTCAACCACAAGTACTTTGTACCAGCCCCATCAACGTCTACACGTAAACGTACTCAACCACGCACGAGTTCTCCGCCGGCGCAGAAGACGAAGTCAGAGCGCTGGAAGTGGTAGCGGGCTTGGTCGAAGAAGCGGCAGCGCTAGTGGTAGAAGCAAGCTTAGTCGAAGAAGCAGCGGCAGTAGTAGTCGGGGTACGGATGACAGTCGAAGCACTGCTGCTAGCACTGCTGGCCTTGGAAGAAGAAGCAGAAGAAGCAGCAGGCGCAGAAGCCGAGCCACCGGGGCTAACGACGGAAGTAGTGAGGTCGCCGCTCTCGATGTACACACCGGAGAAGTTCCAGTCCTCGGTGGAGCCATCGTTGGTCAGGCGAAGCACACCAAGGTGCCAGTCGGCGCCGTTGGAGTCGGTGGACGCAGAGACAGGGCCGGCGATATTCTTGAGGGCGTCTGCGCCGGTGGAGTGGTAGAACTCGACGGTGCCGGCGCTGAAGTCGATGCCATAGGCGACGTTGTGCCAGGTGTCCGCGACGAGCTCGGCGTCCCATTGGGACTGACCGCCGGCGTACCAGTGGAGGTGGTTGTCGGAGCCGCCTTGGGAGCCGTACTTCATCTCGGTGAAGTGGCTCTCGAAGAAGTTGATCTGGTGCTCTCCGGCTGGGGATGGGGCGTTGGTGCCGGTGTGCTGCATGGAGAAGTGGTAGTAGACCTTGCCCTTGTTGATTGCGGCGCTGGTTTGTGGGATCAATTCGGTGCGAAGCATGGTCTGGCCGTTCCATGACGAGGTCTTGTCGTTGGTGATCTTGATGCCTTGCTTAGAGCCTGTGTCGGCCGGGTTCTTGGAGTCGGCGTCAAGGTTGACGTAGGTGTCGGTGGCACCAGAGCCTGGTCATGCGAATCAGTAATGCTCAAGAACAACGCTCGTACGACTAGACTAACCGTGAATGTACCATTGGTAAGGTCCGACCTGGCTAGACCACGACCACTTGTCAAGGAACGAGCTGTCGGCATAGTCGTTCGCACGACCGTCCCACAAGACGGTACCAGCAGAGACAGTGCCAATAAGGGCGAGGAGAGCAGTAGCAGAAACCATCTTGGCAGAAATGTAAAGATAAACGAATGAAGGGGCAAGATCAACTCGCAAAGATTGCAACAGCGGCTCTGCCTACTGGTATCTGATGATGTGGAAAATGAGAAAGTAGCAAGAGAAGGCTTGGTCTGTCTCACAAGCACATCAAAACAGCAACCCGCCTCACCTACATAGTCGCCATACCAGCATCGCTTCCCACGCGCACACGGAGGCCGAAACACCGGGCTGATGGGGCGTGGCAGCCCGCCCGATGCGGAACGAGATTTGCTTGAAAATTGCTTAGGGTTCTTGAGAAGCTCTTGATTAAACGCATGCCTGATGTGGAGAATGTTGGCAAGTAGATGGAAGCATGCTTGCTTATAGTCTCCGTGTTGTGGGATGTAAATTGCCTGGTGAAACGAGGAATTGACATTAGCGCCGAGGAGCGGCGGCTTGGTTCGCTTGCTTAGCGACACTGTACTCCGGCTATTGAAGATTGAGTCTTTTGCTAACGAACTAGAGAACATGGCTACAACAGTTGGAACGAGTGAGCAAATACATAGCATATCACGATATTGCACGTTTCTCACAATCGTGAATGTGGCATGTTTGTTATGGGCTAGACGCGGCTCGGAGCACGGTCGTCCGCTTTGGCTCCTTGACCGAATAGGCTAATATAAATACAATCAACAACCCGAGGCTGACAATGCACAGGTCACGGCATCGTGGATCTGGCGCAATAATGCGGTTTAAGCATGCTTTCCGCTATGCGTTGTCCGCCATATCGTTCATGGCAGCATCAAACTCAGCATCAACTTCCATGCCGTCCGCAGCTGGTGCATCGTTCATAGCATAATCACCATGCTCGTGGTGTCCATCTACATTACCGCTCGCGTGCATATCCAACTGGCGCTCCGCGTCAATCTTACCCTTATTGCGCATCAAATCTTCATAGGTCCAAGTACTGATGCCATCCTGCATCCGTGCCGGAAAGGGTTTGCTCATGGTCTTCAAGAACTTCTTGGCCGTTGCCACAGACTGGTCGACGGACATGTTTGAGTCGCTCTCCATCAGGGCGCTGGAAATCCACTTGGGCAACTGATTGCGCTTCTTTGCGAAACGTTTGTCAGCCATCACCATGATTCCGTAGTCGTCTTTTCCACGCAAGACGCGCCCCAGACATTGAGCACTGTGGCGCATGGCGTCGAAAGACAAAAAGTCATTCTCGCGGATGCGGTATGTTTCGCGCAAGAACTCCAGGCGTGCTTTCAAGATACGTGACTCTGTGTACTGGAAGGGCACACCTATGCAAAGCACAGTTCTTCCGTAGTGATGGTCGAAATCGATGCCCTCAGACACCTTGCCACGCGCGACACAAAGTAGAACAGCACCTCTGCCATTGCTGCAAGCTGTGCGATACGTTTCCAGAGCCAAGGAAGTTTCTTGGCTATCAGGAGTTTCCACCAGAATGAGCTTGTTCTTCCACACCTGATCCAAGATACCCATACCTTGCCACATCGAGATAATGCTCTCCATGTACAAGTATGATGGGAAGAACACAACAATTCCATCGGGTGTCAGCTTCGAATACTCAACCAATAGACTACCGTAGTTTCGCACGTTTGATGGGTCATTACGGTTCTGGAAGCCCGAGGACATCGAACCTTGATCTGAACCTCGGGTCACGATCATTGGCAGGAATGACCTTCTGGCGAGTGTCATGGCATATGACTCCTGTACCACCGTGCTGAACCCAAGCATCTTGGGGTACATTTCCAGAGGCGAAATGGTTCCCGATGTGATGATGACCGAGCTGAATCTCTCAAGTACGGGCTTGATTGCAATAGCGGCATCGAGACAGGTAAGGTGAAGAACAGGGTTTGGCACCTGCGCCGTATCTGATTCGAATGGCTCTAAGATGAGCAAGAAGCCAGTGTCGTATGTAGCAACTAACGTGGCGAAGGACGCGACCTCTTGCAGTGGTTGGTAATCCTCGATGTTAGACAGCTCTAGCGTACGGACCAGGGATGTGAGCCGCTCAGCACAGAATCGCAATGGCTTCTTCTCAATGAATGTGAGCTCCTTCAAATGTTGTAGGAATGATTGGGGTGTCTCAGAAATAACGTGGAGGACCTTCATCCGGGTCTTCAAATACTCCACAAAGCGTTTGAGGAAAGCCATGAAGTGCTCGGCGCGTCGAATGTTACCAGGGACTGCTTCTTTCAGCAAGTCATCTGGTAGTGCTGGGTTGGACATGAAGGCTCCCTCGTCTCGTGCATCGTCTGCAGCCTGTAAGCCTTCTACCAGCTTTGAGTACTCGTTCTGTAGTTTCTGAGCATCCGTCGCCTTCATTTCTGTGATCTTGCGCTCTAGATTCGACGCGCCTCTGGCAGCCTTTCGCAATGAGTCCTCGGTCAGATCGATACTGAGGGACTCGATGCACACGTTGTCAATGTTGTGAGCCTCGTCAAAGACGACGATGCAATCTTTGGAGAGCTCTTTGGAGACGCGCTCGGCGATTTTCGGATCAAGCAAATAGTGATAAGAGTAGATGATGACATTGCAAAAGGGCATCATTCGTCTTGAAGTGAAGTATGGGCATTGCTTGTGTTCCTCGCCATACCTGGCCATGCCATCAAGGGTCCAGACTCCGGTCGGCAGTAGATTGTGTGGTTCAAGAAGATCGAGGTTTTCATGATAGACACACAGCTCAACATCTTCGCCACGCTCTTTTTTCTCTTTAACAAAACCTGCTGTAAGACTGCGACAGCGTGCATCGACGACTGAGCCACTCTTTTCTCGTTTTACCGAGGGGTGCAGACACAAGTTTTTTCGACTTGTCAGACCCAAAGCCCTGAAGTCCTCCACCTCTCCAAGCTGGTCAGCGCGATATTTCATCAGCGCCTTCAATTCGGCCAGGGCCTTCTCAATCTCAGACATTGTTCTCGAGCAATAGATGAGTTTCCTGTGTTCGGGGTAGAATTGCTGATAAGCCACGATCAGTGAAAGTAGCGATACTGTTTTTCCAGTTCCTGAAGGCATTTCCAAGACACAGTGTCCGCCCGAATCCAGAGTGCGTTTGAGATCGCACATGTAAGCATATTGCTCTGGGTAGATTCGGGGGTATGGAAAGAGGACAGGCAGATCCCCAATGAAGAACTTCATGATGGGCTCGTGGAGTGAGGCGAGGGCCTCACGAGATGGTTGAGAGGTTTGGGTGGCCACAAACCAGCCTGCTGTTTGTTGGACCTATGTCGAGTGGCGTGCCATGCACTGGGGCGACGTCAAACGTGTTGGCGGTATGAGCAAATGTGTCGCTAGCGGCCGGTAGACCTTGAGAAGACTGCACAAATGGCAGATACTTTAAGCAGATTGTGATGCTGGTTGATAGTTTTCCGACGAGGCAAAGGAAACGCAGATGGAGATGGAGTCTGGGCGGGCGAATCGCGCGTCGCGTGTAGGGTTAGGTGAAGCAGGCGATTTATCAATCAAATTGCGAGTCAAAAGGCAAGCGCAAGAGTAACCCCACTCCAACGCTGACTCCAGCTCCCGCGCCGTCACAGCCTACGTCACGGAGACTGGACGGTAGAGAATCTTTTGGCCGTGGCCTGTCCTCACGACTGCAATTGACTTCTCACGAAAACACCATCTTTACTTCGCCTCCTGCTAATAATATTGCATGGCCGCCGCGCCCTTTCATATACTCCCCTGCGCATAGCATCTGCATCCTCCCCAGACATCCAGCAATTTCGACTACCACCTACATCGTAATACACGAAACACCACGAATCAGCAAACATGAGCAAGAAGACTTTCAAATCACAGGCCAGCAGTGGCCGACTGCCCACCAGTGGCTTCGGTGGATTCGGCGGATCGGCATTCGGATCCTCGCAGTCCTCGACACTGTCATACATCCAAGAAGCTCCAGACTACTCGGGGATCAGCGACGCCAATGTCGTTGTCGCATTCAAGAATCTGTCCAAGAGGGACGCAACCACCAAAGCGAAGGCGCTTGAGGATCTGTTAGCGACCGTTGGCGCACCCGACGCGAACATTGAAGAGGGACTACTAGAAGCATGGGTCAAACTATTCCCGCGACTCTCAATCGACTCGGCAAGACGCGTGCGCCAGCTTGCGCACAACCTCAACGGTCAAATATCATCCAAGTCTGGGAAGAGAGTGGCAAGGCACATGCCCAAAATCGCAGGACCATGGTTGGCTGGGGTGTTCGACAGTGACAAAGCCGCTGCCAATGCGGCTAGAGACTCGCTCGCACTTGTCTTCAACACACCAGAAAAGATCCAGGGTGTGCGAAAGACCTTCCACCAATCTATTATCGAATACTGCAAGGACGCTGTGTTGAATGAGACAGTGCAAACTCTGAGTGACGAGAGGACAATCAGCGCAGACGATGCTCAGGCGACATACGCTCGTGTCGTAGCCACCAGCATTTCCCTGCTTACTAGCATGCTCAACAATCTATCACCTGAAGAAATCTCGCAACAACAGAGCTTGTACGAAGAACTCCTTGAGAACAAGATTTGGGACTTTGTCAATTTCGCAGACACCAGCGTGCGAAGATCTATGCACCGATTGGTTCGGTCCTGCATACATAATCAGCCAGGTCTAATCAGTGGCCACCTGAAGGCTATCAGCACCGCATATATTTACAAGGGCTTGCCATCCGACCAGACGGGATCTTCTCTGGACTTTGTGCAGACCCTTGAACACCTTACAAGCATTCACCCTAGCATATGGACAGAAGCATACAGCGGCAAAAAGCCGGCAGCTTCGCGCTTGCGATCTCTACTAAAGCATGGATCTCAGGCTGGTCCTGCGGAGTTCTGGCCTACACTGGAAAACATCGTGCGCAAGATCCCCGACGATGTCCTGCCCAGTACATACGACGAAGTCGCTGAACTGTTGTCGAACGCTCGAATTGGTGTGTCCAAGAGAGAGGATCGATTCAACGCATCCCACTCTTGGCAGACATATGCAACGATCGCAGACGCGAGCTCACGTAATCTTTCAGAGGCAGATCAAGATAAGCTGACAGAAAATTATGTTATGCCGGTGATCAAGCAATACGTTTCGCCGCACCCCGAAACGTCAGACTGGAACATCACTGGCGCAAAGCCTGCGTCCGTTGTTGCGAAGGTAGCACAGGTGCATCGCCTTCCGCACGTACTTGAGCGCGAGCTGCCCAGCTTAGTGGATCACTTGATTGAGCAAATCAAGGTGTCTCAACCCGAGCAGTCTAAAGACTTTGACAAGTCTCAGCGCGATGTTGCTGCCGCCGGTGAACGCTGGGCAGCGCTTCAACGGGAACTTACCAATGGTGGCCATGATGTGCCCGATTCCTTGCAAGCAGCATTTGTTGCTCAAGACAAACGCCTGATCAATGAATGCTTTGCGCTTCTGACCTCGCGAGGTGGTAAGCCCTATGGTGCAGCTGCAACAGTAAACGAACTGCTGAAATCCTGTGTTGACCTCCTACGCAATGATCCTGAGATCTTGGCAGCAGTGTCAGCCTTTGCGGAAGAAGATCTCCCTAGTCTCTTGTTCACTCCCTCGCAAAGTCACCTGGCCTATTGCCTATACGCTCTCTCGTCGGAATCGTCGTTCGACTCCACTTTCGACTCTGTTATCGCCTGTGTCTCAGAGGCAGACGCTGAGGCGTCGAGCAAAGAGCTGCTGTGCAAGGCAATGTTCAACCGGCAAACGCCCGAGCGTGCAGTAAAGCTGGCGCAAAACTCTGACAAGCTGCAAAAATTGATCGCCGACCTTTCGACTCCCGACAAATATGGCAAGATTGCGTGTCCTCGCTTACTAGCGGATCTTCTACCTGTGCAAGTCGTCTCCCCAAGCACCATCACGTCCGTCCTGGATCAGTTGAACAACTCACTGGCAAGTGAAGACGCTCCGACTGACGCTCTAGCATGCTTCGATCACCTAGCTTCTTCGTCAAAGGGTGCCCTTCCGAGACTCTTGGTTGGAACCGCTGCAAACACGGACCAGCTACTGACGAGCCTCTTGCGTCTTGAGAAGTCGTCGGATGATGATATCGCAGACTTGGCCAGCAAGCTCTCGTCCAAGCTATCACTGACTGGAGAGAGTGACGGATCGGTGGACAAGTTCTCAGTCGTGAGGCAGAATCTCGAAGACGTGTCGGACAGGTCGTTAAGCATCGACTCGTTACTCGAGTTGACTTCGAGACTTGTGCCAGATGGCAAGGTAGGTGACGTCGAGAAGGTGTTGCCTTCCTTGAAAGGCTGGAACGATGCCATTCGAGCAGTCATGACAGCTCCTGCACCTTCGCTATCGGTCCTCAGCCCCTTCGGTGGTTCCGTCAGTCTGGTATCTAACGATGAGCCCACTAAGAAACATAATTCTCGGGATGCAGAGGGTCTATCACAGGCACTCCGTACGTCCATGTACATTGCAAGACTTCTGACCACTACTGACCTCGAGGATCGCATTCGGACTTCTAAGGACAACGATCTTGCGCCACTCGTGACATCTCTTCTGTTGACGGTACTGATTGGCGAGGACAACATGAGCATTTCAGGCATGAACCCTCTTTGGATCCCAAGCCCAGAGCATGATGCAGAAGTTCTTGACTTTGTCGCCCAGGCCAATTCAGCAATTAGCAAGATACTGAACAGTTCTGAGCCCAGCACATGGCCAACATTCCAGAAGGCTCTCGATGAGCAGCGATCTGGATCTGAGTCATCCTCCGCAGGATATTACTCGGCACTGGCCTCGAGTCGCATCTACGCTGAGTTGATAGAAAGGCATGGCTCCTCGTCTGAGGTGGTCAAACGAGGCGAAGA
>Ga0265797_10008662_pt1 | contig 13468 bp, 14 predicted proteins | sample P2T30metagenome_FD_192433 | JGI IMG/M metagenome (GOLD analysis project Ga0265797, IMG submission 192433) | Plant litter microbial communities from East Loma Ridge, Irvine, California - P2 T30 | ecosystem: Environmental > Terrestrial > Plant litter > Unclassified | place: USA: California... | reverse complement strand
CGTGTAACCACATGCTGTGTGTGTGTGACACCTGCGTGGCGGGCCGTAGCTGGCGCACGTTACCTTGGGGCGTTGCATAGAATATACGAGAGCGACCTTCCGCGCACACTCGCATTGCGAAATATCGCGATCCACGTTCGATATAACCTCGAGCTACATACCTACACAAGAGAAGCTTCATCATGCATCCTCACAGGCTCTACTCAGCAGGCACCGCTCCATTGCACTTGCCCTCGAGCCCAGACAGACTGATATCCTTAGCCGGCACCTCATTCCCAAACTCCCTGACAGTCGCCTCGCCAATAGTGTCGTACTCTGCCCAGCCAGTGCCCTCAAGTCCCTGCGTCCCGTCTCTCGCAAACGCAACCCAAGCGTCTTGCATCGCATGGCTGGTCGCGTACTCGAAAGCCGTCGACTCTCCTCTGAAGTTAGGATGAGTGCCGAACAGCATTGGCAGCTCTGAGCTGTGGAAAGCTCCGAGCCATGGAACTGGTGAAAGGTTGGTCCAGTTGCCTGCGTACTCGTAGCGGTAGGTGGCGAGACCGGTTTGCTGGCGGAGACGAGCTGATTCGGTTGCTGGGCAGAAGAAGGTTGAAAGAAGGCCGATTTCGGCGAGTGCAGGATCGGGCCCGGAGTCGCTGTAGGGAGCGAAGGGGACGCCGTCCTCGCTGTTTGTGCCGATGATGGCGGGCTGCGTATGATCGTGTTAGTTCGTGAAAGGCAGCTCGAGAGCGAACAGTACTTACGATTTTGGCCTGCTTGCCTTGCAGCATGCGTTCGGTGTAGTTGGAGAAGACGATCTTCTCATCGATCACAGGGCTGAAACCGATGCCAGGCTGCTGGGCGCTCTCCGCGTAAGTAGCGATGAAATCGTTGATCTTGAGAGCGTCTACGCCTCTCATGCATTTGAGCAAAGCAGACGAGTCGCTACCGAAGCCGCTACATCCCACGTGGGATGCGACGAATGAAAAATTGCTTTGGGCCTTATCGCTGCTCGTGATATCTGAGAAGGCTGTGCCGGAGTCAAGCGACATGCCAGCAGCAATGGGATCTTCAGGGTACACGAAGCTGTAGTAGTCCACAGAGATGGATCCGGCGCTTTGGCCCCAGACGACAATACGCTCGGGATCGCCACCGAAAGCAGCAATGTTGTCTCTAGCCCACTCCACGGCACGTCGTTGGTCTAGCAGTCCGACATTCTGGTCCTCGAGGCCTGGAGCGTTGGGGTGTCCGAAGATGTTGACGCGGTAGTTGAAAGACATGACGATGTGGTCTTGAGTACGCTGGACCCACTGGGTGGGAATCTGAGCTGGTACATTCATGCCACCAGTACCTGACCTTTTTGTAAGTCTTCGTTCAAAGCGACGCTCAAGTGTAGACTTACTGAAACCTCCGCCATAGAAGTAGATGAACACAGGTAATCCATTGCCTTTACCGCCTTTACCTCCCCATCCACGTCCCTTACCACGACCACCGCGGCCGCGGCCTTTGCCCTGAGTAGGAGCCCATACACTCAGCTTCAGGCAATCCTCACTAATGTCACCGGTACGATTGAGGCCCTGCAAGTTGTATTCTAAGACCTGGTTCCTGTAGACAGAGCTAGAATTCGTGTTGAAGTACTGGATACAACTAGGGCCAATATCTGTTGCCTCGACTTTCGCGTCTGGCTGGGACAGAGCCTGCGGCGCGACCCAACGCAAGTCACCAAGAGGTGGTTGCGCGAAAGGAATACCCAAGAATTGGCGTACGTTGGGCTGTGCGGAGTCGATCTTGCCGTGGACGCTGCCAGAAGTCGTCTGGACGGTCAAGTCATCGTCGTGAGATGGCCCATGGCCATAGGATGGAGGATGGGCAGCTGTCGAAGCTACGAGAGCAAGAAGAGGTAGCTTGTAAATCATGTTGCTTATGAATAGGATTGTCGGGCTGGACGAGAATAATTGTTCATCGAACGACCGACCCAAGATTTATAGCTAGGCGCATAGATTTTCCCGACGACTGGAAGAGGCGGCCGTGTAAATGCCGATCTTGTCGACTCATGGCCGGATGTTTTGTGAAAGCATTGCCGAAGAAAGAGGAGGCCATGCGGCTGGTATCCACCTATAGGGTTCGTGCATCGTGTGATTGAGCACGTCTGCGAATGGGTGAGATCTATCGATGATCGAGTAAGCAATTCACTTCAAATTCAACACATCGTTCCAAGAACCAGAACCTACACTAGCAGACCTGCCGGTGTGCTACATGACCATTCGAGGTTCAAGGTCCCACGATGTCTGAGGTTCGTGTTGCACTCACGTTGTACCCACGTACCGATGACAGCATATCAAACTTTCTCCAAAAGCTTCTCCGCGCCGTTGACGATGATCTGGGGAGAGCTTCGAGCTGGACCTGGCCGGCTGGCACGTTGGTTCAGATGGCTGCTGTAAGATGCGTAGGCACCAAGCCATTGGTTAAATCAGACAGCAGTCATTGATATCCAGACAAAGGTTTGAAAATGCAATGATCAATCAATTGAATATATAAGACGCATTGAGGCGAACGAAGCAGAGTGTGACGAACTTTGCATTAGCACAAAAACGCTCGTGGATTCGCAATCGCTATTATACACATTGAAAACTCCATTCCTTCTTCGTCGTCGTCCAAGGTCCGAATGTCTGTCGTGGTATCATATCACTCTACTGGTCGGCCTTAGCCTTGGCCTGCTCGAACGCGCCCTTCGCCTTGCCTTCAAGCTCAGCAGCCTTGCCCTCTGCCTTGCCAGCAAGCTCGTTCGCCTTGCCAGAAGCCGTGCCAGAGACCTCGTTGGCCTTGCCCTGGGCCTCTCCGGTGCCGAGGCCGGTGGCCTCCTTGACCTTCTGTGCCATCTCGCCGGCCTTCTCGATGCCCTTGACGGCGGCGCCAGCGATGCTCTTGTCGGCTTGTCTGGTGGCCTGCGGTTGAGAGTGTTAGCGAGAGAGTTCGAATATAGGGAACAGCACCGAGAGCGCTGATACCTCCTTAGCGGAGTCAACGACGGATTTGCGAAGAGGCTGTACCGAGGAGAAGAAGCGGGTGTTGGTGCGGGCGGTGCGAGAAGCGGTGGCGGCGACGCGGAACATGGTGGCGGTTGTGATGTTGGTTTGTTGTTTGGGTTTGTGAGGAGGAGATTGATGTAGGATTGGTTTGGTGGTAGGCTTTGATGGATTGGTAGATGTAAATAGGTGCTTGAGCTATGTGAAGGAGAGAGCTGTTTGGAAGGCGCCGGGAGGGTGCGCGACGGCTGGGAGTCCACTGACGCGTAGTGACATCAATGGAGCACAAGACTCGTGATCTGACGCCAAAATGCGGTAGCGATGATCCCACGCGCATGGGAAACGCGGGGAGTCGAACTTTAGAAAAGGCATGTGAATGCATTGACCTGGTGGAGTTGTGAATGTTGTGCATGCATAGTGATTGCACTGTGGATTCGTAAGGTATCAATATATTCATTTACTAGCACACCCTCGATTATAGCTAGAAGCTCCCATTAGAGCTGCACCTAAGTGTACAAACCCTTCTGCCACCAGTTGCACCTCTGGTTCGCCGCCGGATCCCTCAACTGGCTGATACCAGTAACGTTCAAGTTCTGCACTGTAGCGTTCTGACCATACAGGTCGAAGTGAGGCACACCCTGCGTGTTCGGGTTGCCACGCTGCGCGAAGTTGGTGATGTACTCCTGCAACGCAATGGCGATAGCCGGGTTGGGCACGCCGCGGATCGCACTCGTGCTCGTAACATTAGCGTTGTAGAAGGTGTACGGAATGTCAAAGCCGTGAAGTGCAGGAGGAGCAGAGAACAGGTAGGCGTAGGTCTGGTTTTTGTACGCCTTGTCGAGGTAGAAGGTGTTGCAGGTGAAGCTTAGCTCGGCGACAAGGGCAGAGGCACGGTCGAGGTTGTTGGTGTAGCCTTGAGCTTGGCTGCCATCAAAGACTGCAGGGTACAGGGTAGTGGTGAGGTAGTCGAGAGTCTCTGGGTAGGCACGGATGGACGGGATGGTGCTAGCGATTTGTCTCTGGATGTCGGTGGCGTTGTTGATGTACGGAGGAGTGAACAAAAGACCCTATCAAAATGTTAGAATGTACATCCAGGGTTTGGACAAAAGCACAGTGGTTCTGCTCACCTCATTGGCATTGTGTCCGACCATGACCTTGACGTTCTTGTCAAACTTGCCACGTGCCAAAAGTTGGCCAGGAAGTGCAGGAGTGAAGTCGCCATCGACAACAGGTCCGTAGGCAAAGCCACCATAGCTAGCTAAGCCGACTGTGATGGCATTGGCGAGCTGCAGCTTAGCAGTAGAGAGATTGCGAGCTTCTTCGATACTGGAGACATTCAACAAGCCGATGTAGTCCTGGAAGGTCTTCTCCTGCTGGTGGCTGGAGGCGACAGGCACAAAGCCAGGAGACTGGGGAATCGCCTTGAGAACCAATTAGTATGAATGTACTTCAATGAAGTCAATAAAGTCAACTCACCTGAGCGAAGGGCACACGGCCCTTGTTCCCACCGTACGCAGTAATCTGAGCCATAATGCTTCCACCACCAGCACTCTCACCGAACACAGTGACACGATCAGGGTCACCACCGAACTTGGAAATGTGCTTCTGGACCCATTCCAGAGCGAAGCGCTGATCGTGGAGACCAGCGTTTGCGGTTCCGTTCTCCTGGAAAGTAGGGCCAGACAGCCAGCCAAATGCTCCAAGTCTGTAGTTGAGAGCAACATAGATCACACCATCGTCGTCCTCGCCATTCTGGCTACGCGCAAGCAATCCAGTAGGGTCATAGCCGCCAGTCTTGGAGCCGGCTGTGTAGCCACCGCCGTAGATCCAAACAAGCACGGCAGCACCCTTGCCCTTCTTAGCCTTCTTCTTGAAGATCTGCTGGGGAACGACGACATCGAGGAAGAGGCAGTCCTCGGTCGTGCGTGGATCAACAGCGGGGATAATGGAAGTGTTGAAGGTGTCGAGATTGATGTCGTTGACAGTGATTCCAGCAGGAAGTCCAGTATCGAATTCGGACTGGTTGAATTGTCTCACGCCAGCAAAGTAGCTCAGAAGGAATTCCTGAGCAACAAGGCTCCAGAGCGGGTTTGCTTGGGGGCATACGGGCTCGCTTCTGTTAAATTGAACCGTAGAGCGATTCTGAGCTGGAGGCTGCGGAGCATTGAATCTGTTCTTGCCCGTCGGAGGCGCAGCGTAGCGGATGTTGGAGAAGCTGTACAGTCCGGTCGTATCGTTGAGCGAGTTGGCGCGGTAGATTTCGTAACCAAGGTCGACCTTTGGTAATTGGTCGTACTTTGTAGGACCTGCGAGAGCGATAGTTGGCAACAGAGTTGCCAACACCGTAATGCCAGTGGAGATCTTCATCGTTCCAGACTCGAGTGTGTCGTCCACACAATTAAAGACGATGTCTCCGCTCAAGTACAACGCAGCAAAGCAACACGATGCAGAGTAACAGTGGCAGCAATAACAACAACAACGATATTCCCCTGTAGCAAAAGAAGAGAGCAAAAGTAGCACAGTCAGAGCACAGGCTGCAGCAGAAGCAGTCTTTACATGCAACCCACGCCAAAGGTCATCTCCTCCAAATATACTATAAAGGAAGGTAAGCAAGCACCTCACTTCGCGGCTCGCACGGCCTCGGCTTTAAGGTTCAAGACTCGCATTGCTAGCTCATCTGTTACCCCATTGAATACACGAACTATAAATCAAATCAGCTCCATCCTACACGTCAACCCAGCCATTCTCAAGCCGAGGCTTCCGCCTGGGTTGGAACCGACCCGCATGCACATCGCAGTTCCTTGGACGCCAGACGGCAGACGACGATCCCGATGCCGGTTCCTGAGCAAGAAATATCGCAACAAAGAGCAGCACGACCGCGGCCAGGTCGAAATCGCAGCTGAAATTACATGCCCTATGTTGCGGCTTGCGACGGCGGCTTCGAACAGAATTACCTGTGGAAGCCGCCAAAAGTCCAGGGCTGGGCTGTGCAGGAGTAGTGTGCAGAAGGCGCAGAGCGGTCGGTCCAACCGTCCGAATGGGAAAAGGCACGAAGTCGATGACGTTCCAGTGGCCACGAAGCTTGTTTGATTACATGAGCACATGAGCTCGCGTGGCAGCCTCGCGTATTAAATTGTGGAAATGGGCGGTAAGGAGGAGTGCGGAGAAAGGCACGACGCCTGGCACTTGCCGAGGCACTCACTCGGCGGAATCTTTGTGACAGCTGCAGTCTTGGGGGTGGATTTTAGTCTGCAGTGAAGTGGTTTTGCGCTCTGCTAGACGAGCGTTGTTTTCCTTGTTGGCAACTTGCGCTTGACAAGATACGCGGTGGGTTCGGCATGGGAACAGCAAAGTCTGATGAAGAGCATGGGTCCCTGGCAAGGAGAGGTTACAAGAACCCGGAACTGAATAGCGACCGTGCGAGCGAGCGCGGACGTGTCCAGCTCTTCAAGGACAAGGATTACAAAAAAACAAAGCCTATGTCCATATCGACGAATGACACGAGTGGTAGTTAATCATATCTTTGACTCGTTCGATGCCATGACTATGCCGCCTACGGAAAACTGCACGCCCGTACCCATTATCACAGATTACTCAATCAATTCAGGCCAACTCCCTAATGACATCAATCTTTCCGCGTATCGTCTATCGTATCGAATCATGCACACCCAATGGCGCGTTCGCATAACTTTTCGCTGTTCGCTGTATTTACATGACCTGTATCTCCGCATTAGAACACTATGGTTGGCGCATGTATGCGAAACGATCAGCAACTTACGTATAGAATGTCCGTGTCCAGAGGGTGACTGCAGCTCAGCTGTGGCTTTTGGTCGTACTTGCCCTCGAGCTCGTCGCGAATGCTGTTCAGAAGCTGCACGTAGCTTTGCTGCGGGTTCTTCTTCAAAGCCGCAATGAAGGCGTACGACATAGCACCAGTGGCTGAGCCAGCGATGTTGGCATCCGCTCTATATGAAATGGTCAGTGATGTGTCCTTGGAGATGGTCGTCGCAGAAATCAATGTGCAACACAGCAGATGATCTGCACGGCGCAACCGGATCGCCTTAGGGTTGCAACTTACGATGTCTGATCGTCCTTGCTGCCACTCCACATGATAACGTCTGCAGGACTGGTCTTTGTCCGCAGGTTCTTCTGGTATACATCGTCGCCCTTGGTGGCTTTCTTGAAAAAGCTCATGGCAGTAGAAGCCATTCCACCCATGTCTCCACGAGCATAAGAAGAAACCAGACCAAGCAGACCTTGGCCAGCTTCCTTGGCGAGGTTGGGCTCCTTGAGCACACCCTGAGTGGAGTAGACATATGGCAAATCGAGAGCACTGCCCGAGTGGCATGAATCGAAGATTGCTGTGAGACGCACACCAGGCTGCAAAGGCTTGACCATAATGTCGTGCATCTCGTCATCGACAATGTGTCCTGCTTGTCTGAAGTCCACGGGATAGACAACTTCATCATATCCGTCTTCCTCATCGCCGTCAAGGTCCTCGGTCTGACCGCCGTGGCCACTGTAGTGGAAGACCAGTGAATCGTTGGGCCTGGCATCTTTCACCAGCCAGTGCATCGCGCGGATCATGTTCGCCTTTGTCGGCTGGCTCATCGGGTTTTGCTGGTCATCAGTCAAGCAGACCATGTCTTCTCTTGCATATCCATGGTTGTCCTTGAGGTACGTCGACAAGTTCTTGACATCGTTGATGCAGCCTCGAAGCTGGCCTTTCTGGCCGAAGTAGTTGATGCCAATGAGGAGCGCTTTGCGACGTCCTGTACACGCTGAATACTGGAAGCCGTAGCCCTGTGGCGCGCCATGGCCGAATACTTGGTTTCCTTGGGGTGGGGGTGGGGGTCTGGGACCTGCATAAAAGTTAGGAGCAGCCCTGGAGGCATACTGTCCGTGGCCGTACGAACCGCCCTGCTGGTACTGGTGCTGTTGCTGCTGCTGGAACGGAGTCTGTCCGTAGTGCGATGGCAGCGGCGGAGCTTGCCCGTACTGTTGCTGGGGTGGCGGGTACTGCTGCTGGCCGTAAGGCGCAGGAGGAGGAGCACCGTACTGCTGCTGGCCGTAGGGTTGCTGGTAGGGAGGCTGCTGGGGAGGAGGAGGGCCTTGGTTGTAGCCGTACTGGGGCCTGCGCATTTGATCAACACTTGCATGCGGTCGCGTATTGGAAATTGTGCTACTCACTGTTGCTGATACCCTCCACCGTATCCTCCACCACCGTGAGAATTATGATATCCTTGGCCTGGGTATGCCATTTTGTAAGGTGTTTTCGGCCGAGTGCCGTGCGCAAGTGCTCAGAGCAGAATTCGACAGTGGAATCTGACGCAACAGTCCAATGTCCTGGGGGTTTGTTATGTATGCCTCGAGCAAGGTCGTAAGCGACGTCGCGCGGTGATGATGAGCCCTCGAGAGCTGTACGCGAGCGAGGGTCGGCGGGTGTCCAAAATCGCGGGGGCAGTGCACAGGGCAGCGGTTACTTCGAGGTCGGCGCTCGAGGCGTGCAGATCGAGGCGTGAGGCGTTTCGTGCGTTGTTTGGAGGTGCAGAAGCAGATGTACCGTACGGATTGGGATACACACGCTTACAGAGAGAACAGAAGTGGGAACACCAGACTACAGTATGACACGTTATGGAGACCGGCACCGTTCAACTTGGCATTCTCGTGGCATGGCTCCCTCGATGGTCACCACATGCGCCGGCTCATCCTCGCCGGCCATCGCGGAAGCAACGGGACTGGGCATTGCGAGCGCTGGATCACAGGTTTCACTTCAACTCTGCCATTCCTCTGGTACGTGTCATACCGCTCTGGATGTCCTGTGCTAGTCCATGCCTATGCAGAAGACGTACACACTAGACGCAGACTACCACGCAAACTCTCCGTCCATGGATAGACTCGTGGTGGCTGACGACACAGCGTGGCGCGCGGCATCACCGACAAGGCTGAGAGTGATCTCCACTGGCGCTGCGCTAGCCTCCGCCTTACAGCCTTACGCTCTTATTCTCCGTCATCGCTTAGCACGAGGGCAGCACTCGCGGGAGGCATGCGTCCAAGCGAGTTCAAGATAGCAGATTGGGCTGCGGTTGACAGCACTTCGACGGGACCATTCGCTCCTATTGGTATCAGTACTGGTACACTGACGGTGGCGCTGCCACTGGCACCGCCTCGACTCACGTACATCTGGAAAGGTACCTGCACTAACGGCTCATGCGTTGCATCGGTGACGTTACAGAGTAACAAGATCAGGCAGTCATGGACAGCACTAGTTTCAGGTCATATCCGTATACTGTCATGGTTTAAATGCTGCAACAGTGGCACAAATGTTTGATACGTACATATACACATGTGCACGTACATGTGTGCTGATGTCGATGACCTCAGGGTTCGGGTTGGGGTAATGGGATATCTGTCCATTTGTGCAATTGATGAATAGTACGCTGTTGACAACTCTGTAAAGCAGTTCTATCGATCGACAGTGGGCCAGATTCATGTTTTGTACTGTTCTGAGTTGTATGAGTGTCCGGTATACAGGAGTTGCGCAATATGTAGTCTCGAAAAACAAAAGCGGTCGATTCTCGAGTAGGAGTACATGTGTGTCTACTCGTCATATCGATATTCCGCGAACAGATCGATACACTTACTGATCTATTCCAACCCTAATGCACACAAAACGCAGACCAGACAAGGTAGAAGCAGTCGCTCAGGTTCCAAGGACTACCCTGGGAAAGGATGCCATGCATGATTCCATCCCTCCTCATTCGCCATGTGTCACACTCTGTATCTACGCAGTGACTATCGACAAGGCGAACTGGCTTAACTCGTTCAGACAAGCTGACACACCTTCCATTCCGGCTGGGCTTCTTCGAAGGCCGCTTCAGTGATACTGACCATACCAACTCGCCTGCTCACGCCGCCATCGTGGCACACCACTATGCAGAAATACGTTGGTGACGAAGGAGGACTCGCCCGCTCATGATTGACTACCAGCAAGGCGACCAATGAGTACCGATCTTCTAGCACAGATTGCTCGGGGGTGGGGATGCAATGATGCCCCTCTGCAAGGCCCCAGACGGTACCGACAGCCTGTGTGGTCACTCCTTCGGTATCGGCCGTGTACAGACGCTGCGTGGCAGCCACTCCGTCCCAGTCCTCGGGCCTCGGAGTCGGAGGACGCAAATGCTTCGTCAGAAAATTCGTCGTGCTCACAGTGTATGCACTGAACTGCAAGACCGTGAATTGTTTGCTTGGCTGCTGTTCGTCTGCGACTTTTAACTCGGCGCGTTGTAGTAGGCTCGCGCATTCGGCAGCCTGGGCATTTCTATGAATGATGCTGGAAACTTTGAATGTTTCCACTATCGAGTCCGATTGTAGTCGAAGTGCGCGCACGAGGGACTGGTGAAGGTGACTGCGAGGTGGGCCTTGAGACGAGAACATCAGCGAGGACACGATAGGGTATGAGATTGCATCACTAGTGCACGCCCACGACCATGTCGGAAACACGTCTTTCTTTGTGCGAGAGCGGTAGACGAACCGGTCATCCGGCGTCCAGAGCAAGGCGTGAGGCAGCATCGCCATCGGGATGTTGTGTGCAACGGTTTGAGTCTGCCTACGAGAGATAATCGAGGCAAACCCTGCGAAAGCACGCTCTACGTCTTCAGCGTAGGACAGCTCGGATCGCGTATATGAGCCTGACAGTTGTGCGTAGGCGTCAAACTGTCTGCCATCGAAACTTTCGTGGCTGGCTGACGCTCCCCGTCGTAGCAATCGCATGGCCTCTGCGTCGAAATTGCTCCCCACAGACTGCACGGGGATCATTTGGCCAGCATCGTTCGCTCTAGAGATCCATTGTGCTTCACAACAGTCAAACACAAGCCAATGGGTCCCGAAGACTACGCGTCTTGTCGACAGGTGTTGTTCCTGGAAGCACCACATCCGTGTCGAGTACTTGGTGCCAGCAATGTCCTGGGAACCGTAGTCAGATATCTCGGAGCCTTCCCTCTCCACTGATGCCCGGCGATCGATGTGTAGAAACTCTCCATGAATTGTCTTCGGCTTCAGTGAGCGAGGAAACAAGCCAAAGTGCGGATTTGTGCCAACAGAAGCTACTAGAACGAGCGCTGCATCGCCATAAATGTGGTCCATTGACTCAATCTGATCTTGTCTGGGGCCAAGAGCGTCGTGTAGAATGCAGAGTGTGTCTATCCAGAGATACTGCGCCCCGAGATTATTCGTCAGTCGCATGCCATCGTTATAGGTATGAGGCAAATCGTATTGTAGCAAACTTCCGTGGATGGAGAGGCTGGCCTCGTTGGTTGTTGTCAGCTCTAGGGTTTCGATACCACCACAAACATAACTCAGCGCAAAGTACGGTGCTTCGACGGTCGAGCCGGCATCCACGATACACATGTTGTGTACGTCAATGAGATGACCTTGCCGTATACTCTTCGCGGCTGATCGAGAAGCACACATCGGGTGATCGTATGTCAGATGGTCGTGTATATTGCATCTAGAAAGCCACTCTAAGCATTGCTGCTGAGCCTGAGATTCGGTGTAAGTTGTGAACCACTCGAGACTGGGTTGGAGAAATCTGACGGACGGCAACCACGGCTGGATCGCTGTTTCGTACTCGATATGAGAGGACGCGAAAGGTTGATTCATCTCCAAAGGGCCACTTGATAGATAGCCACCATGGATGACCTCGCTCTTGCGAACCCTAGCCACGGAGAGAGCGCCTGCATCAAATGACTTGATGCGAATCTTAACATCGGGATCAGAATCCTGTTGTCCTATTGTTTGACGCGCAGTCTGGCACAGAGGACACGAAGTCTGTTCGATACGATGGTCAAAAGGACCAAGCCAGAGGACAGAGTTGCTGAGTGAGATCTTTGGATCTAGCAATGCTGCTGATAGGTTGAAATTCGCACAATCATGACACAGGTCTTCAGTACCCGGTGCCGTTTCTAGTTGTGCGGGTTCCAAGGCTGCACAATTTTCGTACTCCTCGTCGCTAGGAAGATACCACGGACTGACAACCAGAGGTCTCTCCCCCATGACCTATCCCAAGATGGCCAAGATCTAACAAGAACCAAGTCGGCCAGTCTTGTGACAGTCCAGGTTGACCGGAAAGCGTATGTGGCCAGGTTCCCTGCAGCGCCAGCACTCCCTCGCTGCTTACGCGCGACATCTGGGGCACGCGCGGCTCCCCTTGTTGTAAACCTCTCCGTAGCGACTTGCTTACTTCTCGTCCAATAACACACCTACAGCAACACTGTGTTGGTGCCAAACTCAAGGGCCACAACACCGAGAACCTGGTCGACGGTACGGGCTTCTCAATCGGGACGTTGCTATGTCATTACCTGTTCGCCGATTGAGTTTACGCCATGACAAACACCACGTTGACGCAGCGTGCGTGCTACGTCATTCGTGCAACGGCTGCCAACATTGAGCATTGGTTTCCAATGGCATTATCAGGAGAAGATACATGTAAGAGAGACAAGTTGAGTATTCATATCCCTTTAGCATACACCTCACAGCCAAAGAAAACCATCGTCGTCAATCATGGCTAGCTACCTCTCTTCCGTAACCAACGCCGTTTCTGGCTATGCTCAATCTGCGAAGGACACGGCCACAGGATATGTCACCGGAGCTCAGGAAACAGCTACAGGATACAAGGATTCAGCGACCGAGGCGGCAACAGGCTATCGCGACCAAGCGTATGGATACGTGAACGATGCTGGCGAGTATGTCTCCGGCAACCTCGACAACGCTGGTGGCATGGCAGGCGACTACGCACGACAGTACGGCAAGACCTTGACGGATGCTGGAGAAGGTGTGGAAAAGCAGGCACAAGGATACAGTGACACGGTGAACTCGGCCGTCAGTGGAGCAACAGGCAAGGCGAGCAAACCCAGAAAATTGAAACAAGCGGCGCCTGCCAAAGCCCCAGCAAAAGCGGCGGAATCCGCCAAAGCAGCTCCAGCGAAGGCATCGTCCACAGCGAAGAAGGCAGTAGAGTCGAGCCCAGCACCTAAGCCCGCACCGACGAAGAAGGCACCCGCTGCTGCCAGCTCTGGCACTGCAAAGCCTGCGCCCAAGACCACAGCCCCTAGCAAAGCACCAGCCAAGACTCGCACCCCGATTGGCACGAAGAAGCCTGTGCCCCAGGCTGTCGCCCCTTCAAGGAAGCCAGCAGCAGCATCAGCAGACGATGCAGGATCTGAACCAGCAAAGCCTGCACCGAAGAAGGCTCCCGCAAAGCTGCCTGCAAAGAAACCCGCTGCTGCTCCAGCAAAGGCACCAGCGAAGGCACCAGCAAAGCCAGCTGCGAAGCCAGCTGCCAAACCTGCCGCTGCAAAGCCTGCAGCAGCTAAGACGGCACCAGCTAAAGCGAAGGCTTGAGACCCTGAGCCCGAACTTGCCGAGGCGAGTCATCTGCACGGCATTGTCGGTGTTTGAGA
>Ga0265797_10008661_pt1 | contig 13470 bp, 10 predicted proteins | sample P2T30metagenome_FD_192433 | JGI IMG/M metagenome (GOLD analysis project Ga0265797, IMG submission 192433) | Plant litter microbial communities from East Loma Ridge, Irvine, California - P2 T30 | ecosystem: Environmental > Terrestrial > Plant litter > Unclassified | place: USA: California... | reverse complement strand
CTGCAGACCCTGCTGACGCTGGAAGCGCTCGGCCTGTTCTACCTGAACCTGATGCGCCATCCTTCCGCCTTCCGCAACATCGGCCTGGCGATCTGCATCGTGCCGATCTCGTTCTCGGCCAACGTGATCCGCGTGATCGTGCTGACCCTGATCACCTATTATTTCGGCGACGCCGCCGGCCAGGGCTTCCTGCACGGTTTTGCCGGCATGGTGCTGTTCGTCACGGCGCTGGTGCTGATCCTGTCGTTCGACACCGCCTTCCAATGGGTCATCAAGCGCAGGAGGGCGCCATGAACCGCGCCTTTCTCGCCAGCGCCGTGCTGGGCGTGGCCATGGCCGCCACCTCGGCCCTGACCGGCGCCCTCACGCCGACGCGCAAGGTCGCCGACAGCCGCGACCGCTTCAGCCTCGAGCAGCTGATCCCGCAGCGCTTCGGCGGCTGGAGCGTCGACCGCAGCGTCGTGCCCCTGACCCCGGACGCCGGCCAGCAGGAAATGATCGCGGCCCTGTACGACCAGACGCTGGCGCGCACTTACATCAACGACGCCGGGCAGCGCGTGATGCTCTCCATCGCCTACGGCGGCGACCAGAGCAGGCAGCTGCAGCTGCACCTGCCCGAAGTCTGCTACGTCGCCCAGGGCTTCCAGGTGGTCGGCGAGGCACCAGGCGCGCTGGCAACCCGTTTCGGCGAGCTGCCCGTGAAGCGCCTGGTGGCGCGCCAGAACGCGCGCAACGAGCCGATCACCTACTGGATCACGATCGGCGACAAGGCCGTGATGTCCGGCCTGGGCCAGAAATACCAGCGCTTCGTGTACGGCCTGAGCGGCAGGATCCCGGACGGCATGCTGGTGCGCGTCTCGACCATCGGGCCGGATGTCGCCCAGGCCTACCGGGTCCAGGGCCGCTTCGTGAACCAGATGCTGGACGCGCTGTCGCCCAGGGACCGCACCCGCCTGCTGGGCGCGGCCACCGCGGCGCACGCGGGCAAGCAGGGATAGCGCCGCGATGCAGGACATCCTCGTTTATGTCTACACCGCGCTGCCTTTCATCGCCGCCGCGGTATTGTGCGTGCTGGCGGTGGCCGGCATCGGCGTGGGCATGGTGCGGCCGCGCTGGCTCGCCTATATCTACCTGGCGGTGTTCTTCTGCATGAATTCGACCAGCTACGGTTCGCTCTCGGTGTTCGCTACCGGCGGCATCTACAGCCGCGGCTCGGGCCTGCTGTTCTTCCCGCTGCTGCTGTGGTGCATGCTGGGAGCCTGGCTCTGCGCGCGCGTCTCGACCGGCTTCCAGCGCTATCCGGCGCCGCCGTGCAATTTGCGGCCCTGGTTCCTGGCCTGGTGCCTGCTGCTGGGCGGGCACGTTGCGGTGGCGCTGTTTTCCAACGTCAAACTGGCCGATGCGCTGGCGCCCTCGGGGTTCTCGAACATCGTCTGGATGGCGCCGCTCGTGTCCCTGCTGCTGCTGTCCTTCCGCACGCGCGAGGATGCGATCGAACTGGCGCGCTTCATCCAGCTGGCGGGCCTCGCGCGCGCGCTGTTCGGGCTGGCGCGCTGGGCCGCGTTCGGCGGCGACCCGAACAATATCTACGCGAACATGAACGCGATCAAGATCAAGCTGACCTTCTTCGACATCAACGACAGCCTGCTGTGCGCGCTCGCGTTCGCGATCGCCGCGGTCAACCTGTTCCAGGCGGCGCGGGTCAAGCGCGGCGCGTTCTGGATCCTCGTCGACTGGGCCACGCTGGGCGCGACCGCCGCCTGCATCGTGCTGTCCTACCGGCGCAGCGCCTGGATCGGCTTCGTGCTGGCCGCCGTCATCATCATGCTGCGTTTCCCGCTGCGGCGCCGGCTGCAGCTGATGGTGGCGGGCGTGCCGCTGGTCGGGCTCGGCCTGCTCTACGCGGCATTCAGGCGCATGGGCCAGACCAAGGGCGCGGGCGGCTTGTCGGGCCTGTTCTACGACATGGGCTCGAACCGCTTCGGCGCCGAGAGCGAGCGCGTGCTGGAACTGAAGCTTGCGCTGAACGATTTCCATGCGCACCTGCTGACTGGCATCGGCAGCTGGGGCCGCTACTCGGGCTACCAGCACATTTCCTGGCAGACCGGGCAGGACGCCGGCCTGTTCCTGCACAGCGGCGTGCTGCACATTGCGCTCAAGGCTGGGTTGCCGGGACTGGTCCTGCTGGCGGGCACGATCTGGGCCTTCTGCCTGGTGGCGCGGCGAGCGATGCGCACGCTGCCGCCGGACTTGCTTGGACTGGCGACGGCGGGTGCGGCCGGCCTGGCCTTCATGCTGCCGGACTTGCTGGTCGGCACCCCATTCCCTCAGGTGCGCACCACGCAGATGTTGGCCGTGTGCCTGGCGCTGCCCTATGTCGCGCTGGCGGCGATGCGCACGCTCCCCGCGGCGCGGCCGGCGGGCCATGGGGCATGGCGGCGGCAGGTAGCGGCCACTGCGCCGGCGCAGGTGTGACAGCAGCATGAAACTGAACCTGGTCCGCAACGCCCTGGCCAACCTGCTCGGTGCGGTGATCCCCGCCGTGGTGGCGCTGGGCACGGTGCCGCTGGTGGTGCGCGGGCTGGGCGAGGCCGGCTACGGCATGTATTCGCTGGTGACGGCCATCGTCGGCTATTTCGCCGTGATCGACATCAACGTCACCGCCGGTTCCGTCAAATACATCGCCGAGTACCACGCCCGGCGCGACCAGCGCCGCATCGACGAGACCGTCGCGTTCGGCTTGATCGTGTATGCGCTGCTGGGCCTGCTCGGCGGCGTGGTCATCTACCTTGGCGCCGACTGGTTCGTCAGCCGCGTGTTTGCGGTGCCGCCCGCGCTGGCGGGGGAGGCCGCCGCCACGCTCAGGCTGGCGGCGCTCGGCTTCTTCCTGGGCCAGTTGCAGAGCTATCTGCAGAGCGTCCCGCAATCGCTGATGCGCTACGACATCACCAGCCGCATCGAGATGCTGTTCGGCACCGGCGTGCCGCTGCTGACAGTGGCCGTGCTGATGCTCGGTTACGGCTTGTACGAAGTCATCCTGGTGCGCGTGGCGGCCAGCGCCCTCAATTGCGCGCTGCTGTGGCGCTGGGTCCGGCGCCTGCTGCCGGACTTGTCCTGGCGCCGCCCGGGCGCCGCGGTGCGGCGCGAGCTGCTCGGGTTTTCCGCCTATTCCTTCCTGAGCCACTTCGCCTCGATGTCGTATGCCTATGCGGATAAATTGGTGATCGGCGCGCTGGTCGGCGTGACGGGGCTGGCGTATTTCACGGTCGCGTCCACGCTGGCCAACCGCATCCTCGGCCTGAGCTACCGCCTGTCCGGCGTGTTCTTCCCGGCCACCAGCGCGCTGGCCGCGCGCGGCGAACTGGAACGCCTGGACCTGCTGTACCTGAAGGCCACCCGCTATGTCGTGTTCATCAACGCTTCGGTGCTGGTGCTGGTGGCGGTGTTTTCCTACCAGATCCTGTATTACTGGATGGATCCGCAATTCGCGCGCGTCGGCCAGGTGGTGCTCGCGGTGATGGCCTTGTCGCAATTCATCGATTCGCTGACCAGCCTGCCGTCCCTGGTCAACGACGGCATGGGCCATCCGCGCCTGTCGGGCCTGTTCGCGCTGTCGCGTGCGGCGTTCGGCCTGTTGGTCGTGTACCTTGGTGTCGTGGGCTGGGGCATCGCCGGGGCCGCCTGGGGACACCTGGTCGCGTCGATCCTGCTGAGCTGCGCCTTCCTGGTGGCGGTGCATGGGCGGACCGTGCCGACGCGTTTGCAGGACCTGGCGCGCAAGGCTTACCTGCCGGGCGTGTCCGGGGTGGCGCTGGTGGCGCTGGCGGCGCACGCGGGCAACCGGCTGTTCGACGGCGGGCCGCTCGACCTGGCGCTGCTGGTGCTGCTGACCTGCGGCCTGCTGCTGGCCTACGGCAGCCTGTTCGTCATCGACAAGGGTGACAAGAACCAGGCCTGGGCACGTATAAAAGGGTTATTGCCGGTGAGGAAGACGGTTTGAAGATCTTGATGGTTTCGGAAGATTTGCCGGGCACGCAAGTCGGAGGCCTGGGCAAGCATGTGGTGACCTTGTCGAACGCGCTGCTGGAAGCCGGGCACGCCGTCGACATCCTGGGGCGCAGCGACCGCTGGCATGCGGGCAGCGCGGACGAGATCGGCTTCAGGGGCAGGGTGTTGCCGGGCTTCGATTTCTCCCGCCCCGGCTGGAAAGAATCGCAGCTGGGCTTCTTCAACCCGGTCAAGCGCCCCTGGTTCGCGCGCAGCATCGCGCGCGCCATGCTGCGCGAGGCCAGGCGCTACGAGGTCGTGCATTACCACGGCCACCTGCCGATGGCCGGGCGCTACCTGCCGGAAAACCTGAACTTCGTGCAGACGCGCCATGACCAGGGCAGCGAGTGCGTGATCCACCTGCGCTTCAAGGAAGACCACGTGTGCACGGCGCTCGACGCGCGCGATTGCGCCGCCTGCATCCACCCGACGCCGAACACGCTGCGCCGTTCGGTGTCCGGCATGGCGGTACGGCGCTACCGGCGCGAGTCGGCGCATTCCTTCGCGCGTCACAAGACCATTTTCGTGTCGGATTTCCTGCGCCGCGCCTTCCTGCGCGCGGTGCCGGACGCCGACCTGTCGCGCGCCCGCGTGATCCACAATTTCATCCGCTATCCCTACCTGCGCGACCGTGCCGCCGGTGCCGGTGCGGTCCAGGCAGGGGAGGTGCTGCTGGTCGGGCGCATCGATGCCGGCAAGGGCTTCGGCGAGTTCCTGGCCCAGGTCCAGGGCTGGCTGCCGGCGCATGCGCGCATCAGCATCGTCGGCGACGGGCCGCTGCGTACGCCCCTGGAGCAGCGCTACGCCGGCCCGCAGGTGCGCTTCCTCGGCTGGCTGCCCTACGACGAGGTGATCCGCATGTCGGCGCGGAGTCACTTGCTGGTGATCCCGTCGGTGTGGGAAGAACCCTGCGGCACCACGATCCTGGAAGCGCTGGCGCTCGGCAAGCAATGCCTGGCGCTGGCGCGCGGCGGCACGCCGGAACTGGCGGCCTACCAGGTCTATGAGGGCCAGCTGCAACTCCTGGAAACCATGCCGCGCCTGGTCGAACGCATGGTCGAGCAATTGGGACGCCCGCCGCTCACGGTGGCGCTGCCGGATACTTTCCCAATGGACGTTTTCCAGGCCCTCCCGCAGATACTGGACTTCTATGCCGAGTGACAAGCCGACCTTCTCCATCGTCACCTGCACCTGGAACAGCGCCGCCACCCTGGCCGACACGCTGGACTCGGTGCGGCGCCAGACCTGCCGCGACGTCGAGCACATCTTCGTCGATGGCGGCTCGACCGACGCCACGCTGGAGATGATCGCGGCCTACCCGGGCAGGAAGCGCGTGCTGCACGACATCAAGGGCGGCATCAGCCGTGCCATGAACCAGGGCATCGCAGCGGCCAGCGGCGAATTCGTGGCCCACCTGCATTCGGACGACTACTACGCGGGCGACGATGTGCTGGCCCTGGTCGCCAGCCGCTTCGATCAAGCGCGCGTCGACTGGGTGTGCGGCACCGTGCAAGTGCTCAGGGATGGCGAACTGGTCCCGCCTTACCCGATGCTGCCGTTCAGCTACCGCTCGTTCGCGGCCGGGCGCGCCTGGGTCGCCCATCCGGCCGTGTTCATCCGGCGCAGCATCTTCCGGCAAGTCGGCATGTTCGACGAGACGCTGAAATACGCGATGGACGTCGACCTGTGGCTGCGCCTGGGCCGCATCGCGCGCCCGGCCACGATCGACCGGCCGCTCACCATCTTCCGCGACCATGCCGGCAGCGTCTCCTCCAGCAACAAGATCCGCGCGCGCCAGGAAGAATTCGGGGTCCGGCGCCGCTACATGAAGCACGCCCCACTGGCGTTCGGCATCTACTGCCTGCGCTACCTGAAACGCATGCGCCAGCTGCGCGCAGAAGCAGCCCGCTGACCCCCAATCGCGCGGTCGCGTTATCAGGCTTTCTCCTTAGTTTCCAGGCAATCTTTCCAGTCAAAGAACGAACATTAGCTGTTCGTAAATGTTCATATTGTCAAGTTGACTGTTGGTCGGTAAATATGTTGTAGCTCAGCAGGAAAATCGTTGATTCTTATGGGAATTTTTCCGCCATTCAATTGACTTGCGGTATTATTTAACCCATCACGCATAGCGCTTTTCACTCTCATCCGGAGCGCTGCAACGGTTTTCGGTCCGTCACGGGAGTGGCGGGCCGCGCCAGACGTCCTGTCCACCTTCTCGGAGCAACAACATGAATTTTCGTCGGAATGGCATCGCCCTTGCGGTCGCGATGGCGGCGCTCGGCTGCTCGTTCAGCGCGCGCGCCGACTGGGCGCAATCCACCGATCCCCTCGTCGTCCAGCCGAACCCGGCAAACGCCGCAGTGCAGGCGCAGAATCCGCCGGGCTTTTTCTGGGCCCGCCACCCGACCGGTCCGGCCAGCTACACGGTCGAGATCACCCCATCCGGGGGCGCCCCGGTGACGGCCACGGTCGACCGCAACTGGTACCTGCCGACCAAGGCCCTGGCCCAGGGCAATTATTCCTGGCGCGTGCGGCCGTCGAATTCCAACGAGTGGTCGAGCCCGCGGACCTTCGCCATCACCGCCAAGTCGACCACCTTCGAGGTGCCGGACAACGCGACCCTGCGCGCGCGCATCCTGGCCAAGGCGCGTCCGCGTTCGCTGGCGCCGTCCTTCACCCCGTATTCGACCTGGAGCACGGCCAAGAAGAACGACCTCGAGCCCTACCTGAGCCGCATCACCAACGAGGTCAAGCTGCAGATGACGGCGCTGCCGGACCTGTCCGACAGCCGCTGGCCGGTCGCGATCACCTCGCCGCTGACGGCGACCATGGCCGCGCAGCAGACCGACGTGCGCAACCGCATCAACGAATCCTCGCGCCAGCTCGAAGCCGCGGCCATGCTGTGGCTGGCCAAGAAGGACCCGGTCTTCCTGAACGAAGCGCTCAAGCGCGGCGACCAGCTGGCCTCGCTGAATCCGGCCGGCCCGACCAGCTATGCCAGCCAGGACCAGGCCACGCGCCAGATCGCGCTGTCGCTGGTCAAGGCGGTCGACATGCTGGCCGGCCAGCTCGATAGCGCCCGGAAGGCGCGCTGGCTGAACATCGTGACCGTGCGCACCAACGAGATGTACGGCAACCTGGCGGGCGACAACGGCCGCCTCGACCAGTTCCCGTTCGACTCGCACGGCAACACCTGCATGATCTACATGGCGCTGATCTCGACGCTGGCACTGGGCGACATCCCCGATGCCCAGAAGTGGTTCGACTTCACCTTCCGCGCCTACGTCAACAGCCCGTCGCCGTGGGCCGGGTCGGAAGGCGGCTATGCCAACGGCACCGCCTACGCCGAGTACGCGGCCGGCTACATGGTCGCGCTGTGGGATCCGATCGTCCAGGCGACCGGCCTGGACATGTACGCCAAGCCCTGGACCCTGGGCTTCCTCGACTTCGCCACCCAGTTCACCCCGCCGGGTTCGAAGATCCACGCCTTCGGCGACGGTTCCGAGACCAAGCCCGACCCGCGCGTGTTCCGCGCCTTCGCCAACCGCATGGTGTCGCCGCGCGCCGCCTGGTACGTGGCCAACCTGCCGGGCCTGGAGGATTCGCTGTCGGTGATGGAAGCGCCGTACCCGATGCCGGTGGCGAATACCAGCCTGAAGATCCCGCCGTCGAACTCGGCCTATTACCCGAGCACCGGCTGGGTCGCGATGCACAGCGACATCGGCTCGACGGCACGCACCTCGTTCTACTTCAAGTCCAGCCCCTACGGTTCGTTCAACCACAGCCACGGCGACCAGAACGGCCTGCTGCTGTCGGTGGCGGGCCAGCCGCTGCTGGTCAAGGCCGGCTGGTACGACTGGTACGGCTCGCCGCTGTGGACCGACTGGTACCACCAGACCCGCTCGCAGAACGCGGTCACCTTCGACGGCGGCAAGGGCCAGCTGGTCGACGGCTACCGCGAGCAGCTGCAGCGCAACGGCCGGATCAGCGCGTTCTCGGCCAAGCCGGACTACGACTATGCGGAAGGCGATGCGACCCCGTCGTATGGCGGCCAACTGACGATGGCGAAGCGCCAGATCTGGTACCTGCACGGCCAGAACGCGATGGTGGTGCGCGACAAGCTCTCGGCCCTGGTCCCGCACACCTACGAGTTCAACATCCACGCGCCGTCGGCGATGACGATCGAGAACCCGTCGAGCGTGAAGATCGCGGCGGGTGGCCAATCGGTGTGCGTGCGCGACCTGAACGGCAACGCGCCGTTCGCCACCTGGAGCGGCCCGGCGCCGAAGGCCGGCGTCACCGAAGACCACGGCGCCTTCTACCTGAAGAACGACGGCAAGTCGACCGCCGAGTTCCTGGTGCTGCTCGACGTCGGCTGCCAGCGCCCGGCGGTGAAGGTGACGACCTCCGGCACCTCGCGCACGGTCACGGTGGGGACGCAGACCTATACGTTCAACTGAGCTTCGACTGATCCCCCAGGCCGCCTGACTGACCGGCGCACCAGTGCTAGACTGGTGCGCCGGTTTTTTTTATTGGGGGCTTCCCGTGAAGCAGGTGTTCCTGATCCAGGCCCACAAGGACCCCGGCCAGCTCGACGCGCTGGTAGAACAGTTGCGCGACGAGGACTTCCTGGTCTACGTCAATCTCGACCGCAAATCCGGCATCGACCCCGCCGCCATCTCGCCGCACGCGCGCCTGGTGCGGCGCCGCATCGACGTGCACTGGGGCGCCTTCAGTCAGGTGCAGGCGGTCCTGCATTCGCTGGAACAGATCCTGGAAGAGGTGCCCGCCTTCGACAAGCTGGTGTTCCTCAGCGCCCAGGACTTCCCGCTGCTGTCCAACGCCCGCCTGAAACGCGAACTGGAGGCGCTGCGCGGACGGGAATTGCTGGACGCCGTCGCCATCGGACCCGGCCCCGGACAATGGCCGGCCGATTTCCGCTACCAGTATTTTTATCGAGCGCATGCTCCGCAGCCATTGCGCCTGGCCTTTGCCGGCATCAACCGCCTGATGCGCGCCACCGGCCGGGTGCGCCACCTGCCGGGCGCGCTGCAGCCCTGGGGCGGCTCGTCCTGGTGGGCCTTGTCGCGCGAATGCGTGGCCGCGCTGCTGGCGCGCGTACGCCAGGAGCCGCGCCTGTTGCGCTTTTTCCGCAACGTGGCCTGTCCGGACGAAATGTTCTTCCAGACCCTGGTAATGAATTCGCCCTTTGCCGGGCGCGTGCTTGGCCACAACTTCCGCTACGTCCAGTGGCCGGAACACGGCGCGCGCCATCCGAAGATCCTCGTCGAAGCCGATTTCGAACGCATCGCCGCCTCGCAGGCACACTTTTGCCGCAAGATCGACAGCCGCGCCAGCGCGGGCCTTGTTATACGGCTCATGGCAATGCGAAACAATCTTTCAAACCAGGCTTGACAATGAAATAATATTTCATTGTCAACACCGTACAGGATGCGGATTCCCGCAACTGTGCGTCCCCCATGCTGCGTTAGAATCGAAGCGAGACCTTGTCTATCTTGCAAGGAAACCATGTCCGGCCAGCCCCTCCATATCGCCTACGTCGTGCGCGACCCCTTGCCGCCGGTCCGGGCCGACCTGCTGACCCTGTTCGGCACCGAAATGCCGCGCCACGGTGTGGCCACCGAGTTGGTGGGGCAGGGCGGCAGCCATCACCCCGGCGCACCGTGGCCGGCCGGCGGCATGCATGTGGTCGGCTCGCTCGAGCACCGCTTCGCCAGCATCTGCGCGCCGCTGTGGGACCTGCTCGGCCTGCTGCGCGCGCTGCGCGGCCGGCGCCGCCCGGACTGCATCCAGGTGCGCGACAAGATCGCCAGCGGCCTGGCCTGCCGCATCGTGGCCGCCATGCTGGGCCTGCCTTTCGTCTACTGGATGTCGTTTCCCATCGTCGAAGGTTTCGAAGTGCGGCGCGACGACATCCGCAAGGCCGGCGGCGGCAGGCTGCGCTGGCTTGCCCATGCGCTGCGTGCCGCGGCCTCGCGCTTCCTGATCTACAGGATGGTCCTGCCCGGCGCGCGCCACATCTTCGTCCAGAGCGAGGCGATGGCCGACTGGCTGGCCGCGCAAGGTGTCGCCAGGTGCCGGATGACGGCGGTGCCGATGGGCGTCGACGAGCGCCTGTTCGACCGCGGCCGGATCGCGCCGATCCAGGATGCGCGCCTGGACGGCCGCCGCGTCGTGCTCTATCTCGGCCGCATCGCGCGCTCGCGCCGCTCCGACTTCCTGCTCGACGTCGCTTCCGAATTGCGCAAGACCGTGCCCGGGGTGCTGCTCGTGATCGCCGGAGACGCGCCCTCGAACGACGAGATGGCCTGGATGCGGCACGAGATCGAGGCGCGCGGCCTGCAGCAGCACGTGCTGCTGACCGGCTGGCTGCCCCAGCGCAGCGCGCTCGGCTATGCGGTACGGGCCGAGGTCGGGCTCTCGCCGATCCCGCGCGGCACCCTGTTCGACGTCTCCTCGCCGACCAAGCTGGTCGAATACCTGGCGCTGGGCATTCCCTGCGTTGCCAACGATATTCCCGACCAGAAACAAGTGATCGAAGCGAGCGGCTGCGGCCTGTGCGTGCCGATGGAGGTGGGCGTATTTACCGCCGCCACCCTGCAGTTATTGAACGACCGCAACGCCGCGGAACAGGCTGCCTTACGTGGTCCAGCGTACGTAAGAAGCCATCGGAGCTATGCTATTCTCGGCCGAAATGTTGCACAAACTTACAAAAAAATCCTGACTGAGCAAGGTTGACGATGTCGATGTGGGCTTACTCCCTGAAGTTCTCGCTGCGTTCGCTCGCCCGCGAAGCGCTGCGCGATTTCTGGGGCCGCCACTTCGTCTACCCGGCGCTGGCGCGCAACGAACGCGAACCCGATCTTCTTGCCGCCTACCGCCGCCGCCGTGCCGCCGCCCTCGGCGTGCCGCTCGACGGCGATGGCCGCACGCTGCCGCGCCTCGATCCCGCCGGGGCTGGCCAGCTCTTGAGCAAACAGGCCGTGCGCCAGCATCCGGAACGCCTGCTGCGTCCGCGCGGCCGCGGTTCCTGGCTGCGCACCACGATCCGGACCAGCGGCACCTCGGGCGCGCCGCTGACCATCGTGCAATCGGTCGGCAACCTGGTGCGTGAAGAAGGCTTCGTCTACCGCCAGCTGCGCTGGATCGGCTACCGCCACGGCCAGCGCCGCGCCTGGATCCGCGGCGACATCGTCTGCCCCGACCGTCCGGCCGACGGCCGCTACTGGTGCCGTGACTGGGTCGGCAAGCTGCTGATGATGTCTTCGTATCATTTGTCGAAAGACACGATCGGCCGCTATATCGACGCGCTGGAAGACTTCGATCCGGTCGTGATCCACGCCTATCCGTCCTCGGTCGCCGCGCTCGCCGCCTGGTTGAACGCGGCCGGCCGGCGCTACCGCGGGCGCGCGCTGCGCGGGGTGATGACCTCGTCCGAAACGCTGGCGCCCGAGGTGCGCGGCGCCGTCGAGCAAGCCTTCGGCGTGCAGGTGTTCGACTGGTACGGCCAGGCCGAGCGCGTGGCCGCGATCGGCACCTGCGAGTGCGGCAGCTACCACGTATTGACCGATTATTCCGGCGTGGCCCTGCTCGACACCGGCTTGGGTGACGGCAGCCACGAGATCGTCGGCACCACGCTCAACAATGCGGCGATGCCGCTGGCGCACTACCGCACCGGCGACACCGTTATCCCCGGCAACAAGCCATGCGCCTGCGGCCGCGTGTTCCCGACCGTGCAGGCCGTCGTCGGGCGCCAGGACCAGGTCGTCACGCTGCCGGACGGCCGCCTGATCGGGCGCCTGGACCGCATCTTCCAGGGACACGACCGCCACTTGGTCGAAGGCCAGGTGCTGTACCGGGGCGCCGGCGAATTCGTGCTGCGGGTGGTTGCCACGGAAGGATTCACGGATGCGGATGCGCGTGCGCTGGTCGAGAAATTCCTGCTGCGGGTGCCCGGCGTACGGGTAGGGGTGGAACGGGTCGATGCGATCCCGCGCGGGCCGAACGGGAAGTTCGAATTCGTCGCCATCGCAAAGACAACGGAAGTGTGAATTGTGCGCATGCCGCGAATTTCATTGATGTATGATCGAAATATTGCACCTTTTATAAGAGCGTGTACTTTGTTACAACGAACAATGTCAAACCATGCGCCACGGGTCCTGATGGTCGGCACCGCCCTCGAAGGCAGGGGTGGGGTGGCGGCCGTGGTGGACGTGCTGCGCCGGCATGGCTTGTTCGAACGCGAGCGGGTGCATTACGTGGCTACGCACACCGACGGGTCGCGCCTGGACAAGGCGGCAAGCGCGCTGGCCGGCCTGTGGCAGGTGGCGCGGCTGTGCCTGCACGCCCGGCCTGGCGCGGCGCGACCCGATGTGGTCCACGTGCACGCCGCCTCGCACGCCAGTTTCCTGCGCAAGTCGATCGTGCTGCTGGTGGCGCGCCGTGCCGGCTGCAAGACCATCTTCCACCTGCACGGCGGCGGTTTCCGGCGCTATGCGATGGAAGAATCCGGCAGCTTGATGCGGCGCTGGATCCGGCACACGCTGGAACGCAGCTCGCGGGTGATCGCGTTGTCCGAAGGCTGGGCCCAGTTCGTGCGCGCCTTTGCACCAAAGGCGCGGGTGGCGGTGGTGCCGAACTCGGTGGCGCTGCCGCCGCCGGCGCCGCCGGGCAGTGAGATCCCGGGACGCATCCTGTTCCTGGGCCGCATCGAAGCCTCGAAAGGCGTGTTCGAACTGCTCGCGGCCGGGGCCGCCCTGGCGCGCAGCGTACCCACCCTGCGCCTGGTGTTCGCGGGCGAGGGCGACCTGGCCGGCCTACGCCACCGGGCCAGCGAGCTCGGCATTGCCGAACGGATCGAATGCCCGGGCTGGCTGGATGCGGCCGGGCGTGACGCCGAGCTGGCCAGGGCGTCCGTGTTCTGCCTGCCTTCGCACGCGGAAGGGCTGCCGATGGCCATGCTCGAGGCCATGGCTTGCGGCCGCGCGGTGGTGGCCACGAACGTCGGCGGCATTCCGGAAACCCTGCGCGACGGCGAGAATGGTCTGCTCGTACCGGCGCGCGACGACAGGGCATTGGCCGCGGCGCTGGCCGCCCTGTTGGAAAACGGCGCCCTGCGCGCACGCCTGGCACTGGGCGCGCGCGCCACCATCGAGCAGCACTATTCAACTGAGGTAGTTTGCGGGCAATTGTCTGCAATCTACCGTGAACTCGCGGGGACAGAATGATGAGTGAAGCGACTGGCGTGGCCTGGCTGGTGAACCGTCTGCGCTGCATGTCGGTGGCCGAGGTCGGCTACCGTATCCAGCAGGCGGCGGTGAAGGGCGTGGCGAAGCGGGTGCGCAGCCGCGCCGCGCCGCCGCTGCCGCGCGCCAGGACCTTCAACGTCGCCGCGGGTGGGGC
>Ga0265797_10008660_pt1 | contig 13471 bp, 8 predicted proteins | sample P2T30metagenome_FD_192433 | JGI IMG/M metagenome (GOLD analysis project Ga0265797, IMG submission 192433) | Plant litter microbial communities from East Loma Ridge, Irvine, California - P2 T30 | ecosystem: Environmental > Terrestrial > Plant litter > Unclassified | place: USA: California... | reverse complement strand
CCGGGACAGAGTGGGAGAACCGCTGAGCAGATTGCCCGATCATGACAGGCGGAGTTTAGTATTATGGCTTTTTGTATCGTTATTCTCTATCAGTATACCATAACCTACAACTGTCGAAACACAACTTACATTTTTGAGACCGACTTCTCATCGACCGCTAGCTGCTAAGAAGCAGTACAGTCTGTGACTTTGGGTATGGTTTTGCTTATAGCTTTGGGCCCTTCACTAGCCATGTCTCGGTAGCAAGTGTAGTCAATCTTGAGTCTAAGCCTATGGGTAATTGCGTACGCGGCTATGAGATACACACAGTGATACCAGGGTCCATCTGTATCTCGATGGTAATTCTACTATGAAAGAAGGCGACGCCTGTCGATACTGCTATATTAGTTTGACTGTTGTCGAAACAATCAGATGGCACGTAGTTTTATTGTAATACAGAAATTTGATTTGAGATATGATATCGCTAAATGAAACTCGGGAGGTCCCTTCTCCCAACGCCGTACGCCGTACACCAAAGAAGTCAGCAGCTGAATGATTCTGCTCACGCTCAAGGAAAGAACTTTCGAACGGAATCCTCTTCAGGTACCTCATACAATCCGAAGTTCAGATCATTTCGATCGTCGCTCCAGCAGCTTTGCTCGCATCTCATCCTGGAACGCCTGCTTGTCGATCTTGTTGGGTCTAGAGCCACTAGGAGGAAGCCCCTTCTCAGAAAAAGCAAGCTCCACAAACTGCTCCCTAAACTCTTCCGGATAAGTCAAGGCTATCCTGGCGAACCTGGCAGACTTGACCAACGGAGCAAAGCGAAAGAAAGTCCATTGTTCATACAATACTTCGTAAGCCCACTCGCGCCAACTCGAGAACAAAGGCATTGTGTCGGACTCGGCTCAGGCCGTAGTGCCTACGATCTTACTCTAACGATAGTACTTACTGTTGGGGGACAAACTCGCTGCCGGGATATGTGCTGCAGAGAAATTCGCAATAATCGATACAAACAGCTTTTCTCATTAGCTCGTAGCTCGTGAAGGCGAGAATGTTCTTCCACAACTCCAAGTCCACATTCCCATTCCTAACCCATAATTCGAAAGGATAGTCAGCGCCAGCACACTCCCGAGCCGCAATTGGCCCATTTATCAACGTTCCATTGGAAACCAGCAGACCCGAGAACCCTCAACCAGAATCCTTCTCCAGTGCGCACATCACCGTCATGAACTCGAATGCCTCATCGGCATCCATAGGTGCAACCTGCTCGACCGCAGCTACCGCGAGCTCTTGAACAAATTCAGCCGGTTCGTGCGCGATGTACGACTCGATCTTGTCACGGTCGAACGTTGTCAGCGCCCAGTTGACGATGAAACGTCTGAGCGGAGAACCTGCCATTGTAGCCGCGTAGACTTTGAGGAGCTGTTCGCGCGGGAAATTCTTGATGCCCATACGGGCGTTCGCGATCAAGCGCTTCATTGTCGCGTTGCGCAGCTGGTAGTCGTCGATGACGTCCGCGAGAATGTACAAGTCCATAAGCCTGACCTGCTGTTCGTCGAGATCGTCGGTGTCGAGGCTGATCTTGGAGGTGTAGACCCACTCGACGTAGATCTGGAAGTCTTCTGGCGCGCCTTCGGGCTGGCGGACGATCTTCTCTCGTCCGCTGGCCCAGACCTTGGAGCACGCGGCTTTGAAGAACTTGGACTTGGCGCAGAGCATGTCTTTGTGGGCTGTGAAGCGATGCTCTTCTTCGCCGACGAGGATAGTGATCATATCGTTGAAATCGTAGCTGTGGCTTCTGTTAGTTGGATACGCGCTGTGTGGATGCTCGATGCTATACTCACGTAATGCGTTTTGCTGCTGGGACATCATCAGTGTCGCTTTCGTCTTCACGCTCACGCTGACGAGCTGTGGGCTTCGTGCGAGCCATGTTGGAGGTTGGAGGCTGCAAGGTTCGGAGGAGTTGAAGGCGTTCGCGACTCTTGGGTGTTGGATCGAGTGCAAGTGGTCAAAGTAGGTGTTGGGTTAGTCTTTAGTATTGCAAGTTTGGAGCCTGAGGACCAATTAGGTGGCCTCGCGAGTGATAGACTGGTGTTGCGTGACGTCGTTGCGGGCAAAGTGAAGGAAAGAAGCCATGATCCATCACTGCGGATCGTTTCTTCGGCTTTAGGTAGCATACGTTCAGCCTTGTGAATGAAGATGACTACGGCAGAGTCCCGTATAGAACTATGGATGGCGTGAATGCTATAGCGAGCTCGATGTTCTTCAACCGGGAAAATCGGCCTTTGACGCAAGATTGTCGTCTGGCCCTCCGGCAAACGTAAAAGTCATGAAGATAGACTCAACATTAAGCCGTCTGGTGCTGTAAATTGCTTACGAACTTGTTCTACCCAAGTAGCCATCCGATCGTGAGTTTCCTTTTTCGAGTAGATGCTATGAGTCCCTACACGCTCAATAGCGCAACTTGGGGGCCGCTCGATAACGCATGAAGCTCTCTCGGGGGCTGCCATTGTTGACCAATTCGATACATCTCAGCGGCCAGAAGTGGACAAAGGATCCTTTGTGTATTCGTCCTGTGTTCCTGGTCTTGCATGTGGACATCTCCGAGTCTCAAAACCCTTACCCTAGCAATTGTTATCATATCGTCGCATTCGCATTTCGCTGGCGAGCGGCTGGACCGGGTCTGAAGTCATAACCCAAAATCCTTTTCCCTTGAGCCTGTTGCGACGACATTTCATCCAAGTATTATTCCTTTGATATGGCCACAAGTATGCCCTCTTGCCAAAGTCCAGAAGGCGCTTCGTTACGTTGATGACTTGCACTTATCGGCCTGTAACAACCAGATACGGGCTGCGCCGCCGAAGGGGTGTACACAAGAATTGCCAATGCCAGGCTTATGACTGGGCATTCACGTGCAGAAAGACTTCCATATTGCTTGTCCCTCTTGTCAACTGCGGCGTAGGCGAAGGACTTGTGCTATCGCAGGAGTCACGCCAAGCTGATAGCTCTTCTTCTCGCCACCCGTGCACGCGAGCCGTTGCCGCTGTGGTGCTTCGGTGCTTCAAGTCGAAATAAGCACCTGCCTTATTCGGCCACGTTGCCGTCCAAGACCTCACACACCAACACGAACACCACACCTCACGCCATCTCATATGCAGCAAAAGTTGCTTCTTCGAAGGTGTGGGCACGAATTCTCATAGTCGAAACATGCCTGATCTACATGCTCCACTGCGTCATACTATTGATCGCTGCACCGGCTGCATCGCTTTCTGATAAGGACTCTCGTTCGGCAATCAGCCTACATTCGTTTCGGTGGCTTGGTATACTTCCTGAGCTACTATCGGCAATATAAAAATCCTCGCTTGAAACTCCGCAAGCGAAACGGTCGCTCGTATTGTCTGTCACAGCGAAAGGATTCCGCCCATCTGGCTGGTCACATGTGTCCTATCTCCCTGCCATGACCTCTGGCATCACGTTTGAGATAACAAACAGAATCCTATATCTTGCTAGCTCGCTGGCGGCACAAGCGAGTCGCAGGGCCAGAACGATTAGATGCCACCTCCGCACATACTGCGGCGCTTAGCGCTTGCCTTGAAATGGCAGGCCCTTTGGATCTACCACACCATTGAGCATGATTAACGCCCAGCCGTCTGGCATGCATGTATGGGAGTGGCGCTGATAGCCAGCCCTGCGATTAGAGGCGGATAATTGTCAATCAAGGGTCAAGCCCGCAACGAGCATCTTGGGGAGCTTAAGTATTTCTTGTGTCCGTCGTTCGTGTCACGACCGATTTCTTTCGTGTAGGTACTGTTCAAAATGGCGACCGTCAACGATGCTATGGATCGTCCGATCGACCTTGTGGTATGCTTGCTCCATTCTCATACTCCATTGTGTGGGGATATGTCCAGTACTAACTGCTCTCAAGGGCAACATCCACACAGGCGTGCCCCAAATGACCGAGAAGGACCACGTCGTCGTTAACGCGACCTCGAATGAACACTCGGGCTCGCCCTCTCTGGACCGCGAGCATGATCCCAAGGAACCATCGACTTACGTTGGAGAAACTTCCGAATTCGATGATGGATCCTCTATCGCCCACGCCGATCCTTTCGAACCGTTCGACGACCTACCGGAGGAGCGCAAACGCATCATCACCATCCGTGCTGTGATCCTGGGTGCCATCTGTGGTGCACTTGTCGGTTCTTCCAACATTTACTTGGGTCTCAAGACTGGTTGGACATTTGGTGCCTCTCTGTTCGGTGCCATTGTCGGTTTTGCCGTGATCAAGCCTTTGTCCAAGGCTCTTCCGGAAGCTTTCCCAATCTTTGGTGGTAGCTTTGGTAAGTGCAGATACACCTTCGAAAGATTGAAGTGGTCCTTGTGATCACCGCTCGCATGCTTGTGGTATTACCAGGCACATCCAACTAATTTTCTCTCTAGGTCCCCGTGAGAACAATATCGTGCAGACCGTTGCCACTGCATCGGGTGGTATGAGCAATGTTTTCGTCTCTGCCATTCCTGCCCTGTACCAGTTGAATCTCATGAGCGACGACCCGCAGAAGGACTTCGCGCGTCTGATCACCTTGACCATCGTGGGTGGCTACTTCGGCTTTGCGTTCGCTACTCCCCTGCGCAAATTCTTCATCATTTATGTGGCTCGCGAGCTGAGACTCATCTTCCCTACACCGTCTGCCACGGCCATGACCATTCGTGCTATGCACGCCGCTGCAACCGGTGCCGAGATTGCGAAGCGCAAGATGAAGGCTTTGTCTATCGCCTTCTTTGGTGCGATGATTCAGCGCGTCGTCTCTCAGTACGCACCTGGTATCCTGTGGGATTGGCACTTCTTCGGCTGGTTCTACACCTGGGGTACGTACACAAAGGACATAACCCGATACCGCGGTCTAGGCTCAGGCTCCGTACCGGTCTCTCAGTGGCAGGGCGGCCAGTACGGACTTCGAAGCTAGACCGCGAGCCGATGTAATGTATGAGAGACCTTGCTAACTAGAAATCTCCATAGGTCACTACAACAACATGGCAATCCACGTCGAGAACTGGGGCTGGATGGTTGAGTGGACTCCCGCTTTCATTGGTGTCGGTATGCTCGTTGGACTCAACACGGCCTTCTCTTTCCTCGGTGGATCTGTGCTTGCTTGGGGTATTATCGGCCCCGCCCTCGTGCACAACAAAATGGCATTCGGCAAGCAACTTGCCCCTGATGACCCAAACTGGAGCGAGTACATGTCCTTTGGCTCCCTGGGTCTGGCTTCGTCGAACAAGATTACTCCCAGTCCTCGCTTCTGGATGCTCTGGCCTGGTGTTTTGTTGATGATCGTCGTCTCTTTCACGGAGCTGTTCATGCAGTACAAAGTAAGCAAGCATTTCTTCGAATTTTGCGGTCGAGATTCAGACTCCGTACTAGCCTCTCAGGGGCAGAGGAAGCAGTACGGAAGTCGAAGCCAGACTACGAGTCCATGTATTTTCTGAGACACTTTGCTGACTTACATCCTCTCTCTTAGGTCTTCTGGTTCATCTGCAAAGCTATCTACCGCGCTTGCTGCGCACAGCTCAACACCCTCTACAAGAAGAAGAACGGTGCTGATCACCCATACCTAGAGAGAAAATCCCAGCAAAAGGAAGACGACCTGGTCAAGGACCCCGCCAAGCCCGAGGAGATGGTCAAGTGGTGGTGGTGGGCACCTCTCCTGGTCCTCATGGTCATCCTTATCTGCGTTGTGATGGGTGTTCAGTTCGACATGCCGATCGGCGTAAGCTTGCTCTCAGTCTTGCTGGCATTCATCTTCTCCTTCCTGGCCATCCAGTGTACTGGCATCACAGATATCACGCCCCTTACCGCCGCGGCGAAGGCCTCTCAGATTGTCCTCGGCGGCGTAACAAAAGCGGAAAACTGGGCTCCAGTCGATGCTCAGCGTCTCAACTTGCTCGGTGGTGCTATCGCCAACATTGGTGCCAACCAGGCCTCCGATTTGGTGGGAGACTTCCGTGTCGGCTTTTTGCTTCGCACCGCCCCAGATCAACAATGGTTGGCCCAGGCCCTCGGCACGGTCGTGGCTTGCTTCTTGGCCCCGGCTCTGTTCGTTCTGTTCGCCAAAGCTTACCCTTGCATTCTCGATACTGAAGCGGAGACTTGCGCCTTCTCCGCGCCATCCGTGGCTGCCTGGCGTGCTGTTGCTATCGCTGTCACGGCTGATGAGTTCCCCGTCCCTAACTCCAGCGGTATCTTCGCCATCGTCTTCTCGCTGTTCGGTGGCGCGATGACTATCTTCAAGGAGTTCGGCTACACTGGCAAGTGGGCAAAATACCGTGACTACCACCCCAACTTCATGGTCATCGGCCTCTCCTTCACCATTGTGCAGACTTACTACGGTACTGCCCTCTGCATTGGTGCCATCCCTGCGTACTTCTGGAACAAGAGAAACCCGAAGTCTTTCGACATCTACGGTATGTCTCGCGAACTTCCAACCACTTTGATGCAATATGACTAACTGTTTTTCTAGGGTACGCTGTTGCCGCTGGTCTCATTGCTGGCGAAGGTATTGGTGGTGTTATCAACGCAGTCTTCCAAATTGCAGGCATCTCCGGTCCGGAGAAATACGGCTCGTCCGTTGGCTGCCCGGCAAACTCGTGCTAAGCGATTTTGGTCGAACTATACCGAGTCTTCGAGAGATTGAAGATGAGGCGGTGAGGACGTTGGTGGTGGACGATATAATGACTGAAGTGTACAATTCTAATGCTCTAATTCTCAACATGATGCCAAGTTTCGTGCAGCCCTTGCGCCCACATCTGTGTACGCACTCTCAATGGTAAGTAAAGTCGTGTGATATCCATAGTGGATAGTACTAGCATTGTAAGGAATATCCTGAGATGATTGCTTCCTTCTCAGGCGCTCCTTCCAGACCCCAGACGTTTCTGGCAGCGTAAGCACACGTTGTGCCAGTAAACCTAAACACAAGGCTGAAGCCAAGTACACCTTCCACTGAGAGGCTGTCTAAGCTGTATGATTGTTCTGCTAACCAATATGCTAGTACCGTCATGAACCAGCCAGACCCCGCTCACCTTTGCCGCTGAGATGACTTTCAAGCTCGAAGTCTATCTGGCACTGAATTTAGCGACTCTTCGATCGCTTATGACGACTGATTTATCTTTGCCGCCGAGATACTAACAAAGAAGGCCTAAGATATCACTGTACAATCTGAGAAGGTAACCCCGCGACCTAGCATCAAATCCCGTAGCGGCATCTCACTGGCAGGAGTAGGCGTATCATCATTCTGCGCATAATGACAGTAGTGCACCAAATACTGAACAGGCGCACAGTTCAGATAGTATCTCATCGGTAAGAACGGGCGTGTTATAGTCTGTGGGCCGATGATAACAGTGTACTCAACACTGTAAGAAAGGTGAGCTTAGACAGCATCTCAGCGGCATAACAAACAGTACGAACTTTGAAGCTAGATCGCGAGGTAGCGAGATGAAATCTTGCCACTGAATTGCTTCGTGTAGAAAGTGTAGGCTTGTTACCTACATGTATATAGCCCTCGATCAGCGGCGACGTCTTTCTTTCTCCAATCGCTCTTTTATGCGTTCATCCTAAGATCATGCAGAATTTTATCCGCACCCATACCCAAAAGCTGCTCCGCAAGCTCGTTGCCCAGACTCAATGCCTCGTCCTGCGTATTGACAAAAGCCTTCTTCTGTGACTCAACCATATCCTTGCCGTCAGGACTAATAACAGACGACTTCAAAACCAACTCATCGCCATTCCAAGTAGTCTCCACTCCGACAGGAGCGCTGCAACCTCCCTGCAAAGTCTTGAGAAGACTTCTCTCGGCAAGACAAGCAAGAGCGGTCGAACGGTGAGCAAGAACGCTCAAGAAATCCAACATCCGCTCATCTCCATCCCGGATCTCAAGACCCAGCGCTCCCTGACCAGGCGCATAAAGCACACCGTCATCAGCAGACAAGTACTGCGTGATCCGGTGCCCAAGATCGATACGCTTCAGTCCAGCAGCGGCAAGGATCAAGCAGTCATACTGGCTTCCATCGGTGTCAAGTTTACCCAGACGGGTGTTCAGGTTACCGCGCACGTCTACGCATCTGAGCTGAGGGAAGTGGCGGAAGGTTTGTGCTTTGCGTCGCACCGACGATGTTCCCACGACGGAGCCTGCGGGCAAGTCCTGGATGCGCTTGTAGGGTGAGTTGGCCTTCATGACCACGACGTCGCGCGGGTCCTCGCGCTCGCAGATCACACCTAGGGCGCAGGAGCTAGGGAGGGAAGTCGGCATGTCTATCATTTCCTCCGTCAGCAGATATTCGGTTGTGAGGTTAGACGTCCCATCCGGATGACTCATCCACAAAAGCTCATCATCATAGAACCTACCTTTCAAACAATGCACAACAACATCAAGTCCCCCGTCCATCAACAACTGCTCCAACTCTTCGGTCCAGATACTCTTCGAGTCGAAAGCCGAAAACGCCTTAACCTGGTTCTCGTCGGCCATGGTGCTGACGACGCGAGAGACATATTCGGGCTGTGGCGCGACGGCTTTGAGCTGTGCAATAATCGCGTCAACTTGAGCGATAGCAAGCTGCGATCTGCGGGTGCCGATGTTGATTTTCTCGATGGTGTGAGCCGCCTGGTTGGCGGTGGCGCCGAGGACGACAGCAGTCATTGCGGCGGGCGGAACTTTGTGATGATTTTCCGGCAGTATTTAATGGATCGAGATTCGGTCTCTTCACAATGTTGTTAATTTTTTGAATGATGGTGAAGACGAGACGACAATGCTAAATCTTTGTATCGTTCGATTGACTGTTTTCCAACGCGCAGTCAGCTGAACGTGGTGAGATTTTGCGCACGCCAGCTGATGTTCATCGCTCCTCCGATAAAGTCCGACTAGTAATCGTAAGATAATACCTCCTAGTTTGATCGCATTTCTGATTACATACACCGCGATGTCAACAGAGATCTTGCCGATAAGATTGCGCAATAGTGAACAGTATGCCATGCCGTCCACAAAAATATTTCAAAAACACCCCAACGCCACGCCATGCCATCCCATGTCCAAACTGTATTACGAGGTCCCACACCTTTACATAGACTAGATACATACACACATCCGACAAAAATCATAAAACATGCAACTCATCAATCCAAAAACAATAAGAAAAATCAGAACTCCGCCCGCTATGGTCAACCCCTCCCAGGCGTCCACTCCTGCCCAGGATAACTCGCACCTCTCATATTCATGATCTCCGCTTCGCTCACCCCAGCATCGTCTCTCCTACCCGAATATCCAGACGGCGTGCGCTGATAGGACAGAGGGCGACCTTCGTCGTTTGGGTTGAACTGTCGCTGCGGTCCTGGGCCAGCGGATCTTGGGGCTCCTTGTCCTTGGCCGTAGTAGCGGTTTTGCTGGTATGGTTGGCGGGGCTGCTGATGTAACTGTTGTGATTGTGCGTAGCCGGGGTGGTATTGGTCCGGGGAGGCATATTCGTAGCCTGGCAGGGAGATGGGGGAGACGGGCGAGTAGGGCGCAGGATTCGAGGTTTGGTATTGCGGAGAGGTTGTGTAGGTCGTCGGGCTTGACACTTGCTCGCCGTAGTAAGAAGTTCGTTGCTGTCCTTGTGGTGCCATGTTCTGCGCTTGCTGCGGCGGGACGAACTGATACGGTGTCATGGAGCTGTACTGGTCTTGGTGTCGCTGGGCAGAAGATTGGGTGCGTACGGCACCTCGCGCGGCAGCAGGTGGTCCTCTGTATTGTTGTTGAGGTTGTGGGTTTGGCGGCTGTTGTGACCAAGACGAACCGCTCGATTGTCTGTTATGGCCGTCTTGCGGTAGACTGATAGACCAAGGTGTCTGCTGGTCGTGGTAGTCCTTAGCAGGCGAGCGGGCCATCTGCTGGTCAATGGAGCCGACACTTGTTGTTGGCGCGCTCGCAGGAGGCACTTGTGTTTGCAAATTTGGTAGTGTCGGTTGCAAATTTGGCAGTGTCGGCTCCCGTTGGGGCCTGTGCTGGTGTTGCCAATACTGCGTCTGGTAGTCCTGACGACCTGGTGCTTGAGGGAAGTTATCAGGGATTTGAGCCATTGCCGGCGATCTGACCACGGAACCTTGTGAGTAAGTGGAAGATTGTCTGGTATCAATCGTGGGCCGGGAAGTCACAGGCTGCTGCTGCGGTGATCCTTGAGCAGAAGCAGACTCGACGCGACCCTCCGTGTAGGATCGCACTGGTCCCGCCGAAGTTCCCTTCGATGAGTCCACCGGGCTATTGGCCTCAGGGATATCAGGAACGGTATCGCGCCTCCAATGACCTTCGCTGTGCAGTCTCCGCGGTTGCGGCATTGGCTGAGCAGGTTGTCCTTGCGGGCTGCCATAGTATTCGAATGGCGCAGCCTGCTCGCTCATCGGACTACTAACCAAGCTATGCGTCCGGGAGTTCGGCACCGAAGTCTGGTATTGCTGGTTTGCTCCTTGCGGCGGGTACTGCTGATACTGTGCCTGGGGCGGACCTTGTTGGTAATACCCAGACTGACGTTGGGCACCTGCTACTGCTGTCGCCACTTGTGGCTGATACGGCGAGCTCACCATAGCAGGCTCGTTGTACAATGGCTGCTGTTGCTGCTGTTGCCAGTACTGAGGCGGCATCGGCTGTCCCTGCCCTGGAGGCCCTTGCTGCCTCATCATAGCTTCGTACGCCGCGTAATTACCCGGAGGCGGACCCGCATAGTAGTTAGTCGGCGGCTGCGAGTACTGCTGCTGCTGCTGTTGCTGTTGCTGTGGCGGCTGAGTTTTGGTGAGCTTTTTCGAAGCCTTGGCAATCACCGGGCTAGCAGTCTGTGAATTCGAAGCCTTTGCACTTGCTTGCGTACTCGCCTGAGCACCAGTCCTCGAAGTCATCGTGCTCGATCTGCGGAACAACGACCCCAACCCAGAAAACCGCTTATTCTTAGGCGGTTCGACAGCAGACGATGCCGCACGCTGCGGCTTCTTAAGCGTCTTCGACTTCGCAAGCGAGCTCTCGCTAGCATTACCCGTACCCGCAGCGCTCTTCACCCCATCGCGCGAAGCAGGTCTGCTGGCACCCGCGCTCGAGTAAGTCGAAGCACGGCGGAAACTATCCATGATACCGCTCTTGCGTCTCTTCTGCGGCTGCTGTTGCTCGGCTTTGGCGATCTCGTCTGCGAGTTGGTCGACTTGAGGGTCGATGAGGCCGTCGTAGTTCGCATCGAGTTTGCTGGGAGATGGGATTGCGCCTGGGCCTCCTGCTGCAGCAGACAAGTCAGGGCCACGGAAGAAGCCAGATGAATGCTTCGAAGAGCTTTCACCGACCACTTGATCTGCGTCACCGGCTTGTGGAGAACGGAGCTTGTCGTACTCGCTGGGAGGTTGCTTGATAGATGGCGCGCGTGATGGCGGTTGCGAAGGCTGCTGCTGCTGCTGAGGGCAAGAGAAAGAGCCCGGCACAGGATAATCGGCCAGGCCACTGGCCGTAGAGTATCTCTTGCTAGCCTGCGTGACATCAATCGTGTCCTGGCCCATCACGCCACTCGATCCTCTACTGTGAGGCATATACGACATCGGGCGCTGCTCAATCCTTTGGTCTGTGATCCTGGAATCACCACCCACACCCCCAAAATGCAGCGGCGAAACACTCCTCACCCCCTCCTCCACCCTCCCATCCAACGTCGAAGTCGGCATCCCAATAATCGACTGCCTCTTCGACGCAGCACCCGGAATAACAATCGTATCCGGGCTCTGAGGATTGCCTAGGCTCGACACCGAAGACCTCCTCGAAGCCGTGTCGTCGACAGCCTTTGGCGAAGAGATGGCGCTGAGCTCGTCCCAATTCGCCGGGGTCGCTGGCCGCGATCCCTTCGTGGGTGAAAGTCTTACGTCCGCGAGGAAGTCGCTGTTGCCTTGCGTCCGCGAGGTCTGAGCCTGCAGCGGGCCGAAACTCGGCAGAGGCTCAGGAATACGGGCAGGAGCGGCGTCATCAGCTAGACTCATTCTGCGTGGCGTAGTGACAGGTGTAAATTGCCTTCGTCGCTGCTGACTAGGCAGTTGGTCGAGAGCGCTGAACTTCCTCTCTGGCTGCGGACGAGGCGCAGTGGGAGCAGGAGAAGCGTAAGAAGCACTTCGCGATTGAGCGTGCTGGACAGGTGGTCGCCGAACTTTGGCGTTGTCGAGAGAAGAGCGTCTTGCATCCGGTACAGAAGCATTAGATGCCTCCTTGTTGTCTCCATCAGGCACTGCCTTCGGTCCCTCTGGCGCCACAGGTTCGTCATGCTGCTTCGAGTCCACAAATGAAGAGTCTTTGTTGAACGACTCAGCCAAAATCGACTCGTGCGCCAACGCCAAACCCTTTCCCACCCCCTGCTCCGGCGGCGGCAACATCCATCCCTCACCTCCCGTCTCCTCCTCCTCCCCCCTCCTCTCCTCCACCACCGCCGATTCAACAACCTCCCCAATCCAGCTCCCCTGTCTTGGCTTCCCCGGCGACGCAGGCCCCACGCTCTCCTGCACAGACGGACTAGGCAGCACACCCAACCTCCCATGCTCATCGCGCCAACCACTAGCATCGCCGACTTCCGCATCATCATCCTCCCAGGCCTCGCGCCTCCGATCGTCCGGGCCTGGCATCACGAGGGGCGAAGCAGCCACGGGTGATGTTAGGATTGGGTTTGGACGATGAGTGGTGGTGGGGGCTTCGAGTGCAGGCATAGGAGGATGAGCAGGCGCTTGCTCTGTTTCACCAGCACCTCCACCGCCATTGCGGCCGAAGACGAGACTCGCAGCTCGCGAGACGGAGCGCGAAGGGCCGGGGCTTTTGCGCTGCTGTTCGATGGTGGTGGTGGCGGGTGGGGCGGGTTGGGAGACAGGATTGGGGGTGGTGCCAGTGGGTGCACCATCCCCAACTCCACCAAACCCAGTCCCAAAAACAATACTATTCGATCTCGACCTCGACCTAGTCCCCGACCTCGAAACATCCCTCAAACGCCCAAAAACCGAACGCGGGCGTTCTGCAGCAGTAGCAGAGGCAGTCACATTTTCATTCCCATTATCCTTAACATCATCACTTACCGATTGCAGAGCGGAAGGGGTGATGGGGCGGGAGGGAGGGTTTGCTGGTGTTGCTGTCTTGTCTGTAGTGTTGGTGTTGGTGGTGGTGATGGTGGTAGATGCTGGGTTTGAGGTGGTCATGCTGCTGGGCAGGTTCTTGGACGAAGCAGAAGCAGAGTCGACGAAAGCGGGAGCGATGACAAGAGGAGAAGAAACGACGGAGGATGAAGAAGAGCCCTAGAGAAGAAGAACTTACATGAGCGAGCGTTCCTCCAAAGAGTAGTAGTGATAAAAGAGGTTTGTGATGAGAATAAATGTGAGAGGAGAGATAGGTAGATGGAGTAAGAAAAACGTATTTCATCATCAGCATCGTCCCAAGAGAGAGAAAAAAAAAGCTAGTAAAACATGATC
>Ga0265797_10008659_pt1 | contig 13472 bp, 12 predicted proteins | sample P2T30metagenome_FD_192433 | JGI IMG/M metagenome (GOLD analysis project Ga0265797, IMG submission 192433) | Plant litter microbial communities from East Loma Ridge, Irvine, California - P2 T30 | ecosystem: Environmental > Terrestrial > Plant litter > Unclassified | place: USA: California... | reverse complement strand
CTGGGCGTCATGACCAAGGGCGTCGGGTTTCTCCCGGCACTGATGCTGATCCCGCTGGCCATCTGGCGCCGCCGCTTTGATGAATCCGGGCACCAGGCCTGGCGCCTGCGCGCGTGGTGGGGGCCCGTACTGATGCTGGCCACGCTCGCGCTGTGGCTGGCGCCGATGTGGCTCACGGTCGAGCGCGTGCACAGCCCCGAACTGCTGGCCTACCGCGACAATATCCTGTTCAGGCAGACCGCCGAGCGCTATGCCAATGCATGGCACCACATCCAGCCGTGGCACTACTACCTGACGACTGCCTTGCCGACGATGTGGTTTCCGCTGGTCGTGCTGTTCGTACTGCGGCTACGCGGCATCATCGCCTTGTGGTCGCGTGACGCAGCGCTACGCATCCTGCTGAGCTGGGTTGCACTCGTGCTGCTGTTCTTTTCGCTGAGCCCAGGCAAGCGCGAGGTCTACATCCTGCCCGCGCTGCCGATGTGCGCGCTGGCGCTCGCCTGCGTCTGGGAGCAAACGCCTCCTGCGGCCCACCGCGCCGCGTCAGTGCTGTTGCGCGCAATGCTCGTGCTGATGGGCGTGCTGCTGATCGCGCTGGCGGGCGTCGCATGGCTGGCGCCCCACCGGCTGCCAGCCCGGGCGGACGACTATGCCGATGCCATTGCGGCACTGGCGCCCGGTGTGCTGCTGCTCGGGCTGGCGCTGGCCGGCATCCCCCTGCTGCTGCGCAAGCGCGCCCTGTTCGAGCAACTTGCGCTGGCCAGCCTGCTGACCTGGCTGTGCATCGCCTTCTGGCTGTGGCCAACCCTCGACCCGCATCGCACGCCGCGCGCCGTTCTGCAGGAACTCGAGCGCCAGATTGCACCAGGAACGCAGGTCGGTATGCTCGAGTTCAAGGAGCAGTTCCTGCTGTTTGCCGACCGGCCGCTGGTGCATTTCAGCTATCTGGCGCCGCTGGCGCAGCAAGAGTCGGGCGCATGGCACTGGATGCGCGCCGATCCTGCGCGCGTGCTGCTGGTGCCCGACCATCTGGCGCTGCGCTGCTTCGATCTGACGCGACAACGCGTGCTTGGCCAGGCCCATCGCCGCGACTGGGTCACTCTCGACGCCACGGCGCTGCGTGAACGCTGCGACGGACCAGTCGGCCGCGCCCCCTATCGCTATGTTCCCGTCAGGAAGGACATCCTGCCGTAAGGGGCACCGCGCAACCGGAACTGTGCCAGCAGGCGCTGGTCCGGCGTATGATGGTTGTCTGCTACCCGGAGGATTCATCATGCAACTACGCACCTGTTCCGCCGCAGTACTGACCATCGCCTGCCTGCTGCTGGGCGGCTGCCGCGAACACAATGGCCCGGCCCAGCCAATCGCCCCTGCCGCGCAAACCGCGCCGCACACGCCAGCGTCGTCCTGATCCTGCACGAATGAGCTTGGCACGCCGCCCTGGCGGCGTGCCAATAATCGCCATGCCGGCGCCGGCAGGTTACACTGCGGCCTGTCCATTTTTCGTCGCAAGGTGCCCTGCCCATGTCGTTTGCTTCCCTCGGCCTGATCGAGCCGATCGTCCGCACCCTGGACGCCCTCGCCTACCACACGCCCACCGCCATCCAGGAGCAGGCGATTCCCGCCATCCTGGCTGGTAACGACGTGATGGCTGCCGCCCAGACCGGCACCGGCAAGACCGCCGGCTTCACGCTGCCGATCCTGCAGCGTCTTGTCATGGGCGGCAAGGTGGGCAACAACGCGGCGCGCGCGCTGATCCTGGTGCCGACCCGCGAACTGGCCGAGCAGGTGCACGAAAGCGTGCGCACGTATGCCGAAGGCTTGCCACTGCGTTCGATGGTCGCGTATGGGGGCGTGAGCATCAATCCGCAGATGATGACGCTGCGCAAGGGCGTGGACGTGCTCGTCGCCACGCCGGGCCGCCTGCTCGACCTGCACCGGCAGAACGCGGTGCACTTCAACGAAGTCAAAACGCTGGTGCTGGACGAAGCCGACCGCATGCTCGACCTGGGTTTTGCGCGTGAGCTCGACAACATTCTGAAACTGCTGCCGAAGAAGCGCCAGACGCTGCTGTTCTCGGCGACGTTCTCGGACCCGATCCGCGCACTGTCGAACCAGATGCTGCGCGAACCGGTGCGTATCGAGGCAACGCCGCGCAACACGACCGTCGCCGCGATCCGCCAGTGGGTCATCCCGGTCGATAAAAAGCGCAAGGCCGCGCTGTTCGTGCACCTGCTGGAAAAACGCGACTGGACGCAGGTGCTGGCCTTCGCCCGTACCCGCAAGGGGGTCGACGAGCTGGTCGGGCTGCTGGAATCCAAAGGCATCCCGGTCGACTCGATCCACGGCGACAAGCCGCAGCCGGCGCGCCTGCGCGCGCTCGACCGTTTCAAGGCCGGCGAAGTACGCGTGCTGATCGCCACCGACGTCGCCGCGCGCGGCATCGACATCGATGACCTGCCGGCCGTGATCAATGTGGATCTGCCGATCGTGGCCGAGGACTACGTGCACCGCACCGGACGCACGGGCCGCAAGGGCGCGAGCGGCGAGGCGGTGTCGCTGGTGTGCGCCGACGAAGTCGAACAACTCGCGGCGATCGAGGTGCTTACGCGCCAGACGCTCGAACGCGTGGAAGAGCCGGGCTATGCACCCGAGCACCGCGTGCCGCAGACCGATGCAAAGGGTCAGATCGTCAAGAAGCCAAAAAAGCCGAAGAAGCCCAAGGGCAATGCGCCGGTGGTCAGTGAGGACGTGCGCTTCCGGCGTTAAGGGCGGCTGACAACGCCGTTCGACATACCGCGAACAGATGAGCGAGCAGACAAGTGAAGGGAACGCCTGGCGGATATTTGCTCGTCGCTCATGTCGTGTGCATAGTCTGCGAACGCGGTCTCGCCAGCGCAAGGCGCGCTTGACGACCCACCCTGATCGGCCGAGCAGTTCGCGCGACTCTGCGCCATAGCCCGCGATTCGAGCTGGTAATGTCCCCGATGACGCAACCAAGGCGGATGGGCTCTAGAAGCATACGCTCGTCGGCATGCAGCTTACCTGGGTGTTTTCAGGCACGGCCTGCTCATCCTTTCACTGCCGGGACGAACGCTATGGGAATGAGGGAACGCGAGTCGTGTACTTGCCCGCCTGAGATCTGAGCGACGGGCAAAAGCCCACGCTCATCCACCAGCAGATGATGTTTGCTTCCGCGTTGCCGCGATTGGCTGGGCCGCAGGCGCGTTCGGGGGCAGGTACTCCCATGGCATTCCAGTCTTGAGGACTAAACAGGATCTCCGTCAGGGCCGCGCGATCATCGATATGCAAGCGTCCGCCTTCCGACGATCGGTGATGGCCACAAGATGATCTGTTATAACCGACCACAGGTCTCCAGGAAGTAGTGCTCGGGCGATGGCAGTAATCCGTCTACGAACGTGGCCGCTATGTTAGTGCCGGACTGACGTTGCGTCGGTCCACTATCGACCCATAGCAGCCACTTGCTAGCCGTCCGCCTGTAACTGGGCGTAAGCTTGAGCTATGACGCAACCATCGCCGCAAATTAGATCACCGTCCTCATCAAGAACACGATAACCATGTTGGACACCACCAATACTTGATGCTCCATCGAGACCAAGTAGCAAGGTATAAAATGTGTCTGTTAGAGCCAGGTTTAGGACGTCACGCATTGCTTTGGTCTGCTGTTCGGTAAGATCCATTGATGAGATTTTTTGAGACACCAAGGTTTTACTTTTGGTTCCCATGAACAACGCAAGCAACTCATCTTTTTCGATCCGCCAATGCGTTACAAACTCAGCCGGAGTCATCATGAGTTCCTTATAGGTCAATTAAGGATGATATTCGCGTCCGCACATGGCCAACTCGGCCATTTGTTTCAGAATACCAGGATGCGGGCTGGAGACGTCACCCATTATTCCAACCGGAAGCTATCGACTCATAGCGGTCCTTGTTCTGCTGAGCAAGGACATAATGCTGCGATAGTGCAAAATCTGATAATAGCAACACGAATTTCAGCTGGTTAGTGCTTTATCGGCTGCATAGAATGCGCTCAATAGTCTTGTTAAGCGTGAGTCTGGGTGCTGCCATTTCGTCAAGCATGCTCGGCAAGATGTGTAACCGACTCCGAGTTCTCTCTTTGCGTCAGCAAACCCAGTCGTGCCGCCAAGCCCTGGGTGCCCGAATGCTGCAGGATTTGCGCCCATATCTCCAACATTCATACGAAAACCGGCCGCATACCGTCCAATACCGCCACTTCCCTGGTCAACGCCTGCGATTCGCTGGCACGTTGCATCTTTTAGAACGGAATCGCTTAATAACGGCTTCGCGTTCGAGACTAGCGCAGCGTATATTTTCGCAAGTCCACGTGCATTTCCACTACCACCGGCACTAGGAATTCCTGCTTCGCGAAACTGCCGCTGATTGGGCCATTCCAGATCAATTACAGGGTTTGTCATCGTTCGCTCATACATCTCCGGCATGGGCGGATCAAAGGTAACGTCGCTTGGAGCTGGCGACTTTTCGATGCCAACATGTCGAGCATCCTCACTCTCAGGAAGGCCAATCCACAAATCACCTTCTGCTACCGATTGCAACTCATCGCAAAAAAATTGTCGAAGCGTCCGGCCGTCCACTCTACGTATTAACTCGTCAGCCAATACACCGAAGGTTTGAGCATGGTAAGCCCAGACACCAGGGGCGAAATATGGTTTCTGTTGCGCAAGAGCTGACGCAACAACATCGTGGTCATAATAGTCTTCCACTGTCGTAGCGATCCGTGTCGTGGCAAGTCCAACTTGGTGCGATAACAATTCCCCAATCGTAAATTTCTCTTTACCATTTTGGGAAAAATCTGGCCAGTAAGTCGATACCAAGTCATCGTAGCGTAATTCTCCCCGCTCGACCAGCATTGCAATGCAGGTCGCAGCAATCCCTTTCGTGGCGGAAAAAAGCGTATACAGACTCGTGCGTTCAATTGGTTGTGAGGCGTTACGGGCCATAGCGCCACCCCATAAATCGACGATAGCGTGGCCATGTCGATATACAGCGAAATGCCCGCCTAGCTCGGCGCCCGAGGTGAGGTTTTCTTCGAACGCGGATCGAACCGACTCATATCCGCTCTGCACAGTGCCTTTTACCGAACCATCCCTAGTATTGCCATACATGGTAATCCTTTTGTTGAAGTCAAAATTTCCAACTGCTTGTTAGAACACTGAATGTCTGCGCCTTGTGCGGCTCGGACCGTAGTCACATATTGATCGCACGGACTAATCGAACACCCCAATTTTCATCAGGATTGCTTGTGCTATCTCCGAGACGTTCCTGCATTACGGCAACGCCAAGGTCTCGGCGCTTCGGAAGCCTGGCTCGCTCTGCAGTATCCAAGGCAGGACCGATTTCAGCATAAGAGAGATCGGTGCCATAGACAGGTGCTCCTGGCTGTTGACGCCATGAGTCAGCGAGCGAGCCGGCGTCAAAGGCATCCAAGCCGGTGTCATTGACAAGCGACATGGCTACCTTGCGATCGTGATCACGATCGGCAGCCACCGGAATAGCGATTCGATCAGGAGCTTCGGGAGGCTTTGCCTTCTTTGCCAGAGAGGCTGAGCCGATGGCATTCCATGCCTTGGCGATAGGGCGACCGAGCTGCTCAGCTACCCAGAGGCTTTCAACTTGTCCTCGCTCGATGGCGTCGATTTTTTCATCGCGGAAGGGATAATAATTGGAGGTGTCAATCACCACTGTCTCTTCTGGAAGATTCGCAACCAGCGACGCGATGTCAGGAATCCGAACGAGAGGGATTGATAGAATGACTGCATCTACATCAACAAGTGCATTTTCCGTGGTCACAGCACGTGCACCTGAGGACAGAAGTTCCGCATCGATCGTCTCGGGACCGCGTGAATTAGCGACTTTTACCTCATGCCCTACTTGGCTCAAGCGCACGACAAGCGTCTTGCCGATATTGCCTGTTCCCAAAATGCCGATTTTCATATTTCCGCCTATTGGTGATGTTTGTGCTGTCATAATATGGACGAACTTCTTTAACAACAAGAACCCACCAAAAGGTGGGTAACAAACCAAAAGGTAAGTGGATGTTAATCCGGGATTGGAAGTGCGAGGATTTGAAGCAGCAACTGATATGGGCCGCTGTGACGAGCGAGGCACTACGCGTGCTGGAGGGCAAGTGGAAAATTGTCATAATTTTCCAGCTCTTTGCCGCAAAACACCCGCTTCGATTTTCAGAACTTGAACGTCGCGTAGAAGGGGTAAATCAGAAAATGCTAATCCAACAACTTAAAGAATTGGAAAAGGACAAGATTGTCATACGGAAAATCTATCCCCAGGTGCCTCCTAAAGTCGAATATTCACTCACCGAAATGGGACTGGCGCTCGGGCCGTCCATCGAGTGCCTAATTGACTGGGCATTAATGCGTCGAGAGGTTCACCAGGCCGGGTTAGCAGACTGACCGGGTGCTATGAAACCTTGTGCTTTTCACATTTCTAGCTAGAACGAAAACCTTCAAGCGCGAAAAAAGCGTGGTATAGTCTAGCGCACTAGATACTGGCCCACTGGAGGATTTTTGGTTACTAATAAAACAGCCCGGCACCGTGAGGTTGGCACCCAGCTGTCGTTCGCGCTCTACAGCGCGGCGAACCGTATGGCCCGGTTGCACAAGCCTGTTCTTGAACCACTTGGGCTAACTTTTCCGCAGTACCTCGTATTGCTTGAACTGTTCAGCAGTTCACCTACTGCTGTAGGCGAGTTAGGGATAAAGCTTGATATGGATACCGGCACAATTACACCCCTCGTCAAGCGTCTTGAGGTATCTGGCATGGTCAAGCGTGTACGAGATCCTGCCGACGAGCGGCGCGTGCTCGTCAATTTGACTGACCGTGCGCTTTCACTTCGGAATGATGTCTGGGGTGTCACCGAAAAGATCAAAACCGCCTGTCAGCTCACCGATGAGGGACTGGAACAACTGCGCGACACACTCAGTTCACTTGCTCGACCCGCCTGCAAATAAGAGGTGGGACTTACTATTTTCCGGAGGCTTTTATGAGGATAGGAATTATTGGTGCGGGCAATATCGGTTCGGCGGTTGCCCGCAAATTAGCTACCGCTGGCCACAGTGTCAAGCTGGCTAACTCGAAAGGGCCTGAGTCGATCAGCACCCTCGCCCGTGACCTCGGTACTATTGCTGTCAGCAAAGAGGAGGCAGTGACAGATGTCGATGTTGTTATCCTGTCCATTCCATTTGCAGCATATGCAGGCTTGACTGGTCTGTTTCGCGACGTTCCGGATGAAGTAACAGTAATTGATACGTCGAACTACTACCCTTTCCGTGATGGCAGTATCAGTGCAGTCGAGAGTGGAATGGTAGAAAGTGTATGGGTCAGCGCGCAAATTGGACGGCCTGTTGTAAAAGCATGGAATGCAGTATTGGCATACACGCTATCCGAACAAGGCCAGTTAGGGGGCACAGTTGGGCGCATTGCCGTTCCGGTTGCAGGCGATGATGCGAAGGGAATGACCATCGCGATGCAATTGGTCAATGCTACCGGATTCGACGCGATCGATGCCGGCAAGTTGGAGGAATCCTGGCGGCAGCAACCCGGCACACCTGCATATTGCACGGAACTGACGGCTGTCGAATTGGTGGCCGCGCTTGCCGCCGCCAGCAAGGAGCTGGCACCCGTCTACCGGGATGTACTGATCAAGGAATTTATGGCTGCTCGCGGCGATTTGACGCATGAAGTCATGGTATTGCGAAACCGAGAAGCTACTACTGGACTTAAGGCATGAGGCACTTATGAACAAACCAAACATGATCATTGGACTGCATTTGGGAAATGGCTACGGTTCGCAGCCAGGCGCTTGGCGCATGCCAGGGGTTGATCCGATGAACTATGCAAGCTTCGACGCAAAAGTGCGCCACGCGCAAGCGGCCGAGCGAGGAAAGCTTCACTTCCTGTTCCTGCCCGACGGCCCAAGCTATGTTGCCGATATAGAGAACGAAGCGCCTCATTTCAACCTCGATGTCATGATGACGCTGGCAGCCGTTGCACGCGGCACCGAGCGCATCGGGCTGGTTGCCACCGGTTCCACGACCTTCAACGAACCATATAATCTCGCCCGCCAGTTCAAGGCGCTTGATGTCATGAGCCATGGCCGGGCTGGTTGGAACGCAGTCACGTCGAACGGCGAAGATGTAGCGGCGAACTATGGTGTACGACTACCATCCAGTCAAGATCGGTATGGACGGGCGCATGAGACCGTCCAGCTCGTGCAAGCCCTATGGGGTAGCTGGCAAGAAGATGCATGGGTGCACGACCAGGCAAGCGGGCAGTTTGCGAATGCAAGCAAAATCGTGCCAATTGACCGTGGCGGCAAATTTGTCGCCTCACGCGGACCACTGTACATTCCCCCATCCGAGCAGGGCCAACCTGTAATCTTTCATGCCGGGGGCAGTGCGAATGCCCTAGAGCTGGCTGGCCGCTTCGCCAGCGCAGTGATCGGTGTGGCCTTCTCGATCGATGACGCTCGTGCGCAGCGAACGGCGTTTCGAGCAGCTGCAGCACGTGCCGGGCGTAATCCGGATGAGATTAAATTCATCGCGGGACTGATGACGACTATCGCCCCCAGTCGCCGTGCTGCGCTCGATCGCCGGATTGCACTGACTGAGCGAACGTTTCCTCAAAGGGTGGCGTATCTGCAGCAGATGCTTGGCGTACGACTTGATTCCTCAAGGCTCGACCAATCGCTATCTCAGGATCAGCTTGCAGTTGCTCGTCCATCTGTATCTGACCCTCGAGCCATGAATGCAATGAAGATCGCGAGAGAAGGTTGGTCCCTGCGCGACATTTTAGCGCACGGCGTGATCGACTATCACCCGGTGATCGCGGGCCCTGCCATCGAGGCCGCAGATCACATGCAAGAATGGTTTGAATCTGGCGCAGTCGATGGATTCTGGGTGTCTCCAGACATCTATGACGATGGAGTGGATGCCTTCGTAGATGGTGTAGTTCCCATCCTGCAGGAGCGAAGACTCTTTCATATAGATTATGCGGGAATTACATTACGTGATCATCTAGGAGCGCCTTCCCAGTACGGTCTGGATAAGCGGGTAGCAGACTGGGAAGTCAAGAGCAGCAAAGGTTAAATGAGCGTCAAAGATTGCAGCGGACACGAGAAAAATTATCTAGTGCGCTAGGGCCTAGCACAATCGAAAATTCTGTTCGTAACTAGCGATTACTATTAAGTGGATCTCTGGTTGTATTTTATATCGCATGAATTAACGATGAACTGCAGTATTTCTTACGGGGAGTAAAATATGAAAATCGGGATTATTGGAGCAGGAAATATTGGTGGCACCCTTGCACGCAAGCTGGTGGCCGCAGGACACGCGGTCAAGCTGTCAGGGTCCGAGGGGCCTGAAGAGATCCGTGAACAGGCAAAAAAGATCGGCGCTACAGCGGTTGCATCGGCAGACGCCGTCAAAGATGTCGACGCCATCATTGTGTCCATACCAACTGCAAGCATTCCGGATATCAGTGCCTTGTTCGCTGATGTGCCTGCTTCGGTTTGTGTAATCGACACTTCCAACTACTATCCAATGCGAGATCAAAAGATCGTCGACATTGAAGAGGGCAAGCCGGAAAGCGTGTGGACTAGGGAGCAACTTGGGCGCCCCGTCGTCAAGGCATTCAATGCGGCATTGGCACACACCCTGGCAGAAAAAGGTCTGCTACAAGGCACGCCTGGACGGCTCGCAATGCCTGTGGCTGGGGACGACACCTCCAGCAAAACAATTGTCAAGCAACTCGTAGAGGCAGTCGGTTTTGATCCGGTCGACGCTGGAACGTTGGCCGAGTCGTGGCGCCAGCAGCCGGGCACACCCGCATATTGCACTGAACTGGCGGCTGGAGAACTGCGTCAGGCTTTGGCAACGGCCGACAAGGATCGCGCTCCAACTAATCGTGATGCGGTGATGAAGGAGTTCATGGAAGCGTCAACTCCACCAACGCACGAACGTGTTATCGAACGCAATCGCGCAATTAGCGCGCCGCAGTAACTTTTTTTATCTCTTCAATGCTGTCTCGGCAGCATTGAGGATCCTAGGACTGCGCCTATCTTTAGCATCTACCGCCTAAAGTACTATCCAGAAGTTTGAGGTGATATAGAGCAAAGCGGCGACGTCTTACGTTAAGTCTGCCAAATTACTAAATTATCTAGTGTACTAGATAATAGTGTTAAGAAAAACCATAGTTTTATTCAGTATTTACCAATAGGAGAACAAAATGAATCGTCTGGAAAATAAAGTTGCGATTATTACTGGTGCGGCCGGGGGCCAAGGTAAGGCGGAGGCAAAACTATTTGCTCAGGAAGGCGCTAAGGTTATTGCCACCGATGTTAACGACGCTTTGCTAATGAAAACGGTTGAGGAAATCAATGGCGAACTTGGCATGGAAGCGATCATTGGGGTCAAGCATGATATCTCTAGTGAAAGTGACTGGGTTCGTGTGGTCGCTAAAGCCGTAGAAGCTTTTGGTAAAGTCGATATATTGATTAACAATGCTGCGATCCCTGGCAAGACGCGCGATGACGTATGGAATATTGACGTAGAAGAGACTCTGCGCATTTTGAACGTGAATATTGTCGGCACGCTGCTCGGCATGAAAGCAGTCATGCCTGAAATGAAGAAGGCTGGTCGTGGATCCATTGTAAACATTTCGTCGACAGCAGGGCTGGTAGGTGGAATCAGCGGTGGCTCTGTGGCATATTCGGCCACGAAAAGTGCACTTGGAGGAGCAACAAAAGAAATTGCGCTTAGCGTTGCAAAAGAAGGCATTCGTGTTAATACGCTCTACCCTGGGCTTATCCAAACGCCTATCATGGACAGTTTCTCAAAGGAGTTCACTGATTCTGTGCTCGCAAAAGTACCTGTGGGCTTTGCTGCGGAACCTATCGATATTGCCTATGGGGTGCTGTATCTGGCATCGGATGAGTCGCGGTTCGTGACGGGTTCCGACATCATTATCGATGGCGGATTCACTGCACAGTAACCATATTAACCACCAACTTGAAGGGAATCCAATGATTCAGCACGTCGTGTTATTTCGCACCTTGGAAGGAACGCCAAAAGAGCACATCCAGCAAGCATGTGGGCGCCTTGAGGCATTGGTTGGCGTGATTCCTGGGCTTCGCTCAATGAATGCTGGCATCGATATTGGTATTGAAGGCAATTTCGACTTCGGGCTACTCGCCATGCTTGACGATCGCAAGGCTCTTGACGTGTTCTCGACCCATCCGGCGCATATGGAAGTTGCCTACTTCATCCTCGATTTCCGTAAGGACATCGCGATTTTTGATGTTGAAGTTTGATCGATTACTTGTTGTTTGCAAGTGAGTATGAAATCTGTCGCGCAATCATTTCTGTAAAGATCGTGCGGCTTAGAACCATAACGTGATCGTGCTTATCAAGTGGCGGCGCCGAGACTGAATGTCTTGGCACGCCATTTCGTCAAATATTCCAGAATATTTGCTTAGAGCCGTAACTGACAGCTCAGCCCAGCATAACTGGTTGCCGGTTGGAAAAAATCGCAGACTATCATGAAGAACCGGACTCAACGCATAGCAGCCGTTGTTAGCCGATGCTAAGTGGTCGATTCGGAAAAGGAAGCTGCCCTATTATTTCCACGATCTTAGCTGCGAATGTTCCTTCTAGATCAAGATCCGGATCAAACACTGAGACAGTCATTCCACGGCAGCGCGGATCGGCGATTAGCGGACTCATGACGCATACAAGCTCATCTGGTGGGATGCTTGGAGAACCAGGACAATCGACAGCGGGCATCACATATTGGTCGAGCACATCTACGTCCAGATGTACCCAGAAACCCTGGCCACGAACTTGGTCCAGTGTCTCGAGAACACGTTTAACAACCTCGTTTGGACCTATTGATATTGCTTCGAAAACGTCGATTGGAGTCGTAGAGGTGGAATTAACATCCGGCCAAGCAAAATCAGCATCGCGGTTTTCACGCTTTCCTAACTGGATCACGTGGGCATCTTGTACAAGGGGGGCTGAGATGTCAGGCCACTGCGTTAGAAGAGGTTCGCCACGGCCAGTTGCCAAGGCCAAATCCATCCCTGCTACGGCGCCTAGACTCTGTTCTGGGTCGTAGTTGCCAGGGTGGCGAAAGTCGCTGTGGCCGTCAATGTGGACGAGCGAAAGTGACCCTGCGGCACGCGCTCCTGCGAGCGCCCCAAGCAAAATTGAGCAATCTCCGCCTAGGACAAGAGCAAAGTCACCTTGCCCGACGGCCTCCCGAACCCGAGACGCAAGTTCAAGATTGAACAAACGTATAGCGTAGCCATTGCGTAAACGTGTTCCTTCCAACGCTTCTGCTGAATATGCAGGTCGTGAAAGCTCAACGAAGGAACTAGCGTTAACTGCTTGGAGGAGTCCTGCAGCGACTAGCACTGATGGTGCTCTCCATTTTCCCGGTTCATGGCCTGGCCAAAGAGGCTTTAGACCGAGATTGGACGGCGCAGCGATTACGAGCATAGGCAGATGACAGGGGGTGGATTTGTTATTTTGCCGCGAGTTGACACGCAAGCGCATCTGGCAGTTGAGGGACAAAATTGAAACGGTCGCTTTTGGCCGATGAAGGCCGTTCAGCTCAAGCATAGCAGGTCGCCAAGGCGGAAAAGTCGCGGACTGTCACAAAGGGCAGGAACCGACCCATAGCAGATGTTTGGACTCGTTTGACAGACGTCATAGGCGGTTTTCCTTCGGACTACAAAATCTTCGTGTTTGCAGCGACATGTGGAATAGTCGCCAAGCGGTGTAACCGACCAATCAGTTTGACGAACAAGTTCCCCGATTTCGCCACCAAATAGCATTGGGGCAATATTTGGCAGAATGTTTGTACTCGCGGGGGTGATATCGTTCATTGAATCGTGCGCGGGAAAGATTGGATGGAGGAGAGCGGCTTTTGACTGTGTACGGCGCATGCGCGGCGCATCAGATTGAAGCTTAACATGCGGGAAAACTTACCGACACCACGCGATGATGTGTTCTGCTTGACTCGCCCCGCGGGACGGGACGGGCCGTGCTACATGAGTCACCGGCGAGTCACCAAGCTGGTAGGCAAAACTCATCGCATCACGCAACCGTCCGGACATTAGCGCACGATACCATCGTTTATTTACTGCGAACGGCTGCTTTTGGCCGAAAGCAGACGGTCGGTATGGCTAACTGCCCGACCATGTTGCCGCCAGAGCAAGTAACAGGATTTGTCAGGCATCCTGAGCTGGCGTTGTGCCGGCCCGGATCAAGCGCCGCTACGCGCGGGCGCCAAGCCGCGCCGGCGCGCCAGGCCCCGCTCGCACAGCGCGCCGGCGGCATACAGCAGCACGAAGGCCGGCGTGACGAACAGGCCGTACGCGTCGGGCCACGACAGGA
>Ga0265797_10008658_pt1 | contig 13473 bp, 9 predicted proteins | sample P2T30metagenome_FD_192433 | JGI IMG/M metagenome (GOLD analysis project Ga0265797, IMG submission 192433) | Plant litter microbial communities from East Loma Ridge, Irvine, California - P2 T30 | ecosystem: Environmental > Terrestrial > Plant litter > Unclassified | place: USA: California... | reverse complement strand
CGAAAACGTCGACGTGACGGCCGGGCCGGGTTCATACATGACGCAAGGCGTCGACGATATCGAGCTTTGCCGCCCGATTGGCTGGCCACCATGCGGATACGACCGCGATGAAAGTCAGACTCAGGGCAGTTCCGACGACGAGGCCGTGATCGCCCCATACTCGCACCTGCACCGGATAGGCGTAAGAATAGCCCGGTGGAGCCCACGTCAGGCCACTGTGGTTGATCAGGTAGGCCACCGGCAGCGCAATGGCGATACCGGCGACTGCTCCCAGCACCCCTAACAGGAATCCTTCGCAGACAAACATGATCCGGATACCGCCGGGGCGCTGGCCTATGGCCCGCAGCGTGCCGATTTCGGTCGTCCGTTCGACCACAGCCATGCTCATGGTATTGCCAACGGTAAACAGTACGATCACGTAGATCAGGATCGAGATGAAGCCGAAGATGGAATCGAAAAACTGGATGACCTGCGTATAGATGGGGGCGAGGGTTGCGAAATCGTGGATCTCGAGCGGCATTCCCTTAAACTGGGTTGCCAATAACTCTTCCAAGCGCACCCTCGCGGCCGCCATTTGTCCGGTATGCGCGAGCTGGATCTGGATGGCCGTCACCTGGGGTGCAGCACCGCCAAACACGAGACGCTGTGCTTGCGGCAAGTGCATGACAATCAGCGAGTCGTCGATTTCCTTGACGCCCCAGTTTTCCGCCCGCACGGCGTTCAGGCCCGTTACATTGGGTGCACCCTGCACGCTCGCCGCCAACAATTCGATATGGGTCGGGCTGGCCGCCGGGGTATTCGTCTGCTCGGCGAGGGACAACGCGGTGATGCTGTCTGGAGCGGCAGGGGCCGCAAGGTCCCGATTGGCAGAGGCGCCTGTCTCTTCCGCTGACGGGCAATCGGACAGCTTCAATGGTCCGCACATCTGCAACAGGTGCGCAACACCGACGCCGATTACCGCCGAATCGACTGGCGTGCCACCCAACGCAATTTCGGGCGAATAAGTCAAGCTGCCGTAATCGTTCCACTTGCGCATCTTGTTTTGATCGTCCACGACGACGCCGGCTGCAACGACGCCGTTCGACACGCCATTCGTAAAATTACCCGCAATACCGTTGAGGCGCAGGCTTGGAGTCACAACCACGAGCATTGGCCGTAACACCGGATCGTTCTTGATCGCACCGATGAGGCGTTCGTAGTCGGGAATACCGTAAGCAACCGGATTGCCGCTGCCGTACTTGAAATACCCTTTGTGCTGAATCTGCAGATGCCCATGGAACTGTACATAGCCGGTTTCCGTGGCAAGCACCGCATTGCGTGCATAGCCTCCGAAGATCAGCATGGAAACCAAGCCGACTACCATTGCCAGCAGGGTTGTCATGGAGCGGCGACGATTACGCAGCAGATTGCGCAGCGCGAGTGAAAACACCATCATACGGACCTTTCCAGCACAGGCTCGTGGCGCTCGACACCAGTAATACGGCCGTCACGAATGAATACTGCGTCGTCGGCTTCCGCCAACACCTTTGGGTCATGCGACGAAAAAACGAACGACACTTTGTGTTCCTGCTGCATCTTGCGCATCAGTGCGATGATCGCCGAGCCCGTCTCGCTGTCGAGATTGGCGGTCGGTTCGTCGGCCAGCACTAGCTGAGGCGACGTCGCGAGTGCGCGTGCAATGGCAACGCGTTGACGCTGGCCGCCAGAAAGCTGTCCGGGCAGGTTGACAGCCCTATCGGCCAGACCCACTGCATCGAGCAGCGCCATCACGCGTTTCTTGCGCTCACTCGCAGGCACCTTGGCCAAGAGCAGGGGATATTCGATGTTTTCGTAGGCCGACAGGACCGATAACAGGTTGAAATTCTGGAAAATGAAGCCCAGATGACGGACACGGAAATCGGACAACTCGTTGGCCGACATAGTCGCGACCGAACGCCCTGCCAGAATGATCTCGCCGGAATCCGGGCGATCAATACAGCCAATCATATTGAGCAGTGTTGTCTTGCCGCTCCCAGATGCACCGGAAATCACTGTGAAACAATTGGGCCGAATCTCTAGGTTAATGTCCGCCAAAGCCGTTACCGGAACTGATTCGAGATGATAGGTTCTACCGACCTGTTTAAGAATGACTGGATTCACTAGGCCTCTTCGATTAAGTGCGCGGGTAACTGTTCAGCCCATATGAAGGGCTATCAAAAACCAACAAATTTTCCTTAAAATCCGAAAAATTTTCATATTTGCTTAATTTTCCAGCGAAAACTTCGGCTTTTTACCCAGCTGTCATAGAGCTGAACAGTTACGTGCGAGGAATAACACGCTTCTCGCAAACGCTTACGCGAATTAAGAAGGCGGCTTTGGGCAAGTTGTAAGCGCCAATTACAACATGGGATTGCTAATGTGTCAATAGGCGATCCCTCGCGAAAGAGAGCGTTTAGAATAGTGCAAAAAACGGCTTTGGTGCAAATTGAATCGCCATGAGTTTTCCAGACACTCGATAGCCGCTGAAAATACTGCTTTTCGTACTCGACCGGCGACATTGCTGAAACTATGCCGGCGTTCCGGATTGTAGAACATCTCGATATAGTCGAAGACATCCTGCTTTGCTTCTTCACGGGTGGCGTATGTGTTGCGTCGAATCCGTTCCCGCTTGATCAAGGGGAAGGTATGACGCTGGTAGAGTGACATAGTTCGTTCTGTTACAGGATGAGCGGCTCAGCAGTGTAAGGGTAGGGGAAAGAATATGAGCTTGTGTTCGGTTTATGCAGTGCTAGAGTTCATGCGGCTTTCGAAGGACAATAGGACTCCCGCCGTCTCCGCCAGGATGCAAAGAGAAAGCCACCGCGAGGCGGCTTTTTTCGTTTCTGCATCTGCATCTGCATCGTATTTGCATCACATCCGCCACGCCGTTCGCGTCAGCGTTTACGACATCCTCACCGTCAAAATGTCCTCGGTCAACGCCATCAGATGCCGACCCAAGTGCGCCACCGAACGGTTCTGCGCAACCGCCTGGGCACCTTCCAATATGAGCGTCAAATGAATGGCCGTCGATTCCGGCCGGGCAAAGCCGCAAGCCCGGCACAAGGCGGCAAGGCGCTTGAGCTGACTGCTCTTGTGCTCTTCGATCAGCTTGCGCGCCGCATGGGCATCGTCCGGCAGTTCCGCAATTGTATTGATGAAGGAACAGCCGCGATGGGAACTGCGCCCGACATCGTCGGCAATGAATTGCGCAAAGCCGAGCAGCTGACGGCGCGGCTCGTCGGGCCAGCGCTTGGCCAGTTCGTCGAGCACGGCACGATACTGCGTCACCTGTTGCGCCACCCACTCCGTGATCAGGACATCCTTCGATTCGAATTGGCGATATAGCCCCATCTTGGTCGTGCCGGCCGCCTTTGCAATCGCATCGACACCGACACCGCGGATGCCTTCCTCATAGAACAGCGTCGATGCCGCGTTGAAGACGCGCTCACGTAACGGCAGGCGTTCCGGTTTTTCCTCGCTCATGCAAAACCTCTTGACGTTGATACTGATCGGTATCATCATACCATTTCCGAAAGATACCGATCGGTATCATCACATGGGAATCAGTATGCGATTATCAGAATACGTGCGTTACGATGGATTGGGACTTGCCGAACTCGTGGTCAAAGGTGAGGTAACGCCGGCGGCGTTGGCCGAATTGGCGTGCCGGGCCGTGGATCAGGTGGACGGCCGGCTGAACGCCGTCATCGAAACCTGGCCGGCGGAAGAGGAGACGCCGGGAGCCGGGCCGCTCGCCGGCGTGCCCTTCCTGATCAAGGACGTCGCCATCGCCATGGCCGGCAAGCGCGTCGAGCTGGGCAGCCGGATTGCTGCCGGACACGTGGCAGCCGAAGACGCCAACCTGATGCGCCATTTCCGCCGCGCCGGCCTGGTGACGATCGGCCGTACCACATCGCCGGAAATGGCATTCAGCACCACCACCGAGTCGCTGCACAACGGCCCCACGCGCAACCCATGGGACACCGGCCGCAGCGCGGGCGGCTCGAGCGGCGGCAGCGCGGCGGCCGTGGCGGCGGGGATCGTTCCACTGGCGCATGCCACCGATGCCGCCGGTTCGATCCGCGTGCCGGCCGCCGCCACCGGTTTGTTCGGCCTGAAGCCAACGCGCGGGAGGGTCTCCAACGGTCCGAGCATGGATGAAGTGTTCAACGGCTTCGGCGTGCAACTGGGTGTCAGCCGCACGGTGCGCGACAGCGCAGCGTTGCTCGATGCGGTCAATGTGCCCGAGGCCGGCGAGCCTTATTTCACGGCGCCGCCGCCGCAAGGCTTCCTGGCCGACCTGCAGCGTGCCCCGGTCGAGCTGCGGATGGGTTTGATGACGGCGGCATGGAGCGGCCAGCAACCGTCGGCGGAAACTGGCGCCGCCTTGCAGGCCGCCGCGGCGCTGTGCCGTCAGCTGGGGCATACCGTGGACGAAGTCGCGATCCCGCTCGGCGTGTCATGGGAAGCCTTCGTGCATGCGAACGCGCAGATCTGGTGTGCCAATCTGGTGGGGTGGGTCGATGGATTTGCCAGCGCCTATGGCCGCCGGGTCGACCTGTCCACGCTCGAAGCGTCAACCCTGGCCTGCTACGAATATGGACGCCGTGCAGGGGCGCCGGCCTTGGTCGCCGCGCTGGACGTCCGCAATCGCGTCAGCCGGGCATTCGGCGCAGTATTCGAGAAACGCGATGTGGTGATGACGCCCGCATTGCCGGAGGTGGCTCAGCCGATCGGCGCCTATGCCGCCGGGACCGCGCACATGGATGGACTGGATTGGACCGGACACGTGTTCCGCCACTCTCCCTACACGCCTGCCTTCAACGTCGCCGGCCTGCCGGCCATGTCGGTGCCGCTCCATCAAAGTGCTGCGGGCCTGCCCATCGGCATCCAGTTCGCCGCGGGCTGGGGGCAGGATGGGCTGCTGCTGCGGTTGGCGGCGCAACGGGAGGCGGCGGCGCCCTGGAAAGACCGGGTGCCGGCCGTTTGGGCGGGCAGCTGATCCACAGATTCCATGCCTGGGTCTGAATCTCATTGCGCGTTCGCCGCCCGCAGGATCAACTCGGCAACCTCCCTGAGGTGCGACAGCAGCGACACGTGGCTCGCAGGCAGCTCGATCGTGGTGGTGCCCATGCGCCGCGCCATGTAGCGTTCCAGCCCCGGATCGATGGTGCGGTCATTCGTCGACACTGCGTACCAGCTCGGTTTCTGGCGCCATGCGGCGACCGTGGTTTTGGCCTGGGTGACGGGCTTGCCGATGCGCTGCTGCACGGCGTAGTAGACGCGCGCCTCGTCCGTGGGGAGGTCGCCGGCGAAATCCTTCAGGAAGGCGGTTTCGGACAGGGCGCCGAAGCCGTCGGCCGCCCAGGTCAGTCCGGCACCTGCGGGCGCCGTCGGAAATTTCTTCACCAGCTGACCTCGTTCGTCTTGGCCGCCTGTTGCGGGAGTGTGCCTTCGTCCGCCGCCGCGACGTTCGCAGCCAGGCAGGCCATGCATAGCGCGATCGCGCCGCGCATTACCACTATTGGTTTCATCGGGTTCTCCTGTTCCAAGGTGATCCATGACAGCGCAATGCTTTACCAGAGCACAGACTAGCCGCCGACTGGCGTCAATTGCATGGCGGCGAGATGACAATGCTGTCACTTTCGCGCAGGCGCACTGGCATGGACGAGAAAAAATTTAGCCTGCCTCGATCACTTGTGCCGGGTGAACAGTTAAACTGCCGAGCCGCACGCGCCCCGTGCGTTGCGACCTTGCCAACACATGATCACGATGTGCCCAGCCGCAGGCGCATCTTCTCGAAGGAAACCAGTTTGATCGCAACACCGACAAGCGCCATCTCGCTGGCGCTGCGCCAGGCCGTTATCCGCGCCAGCATGACCATCCTCGGCCTGGCGCTGTACTGGCTGCTCGGCATGCAGGACTTGCACAGCCTGAACAAGGCAGCGGGCTTCGCCCTGTTCGCGAATGCCGGCCTGGCCGGCCTGCAACTGCTGCGTTGCAGCCGCCGCCTGGTGGCCGGTGCCGCCCTGGCCATCAACAGCCTGGTACTGCTGAATGCGACGATCGAGGGCTTCCTGTTCTGGCTGTACGGCCTGGCGCCGAAACACATCGTGGTGGCCGACGCCATCCTCGGCAGCAATCCCAACGAAGTGCGCGAATTCATCGAGAGCTACTGGCCCCACCTGGCGCTGGTGACCCTGCTGCTGACCGGGCTGGTGGCCTTGCTGTACTGGGTCGAGCGCAAATCGCAGCGCGCCGCGGGTGCCGCGCCCGTCACGCGCCGGCGCGACCGCTGGCTCGGCAGTGCGCTGTTCGTCCTGTTTGCGGCGCTGCACCTCAACACCACCATGGCGGACGAGAATCCGCTGGTGTACTGGCCATCCTATTTCAGCGATTACCAGGTGCAGCGCGCCTTCCTGGCCGACGTCAAGCGCAAAGTCGCGAGCGACCTGGTCGCGGCGCGGCGCTACCAGACCGCGTACACCGGGCCGGCGCGGCAAACCCTGGTGCTGGTGCTGGGCGAAAGCGTCAACCGCAGCAACTGGTCGCTGTACGGCTATCCGAGGAAGACAACGCCGGCGCTCGACGCCCGCCACGAGGACATGCTGGTCTTCAAGCACGTGCGCTCGTCGGATGCCACCACCATCCAGTCGCTGATGAAAATGCTGACGCCCGCCACGCTCGACCGTCCCGACGCCTGGCTGACCGAGCCGAACGTGCTGGCGCTGGCACGCACCGCCGGCTACCACGTGACCTGGCTGTCGAACCAGGAGCAGGGCGATGGTCCGATCCAGATCCTGGCCGAACATGCGAACGAACAGATTTTCGTCAACAAGGGCCGCGGGCGCGCCTCGCGCAGCCTGGACGAACTGCTGCTGCCCCAGTTGGACCGCGTGCTGGCTGGCCCCGCGCCGCGCAAGCTGGTGATCGTCCACATGCAGGGCGGACACCTGCGTTACGACTTGCGCTATCCGGCCGCTTTCGACAAATTCTCGGGTGCCGACGATGCCGTCACCGCGGCGCTGGTCAAGGCGGGCCGGCCGTACTGGATCCGCAAGGCGCGCAACGACTACGACAACGCCATGCTGTACACCGACCACGTGATCGCGGCGATTTTTCAGAAGGCACGGCAGAGTGCGTCGTCCGGCGCATCGTCCGGCGCACCGTTCTCGGTGGTCTATGTGTCGGATCACGGGCAAGAGGTCGGCCATTACCGCAACTTCGCCGGCCATTCGGCCACCGACCCGAGCGGCTACGACGTGCCGCTCCTGTTGTGGACCACGCGCCAGGATCCGTCCACGCTGGCCATGCGCGCGGCGCTGCAGGAACGCGAGTACCGCACCGACAAGCTGGATCACACCCTGCTCGGCCTGCTCGATATCCGCACCAGTTTCTACCAGCCGCAGAATGACGTGCTGAGTGGCCAGTTCGCGGCGGCGACGCGACCGTGACGCGGCCACGATGCGGCCATGATGAAGATCCGGCGCACCGGCAAAAAATAAAAGCCACCGCGAAGGTGGCTTTTTGCCGCGACGGGCGTGCGTTCGCTTACATCGAGCGCAGGAAGGCCAGCAGCGCATCGCGCTCGGCCTTCGACGACTTCGCAAAGCGGTCGCGGGCCTGGGCCGCCTCGCCGCCATGCCACATGATGGCCTCCGTCAGGTTGCGCGCGCGGCCGTCGTGCAGGTAGCCGGCCTTGGTACCGTCGCCCATCACCTTGTCGGTGTACCCGATGCCCCACAGCGGCGCAGTGCGCCACATATTGCCCTTGGCCTGGCCCTCGCCGAACTTGTCGGCCAAGCCCTCGCCCATGTCGTGCAGCAGCAGGTCGGTATAGGGATGGATGGTCTGGTTGCGCAGTTCGGCGAACAAATGACCGGGTCCGGTTTTCAGCGTCGCCGCGTGGCAGGCGGTGCAGCGCATGCCGTCGAACAGCCTGGCGCCGTTGTTCACCAGCACCGGGTCGACGCGGTGCTCGTCCAGCGGCGTCACGCCTTTCGGGAAGCCGCTGGCGATGCTGCGCTGGGCCGGCACCGCCACCAGGGCCAGGTAGTGCGAGATCTTCTGCAGGTCGGCTTCCGAGATGCCGGCCTGGGCGCCGCCGGCGGCGCAAGCGGCCGGACCGTTCATGCAGGCGCGGTTCGGGTACACCGGCGAGGTCACGCCCATGTCGATCATCAGTGCTTCGGCGGTCTGATGGCGCAGGGTCGCCTTGGATGCCTTCCAGCCGAAGCGGCCCAGGCGCACCGCGCCGCTTTCCGGGTCGTAGACGAAGTTGGCGGTGCCGAGCACGCCGTCGGCGTCGGGCGCGCTGCGTACCCGCGCCAGGATGTCGGCTTCCGGCACCGCTTCCAGCAGGCCGGCGCCGATCATCGGCTGGGCCGCGCGCACCGAATAGATTGCCGGTGCCGGTCCTTCGAAGCTCAGGGTCGGCTTGCGCAGCTCCACCGTGCTGCCGTCGGCCAGCGCCACCGATTGCGACTGGAAGCCGCCGACGCGCACCGCCGTGCCCCAGTTACGCGCGCTGCCCGCTGCGCCGCCGCCGTTCATCTGAATCGCGGTGCCGTATTGCGGATGCGGGACCTGGCGCCCGGACGCGTCGAGAGCGGCCACGCGCACCGCCATCGCATCCAGCTTCTGGTTCAGCTGGCTCGGCGCCGGGCTGCGGCCGTTGTTGGTGTGGCAGCCGATGCAGGCAGCCTGGTTGAAGCGGCTGCCCAGCAGGCCGGCCACCGGCAGGTAAGGGTCGTTGCCGGGTTCGTTGTGGGCGCCGCTGCCGAAGCTGGCGTGGACCAGGCGCCGTCCTTCGACGAAGCGCTGGATGTTCTGCATGCCGATGTTGCTGGGCGGCTGCTGGAACATGAACGAGGCATTGTCCGCATAGTCGTACGAGACCGAGGCCAGGCCGCCGGACAGGGCGGCTTCCGGCAGCGGCGTCGAGTTCAGGCGCGGCAAGGTACCGTACCAGGGACGCAGGCCCTTGCCCATCACGTACATCAGTTCCGGACCGTAGTAGCGGATCCCGCCCTTGTCGCCCTTGGCGGCCATCCCGTCGACGGTCGCGAACATCGAAGGCGCGATCTCGATCTCGTCGCCCGGAACCAGCGCGCGCGCGCCGATGGTCTTGCCGGTCTTGAAGCCGTCGGCATTCAGTTCGCCGTGCTGCGGATAGGCGACCAGCTTCATGGTGCAGCCGCTGTTGATGCCGTTGGCGCTGCGCAGCACGCCATCGGCCGGGTAGGGCACCGGCTGGCACAGCGTGACCTTGTCGTCTTCCAGTTGCGGACCGGTCATCCAGCCGTAGTCGGTGACGTCGGGCGCATCCCAGCGGCGCACGAACACGGTCTGGCCGGGCAGGAAATCGACCTGGTTGTAATTGTTGATGATCAGCTGCGGCTTGGCGACGCCCTTCACCAGGCTGTTGTCGATGATCTCGACGCCCCAGGTGCGGTTCTGGAAGTATTGCGGCACGAAGGTCAGGTAGTTGCCGGGACCCTTGTCGAGCGGCAGCCCGCCGGCGTCGACCGTGTCATTGGCGCCGTAGCCGATTTCGCTCCAGGCCTCGCCGCGCTCGCGGCCGTGGCGCGCCATCGCGCGCGCGCCGTAGCGCGTGACCAGGGTGCCGTCCGGCAGGCTGAATTGCAGCATCTCGAGTGCCGGCTGGGCCGGCAGCGGGGTCATGCCATTGCCGCCGGCCGGATAGGCCAGGGGCGTGGTGGCACTGGCGGCCAGGGTATTGTCGCTGCCCGGCGTCTTGAACTCGACCTCGAACAGCGAGTAGCCGTACTGGGTCGCGCGCGCGATGCCCTGCAGCTGGATGTAGCGCGCGTTGGCGTTCAGGTTGAACAGTTCTTCGGTGCCGCCGCTGGCGCCGCTGACGTAGCGCAGCTGCGACCAGGTCTGTCCGTCGTCCGAGCTGCGCAGCGCGTATTCCTTGCCGTACGCGTTTTCCCAGCTCAGCTTCATGTAGCCGACAGGGGTCTTGACGCCGAAATCGAAAGTGATCCAGGCGCCGTCCTCGGCGTTGCTGGCCCAGCGGGTGTCGCTCTTGCCGTCGATCGCCATGCCCGCCGCCAGGCCCGGGTTCTGGTCGCCGGACGACAGCGCCCGCACAGGCTTCACGACCACGCCAGGCTTGCTGGTGTCGGCCACCGGCGGCGGCGCGGGATCGGCCGGCGCCACCGGCGTGCCGGAAAATGCCTGGATCTCGAAAATCGAGTAGCCGTACTGTGAGGAGCGCTTCACGCCCTGCATGCGCAGGTAACGGCCCTTGCCGGCCAGGCCGCCGAGGTCCTCCACGCCGCCGCTGCTGTCGGTGACGGTCTTGATCGTGGTCCAGGTACTCAAATCGTCGGACACCTGCAGCGTGTAGGCGCTGGCATGGGCGTTTTCCCAGGCGATGCGCACGCGCGTGACGGTTTGCTGCTGGCCGAAGTCGAGGGTCAGGTTCTGGTCGTCGGCAAAGGCGCTGCCCCAGCGGGTGGCGTCGTCATGGTCGATCGCTTTCTCGGCCGACAAATCGCCGCGTTCCGCGCCACTGGCGCTGATGCTGACTGGTGTCAGCGGCGCTTCCGCGGCTGTCACCTGGGCGGCGGTGCGTGTCATTGCGCCGGACTGCGCGCCGTTTTCGGTGCCGGGGCCGCAGGCGGCCAGCAGCCCCGCAAGGCCCGCGAGCAGGGCCGAGGAAACCAGGCCTGCGGTCGGCCGGTGCGTGGAAAGGCGGGCGCGGCCCTGGATACTGCAGGCGTCTCGGTGCCGGTCTGGCATGGTGTTCTCCGGTGATGGGCGATTTGAGGAAGTTGCACCGGAGAAATATAGATGAGTGTAACTACGCAGTCTGTAATGAAGTATCTACAAACTTCGCAAAAATGTAGAAAAATGTCTTTATATTGGCACTTAAATGCTTAAAAAACACATTGAATGACAGTCTAACAGCACTATCTGCCATTTTCATAACGCTTTTGTTGGGGGTGTTGGGCGACCTGGGCCGCCACCCCGAGGGACGCGGCCGGGGCGGCGTTACAGTAACCTGGCCAGGGCGGTGCCTAGGCCGTGGAGGCTGTCAAAGTCGCCGCGCCGGGCGCTCAGAAAGAATGCTTGATGCCGGTGATGACCCCGTTTTGCGCCATGCCGGTGCCGACGCTGCCGCCGGCGCTGAGGGCGATCGCCGCCGTGCCCTTGTTGCCGACGTGGCCGAGTGCCACGTAGGTCGAGGTGCGTTTCGAGAAGTCGTAGACCGCGCGCAGCATGTACAAGGTGGTGTCGTTGATGCTGTCGTGGTAGTCCAGGCGCGTGGCCAGGCCATCGATCGTGACGGCCGGGGTGAGCTTGTAGGCGCCGTCGACGTAGTACAGGTTGCTGCGTGGCGTAGCCGCCGATCCCTCATTCTGGCGGATGACGGCGCCGCCGGCCAGGCGCCAGGCCCCGAACTTGAGGTAGCCGGCGGTGTGCAGGCGGCTGTCGGTCAGATCGCTGCGGTTCAGGCCCGCGGCGGCGGTGGCGCCGCCATGGATGCGGTCGTAGGCGCCGATCAGGCCCCAGCCCGGATTGTCCCAGCGGACCATGGCCGACCATTCGCGGCAGGCCTGGTGGTCGGCGCCGCTCTCTCCGGGGCAATTGGTGCCGCCGGGACCGCCGGCGGCCGAGGTGTCGCGTCCCAGGCTATAGGTGGCGCCCACGGTCAGGCGGTCGAACGTGCCTTTGTAGGCGATCGAGTTGTCGACCCGGCCGTTGGGAATCGCCGGTTCGATCGAGCCCAGGCCGTATTGCGTCGGACCGATGATTTCCACTTCTGGCATCGAGTTGTACAGCATGTTGTAGTTGCGGCCGAGCGTGAGCTGGCCCCAGTTGCCGGCCAGGCCGATCCACGCCTGGCGTCCGAACAGGCGGTTACCCTGGCCGCTGGTGCCGCTGTCGACGTAGATGCCGCTCTCCAGCGTGAAGATGGCTTTCAGGCCGCCGCCCAGGTCTTCGGTGCCGCGAAAGCCGATCCGCGAGGGGAACATGCCGCCGCCCAGGCTCGGCATCCACACGCGGCTGTGGCCCGCCGCATCGACGTTGGTGTTGTAGTCGACTGCGGCATCCAGCAGGCCGTAGACGGTGACGCTGCTCTGCGCGTGGGCGGCGCCGGCCAGGGCCAGGGCGGTGCCTGCAAGGGCGACGATCTTCTTCATGCTTCTCCTCCGGTTGGAAACAGGTTTTTATGTGTTGTTGGTGTTGTCGGGACGTGCGTCGCCGGCGCCCGCGCTCGGGAGCGCGGGACGGCATCGGCAGGCTGCCGGTGCTGCGCTGTCAGCGCTCGGGTACGGGCGTGTTCTGGTTCCAGTCGGCGCTGCCGGCGGCACCCTTGCCGGCCACCGAATACAGCGCTTTGGTGTTGCGGGTTTTCTGGAAGTCTTCCAGCGACTCGCCGCGCATGGCCGCGTAGATGTGCAGGTTGGAGACGCCCACCACCGCGCCCAGCTTTTCGAGCAGGAAGAAGATCACGCCGTGGCGGATCAGCGCCTGCCAGTCGCGCCGCGTGATCATGTCGCGCTCCTGCGGCGACAGGCCGGCTTCTTCGTAGGTCGGCTCGGGGGCGGCCAGGAAGCGCGCCCGGAAGGCCGGCTGGATCAGCTGGTGCAGGTAGCGGTTGATGCGGTAGCCTTCCACGCTGCGCTCGAGCGTGAACGGATAGGTGCCTTCCAGCTCGGCCGCGCCGGCCGTCTGATGGGCCATGTGCTCGCGCTGCAGCGCCCGGGCGCGCGCGTTGCGGACCGGGTCGGCCGCCACGGCGGGCTCGTACAGCGCCACCGCGATGCCGGTCATCGAGGGCAGGTAGTACTCGCGGTGCAGGCAGTTCAGCCGCGCCGGCATGGCGCCGCGCATCACCATCCACATGACGATTTCCGCGCTTTCCCAGCCGCCCAGGCGGGCGAAGTCGGCCTGGGTCATGTTCAGCAGCACCTCCGGGTCTTTTTCGAACAGGTCGAGGAATTCCTGGTCCCACGCGGTGTTGTTGAAGCCGCAGCGCTCGCCGTGCACCTGGTGCGACAGGCCGCCAGTGGCGACGATGGCCACGTCCAGGTCTTCCGGATAGCTTTCGATGGCGCGGCGCAGGCCTTGTCCCAGCTTGAAGCAGCGCCGCGCCGAGGGCACCGGGAACTGCAGCACCCCGCATTGCAGCGGCACGATGGTGCCGGGCCATGAGCCCCCTTCATGCGGCCACATGATCGACAGCGGCGAGAAGCAGCCGTGGTCGAGCGGCTTGTCCTGGAAAAAGGCCATGTCGAATTCGTCGGCCACCAGCGATGCGCCGATATGCCGCGCCAGCCCGGCGTGACCGAGTACCGGCGGCAGCTCGCGCGCGCCGCCGCCTTCGTCGGCGACCCGCCATTCCTTGCCGATGCCGAGCGCGAAGGCCGAGTAGTGGTCGAAGAAGAAGGAGGTGACGTGGTCGTTGTAGACCATCAC
>Ga0265797_10008656_pt1 | contig 13475 bp, 13 predicted proteins | sample P2T30metagenome_FD_192433 | JGI IMG/M metagenome (GOLD analysis project Ga0265797, IMG submission 192433) | Plant litter microbial communities from East Loma Ridge, Irvine, California - P2 T30 | ecosystem: Environmental > Terrestrial > Plant litter > Unclassified | place: USA: California... | reverse complement strand
AGCCAAGGACGGAACACCAACAGGATAATATGCAGGTGGTAGATGAAAGCGACGTCCCGCAGCAGCCCGATGAGGAGCAGTCTGAACAGCAGCAAACCCGACAACAAACGACGGAAGAAAGCCGAATGGAAGAGCCCGAAGAACCAGTCGAAGCGCAGTTCGAAGCACCTCAAGCACCAGGTCCACCGCAAAGCTCAGCAGCTCTACTAAAAGCTCTGAAAGCCGTTCCAAAGCCGCAGAAAGAGAACCGCCCAGTATCAATATTCGATCGCCAACCAACAGCACAGCGCATCGAATTCGGCGACGGCTTCGACAGCACCCAACCAACACCCGGCCCGTCAAATACCGCCAAAGGAAAGCAACCCGCACTGCCATCGCCACGCAAACGTAAGCGCGTAATCGACATCTCCGACTCTGAATCCGACGAATTCGAAACCGCAGACCGCGGCTTCCGTGCCCCAGAACGCCGTCGCAACGCGCCCGTCTCAAAGAGACAGCGCACCGCCGAACCTATACCCTCTTCCTCCGCAGCACCAACTAGCCACCAACCCCCTCCCCGCCCAGAATCCGAACAAGAAGAATCAATCTCCGAAACCTCTGCGCCCTCCATGTCTGAGGAACCGCCCTCGTCAACCTGGCCCGACCAACGGCGCCTCGCAAAAGAAAACCGCGCTCTCGAAGTCACCACGCAAGAACGGGCAGCCGAGCGCAAAGGCCGCCAGAAATGGACAGACGACGAAGAAGACGCGCTGATACAGTACATGAACATGTACCGGGGGAAATACTCAAAGATTCTGCAGCATGATCAGGATGATCATGGGCCGAAGAGGTTGATCAATAGGAATCAGGTTAATTTGAAGGATAAGGCGAGGACGATGGCTTTGCATATGATCAGGTATGTTTCCCGCTTCTCTCCTTTCATAACAGGGACTGAAAGCATGGAATGATTATGCTAACATGTTGTTCAGATCTGGAGCTGGGCTACGACCAGGTTTTGAGATGATCATCCACCCGGGCATGAAGGAAGGTAAAGCTTTGATGGCCGCTGGGTGGGTAATGCACGAAGATGGATCTTGGGAAAGGGCTGCTAGATGATCGTTCAATGGTTGTCCGCTTGGCTAGGATCTCCAGGACAAAGGCGTTTTTTGGTTGAATATTCTTGATACCCACCGACGCCATATCGGCGTTTTACTCGATCGTACAGTTGTTAGTTCTCAGACATTTGCCTAGCCTCTTAGGCAGTATCGTTCACATCAAACCATCTCTCTCCACCTAACCCCCCACTCCCCCTTCGCAAAACTACTCTCAACAACCACGCCCTTCATAACAGCCTCACACTTCTTCTTCTCACTCCCCCCCTCAACCGCAAACCCAAACGCACACCCCCTCCTCGCCGCCTTGCGTACCATCTCCCTCTCATCTGCTTTCCGCTGCCCCTCCCTCCGCTTCAACTTCATCTCGTCGGTCTCCTCGATGCGTTCAGCCCAGCCTTTTTCTCCGCCCACGCTGCCATTGACGTCGTTTTGCGCTTGGGGTGGCCGCACTTTACCGCCGCCGTACCCGTATTCTACGGTGTCGGGGAGGGCGGAGGGGTCTGCGTCTGCGTCTGCGTCTGTAGAAGAGGCTGTCTTGGTGGGTTCGAGGACTATGCCGCCTTCGGCTTCGGCGTCGGAATCTGACACACTTTCCTCGTCGCTGGTGTAGTCTTGTTGGGATTGCTGTGGAGCAGATGCTGATGATGCGTCTGTTGTGGCTGTAGTAGCAGGTATGCTAGACGCAGGTTGATCGACCATATCCACGCTCTTCCAATCCTCAGGCTTCTCGACTACGAAACGCGCTTTACGGTTTTTGCGTCGTCCGTAGACTTTTTCGGGGTCTTTTTCCCGCTGGAAGACTATCTCTTCTACTGTCCCGCATTCGATGATGATTCTAGTTTCTCCTTTGACGGTCTTGGATGGCTTTTTCTTATGCTTCTTCTCGCCTTTGCCGAATTTGGTGTCGTCATGCATAGTCTCTGATTCTGCGTTGTTCTTGACGGGGTCTGCTCCAGCGTTTTCTTTTAGTGATTCTGGTGACGCGCCGTTGAGAAGGGCGGCAAATGTGGCTTCGATTTTGCGGTCCGTTGGGCCTGGTTTGCTATTTCGGCATCGTGCTGAACAATACTTGACTGCCGTTGCGTTTTGTGTTTTGCGACGCTCGCTGATTACGCGCCCGCAGCTGTGGCAGTAGGGTACCGTGTCGCCAACGGTGAGGTAGAGGGGTGGTGGGGTGACGGCGTGCTTGCTGGGCCGCGACCAGGAGTCCATCCACGACATCTTGCTGAAGTTTCTGGTATTTTGTTGTGATAACGATCGGTATAGCTTATTCAAGCGTAAAATATGGGGTTGGCGTCGTGTGAATGTACGGTAGAAGATTGTCGTGCTTGTGAAGTTGGTACAGAAGGTACGAGCACACGACGTCATCGGCTGTTACCTACATGGTACGCGGGTGTATGCAGGTACGAGGTTATGGACTGTGCCGCAGGAAGGCGTGAACGGGACGAAGCTTGAATCATGTACATTTTGCACCTAAGAGTTGAAGTCTATAATGACGTACTCGAATTGAAGTTTCCTACCTGTGCACTTGGTGTGGCTGCACGTGTGCTTCCAGCTACTAGAAATGGCCCTTGTCATATCCTCCGCCTAATTACCGCGATCGATATATAATAATGGATTACTGAAGCCTACTAAATGCACCGACGTTGGTCAGCGGTATCCCCACAAACCTCCCCAGTCGGTCCTCGGATGTTCCCCATCACGCCTCACACCAGTTGCCGAGCTTAACATTGCCCCGATCTCGGTAATCAGCACGCATCGCAAGATATACAGTCTCCATTCCGCCGATGAATATGGAGGATATATATGTTCTTCTTCGGCGCTCCACCCTCTGCCGTTCTATAGGGGCAGCGGGAGATTTGCATACCTTGGGCTCTATTCTGCGCAGAACTTCAGGTCACGTCTTGCCCAGGGCATAAGGTCCGTTACAAAGCGGACAAATGGAACGTCTATCGCTATCAGCAGCGACTCCAGTGCCCCATTCCCCCTTCGCACAATCGCCATCCCAACACCATCTCTCCGCTAGACGCCGTCGACCTCTGAGCGTGCGCCATCGCTGTAAGAGGGCGAAGCTGCAGCCAAGACCCAGAACATCCGCATCCATGTCGCCTGCGCTGGACCCCGCGACGGGTGAAACCGGCACCAAAGGATCGCGTGCGCATCCTATAGAGACATCGTCGACCCCGGAACCGGGACGCCCGAGACGGACTACCGCGCAAAGCGACATCCAGGACACGATACAACACCCGGGCAATGTGCGCATCAACGTCCAGGGGGCCTTTATCGTAGACGAGGAGCAGCCAGGGACGCCGCAGAGCGAGGACTACGAACACGACCCGCACGACATCAGACTGCCGAACCACACTTCGATAGTCAGCCATGTAGCCGTCGATGTGAGTGTACCTGCGTGGTCGTGTGCTTGATTGGTTGTGGCACGCGACCATTCACAGCGACCAGCCCCTTGCAGAGTCATAGCAGCATGCTAATCCGTCGTGCGCATCGCAGATAGGAGGCTCGTTAGCCAAACTTGTATACTTCTCGCGCGAACCGGGCGACGATGCAATCGGCGGACGTCTAAACTTCTTCAAGTTCGAGACAGACCGGATAGATGCGTGCATAGAGTTCATGCGCAAGCTCCAGGCTGATCAGAAGCACGACAATGGATCCAGGTCGCCGGACCTGTGTATCATGGCGACTGGAGGGGGTGCGTTCAAGTATCACGACAAGATCAAGCAGGCGCTGGATGTGGAAGTCATACGGGAAGACGAGATGGAATGCTTGATCATAGGTAAGGACATAGGGTTGTTTATGGGCAGGGAACCAGCATGCTAACTATGCGTTTACAGGCCTCGATTTCTTCATCAACGAGATACCAAACGAAGTCTTCACATACAGCGAAGACAGCCCCATGACCTTCATGCCACACCCTCCCGACCCACCGAACATCTACCCGTACCTCCTCGTCAACATCGGCTCCGGCGTGTCCATGATCAAAGTCTCAGGGCCCCGACAATACGAGCGCATAGGCGGAACATCACTAGGAGGTGGAACACTCTGGGGCCTCCTATCGCTGCTCACCGGCGCACGTAGCTTCGATGACATGCTGCGGCTTGCGGAGAACGGCGACAATTCGACCGTCGATTTACTCGTCGGCGATATCTACGGACAGGCATACAACAAGATCGGGCTCAAGAGCACACATATCGCGTCGTCGTTCGGCAAGGTCTACAAGATGAAGCGTGCGGCGGAACGGGAAGCAGAAGATGGATGCAACGGCGACCTCAAGCGCAGAGAAGAAGCAGAGCACGTCGAAGGCTCTGCAGAACTCTCCCACGATCCGGGTTCCTTCCGGCCGGAAGATATGGCGCGATCGCTCCTCTACGCTGTGTCAAACAATATCGGTCAGCTGGCGCATCTACATGCCGAGAAACACGGATTGCCTAGGATATACTTTGGAGGCTCTTTCATCGGCGGTCACTCCCAGACTATGAACACGCTATCATATGCTATCCGTTTCTGGTCGAAGGATACACGGCAAGCGTACTTCTTGAGGCATGAGGGATACCTAGGCGCCGTGGGTGCGTTCTTGAAGAGGCAGCCGAGGAACTGGGGGAGGAGGGAGAGTGGTGCGGGGTCTGTTAGACCTACTTCCGTTTCTTCGCGCGCTTGAGATACGGCGACAAAGGATCTCGTCTCGGAAGAAGGTCTCGAGTCCCTTCGCGCTCTCTTTTGAATGATATGGTTGATATCTTGTGGGGTCGAAATCTTCTGGACGGTAGCCAGCATATAGAAGCAGCGTTCTTGTTGTAACTTTGTAATATCATTATTGATTTATTCAGCCTGGTGGCGCCACGCTCGATTGACTATTTCCTAGATCCCCGCTTACGAAGACTACGAGGACCGCTGCATATCTACACACATTCGAATCAGTAATGCCCTCTGGAGAAACCGGTAAAGGGTATACGTACGCAGCCGTCGCACCGAACAGTTCTGCTCTCCGCGCATTCGTCAATAGACCCACGCTGCCAGCGAACAAGGTGGTGAAAGTCGCTATCAGCCCCAGTCTCCAGTCCGGCGAGGTTACTTTGTAGAGTACGACGATGGCGCCTATGAGCAGTAGCGCTGCTAGGAATGTACTGAAGTACGCTGCGAAGGTACTGATGGCGCGGTCCGAAGCGTAGGCTATGCCATTGCTGGAGCGCTTGCGATCCTACGGTCTTGTGTCAGCAATGGCACGTCTGATTTTGATTACGGCTATCTACGGCGCTCAGATGTGGAGATCCTGGTCCATCTCAGTCGCTACTCTTCCACTATCTTTCGCATCCGGGCCACATCGTACTGATCTCGAAAGCAATGTGATTTGAACTCAGGGTCACTCACTGGAAACAAGAATGCCAAACGCTCCTGCGCGAAAGTCGTTAACCGGTCCTGATCGTCTTGTACCCGTAATGCGACGAGATCGTCAATATCGTCATATATTCCAGCACTATGCCCCCCAAGGGTGGGAAATGGCTCTCCTTTTCCGTCACTCCGGTTGTAAAATTCCATTTGGAAGGCGCGTAGAACACTTTTCGGTGGCCTTGGTAATGTTGCTAATGTGCTTTCGAACAGCAGTGCTTCTCGGTACTCTTTCAATGTTACTCGGATATCTTTCATCAACTTCCATCGATCCTTTTGCTTCGTTTCGTCTGCCTGTACTGCCTTTTCAAAGTCTGAATAGTTGCGTGCACATTGCTTTGTGCTTAGGCTTGATGTCAAATCCTCCTGATCGAAAGCGCGTTGTTTTGCTTGGAGTTCGGCAAGTTCGCTCTGCAGGTACAGCAAATTCCTGGCTGCGAGCCCATCGTATCGCTTGTATATGAGGGTTGTGCGATCACGATCGCTTGCGATGAAGTGGGCAAGAGACGGATATCCAGAGAGGTTATGTGTCCTTGCCTCAGTATCGATATTGCTAGTGGACATGTCTGCGTCGCCGGTGCGGAATGGAGGTATACATTCATGCCCGGAGGTCCAGCAGGTTGAGCTGATGCCGGGACTGCTTGACCGGTCAGTGGTGGCTTGAGCTGTCTTGTGACCCCGCCATCTCATGCACAGTCCAGCCCGCCTACATACTCATCGCTGCCCGACTCCACCTTTCATAATACCTCCGTAGAATATACTGACTACGCGACATGGAACACTGCGACGACGATAACTACGTCCACGCCTCTCCAGGACTTGCTCCGTTCCAACCTGCTTTGAAGAGCCAATCTCCATTGCCATCCACACCCTCATGGCTGCCTCAAGACATCATTGAGGCACCTCTGGTAAGTGGCAGTTCCGCGTTAAAGTATGGCTAATGTCAATACAATACAGGGCTATATGCACATCGAACGCGCTGGTGACGGCCGAGATGCGCGGCAGGAGCTGTACAGATCGTACAAGAATGAAGCTCTGCAGCATGAGTGGGAGCTCAGGGATACTCTGCTGCTTCATCAGATGGCCCCTACAGATCCACGTCTCACACCTTCAATTGGCTTGAGCGCTCGAATCAATTCCGACAGTGACAGTGATGCGTCATTGTCTAACGATAGGGATGATCCCTATCCAAAACCTGTCGGTAGAGTCGATACTAGGCCTCGAAGACCATACAACTCACCAAGGGCGGCATCAGTTCCCGATACTGGACGTAGTATCGAAGCCAGTTCCCCTCTACCACTGCCTCATGCTTCTATCCCAACCAGGGGACAAAGACCCAGGAAACCCCGCTTGGGTTTACCAATCACGCTTCATAAACAAGGAGTCTTGGCTACCGTTCTGGCGTGCGCCGACACAGGCGCCGACGTCAATATCATTTCAGATGAAGTAGCAAAAACTCTCGGATACTCAGAGTACGATGCCTTGCCAGAGAAGAAGGAGTTTGCGCTAGCCAACGGCAAGCTTGTTGAAGCTATTGGCCTGATTGAGTCGGTCTGTTCATTTGGTATTGAAACGAAATCATTGCTAACAATGACTTGCGCATTCTACGTTCTACTCAAAGCTGCGACACCTATCATTATGGGATTGAGTTCCTTGGAGCAAACAAAGACAATGACTGAACACAGAGAGAGGCTAGTTCGCGTCCCAACACCAGCTCTCCAGGCTCTGTCCGTATGCTCCGTGGATAAATCAAGATGGTTACTGGCGTGCGAGTTAAACCAAAGAGAGACTCTAGCAACTCCAGATTCAGGCTCGGAGATCGACTTGATATCGCCTTCGTTTGCGGCTGAACGCGGCCTCACAATTTACCCAGGGGAGGAAGCAATTCAGCTAGCAGATGGAAGCATAGCAATAACTGCTGGATTTGTTCGTGCTGACATGGCTGTCGCTCCGATCAATGCGTCGGGCCCAAGGAGCCATCAGAAAAGTTACATCACAGTCGACTTGTTATTACTGGACAACCTCAGTCATGATCTCATTGTGAGTGAAGACTCGTTAGAAGAGCTCCAGGTGTTCTCGGAACACTCAAGTGCTCTTATACCTGCGCCACAAGACTCTGGACCTTTGGGGATAAACAGAATTCGGCACCTTGGGGCGATAGATCGCATAGTGTCTTGGGTCAAGAACATGGTCAGAGGAGCCAGCTCTAGCGACGGCGACGATGGTATGTACACAAGCCCGTGGATAATTGGACGGCGATTCATGACAGATATTGTTACAGGCGACACGAACACTTCTTTTCCTCCACAAATGATCGATCAGCGTGAGAATCATCGCAGAGAACTTGAAGCCGCTCGAATCGCGACCCTACCAGACGATGAACAACAGGCCGCTATAACAGCTGAAGCATCTAAGCAGAAAGCTTATGAACTTCTTCCTCAAACATCCACCACAAACCCCTCTTTCAGATGCAATCACCCTAATTGCGGCGAAGAGTTCACAACACGATATCTGTTGAAGTGGGTATACCCTACCTTCCCATGCTGATTGCTAAAATTAACAATCGCAGCGCACACACGAACGTTCATTCTTCCAATAGGCCCCATCACTGCCCAGTTAAAGATTGCCCAAGGGGCGAAGGCGGTAAAGGGTTTAAGAGAAAGAACGAGATGATACGCCACGGTCTCGTTCACCAAGCTCCAGGATACGTCTGTCCATTCTGCCCCATTCGCGACCATAAATATCCACGACCGGAGAACCTGCAGCGGTAAGCCAGAGATCCTTCTCGAGCCGATCCCTCGTCGTCGCTGATACTTTGATTCCAGACATGTACGCGTACACCATGTACACATAAACCCCAACGACCCCGAGCTCGCAGCTGTGTTAGCAAACGGTCCTGAGGCTCGCGACCGTGGACGTAGTAGAAGGGCAACTGATTATTGAATCAGAGCGCATGAATTAAGCTTCTGGACATTAAGAATTGCTATGTGCATTGCATAATTTTGGCTCTCGATCACAAGCCAACAATGGACATACATGGCGAATACATGAATATCCGGGCATTGGTGCTGCACTTTACAGGTACATGTGTCGTGTAAACCGACATTTTCCCGAGCCTAATCGATACCTCGTAATGCTCGTTCGTATTGAACTACGTACCTACTGACACATAATTAACCTTATTCATCAGAACCCCTTAGGATGTTTGAGACTATTTGCTATGACTTGAGAATGGCCTTAATCTCTACCAGGTGATCACAGTTGAGCGGCATACCGTCTTGGTTTTGGGTCCTTCCAAGGTTCACCCTGCTGGTTTCACCTGATGACACGCCCACCGACCAGTCGGAGTCTCCACAACTCTCCACCGTTAGTTCGATCGCATAATCTGAAGGACAGGATCTCGTCTGTTGTCTCTGTCAGCAATGATCCCACCGTCGTTGCGACCTGAAGTAAACCTCCGCCATTTCGTCGACGCACTCAATTGACAGTGTTACAGCAAACATACGGACACTATCTACAGCAAACGTCTCAATTGACCGTATGAGGGCTGTACGCAAAAGCCGTTCGGTTTCGAAGCCGACCTACAGCGACATAGCCAAGCAAAGCACACGACGGAAGGGAAAGCTGAGGTCGAGTGTATAGTTCATGGTTGTATGGAGAAGTCTTCAAGAAAAGACAACGTGCTGAGACACATGAGGAAGAGACACCCAAGGGGTTCGCTGTGAAACCAGGAGTGGAAACATGGTTCGACTTCGATAAAGAATAGCCGAATGAGAAGCCCAGTTTGACTAAATGTCGTGTCCATTGCTTACCCGAGACTATCATCGAATCATCGGCTACATGAAGCTTGGTATCACGTTCCGCGAGCTCAGCACCAAGTTGAGCTTGTGGATGTACTCAAGCTCGCCCTCTACCCCGAGGTCATGCTGAATCCAGGCTGTCTGAACCAAGCCTTTCGCTTCCAGTAAGCTATTCAAGTGAGGGTGCTGTTCCAGTCTCGTAAAGAAGTCAAGCACGACCACTCGCTCTTCGTCCGTATGCGTCTCGCAACCGACGATAAAGATAGCGAATGATGGCGGATATGTGTTCAGGCTAGCGAGTATGGAGATTGCACCTTTCTTCCAGTATTGCAGTCTTGTAGATTCGCCTGAGAAGTTTCGAGATACGCGCTCGAGGTATATTAGGCCAGCTAGTCGGGTTAACTCTAGACAATAAGACTGATCATTGTCTTCTCCGTCCTTTTCAATAACGGAGTCAACATTCCTCAGTCGAACCTTGAGATCATCCAGGGACTGTTGATATTCCACCGAATGATAGTGCGGGTCGGAAGCGTACAGCCGTGTGTCTAAGACGTCGGCGAGAAGCCGAACTACGGGATGAACGTATGTTGAGATAGCCGCCATATTCTTTGCTACCAACGTTCGAGCAATACGATATTGCATGACACAATGCGGGCTTGCATCATTGATACCAAGCTCTTGCGAAGTTGCTCGAATCATATAGGTGCGCCAATGTCGGAAGCTAAAGCGCGTAAAGGTGACGAAGTAGTAAAGCCACTCTAGCATGACGGCTGCATCGCTACCAATGTAGTATGATTTTTGCTCAACAGTAGATAAGACGTTTCTTGCGCCGCAAAGATGACCTATCCAATCGCAGTCGAGATTTGTCTATGATTGTGACGGTAATACGTCAGTCTCGTCCTTGTCTTTTCCAGATGAGTACTCACCTCCACCAAACACAAAGTCAGACCAGTGGCAATGTGCTCAATACTGGCATCATGGTCCATTTCAGAGCTTGTGGCACTTATCAACGCGTCTATAGCTGCGTTCTTCGCACGGGCCGCATGCACCGCATCGTGTCCGCGATGACGCGAGGCCAGTGCGACAACCGATAGCAGTAAAGCCTTTGACGCTTTTGACCGTCCGGATAAGGCCATACGCAATAATAGTCGCCCGATCGCTGTTTTTTCACGACCCAACGTCGGCAGAATACTGATCATAACGTTCTCAACTGCGGCTAGTCAACATCGGGACAGTCATCCCCCATAAGAGGACATACAATACTGTATTAGATCTGCATTGCTAGCAGTGATCGTTTTCGCTACCGGGACCATAGTCTGGGTAAGCCTGGGCAATGCAAGCCTATATCTCTCAACATGCTCGCTTTTTACTAATCACTCGTCAAGTCGTGTCAACAGCGTGCTTGGAGACGCCGTACCTCCGCCTTTAGCATCTCTAGCAAGGATATGGAGGAAGACATCGGTCTGCGACACATTGACCCATTGCTCAGTCCTCTGTCCATTTATCGTACGCCGCGTTCCCGAGCATGCAGACGTTGGCAGAGACCTCTCTGGTTGATCCTTCTGGGGCCATGTGAGACGAATGCCATAACCACCGCATGCTCGCTTGGTCTTGGAACACTTGATGCAGGCAGGAACAGTACGGTCACACGAGACCTTGCGATCTACGGAGGATGTTAAAAAGGCAAAATATTCCGGACTCCACGAGACGAAGCACTACCTTTGCATGTCCAACACCCCTTCGTCGCAGTCATCCTAGCTCAGTATCGCGTGGGAGCCCGGGACAGACAAAGGCGTGCACTTTTCGGGTAAGTGCTGCAAAGAGATCGTAACGCCGCATATTAGAAATCAAAAGTTCACGAGAGAAACACGCAAGCGAACAGCAGGGCGCTGGAAATGCTAGACGGGAGTTGCAGGTGGGAGATGGCCCAGCCCGTGGAGGCCCTAGAACGCCCCGCCCCGCAGTTATCAACGAATCACGCGATAGTGACTAAGGCTGCGCTATACCCAGAATGGATGTGAAGCAACTATCTGCGAGCCCTTTTGTCAGCCTCGTGTACCGCCAAGCATACATTGTCAAACCATCTCCTGCAAGTCACAGGCACGATCCCTCTGGCGCATCCATTGCGGCAAGCTTAGTCGACCGCATATGCCCTCAAACAGAACTGTAGTCAAAATCTGCGAGCTCAATGTTGTTGCTTACGAAGCCATGATGGTAGGAATGCTTCTGCCGCTCCAATACGGAGGAATGACATCGTTTCGTAGAGTTGGTATAAAGGAGCTTGCTCGGCTTCGGTAGTATTAGCATCAACTCACATCTCAGCTTCAAACGCTTTAGTCTACAAGACACTCAATCGTCAAAACTCACAGCCTTTCAAACACTCAACCTTCAAGACACTTCAACCTTCAGCATTCTCAATCGCCAAATCAACATGCCTTCCTACCTCATCACCGGAGCATCCCGAGGAATCGGCCTCGCCTTCCTCTACAACATCTCCAGTAACGCCAAAAACGTCGTCATCGGCCTTGTCCGCAACGTAGCTGCCTCCGAAGCCAAGGTCGCCTCTTGGAACAGAAGCAACATCCACTTCGTTCAGGGCGATCTCGAGAACTACGAGTCGCTCAAGAGTGCCGCCGCTGCTACAGCCAAGATTACTGGTGGAGGTATTGACTACCTGATCGCAAATGCCGGTCTGGTAGAGGGCGGCTTCGACTCCTTCTCCGTTCTCGGCAATGACCCAGAGAAACTCACAGCCAGCCTCACCCGCCAGTTCAGTGTCAATGTCACCGGTAACATCCACCTCTTCAACCTCTTCATGCCACTCGTTCTCAAGGGAACTGTCAAAAAGGTCGTCGCCATCTCCAGCGGCATGGGCGACATGGAGCTAGTGCGCAAGTACAACATCTCCGAAGACGCGCCTTACTCCATCAGCAAAGCGGCAGTCAACATGGCGGTCGCAAAGTTCAGCGCCGAGTACGCCAAAGACGGAGTCTTGTTCTTGGCCATGTCTCCTGGAGTCGTGGGCACGGATGTCTACGCCGATCTTTCGGAGGAAGACCAGCAGAAGCTTGGAATCATGTCGCAGAAGTTTGCAGCATACGCACCAAAATTCAAGGGCCCGATCACACCAGAAGAGTCGGTCAAGGCTGTGCTGAGTGTTGTTGAAGCCTCCAGCGTTGCTAATGGAGATGGTGGTGCTTTCTACTCTCATCTTGGCAAGGGTGAGAAGTGGCTATGACGAAGACTGGGATAGTGGCTGGATGATACTTAGACGGTGCTTAGTCTTGATTTTTTTCCATTCAGTAGTTTGATATATACATTGAAGTTCACCCTATTCTCTGACTGGTGATTCTACAAGCACTTCCCCGGAATACTCGCCGTAGCATTCTTGACAAAGCCATTCAAGAATCCACCCCCACCACACTGCACACCCTTAACAAAAGCCTTCGCAACAGCATCCGAGCCAGCCGGACTGGGATGCGTGTGATCCACAGGGAAGAAAGCATCCACCTTTGTCTTACCCAGCGTCTTGAAGATATCCGCCGTGTACGCTCCATGGTCCACATACATGGCATTGCTCCCCAGCGCCTTCGCCACATCCCTCGCATATCCAACAAACCTCCCACCATCCGTATACGAGAAACTACCTCCCTCCCATGGGTTGTTAGGAGTCTGACTGCTAACAATAACCTTGGCGCCCTTGGCAATAAGCTTCTTGCCCGCCTCGGTGAGGTAGTAAGGGAACGTGTGAACGGTAACGGCTTGGCCGTTGTACGTAGACTGGCACGTCTCTGAACCGGTGCCAGGGCAAACTGAACGGCCGTTGTCGCCGCTTCCGAGGCCGCCGCCGTCGTTGTGGCCGAATTCCATGATGACAATGTCGTTGGGTTTTACGAGGTTGGCGATCTCGTCGAAGCGGCCTTCGACGGTGTAGGAGCGGGAGCTGCGGCCGCCGATGGCTTTGTTGACGACGGGGAGGGTAAGCGAGTTGGGGAGGAAGACGCCCCAGCCTGGTGGGTGGGTATTAATAGGGGATTCTGGTGTAGGGATGGGTGGTGAGGTGTACCTGTAGTTGCACCACTTGCTCTCGCCATTGTCGAGTCTCCGGCTAGATATACGGTCTGCGCACGCTTGTCGACATGACCGCTTGGAGCTGCCAATACTGTAGCTGCCAACGCAGCCA
>Ga0265797_10008655_pt1 | contig 13478 bp, 13 predicted proteins | sample P2T30metagenome_FD_192433 | JGI IMG/M metagenome (GOLD analysis project Ga0265797, IMG submission 192433) | Plant litter microbial communities from East Loma Ridge, Irvine, California - P2 T30 | ecosystem: Environmental > Terrestrial > Plant litter > Unclassified | place: USA: California... | reverse complement strand
CACAGCACCTTGAATATGGTTCACATGAGGAGACTGGGTAGAAAACTCACCTTGTAAAGGCTGGTACCGGCCACACCTCCGCTCAACTTCTTGGTTCCTGAGCCCGAAACCTTGAAGTTGATGCACTGTGGGTACGCCTGGGCGCCGTTGAGAGAGCCGGCAGCGTGCAGCGCCAGGATCTCGTGGCGGATGACGTAGTTGCCAGGAGCGACGTTGGGAATCTTGACGTTCCAGGAGAATTTGTTCTTGACGAAGTCGGTGGTAGCCCAGACACCGGGGTTGCTGCCCGACTTCCACCCCGAAGAGGAAATCTTTGTCCAGCGAAGGCTGGCGGGGTCGACGGTGTCGCAGCTCGTGCCGCAGTCGGCCATGTATTCTTGGATGGGGCCAACATGGGTTTCGGGCCATGTGTCCCAGACGAGGGTTGCGGTGTCACCGGCATTGACGGGCACGGAGAGACCGTTGCTCTTGCCCGACTTGTGGCAAATGATGGCAGAAGTGCCGAAGGCATCGGGGGAGACAAAGCCGTTGTCAAGGTTATCGGCTTGCCAGCCTACGGTGGCGGGGATGGGGTTCTGGTACTTGAGGGCTGCATTCCAGCCTTGGTACTTTTGGCTGCCGACGAGGACACTCTCGACGTGGCCGTGGGCTGCCACAAGGGGCGCAACAAGGAGGAGGAGGGAAAGCATGGTGAGGGTAAGAGGCGGGGTATTTGATGTACCGACTGAAGTAGAGAGAAGATGTGTGGGATGGAGCGAATGTCAGAGAGAAGTGAATGAACCTGCTGATGAGCTGTTGTATGAGGATACCATGAACCTCTTATACCCTCCCCTCTTCATAACTTCATCTATATCAACGCTCCAAAACCCTCCGCCCCACGTGGCTATCAATCAAACAGTTCATCTAGATGCACACCAAACCAGGTTTCTAGGGGCTGCACCAGCCACGCCAGGGAACCATGGCAAGCTTCCTTTCAATCAATTTTTGGCGTATATACAATCTTCTACCCGGTTTCAGCCTCACGCCTGCCACTCTTGGAAGACTTCCCTGTCTGCCACTGTTCGCCAGGCACTTGGTATCATGAGCGTGAGTCGGGTTGTTGAGGTGGGTGGCAATATGGATTGTCCACGTGGTGCTGGAATACCGCCGGTTTTAATATAGTCGATGCAGTCTTCTGGTACATTTGAGCGCTGGCTAATATGCATTCGGCACTTGCGAACCCAAAACCCAGGATTTGGCCAGTCTCGGCGACAGACTTGGGCTACATTTTGGTACTCTAAATCCTGGGCGGGGTAACTCCTTCGACTCAAGGAACTATTGCTTAATTCAAGGTACTAGAAGATCTAGAATTGGAGGATCCAGTCTTGCCAGGAATCCGAGACGTCTGTTGCTTTCGCTTTACCTATGCGAATGGCCGGTTGTACGCACATGTTAGTTCGGATACACGACATCCGCTGAACGGTCAATCTGTAACAACTACCGATGTGTAGCGTGACACTACCCCACAGTGTCACAAACCTACTGATATGTAGACTGTGCAGTATGACGGTGTTCTCACACCTATTGGCGGCTACATCCGATAGCGTGAAAGCGCCCGCTTTGGGCAATATCGAATAGATTGAATACGGACCGATCAACCGAACATTGACTTCCCCCGATGACCGATGCCATGTCGCGAGGCTAAGCTTGCCTTCGTGAAACTCTGGAACGTTACAGGGGCGCCGGTGATGGAACAAAAGTCGGGTAGTTCTGGAAAGTGTGTAAGCTCTGTTTACTACTAGTGCAATATGTCATTACCAAAATCGGGCTGACGTTTTCTCTTGGTCGCCAAAAGGAGAAATGTCACTTTGTCGGATTGGGTAAAGTGTTTACCAGACGTAAAAGGGATGCCCAGTTTCCAAGCTCTTTAGGTGCATGGCTGTCTCGCAGCGTCGATCCAGAGCTTGGCTCTCGTAAAATCCTACGTTTCTCAACGAACCCTGTGGCACCAAAATTGTATAAACGTCAACCTAATGTCGTGATCCATATCTTTACCGGCTCGCCCGCAGAACCACGCGAATATAAGCATCAACCCATGTGCGAAAAAAACAAACTTTGAAAGTTCCTCCAATTGAGTGTCGGGGTGCCAAGCTTGCCGTGTCTGCCATCGCAGGGTGTCGCCCGCGATATGCCATCGGTGTTTGGTGAAACAATATTCCAAGGCCTAGTGAAACTTGCCCGATTATCCGGCCCTTTCATTGGCAATCAATGCTGACGCGCTGCATCTAGAACCATGACTACCAAAATACCGGCAGCACCTGAGGCAAACCACAGCTTACCATTTGTCAATGCCAACCGAATGATTCGCCGCAACCCTTTTGATCGTATATGGGACGCGCGCGCGCACCGCTGTGAAGTATTGCAGAGTGACTCTTTCAGGATTTCGGTGCAACCGCGACAACTAGTGCAGACAAACATAGACGGTAAGCAAAAGCTGTGTACGCAAAATGCTGTCCAAGGGATTCCGCTGACTGCGCGTGAGGGTCGCATGATACCCCCTATAGGATTATAAAATCACTCTGTGGCCGAATAGTCGCGCGCTACGAAGAAGCTCGTTCCGCTCTTCGTAGCTGCTTACTTTGTTAATTTCCATCGCACAGCCTCATGCGTGCTGCATAGACAAGCATTGGCCTTGGGTTCAAAGTCCGCCGTGTTGTTTTGCGGGCGAGTCGTGAAACTGGTGATGACGATATTGAATTATGCACCGAGTCGGATTCGAGATATGAAAGAGACGCGACGCTGCTGCCAATCTCCTCACTGTTGTCGATGAGCAGAGACGACCAACGTAGACGTGTTGCGTAGATTCGTGCTTATCATTCCAAGGTTGAGTCGTACTGAAGGACTGTGAGTGCGATCACGAACTTAAAAGCCAGGGCACGCCATGCTCGGGAAAACAATGACACTTGAGCCACACAGCCCTCTCGAGTGTCGCATTTTGCTTAGATCACGTGTGAGCAACAGAAGATGAGTAACCACTGTCAAGACGGGCGGGATAAGCCAGATACAGGAGCTGGGTTATATTTGGGTTTGCTGATGCTGATGGTCTAGCACGCGCTTGGATGACTGGGTGACATGGAAACCGCTAGAATCCAAGGCTTACGGCTCACACGAGGGATGACAAGGCGTACACGAGACACGTGACTAAGGGATGAAACAAAATCGCTAAAAAAAAACTTGACAGACATTACCCCAGGAGCCGAGAATCAGCCAAGGCAGCGGAGCGTTGGGAAGAGGTTTGCGTCATAGTGTGTCGCATCATGATTTTGGGTGTGGTCGGACTCGTCTCTTTGTTGCCCTGAGCTCAGAGAGCTGGTGGAGTTTTTTGATGCTCGGCAAGTCAGAGGTGTGGGTGACGACGCGTCATCCACTTGCTGAGTAAACTTTACAACACCACCACATTGTCTGAGCAGTGTATCATTGGGTTTTCAACGGCCTCTGTGTCATTGTTTCCGTGTGTTTAGGCGGACGGTCGAAGACTCGGGCGGACGATTGTAGAAGCGCGGAAGGGAGCCACAAGCATTTCCGAGCCCTCCAAGCACCCAAGGCCATGGGACAAGCGATAGCCGGAAGCCGTGCTCGTGCATAGCCACTCCGGATTGCCCGGGTATAGCCTTTCTACGCCCGTAAACACGCAGATGAGCTGAAGCATTACGCGTTCCTGAGGCCAACAGGATGGCATATCGTGGTCCATGGTGGGGTAGAGTGGCTTGTCCATGTGTGCGGAGCACGTGAAAGTGCATTCCAGCCAATGATGTGATGAATCGTCGCATGCAGCTAACGCCCCATTGGGCAGACGTTCGCAGGTTGAAAGGCACGATTTGGCAAAGCCTGTGGTTCTTGGTACGAAAGCGGCAGCAGTATATAGGGCGTCTGAATGGTAGGCCGTATTATTGCCCAGCGTCACACCTCCCTTGTGGAACGTTTGCCGCACCACATCGCTTTTATCAGCCGACGTAAGCACGACTTCCGACCATTCGCTCGATCGCCTTTTGGACACTCTAGCATCTTCCGGAACATCCGCACAACTGAGTCCGACCTACCTTTTCAATACTGTCTTCGTCTCACCGTTTGCGACCGCCAACTCCGCAACTATTCATCGCTTCCATTGTCACACAAACATCTGTATCACGACCGACGTCATGCCACCCTTCTCCATGCCCTCCACTACCATGATCCTCCACAAAAGAGACAACATGGGCTTCAGCATCGCACCGAGTCTAATCATCTTCCTCGTCATCCTCGGTGCGGGTGCGCTCGTGTGCTGCGGCTTCGCCATCTTTCGCTTCTACGGCGGCGACGCCGAAGATGAGACTCGTTTCAATCGCTCCGCCGAACAAGATGCGTATATGAGGGAAGTGCGAGAGAGGACCTTTCGCAAGCTCCCGAACCTAGCGCTAAGAGGACCATCGTACTTTCCAAATGGAAATCTCAGTCACGCACCCATAAGTCCAAGGTAAGTCGCCGCCCGTGCCAATCAAACTGTACTCCATCTGACTGTCGCAGTGGTACCAACACCACTTATGGATGAACAAATACCCGAGCTATACCCAAACCTTATGAAGATCCACGAAAAACGAAACTATGCAACGCGTGCGGTGCATGCGACTAGACAACCGTTGGTGATCCAGGCATCGCTCGGCGTCGAATGACGACACGCGACCTGAAAATTTCTTAGAGCTGCGTTAGACTGGTTTCTGCGATGGCTGAGTAGAATTGTTAGGAAGGACATTTCTTATTGATCAGTACCAAAGTCAACCTTGTATCGGGCGCATATCTCCATCATCGGACCCTAGAGGGCCGTAGAGATATGGGGATGTGGGTGCAGAGGTCCCGCTCAACGTGAGAGGGAGTCTGTGTCATGAAGCGGATCTTGTCAGGCTCAAAAGAGAGGTTGAGAGAAGGGCATCCGCAATAAGAGGTGCTGAAATATTTCCTTTGTAGAGGCGGCGATCGAGTTTTGTAAAGGTTGCAAATCCACTCCAAAGGCTGATATTGGCCATGCAACCCAGCCCCAGTTCTGTTTCATCATAGCAATTGCAGCTGTTAGAAAGATGTTTTCAGTCCAGCCTTCATGCTAGAAAATGCCGGTGATCTTTGCTGGGAGAATCGCAACGCGTGCGACAAGAACCCAAGCCTCCATACGCAGATGCTCGAGCAATGAAAAGAAATCAGGTGTCAGCTAGAAAAGGGGTAAGCGACGGAGATCCAACCAAGTGGTCCCACACCATAACTTTTACGGTGCTGTCCGCACTTCTCAGATCTTGACAGTAGCACGAATGACTCCCACAGCCCATTCAATGCCATGTGCAGAGTTGAAAGGAGTAGGATTTACAGGGTTAAGACCACCTCTTCTCCAGAACTTGTGGATTTCGATCTTCACAAAACTCTTCTTGTGTGACGTGAACTGCTGCTAGCGACCAACTGCACTTGATTACAGGCCGCGGCGATCCAATCCAGGAAAATCCACGCTTATTGGCGGCAGTGAAAAGACAAAGATCGTCGTAGTCGTAGAGAAAGCGAAGAGGACGTCTTAGACTCGCTGTACCTTGATCTGGCGCTGCACCATTCCAGTATGCATCTAGATTACAGCCATCTCTTGGTAGGAATATCCTTTAATAAAAATGGTAGCGGTAGGTAGACGTAAGTGCTGGAAGTATTGCCAGTCAGGACATACTGGCTTGTGGCTCCGGGATTCGTTGTGGGAATGATGTTCTCAGCAAACACGCCTGTAATTTCCGGCAGAGGCCATCAGAAAGTGGCAATGGATACTGTCAGGGCAAGTCATTCTGTATAACGTGTTCAGCTTGGTCTGCAACCCGTGCAAAAATACGAGCAATTTCCCTGTACGTAAGCAAACACGTATGATCGAGAAACACGCCCCTGATGTACTCCTTTTCAGACGTAAACAATAGAATACCGGGTTGAAAATGCGAAAGCTGCATCTTGTCTTGCGTTTCGACAATTTGCACAGTCCCAGCCAATCTTCATCGCATGAACCAAGCCTTTCAGTATATTTTTTTGTGCCCTTTGAAATGATACTCAAACAGAAATTCGTCCTCAAAGTATAGCGCATCTCCGCTGCAGAGTCTCATCAGTTCCCGTACGCATCCAAAATAATGGTACGAACCACTGGCTTGGTATACCGTAAGGTATCATAACCGGTACCACGCAGTCTTTGTACGGGTTGGGGGGTGAGCTGTTCTGTACCTTGATGCGTATCTGCTTCTACCCAGTATACTCAAGCTTCGGCTTTGCATGAGACGTCTGGGCTCTCCTGGGATTCTAAGCGCTGGGCGGTACAAAAGACATATGACAAGCTAGGGAACCGGGTGAGGCTTGAACGGAGAAAGAGAGAGAGAGAGAGTTTGCCGTCTCGGAGAAAATCCGGGGGGCTGGTGCGCTAACCTGTTGCAGTCCACATCCGCCATCCCGCTCCCCTTTAGGCATTATGCCTCCTCTACATAAAATCGGCACGAAAAACGTTCTCGGGTTTGCACGGAATTCTCTACCCTCACATGCGGCACGCTGACACGGCTTGACACCTTCCACATGTGCGGGTCACCTTCCACCCCGCACGTCGCTCAACCCCAAGCGCATCAGCGCAAATTCTGGACGATCTCCCCCCCGTTGGAGTCAATTGGAGTCATCTGACAAGCTTTGTCCACCATCCGTGGACCCACTAGCATCCAGATGCTTGCGAGCGTTGCTTCACCGTCTGGTAGGTAACAATTCGGTCCGCCAATAGGCAAATAAACAAATAACGCCGACGTCATGGTGCCATGAAATAGCTTCATAGCAGGTTACATCCGTTGCCAAGTGCTGAAGTCTGGAGTAAGATCAAAAAAACTTTCAAGCGGGGTATATCCACAGAAAAGGCAAAAAGGGGAAGGAGCAAAGCCAGCATGCGACCATGAGGTCCTCATGGGCCAACAAAACTGTCAATATATACTCCAGGGCCCTTGGTCGTCATATGTTGGCTTTCCACGATCCCTTTCTCTGCATTCTAAGCTCGGCCCCCTACTCCCCAACAATATGCGCAGTCCCATGATCCTGGGCGCAGCCTTGAACCTACCACTGCTCGCCGCAGCAGCATGTCCAGAATATATTGACTACGCAAATGAGATCCACGAGCCTCGCACCTCTGGACGGTACCAGCTCGCGTATCAACGACCATCGGAAGAATGCCGAACCTTCAAATCTCAGGGCCTTGAAGATACTGTCACACGCATGCAAAAAGTCATCAAAGATCCAGACCTATACCGCCTCTTTCAGAATGCGTATCCCAACACGCTCGACACTGCGATCAAGTGGAAAGGATACGCGGCTGATAATGCGGCCGAAGAATTGACTTTTGTCATCACTGGTGACATCAACGCAATGTGGTTGCGTGACTCGTCGAACCAGATGCAAAGCTACCTGCCACTTCTGAATGCGAGCAGCGATCCAAACTCGATTGCCAGCCTGTACCGGGGAGTCATCAATCTACAGGCGCGGTACCTGCTCACATCGCCATATTGCAACTCATTTCAGGCCCCGGTCGAAAGTGGGCTTGCTCCAGCACCAAATGAATACGCAGCCGAGGATGTCGTGTTTCCGACATACTCCAACGCCAGTGTATTCGAGTGCAAATATGAGCTTGACTCACTCGCCGCATTTTTGCAAATCTCGGCCGATTATTACAACGCTACGGGAGATGTCGAATTCTTTGGAAAATTCAAGTGGGCCCAAGCCGTCGAGGCAATTCTGGATGTCGCTGACGACATGATGCTGCCAACGTATGGCACGGATGGAGCGGTTCTGCAGAGTCCGTACACATTCGAGCGAACTACGACGCGGGCAACGGAAACGTTTGCAAACGACGGGCTTGGAAATCCGGTTGCCAATGGCACAGGCCTCGTCCGAAGCGGCTTCAGACCAAGCGACGATTCGACCATTTTCCAGCTCTTCATCCCCGCCAACATGATGTTTAGTTCGTACCTGGCGCCAACTGCGAAGATTATGGCACAGCTAAGCAATGTTCCCAACTCTGCAGCACTCGCGCAAAGAATGTCGGCACTCTCCGAGTCGGTGCGTAACGGCATTGAGACTCATGGCACAGTTGAGCATGAGACACACGGTAAGGTGTATGCTTTTGAGGTTGACGGCTTTGGCGGGCGTACCATTATGGATGATGCCAACATTCCCGGCCTTCTCAGCGCGCCGTTCTTCAAGTATGCGGTCAACTCTGATACGTACTCTAACACGCGCGGACTCGTTCTTAGCGCAACGAATCCCTACTACATGCGAGGCCCTGTCATCAGCGCAATCGGTGGGCCTCATCAGGGACCGGGCATGGCGTGGCCCATGGCTTCGATTGTGCGCATCCTGACGAGCGATAGCGATGACGAAATTGTCAATGAGCTAGCGCATCTAGTGAGCAGCACCGATGGCTTGGGCCTGATCCATGAGAGCATCAATAGCTTCAACCAGAGCAAGTGGACGAGACAGTGGTTTTCGTGGGCGAACGGGTTATTCGGGCAGATGATCTTGGATCTCGAGGACCGAAAGCCTGCGTTACTTGAGACGAGTTTCCAGTAAGACAAGGGGGACTAGAATAGAGAATAGTGGGGCCACGGGAAATGTCACACACGCGCAGTTTTGCATTTGCAGTCCCAGCACAACATGGTTAAGATGACGTGCCACAGCTTCCTCATGCAATGCCGGCCTCGACCCTTGTGTTATATTGCTTGTCCGCCCTGGTCGCTCCTATCTGACCCTGCATACGGCGAAAGAATGAAGGAAAAGCGGGAGCTTGATGTCTGGGAGCGTTCAGGCCACAGCATCATCAGCGCAAAAGTAAATCGCATTATCGATCTATAGTACTTGCTGGTTCGCGGAACAAGCGTTGAGGCTTGCCGAGAAAGCAAGTTTCGTTCGCCTGCGGGAAAACCGGATGTTGATCGTCGTGCTCTCCGGCCGTCCAGTCGGAGTAGGTAAGGCTTCCAAGGCTCCAAGGCATACAGTCACAGTTGCAGCGTCGCTCTCACCGGCGATATGGGCTGGCTGGCTGGCTGGCAATGACTTGCCTTGATGCAAGGCTGTGCCGCAGACGGCGCTACGGGGGGGAGGGGGGCTTGGCCGGATATGGTGATGCTGTGAGCAAAAGTTTGTCTGCAGTCGAGATGAGCATGTTGGTGGTGGGTCGTTCCGAACATCGGCTTCGGACTTTGGACACGTGATTCGAACTTTTGGAAACTCGACATTTGAGACTCCCTTTGCTGTGATGTCGTGTCCGAAGCCTTTGGAGGTGCCTCTGAGATGGCGTCGTCGGCGTCGTCGGCGTCGTCTATGGCTGGTAAACAATGCAGGAAGGGTGCTAATGCGCTTGTGTACACTCGGCCATATGCACCACAACAATGGCGATGGAAGGCGCTTGGCGCATGAAAGCCTCGTGGCGGACATGTGTGCCGTCAGTGGACCGCCCTTCACGCACAGCAGGCCATGGGTGTCAGGGGCGGGCGAATGAAGTTGGGTCCTGTGGCGTCAGTCGCGTAACCGCGCGCTCTATCGAGTCGTCTGGGATGCCGTTGGCGAGGTGCAGCAGCCGGCCCAAACACCAAAACAGAGACACGATGCGATCGGACTTGCATCTCGCTCCCAGCTCCCGAGCAGCAAAAGAAAACAAAAGTGCCGACCCTCCCTGCTCCGCCGTCTCCGTTATATCGTTCTCCATGAGACTGACAAGGCCGCACTCTAGCCGAGCGGCCTACCATGGTGCGTGTCGACGGCAGCGACTAGGTCTTGGGTCCCAAACAATGCATCGGTCCCCCCCAGCTGAGACCCGTCGTCGCATTCATGGCACTCGGTTGGAGGAGGAAATGAAGGAGCTGAACGACTCCCCTCCACCCAAGGCCTGCGGCCAACGAGAGTCGCTCATGACATAAGCCCCATAATGCACGCCGCATATGGCGTGTTTGGCATTACCAGCTCCTCATATGCATCTCTTCCAACCTTCCCTTCTCGACGCTCATTCCCTATCATCGCGAGCAGGCGCCAGTGGCTGCCATCCGCTTGGTTCCTGCCCTACTAGCACGAACTACGTTTTTGGACTGGCGACCCCATCTTTTCTTTCATTCTCTTTTCTATTCATACGCCGCCCCCATCACCCAGTACTCGGTTGCTTTTTGGACCCCCTTCCAATCCCGTGTTTCACATAGCCGGCATCTCAGCGATTTGTTCATCCATTCTAAGCGCCAGCCCGCTGCCTTTGATCTCCATATCCAACATCTTCACAAACATCCCGGCGTCAATCCGGCCAATCCTGGACCACCGCGACTGACACCCCGTCTCCACACCCTCCCACATTTCTTATCTGTTGGCGACAGTCTGCATAAACATCTATCCGTTGTTTGCTTCAGGATCTCTCCGGCTTGACCTGATTCCTCAGTTGCATCGGCCCTGGTCAGCCTCGCCATAATCGTACATCCAGCTACTGGGCTCAGTTTCAGTGTTTGGCCAAACGCTTGCAACACCGTGCCAATCACTCGACGCCTTGGTTCTGTTTCCTGCACTTTTCTCTCTCGCCCGCCATTCAGACGGTCCAGGCTGATACACCAAACTCCATCCTCTGCATGCACTACTATATTTGATACCTGTGAGCCTGCCGGGATTCTATGCGACACATCAGACCGTGGTCAGGGCTTAGACGCATACGCGCTTCAAACTCGTAGTCCTTGCTGTTATCAGCTTAGGTTATCCCGATATCATGGTCATGGACAACACAACCCTCCACACCTTCCTGTTGTATGTCTACCTCCCCCCCCTCTGCACCGCTTACTTTTAGACCCTCACTTATTCTTGTAATCAGCCGCTGCCCGACAGCATTGCGTTGTGTTGCCATACTCGGATCCTGGGACAACTTCTCGCGGCCTTATCCACTCCAACTCGATTCACGCGGGGGCTGTAACATCTGGAAAGGCTGCTTCACCTTTTCCGACATTGTCTGCGACGGCGATCTGCAACAGCAAACATCTAAGCGGGACGGTCCTCTAAAGATGGGCGGCACTTACTGGTACTATGTATGTCATCCTCACTTGCTTTTCTGTTGATTCCCATATACTGACATGTGCTACAGTACAAGGTCGATGAAGATGAAGAACGCCATAACCCCGCCGAGGAGTCAACAACCTTTTGTCCTCTTCTGCCTGGCCAACGGCTCAATGTTTTGGACGTACCCCATGAAGGTCACAACCGCACCACCTCTGACACCACCTCCACATTCACTCGAAATCCTCAAGATCGCTATCTCACGCCAGTACCACCCAAGTCATTGAAGCCTTTACCTTCGACGCCTGTGCATGCCAGTGCTGAGTCGTACCCAATGCCAATGCCTTCACCTTGGACTCCGAGATCTGCGACCCTGGCACCTACTGACGGTCTGCTGAATCCACACGTACCGCGCCATGCTCGAAGTGCGTCAGCATCACCCTATTTGCCCTCAACTCCCCTTTTCCCGGACTTCAAGCTTCTCAAAGACAAACTGGCGTCAAAACGAGCTGCATCGAGAAACCGTTGCGGGTCCAGGAACCGAGCAATGGATATCAGCTCGCCCGTGCTCGTTAGCGGCGGGGAAGATCTCAATCTCGTTCCACTTTCGGAATATCGCCCCTCAATTGAAGCCATCCGAGAGACGGAAGCAGTCAGAAGTGTACGCCCAATACCGAGACTCAGGAGAGAATTTTCTCCCTTGGCTTCTCATCCCGTAGACCCTACCCGGGACTCACTGTTTGCGCCTGCGCCTGCCGGGCTGCCAACGGTCGCAGAGCGCCGTACTCGACGTCGATCCCAATCACCTTCCACACTCGTCACGAGCGAGTTCAGAGTGGGGCAAAACCGGAACCGTTCCAACTCAGCCGACACAAGACGCACACGACACTACCTCTTCTCCAACGACCCTTGGCTGACATCACCCAAGGAGCATGAATTCAAAGTTCAAGCTCGCGTGGTCGAGGACGATACTCCGTCTGCCCCCATACTATCACGACCTTCATTCTCTCTTGGAGCACCAACTTCCGATGAACGACCCACCTCTCGACATGGCAACCGCGGCAGGTTGGACGCTCAGCAGTTACCACTTGACAAAGAGCTTCCTCCACTACCTAGCTACCTGGTTCCTGCTCCACTCTACGCGTGCAACAGCCCGATAACAAACCCGCCTGCAGAGGAAGAGCCAGTCGAGTTTGAGGAAGAAGATGACGAAGAATGTCTCGACCGCCTTAGTATACAATTTTCAATGAAGGCACGCAGTCACTTTTCCACCTGGACCAACGAATCCATGGTCTACAGCCCACCAGCGTCTGACGACGAAGAAGAGGGACCCATTTCCTCCCCAACCTTCAGCTCATTCACCAGCAACGACAGCGACATTGAGACCCCGCAAGGCGGCCTCTTGATACGCTACTCGTACGTAGAGCAAGAGCACACCGACCCGTCAAACACTCTCTCCGTTCCCGAGATGCAAAATATGATACCCGACACCGACGACCACGAAGCAGACTCGGACTCGCAGCACCCCCACCTCTCCTCCACACCACCCCAACTCTCCGAACTCCGCATCTCAACCTTTGGCTCCGATCTCTTTTCCCCCGCCCTCAACACGGGGTTCTCAGACACCTCTTCCTGCCGCTCAAGTCGCCGCCAAGTAGCCTGCTTTGGCCTGCAGACCTTCCAGTACAGCCTACCTGCCGACGAGACGCTCAGCAAGAACAGTGTTGCTGAGACGACGAGTATCCAGCAATCACTCGACGTGGAACGCAGCAGCAACCTGAGTCAGGTGAATGCGAACGCTCTTATGGAGGACTTTGCCTTTTTGAGTGATGCGGTCATATGATGCATGCATGTATAATGTACAAAACAAGGGCATTATATGATTGGAGGTTTACATGATGACGCATCACATACACACACACACGCACATATAAGACCAAGTTGTAGGTATAACTGGCTTGGCTGATATGTTCTTGGCATTTAAAAACAAAAGATTTTTATCCATCTCTCTTTTTATTGGTCTTTGCCCTTCCTCCCCTCTCCCTCTCCCCCCCTTCTTCTCAACTATACTTGGACGAGACCGTATCTCACAAATGGATAATACTTTTTTGTCCATGTCCTCATTTCTTCTTCTTCTTATCCTCTTCCAAGTTCGAGCTTGTTCGAGCTTGATTGTCTCGTTTTCAGCATTCATCTTTATGCTGTCTTCTCTTCTCTTCTTGCTTCACCTGTCTCCTTGATTGGATGTACGGCTTTCTATGTACCTTATTTTCTGTGTTCATATATACCTTTTTTTTCTCTCTTTCTCTTCGCTTTTCGACCTCCTTGGTAGCGAATATCATTTAGGGAAATTCTACTTTCTGTCTATGTTGTTTTTTTGGGGGAGAAGGGGGGGGGGGGACTAGGACCACATG